>LNFM01008049.1_pt1 | contig 16130 bp, 17 predicted proteins | sample 596031 | NCBI WGS metagenome assembly LNFM01 (sample SAMN04254537, study PRJNA301005) | activated carbon metagenome | isolation source: dual media filters at the Ann Arbor, Michigan drinking water treatment plant | place: USA: Ann Arbor
CTGCTGATGATGGGCGGATGGTGCGCAAGGTTTTCCGGCAGGGGAAGTGCCCGCAGCGGGCACGGGTCATGCGCGTGACTTGACCTCTCACCCGGCCTGCGGCCGACCTCTCCCCGCCGGGGAGAGGTGAAGGGGCCTCTGTCGTCGCGTCAAGGCTTGGACGGGCGGGCCTGGCGCGTCCGTAGAAGACCTCGCGCAACGCCGTAGTCCCCCTCTCCGTGGAGCGCAGCGACACGGGGAGGGTGCGGGTGGGGCCGTTTCGGGCGACGAACACCCACAATCCCGCCGCAGGCCCTCAGATCCCCAGCACCGCGGCGATCTCCTCCACCGCCACCATCGGCGCGAGGCGCCCGGCCGCGACGTCCGCCTCCAGTGCCGGCAGGCGCGCCTTCAGCACGGGATCGCGCTTCACCCGCTCGGCGAGGCGCTCCTGCAGCATGGTCCACATCCACTTGACGCCCTGGGCGCGGCGCTTGGCGGCGAAGTCGCCGGAGGCCTCGGTCTTGGTGCGGAAGGCGCCGATCTGCTCCCAGAGGGCGTCGAGCCCCTGGTTGGCGAGGCCGGAGATCATCAGAACCGGCGGCGACCAGACGCGCGATTTCGGCGCCATGATGTGCAGCGCCGCCCGGTATTCCGCCGCCGCGGCCTTGGCGCGCAGCGCCCCGTCGCCGTCGGCCTTGTTGACGGCGATGATGTCGGCGAGTTCGAGGATGCCCTTCTTGATGCCCTGCAGCTCGTCGCCGGCGCCGGGCAGCATCAGCACGAGGAAGAGATCGGTCATGTCGGCCACCGCCGTCTCGGACTGGCCGACGCCGACCGTCTCGACGAGGATCACGTCGAAGCCGGCGGCCTCGCAGAGCAGCATGGTCTCGCGCGTCTTGGCGGCGACGCCGCCGAGGGTGCCCGACGAGGGCGAGGGCCTGACATAGGCGTTCGCGTCGTTGACGAGACGGGCCATGCGGGTCTTGTCGCCGAGGATCGACCCGCCGGTGCGGGAGGACGAGGGGTCGACCGCCAGCACCGCGACGCGGTGGCCGGCGGCGGTGAGATTGGCGCCGAACGTATCGATGGTGGTGGACTTGCCGGCGCCGGGCACGCCGGTGATGCCGATGCGGATGGACCCGCCGGTGTGGGGCAGCAGACGCTGGACCAGCTGGCGGGCCACGGCCTGATGCTCGGGCCTCGTCGATTCCACCAGGGTGATGGCGCGGGCGAGCACGGCGCGGTCACCGGCGCGGACGGCCTCGGCAAGCTCGGCGGGATCGGGAAGGGCACGCATGGCGGCGTGGTATCAAAGCCACGCCCCGGAGGCGAGCGATTCGGGGCGATGGCGACGCCTTCCTCCCGCCCCATTGCGGCCATGCCCGCCCGCTAGGCGGCAGGAACCCGAGGGGCCGCGCCCCGCCGTTCCGACCATTTTCGAGCCCCAGACCGCATGCCCGAGCCGTCGACCACCCCCGTCGCCGTCCCCGCCTCCGCCTTTCGCCTCGCCGCCGTGACGCTCGCGGCGTTGACGCTCGGCGGCTGTTTCGGCACGGGGCTTTCGACCGTCACCGGGTCGATCGGCGCGCTCACCGCCCCCGCGGCGGCGCCCACGGCAACGCCGGTCTTCGTCGCCTCCACCCGCCCCGCCTTCGCCGGAGACCGGCTCGGCGCGCCCTCGGCGGAGCGGGCGCGCTTCTACCGGCAGGTGGTGACCATGCCGCCGGGCCGGGCCACGGGGACGATCCCCCGGCCGCAGATCACGCCCGAGAGCCCCAGCCGCCATGCCATGCTGTCCGACCGGGCGGCACTGACCCCGGACGCCTTCCGCCAGCAGGTGGCGGCAGCCGTCAACGCCAAGCCCTATGACGGGCGCGACGTGCTGGTCTATGTCCACGGCTTCAACACCGACTACGACGAGGCGGCGTTCCGCGTCGTGCAGGTCGCCGCCGACGGCGGCTTCCGCGGCACGCACGTGCTCTTCACCTGGCCGAGCTACCGCCGCGTACTGGCCTATGGCGGCGACCGCGAAGTCGCCACCGCCTCGCGCGACGCCCTCGACAGGCTGCTCACCGATCTCGGCCGCACGCCGGGAGTGGGCCGCATCCACATCCTCGCTCATTCCATGGGGGCCTTCCTCACCATGGAAGCGCTGCGACAGGTGTCGATCGCCGGCAATGGCGAGCTCGGCGGCCGCCTCGGCGAGGTGATCCTGGCGGCGCCCGACCTCGACGTCGAGGTGTTCCGCCAGCAGATGGCGCGCATCTCGCGTCCCTCGCGCATCTCGCTCTTCGTGCAGTCCGACGACCGGGCCCTGGCGGTCTCCTCCACCGTCGCCTGGGACCGCCAGCGCGTCGGCGCCCTCGACGTGCGCAATGGCGAGCATCGCCGCATCATCTCGGGGCTGGGCGTGCGCGTCTTCACCATGAGCGCCACCGGCTGGACCGACCTCATCCGCCACGGCACCTTCGCCGAGGCTCCCGAGATCGTGCGGCTGATCGGCGGCAAGATCAGCCAGCCGCCGGTGATCGAGGATTCCCTGCCGCAGGTGGCCGAGGCCCCGCCCCTGCCCTCGGAGCTCCGGCCGCCGCAAGAGCAGCGGCCCATGGCCGGCCAGCCGGAGAGCGCGAGGGCGGTGACCGCCGAGCCGCTGCCGGCGGCGGATCCCGCGACGGCCCCGCCCGCCGACTGAACCTCAGGCGGCGGCACCCCGCAGGAAGGGCCGCGCCGCCTGCAGCGCCGCGTCGCAGTCCGGCGCGAGTTCGATCAGCAGCGTCTCGGGCTCGTCCATCCCCAGCCAGAGGCTGAACGCCGTCGAGACCGCCCACATCGGGTCGGACGAGACGCGGCCGGCTGCCGCAGGCACGGCCTGCCGGGTGCAGGCCGCCACCTGCTCGACGATGGCCTGCGGTGCGCGGGCACGGGCGAGTTCGGCGGTGATGGCCTGCTCCACGGGCTGGAGCAGGAAGAACGAGACGAGCGACATCAGGATGCTGGTCATGGCAGCGGGTTCCTCGACAAGGGCGGGCGCGGACGGCGTGGATCAGTCGGTGCAGTGGGTCTGGACGAGCGCCTGACGGTGGAAGGCCGCGAGCCGCTGCCGCAGGAGGCTTTCGGTCGTCTGAACCCCTGCCCGGCCGAGGTCGCGCAGCAGCGCCGCGACGATGTCGGCATCGCCCGGCACCTCGAAGTCGGCCCGGTGCATGCCCGCGGCGTAGCGCGCGAGATCAGGACCCTCGAGGCCGAGGAGCCCGCCGGCCCAGAGGCCGGCGAGGACGTTGCGGCGCGCGATGACGTGGTCGCGGGTGTCGGAGTCGGGGCACCAGTCGGACCGGGGAGCCGAAACCGGCGCGGCGGCGGCCCTGGAAGGGCGGCTCGGCCGCGCCGCCATGGCGATCCAGGGCGTGGCGGCGGCGGGGACCGTCGTCCACGGGCCGTCGGTGGCCGGTTCGGCGTCGCGTTGCATGGGGCACTCCTCCAGGCCGGCGGACGATGTCGACAAAAGGGTCCGACATCGCGAGAGCGCCGGCTCAGCACTCGCCAGAGGGGCCCGGACCAGGGACGCGCAGGAGATGGGGGTTCCCCGGTACCGGGCAAGGCCGCGCGACAAGCTGGCGCAGGCGCGGGCTCAGGCCCTGCCGGCGAGGAGAAGGCGCAGGAGTTCGTCGGCATCGGCGGCGAGCGCCGTGGGCCTGGCAGCGGTCAGCGCCGGCAGGGTGGCGAAGCCCCAGGTAACGGCGATGCTGGCGATGCCGGCCTGCGCGGCCGCCTCGACGTCGCGCTGCTCGTCGCCGACGGCGACGGTCTCGGACGGCGAGGCGCCGAATTCCCGCATGAGCCGGCGGAACTTCGCCGCCTTGCCGAAGAGGGACGCTCCGCCCGAGACGCTGGAGACGTGGACCGCGTTCGCAGGCCCGAGGATGCGCAGGATCGCGTCGCGGTCGTTGGAGCTCGCGATGACGACCTTCAGCCCGGCCGCGGACAGATCGGCGAGGATGCGTTGCGACCAGGGGAAGAGCGGGATGTCGTCAGCCTTCTCCCGGACGAGGCTGCGCATGTGCGCGGCGATCAGCGGCAGCTTCCAGACAGGGACGCCGAGCGCGCGGATCACCTCGCGGTTCGGCCGGCCGCGCAGCGCCTCGCGCTCGGCCGCGTCGATCTCACGGAAGCCGAAGCGACGGGCGACGTCGTTCATGATGCCGAAGACCCAGTCGGCGCTGTCCGCGAGGGTGCCGTCGAAGTCGAAGATGGCGAGGCGCCAGCCGGTCATGACGACCGGCTAGCAGCGCCCTCGCCGGCCGTCAAACTCACGCCGCCGCCGGCTTCGGCTTCGCCCAGGGTCCCATCCGCCAGAGCATGATGAGCCAGATGGCGATGGTGGCGACGCCGAGCATGCCGGCGATGGGCCGGGCGAAGAAGGCGAGGAACGAGCCGTCCGACTTGATCATCGAGGTGATGAAGTTCTGCTCGAACATCTCGCCGAGCACCAGGCCGAGGATGATCGGGGCGATGGGGAAGCCGTTCTCCTCCAGCATGAAGGCGAAGATCCCGAGGACCAGCATGATGATGATCCCGTAGACCGAGTTGGTCATGGCGTAGGAGCCGACGACGCAGAAGATCAGGATCATCGGCAGAAGGATGTTTTTCGGCACGCGCAGGACCTGCTTCGCCGACTTGATGATGGCCCAGCCGAGGGGGAGCATCAGGAGGTTGGCGAGGACGAAGATCATGAAGACCGCGTAGATGAGCTGCGGGTTCTGCAGGAACACGGTGGGGCCCGGGTTCATGCCCTTCATGTAGAGGACGCCGATGACGATGGCGGTGATGGAATCGCCGGGGATGCCGAAGACGAGCGCGGGAATCCAGGCGGCGGCGAGAGCCGAGTTGTTGGCGGCGCCGGCATCCACGATGCCCTCGACATGGCCGGTGCCGAACTTCTCCGGCTCCTTCGAGAAGCGCTTGGAGACGGCATAGGAGATCCAGGCGGCGATGTCGGCGCCGGCACCCGGAAGCGCCCCGATGACGACGCCGATGCCGGACCCGCGCAGAAAATTGACCCAGTACTGCCGGAGCACCCCGCCGACGCCCTTGAAGACGTTGCCGACCTGCTGGAGCGCGGCCTCGCTGGCAGCGCCCATGCTGGTGACGCCGCGGAGCAGCTCGGAGATCGCGAACATGCCGATCATCGCGGGGATGAAGCTGATGCCCTGCATGAGCTCGACCGAGCCGAAGGTGAAGCGCGGGAAGCCCGCCGCCGGGTCGATGCCGATGGTGCCGAGGCCGAGGCCGATGAAGAGCGAGGCGAAGCCCTTGAGGGGATCGTTGGTGGCGAGGAAGACGGCGCAGGTGAGCCCGAGGGCGGCGAGCCAGAAATATTCGAAGCTCGAGAAGGCCAGGGCGAATTCGGCGAGGGCGGGCGCGGCGAGAACGAGGATGGCGACGCCGATGAGGCCGCCCAGCACCGAGGTGACGAGGTTGGTGCCGAGGTTGAGGTCGAGCTGGCCCTTGCGGCCCATCAGGTAGCTCTCGTCGGTATAGGCGGCCGAGGCCGGCGTGCCCGGCATGCGCAGCATGGCGGCGGGAATGTCGCCGGCGAAGATGGCCATGGCCGTGGCGGTGACGATGGCGCCGAGCGCCGGCACCGGATCCATGAAGAAGGTGACCGGGATGAGCAGCGCCGTCGCCATGGTGGCGGTGAGGCCGGGCATGGCGCCGACGAACATGCCGAACAGCCCCGAGGCGAGGATGATCAGGATGACGTCCCAGCGGAAGACGAGGGCGAAGGCCTGGAAGAGGATGTCGACGGTCATCGGGCGCTCCTCACAAAATCCAGTCCATGAGGCCGCGCGGCAGGGGCACGCGCATCAGGCTGGCGAAGAACCAGTTGACCCCGAAGGCGGCGACCAGCGCGGTGACGACCGCGACGGGAACGCGCACCCTGAACCAGAGGAACAGCACCAGGAGCACGACGATGGTGAGCGGCACGAAGCCGACGGCGTCGAGGACGAGGATGTAGGCGAGGCTCGCGCCGAGGACGAGAAGGGCCGAGATGACGTTGGCGGGATCGCGGGCCCAGGAGGGCACGTCGGCCAGCGGCTCGCCGGCGCGCCAGGCGGCGTACCCACGGATCATCATCATCACGCCGCAGAGGATGAGGAGGACCGCAAGCAAGCGCGGGAACACCGCCGGCCCGTAGTTCTGACCGGGAAACTCCGGAAACCTCAGTGTCAGGATGATGACGAGAAGAGCGGCGGCGATCAGGATCGCCCCGCTGACGAGATCGTTGAACCGCACGGGGATGCCCTCGCCGCAGAGATGAGCGGAGCGGCCCGGGGGCCGCTCCGTAGGGAGATCAGGATCAGGCCGAGCGGGCGAGGCCGGCGGCCTTCATGGCGACGCCCATGGCGGTGTTGCCCTCGTCCATGAACTTGGCGAAGCCGGCGCCGTCGGCCCACTTCACGCCGAAGCCGCGGGCCGACATGAAGTCGCGGAACTCCTTCGACTCGTTGATCTTCTTCAACACCGAGGTGTAGCGCTCGGCGATCGGCGCCGGCAGGTTCTTCGGCGCCGCGATGCCGCGCCAGGCGCCGACCGTGTAGTCGACCCCGATGGCCTCCTTCAGCGTCGGCACGTCGGCGAACTGCGGGTTGCGCGCCGCCGCCATGATGGCGAGCGACTTGGCGCGGCCGGCGTCCAGCATGGCCTTGGCCTCGGGCACCGAGCAGGTGACGATGTCGATGCCGCCGGCGGCGAGGTCCTGCATGGCCGGGGCGGCGCCGTTGGAGGGCACCCACGGCACGGCGCTGGCCGGCAGGCCCATGGCGCCGAGCCAGCCGACGAGGGCGAGATGCCAGATGCCGCCCTGGCCCGTGCCGGAGGCCTTCAGCTTGCCGGGATTGGCCTTGATGAAGTCGGCGAGCGTCTTGAGGTCCTTGTAGGGGCCGGAGGCGGAGACCTGCACGCCCGGCGGATCCTCGTTCATCAGCGCCAGGGGCGTGTAGCTGTCGGGCTTCAGCTGGGTGAGGCCCTGCCAGTGCATCATCGAGATCTCGACGGTGATCATGCCGATCGTGTAGCCGTCGGGAGCGCCCGTCGCGATGGCCGAGTGGCCGACGACGCCGGAACCGCCCGTGCGGTTCACGACGTTCACCGGCTGGCCGAATTCCTTCTCCATCAGCGAGCCGACGATGCGGGCCGTGGCGTCGGTGCCGCCGCCGGCGCCCCACGGCACCACCAGCGTGATCGGGCGGGCGGGGAAGCTCTGGGCGAGGGCGGGGGCGGAGAGCTGCGAAGCGAGGCCGAGGCCGGCGGCGCCGGCCATGAGGTGACGACGCGTGAAGTCAGTCATGGTGATCCTCCCGAGATCGAATGAGGCCGGTTGATCCGGTCCTTGTCTGTGATCACAGAAAGCTGCACCGGAACGGCGGGCAGTTCAACCGTTTCGATTGACCGAATTTGCGGCGGCAAGGGAGGGTTGCGGGAGGCAAGCCCGCCGGCGGGTGCCCTACTCCGCCGCCTGCACGTAGCCGAGCTTGGCGTTGAGCTTGTCCATGAGGTCGATGGCGGCGTCGGCGATGGGCGTGCCCGGCGGGAAGATGGAGGAGGCGCCGGCCGCATAGAGCGCGTCGAAGTCCTGCGGCGGGATGACGCCGCCGACGACGATCATGATGTCGTCGCGGCCCTGCTTCTCGAGCTCTGCCCTCAGTTCCGGCACCAGCGTCAGGTGGCCGGCGGCGAGCGAGGAGACGCCGACGCAGTGGACGTCGTTCTCGATGGCCTGCTTGGCGGCTTCCGCCGGGGTGGCGAAGAGCGGGCCGATGTCGACGTCGAAGCCGAGATCCGCGAAGGCGGAGGCGATGACCTTCTGGCCGCGGTCGTGGCCGTCCTGGCCGACCTTGGCGACGAGGATGCGCGGGCGGCGGCCCTCGTTCTCGGCGAAGGCCTCGACCAGCGCCTGAACCTTCGAGACGTTCTCGTTCATGGCGCCGACCTCGCGCTTGTAGACCCCCGAAATGGCCTTGATCTCGGCCTTGTGGCGGCCGAACACCTTCTCCATCGCGTCCGACATCTCGCCGACGGTGGCCTTGGCGCGGGCGGCATTGATGGCGAGCGCCAGGAGATTGCCGTTGCCGCTCGCACCGGCGGTCAGCGCGTCGAGCGCCGCCTGCACCTCGGCCGGGTTGCGCTCGGCGCGCAGGCGCTTCAGCTTCTCGATCTGGCTGGCGCGCACGGCGGAATTGTCGACCTTCAGCACGTCGATGGGCTTCTCGCCGTCGGGGCGGAACTTGTTGACGCCGATGACCGACTGGACGCCGGAATCGATGCGCGCCTGGGTCTTGGCCGCGGCCTCCTCGATGCGCAGCTTCGGGATGCCGGCATCGATGGCTTTCGCCATGCCGCCGAGGGCCTCGACCTCCTGGATGTGCTCCCAGGCCTTGGCCGCAAGGTCGGCGGTGAGGCGCTCGACATAGAGCGAGCCGCCCCAGGGGTCGATGATGCGGGTCGTGCCGCTCTCCTGCTGCAGGAAGAGCTGGGTGTTGCGGGCGATGCGGGCGGAGAAGTCGGTCGGCAGGGCCAGCGCCTCGTCGAGGGCGTTGGTGTGCAGCGACTGGGTGTGGCCTTGCGTCGCCGCCATGGCCTCGATCTGGGTGCGCACGACGTTGTTGAACACGTCCTGGGCGGTCAGCGACCAGCCGGAAGTCTGGCTGTGCGTGCGCAGCGGCAGGGACTTGTCGCTCTGCGGGTCGAACTGCTTGACGAGCTTCGCCCAGAGGAGGCGCGCGGCGCGGAGCTTCGCCACCTCCATGAAGAAGTTCATGCCGATGGCCCAGAAGAAGGACAGGCGCGGCGCGAACTGGTCCACCGTCATGCCGGCGGCGATGCCGGCGCGGATGTACTCGACGCCGTCGGCGAGCGTGTAGGCGAGCTCGAGATCCTGCGTCGCCCCGGCCTCCTGCATGTGATAGCCGGAGATCGAAATGGAATTGTACTTCGGCATCTCCTTCGCCGTGTGGGCGAAGATGTCGGAGATGATCCGCATCGAGGGCTTCGGCGGATAGATGTAGGTGTTGCGGACCATGAACTCCTTGAGGATGTCGTTCTGGATGGTCCCCGAGAGCTTGGCCTGCGGCACGCCCTGCTCTTCCGCCGCCGCGATGTAGAGCGCGAGGATCGGCAGCACCGCGCCGTTCATCGTCATGGACACGCTCATCTGGTCCAGCGGGATGCCGGAGAACAGCGTGCGCATGTCGTAGATGCTGTCGATGGCGACGCCCGCCATGCCGACGTCGCCGGAGACGCGCGGATGGTCGCTGTCGTAGCCGCGATGGGTGGCAAGGTCGAAGGCGACCGACAGGCCCTTCTGGCCCGCCGCGAGATTGCGCCGGTAGAAGGCGTTGGAATCCTCGGCCGTGGAGAAGCCGGCATATTGCCGGATGGTCCAGGGCTGGTTCACGTACATGGTCGGATAGGGACCGCGCAGGAACGGCTTGATGCCGGGATACGTGTCGAGGAAGTCGATGCCTGCGAGGTCGGCTTGCGTGTGGACCGGGCGCACGGCGATCTCCTCCGGCGTCAGCCAGGTGGCGCCGCCGGTTGCGGCCGGGGCTGCGTCGGCGAAGGGGATGGTCGTGAAGTCGGGGATGCGGGTCATGGACCTCTCCCGGTCAAAGAGCGCGTTGGTGCGTCAGGGACGCGAAATCAGGGCGAAGCGCAAGACGGCGAAACGGGTGAGTGTCACGCCGCCGGCTCGAAACGGATGACGAGCCGGGTGCCGGTCGCCTCGGCATATTTCTTCAGCGTGCGCGTGGAAGGCATCGATTTGCCGCTCTCCAGCCGCGCCACCACGGACTGGGTCGTGCCCATGCGGCGCGCGATCTCCTCCTGTGTCAGGCCCGAATGGGCGCGCGCCTTGATCAGTTCCTCCACGAGGGCGAACTCGTCAGCCAGGGCGTCATATTCGGCGCGGACCGCGGGGTTCGTCAGCATCATTTCGCGCAGAACCGTCCATTCCGTCATCGGATCTCCTTGGCGCGCCTGCGCGCCAGTTCCAATTCGTGCCCGGGCGTCTTCTGTGTCTTCTTGACGAAGACCCTGACGATCACGACACGACGCCCGGTAGCCGTCACGTAGATCGCCCTGGCGATACCGTCGCGCCCCTGAAGTCGCAGCTCCCACAGGCCGTCGCCCAAGCTTTTCGACCAGTCGCGCGGCAGGCCCATCGGACCCAGCACCTGGACGGCGTCGATCATCCTCAAGAGCTTGCCCTGAAACTCTGGCGGCAAACTCAGGATTTCCCCATCCACTGTCGCGTTCAGCGTCTCGACCGACCAGGTCATGGACTGAGATCATCGCAAAAATGCGATCACCCGTCAAACCATGAGGCGCGTCAGAGGGCGCCACGGGCCGCGCGCAGGACCTCCAGCACGTCTCCGCCGGCCTGGATGAAGCCGTCGACGCCCGCGGCCCTCAGGCCTTGCTCGAGATCTCCCGGTCGTCCGGCGAGCCAGAGTTGGCGGGCGCCAGCGGCCTTCAGCGCGGTCGCGACGTCGGCAGCCTCGCTCGCATAGAGTTCGTCCGACGAGCAGACGCAGGCGATCCCAGCGCCGCTCGCCCGGAAGGCGGTGGTGAGTGCCGCCGTGTCGGCGAAGGGCTCGGGGATCGGCGCGTCGAAGCCTCCGGTCTCGAAAAGGTTGCGGGCGAAGGTGGCGCGGGCAGTGAAGGCGGCCACCGGCCCGATCACGGCGAGGAAGACGTTCGGCCGGGTGCCGGCGGCAGCGGCGAGCGCGTCGAGATCGGCGCGCATGGCCTCGAAGGGCTCGGCGAGGCGGATCGGCGCCAGAGCCTCGACGAAGATGGTATCGCTCTTCAGCCGGGACAGGGCCGAACGGATGGCACCGCCTGCGAAAGCCCTCACCTGGGCCTCGAAGCGGGCGCCGCCGGCCGCTTCGGGCAGGTCGACGGGGGCCGCACCGCGCCGGGTCTCGCGCTTCGGCGGGGCCAGCACCTCGGGAACCGCCTCGTGCACGTTGGGGAATTCGGAGGCCCCGGTCAGCGGCGCGCGGCGTCTGGCGATGGCCGCGGCACGCTCGGCCCGCACCCCCGCGACGGCGGGCTGCACGGTCCCGGCGGAGAGGGCGGCGACGATGCCCCCTGCCCCCTCCCACTCCTGGAACAGGCCCCAGGCCCGCTGGCAGAGTTCGTCGGTCAGCGCCTCGATGCCGCCGGAGCCGGCCGCGGCGTCGGCGACGCGGTGGAGATTGGATTCCTCGATGAGGATCAGCTGGGTGTTGCGAGCGATGCGCCGCGCGAAGGCGTCGGGCAGGCCGATGGCGGCGGTCCAGGGCTCGACCACGACATGATCGGCCCCGCCGATGCCCGCCGCGAAGACCGCCGTGGTGGTGCGCAGCCAGTTAACCGCCGGGTCGACCTTCGTCACCATCCGCCAGGCCGTCTCGGCGTGGAGGTCGAGGTGGGAGGGAGAGAGGCCACAGGCGGACTCCAGCCGCGCCCAGAGCTTGCGCATGGCGCGGATCTTGGCGGTGGAGAGGAACTGGTCCGCATCGACGGCGAGCACCACCGACAGGGCGCGGGCCGCGTCCGCCAGCGGCAGGCCGGCCGCCTCCAGCATGCGCCAGTACTGCACGGCGGTGCCGAGCACATAGGCGAGTTCCTGCGCCTCGGAGCCGCCGGCGTCGTGGATGACGCGGCCGTCGGCCACGAGCTGCGTGCCGGCGAAACCGCGGGCGCGCAGAGCGAGCACGGCATCCGACGCCTTGGCGGCGGCGCCATCCCAGCTTTCCAGCGTGCCGCGGCGGGCGAAGGCGCCGATGGGGTCGATGCCGAAGGCGACGGTGAGGCTCTTCGGGTCGAGGCCGTCGCGCTCCGCCTTGGCCGCCAGCATGGCGGCGACATGCCCGGCGGAGGTGCCGGCATCGACGCGCAGGGGGATGAGATCGAGCATGACCCCGGCGAGGAGGGCATCGAGATCGGCGAGACCGTCGATCACCATCGCGTCGCCGCGCCGGTCGCCGATGGCGCCGCGGGTGACGACGACGAGGCCGGAAGCGCCGCCCGCGAGGTCTTCCAGCGCCTGTCCGTTGGCGGCGGCGGGATCGGGATGGTCGGCGCGCTGGGCGATGGTCCAGGCGATTCCGGGGGCCCTGCCCGCCAGCGGCGCGGCGCCGGCCTTGCGTGGGTAGAGCGGCTGGACGGGAATGCCGTCGGCGGTGCGGCCGACCAGCACCTTGTCGAAGGCCTTGCCCTTGAGGACGGCGTCGACGGCGGCGCGCCACTGGGCCTCGGTGGCGGGCGGGAATTCGGCGGCGAGCGCGAGCGGGGCGGCGGGCGTGGTCGTGGCTGAGGTCATGGTCCTTCGATGCCACGACGGCGCGCTGGCGGGAAGGCGTCCTTTGGGCGGAGCGCCCGTTCCGGCGCGCCGCCTTTACCGCGCATTAACCACGATCGCCGCAGAAAGGGAGCCGAACCAACAGGCTCCAGCGGGGTTTGCATGAAGGTGGTGATCCTCGCCGGCGGCGGCGGCACGCGCATGTCGGCCGACGGCGACCTCGCGCCGAAGCCCATGCTCGACATCGGCGGCCGCCCCATCCTCTGGCACATCATGCGGTCCTTCTGCCTGCAGGGCTTCGACGATTTCGTCGTCGCCGCCGGGCAGCAAGCGGAAAAGATCAAGCGCTTCTTCCTCGACGAGGTGGACACCGCCGGCGACATCGCCATCGACGCCGGCAGCCGCCGGATCGACCGCACCGGCGGTTCGGACGACCACTGGCGGGTGCGCATCGTCGACACGGGCCTGCACACGGAGACGGGCGAGCGGGTGATGCGCCTGCGCGACCTGCTCCAGCGCGAGCCCTTCATCGTCACCTATGGCGACAGCGTCTCCGACGTGGACGTGAAGGCCGTCGTCGACCAGCACCGGCGCCGCGGCCACCTCGTCACCGTCACGGCGGTGAGGCCACCGTCACGCTTCGGCGGCATCCGTTTCGACGGCGACAAGGTCGCCGGCTTCGTCGAGAAGCCGCAGATCGGCGAAGGCTGGATCAACGGCGGCTTCGCCGTCTTCGACCCTGCGGTGTTCGACCACCCCGCCCTCGCCGCGAAGGGTGCGACGCTCAATGGCCTCTTCGAGACGCTGGCGAACGAGCGCCGGCTCGGAGCCTACCGCCACGAGGGCTTCTGGCTCGCCGCCGACACGCTGCGGGCGCTGAAACTGCTGGAAGGGCTGTGGGACAGCGGCGAGGCCCCCTGGATCCGGCCCTCCATGGCTCCGGCCACCGCCACCCACGGGATCGCCTGATGAAAGTCGTCGACTGCCCCCGCGCCCGCCTCTACGACGTCGTCGCAGGCGCCTTAGCCACCCTCGGCCGCCGCCCCGCCATGATCGAGCTCGGCGTCCACAAGGGCGACAACGCCACGCGGCTGATGGAGGTGCTCGGCACGCGTCATGCCGTGCTGGTCGATGCCTGGAGCGCCGAGGCGCTGGCGACCTATTCCCATTTCGACAAGCTGCCGCCCTGGATCCTGCCGCTGACCGCCTTCGAGCGCTATTTCGGCGGCAGCCTCTCCGACCAGGCGACCTTCGACAGGACCTACGAGGTCGCGCGCCAGCGCTTCGAGGGGCGCGGCGACGTCGAGATCATCCGCGACGACACCATCTCCGCCTTCGCGCGCATCCGCGACCGCCATGGCGACGGCGCCTTCGACTTCATCTACGTCGATGCCAACCACCAGTACGAATACGTCCTGCGCGACCTCCTCTACTACCAGCACCTGCTGGCCGAGGACGGCGTGATGATGCTCAACGACTGCTGCCACAGCCAGAAGGGCATGAACCAGAACCTCGGCGTGCTGGAGGCGGTGGGCAGCTTCATGAAGCGCGCGGATTTCGTCCCCGTCGCGCTCACCAGCACCGACATGAGCGACCTCGTCATCGCGAGGCGCGGCTCGGCCGTGGTGGCGGCCCTTGATGCAGCGCTGGACGCGACCGACATCTCCTTCGTCGAGGTCATGCCGCAGATGCTGCCGGCGGCGCATATCCGCGTCAGTCCGCAGGGGCGCGCGCGCGTGAGCTTCGCCTAAGGGCGGTCCGGCAGGCGCACCACCCCCGCCGTGTCGATGCGGGCGGCGCGGTCGGCGACACGGACACCGCCGACGACCCAGTCCGGCGCGATCTCGGCCAGCGGCACCAGCACGAAGGCCCGGTCCGTCATGCGCGGATGCGGCAGGTGCAGGTCCGGCTCGTCGAGGACCACGTCGCCATAGGCGAGGATGTCGATGTCCACCGGCCGCGGGCCCCAGCGCCGGCCCGTGGCACGGTCGCGGCCGAGGGAGGCCTCAACCGCCAGCGCCCGCTTCAGCAGGTCGCGCGGCGACAACTCCGTCGCCACCTTCAGGCAGAGATTGACGAAGGCCGGCTGGTCGGTGACGCCCCAGGGCGGCGTCTCGTAGTCGGCGGAGCGGGCGAGGAGCCGCACCGCCTCCCCGTCGCAGAAGGCCGCGACCGCACGATCCAGCGTCGCGCGGACGTCGCCGACATTGCCGCCGAGGCCGATGAGCGCCTCGGGCATCAGGCGGCGCGCCGGCGCGTCATCACCACGCCGACGTCGTCGAAGATGGCGGCGATGGGCGCATGCGGCTTGTGCACCGTCACCGTCACCGCCGCGATGGGCGGGAAGGCCGCGAGGATCGCATCGGCGACGGCGCCCGCCGCCGCCTCCAAGAGCTTGAAATTGCGCGCCTTGAAGGTGCGGACGGTGACCGCCGCGACGTCGGCATAGGAGACGGTGTCGGCGAGGTGGTCGCTCGCCGCCGCCGGCGACAGGTCGAGCGCCATGTCGAGGTCGATGACGAAGCGCTGGCCGACCTCGCTCTCATGCGACAGCAGGCCATGATGGGCGTGCACCAGCAGGCCCTTGAGGAAGATGCGATCGGTCATGCGGCGTTCCTGATGGCGCTCGCCACCTTCAGCGCCTGCACCGTCTCGCGGACGTCGTGGGCACGGATGATGGCGGCTCCCGCCTGCATGGCGAGAAGGTGGGCGGCGATGGACCCGCCGATGCGCTCGTCGACCGTGGAGGGGTCGACGAGATCGATGAAGCGCTTGCGCGAGGCGCCGACCAGCACGGGCAGGCCGAGGGCCTTGAGCCGGTCCAGCTTTCCCAGCGTCTCGATGCTCTGTTGCGGCGTCTTGCCGAAGCCGATCCCGGGGTCGACGGCGATGCGGTCGCGGGGAATGCCGGCAGCCTCGGCGATGGCGACCGAGCGGGCGAGGAAGGCCAGCACGTCGGCCATGATGTCGAGGTCCGGGTCGGCGCCGTCGCGGTTGTGCATGACGATGACGGGGACCTGGCGCCCGGCCACCAGCGGCGCCATGGCGGGGTCGCGTTGCAGGCCCCAGACGTCGTTGACGATGACGGCGCCCTGGTCGAGCGCCCAGCGGGCGACCTCCGCCTTGATCGTGTCGATGGAGACGGGCAGGCCGAGCTTCACCACCTCCGGCAGGACGGGGGCGAGACGGGCGATCTCCTCGTCGCGGCCGACCGGCTCGGCGCCGCCATAAGGCCGCGTCGATTCTGCGCCGATGTCGAGGATGTCGGCGCCCTCACGCGCCATGCGCTCGGCATGGCGGACGGCGACGAGAGGGTCGAAGAAGCGCCCGGCGTCGGAGAAGGAATCCGGCGTGACGTTGAGGATACCCATGACGGCGGGGCGGTCTCCCTTCAGGAAACGGCCGAGCGGCCCGCCGGACGGGATCGGGTCGGGGGAGTGCGATGGCGCCATGGCGCAGCCTTGGACGCCAAGCCCCCCGCGCTGTCAATACCGGGCGGGATTGGGGGCCGGCTGTTCAGTGGGACGGGAACGGGATCATGCGTCGCACCGCCCAACCTCTCCCCGGCGGGGAGAGGTCGCCGAGCGCGGCGAGGCGGGTGAGGGGGAGAGTGCTTTCCGGAGGGCAACAACCCCCTCTCCCGGCCTGCGGCCGACCTCTCCCCGCCGGGGAGAGGTGAAGGGGCGGCGGAACCCGCGGCGCTCCTGCGCTGCCCGGGGCGGTGGCGGCGGCGATTCACGCGCATGTGGCGTCCACGCCCTCGCTCATGCTGCTGCTGCAGGCGGAAGACCTGGCGGGCGAG
>LNFM01008050.1_pt1 | contig 16130 bp, 13 predicted proteins | sample 596031 | NCBI WGS metagenome assembly LNFM01 (sample SAMN04254537, study PRJNA301005) | activated carbon metagenome | isolation source: dual media filters at the Ann Arbor, Michigan drinking water treatment plant | place: USA: Ann Arbor
TCGATCCCTCGCCACAGGTGCGGGTCATTCCCGGGATTACGTCGATGCAGGCACTTTGTGCATCACATGCAATCCCCCTCAACGAGATCGGCGCTCCGTTTCTGGTGACAACCGGCCGGCGTCTGCGCGACGAAGGCTGGCCGGCCGATGTCGATACACTGGTCGTGATGCTTGACGGAGATTGCGCGTTCCAGCACCTCGATCCCGCCGGCGTGACGGTCTGGTGGGGGGCCTATGTTGGCATGCCGGCCGAGACGATCCTATCCGGCCCGCTCGCGGAAACAGGGCCGCGCATCGTCGAGACGCGCGCCAATGCCCGCGCTCGACATGGCTGGATCATGGATATCTATCTGCTCAGGCGCGCGCGACCGGACCCTACCTCCAGCACATAGCGCAACATGGCCAGTTCCCATGTCCGCTGCTGGGAAACGCGGACGTCGATCCCACCCCTGCCAAGTCCGGCAGCACTTGGCCGATTTTGTTGCAGAAGTCGGCGGGGTCGTCGCTTTCAGCCGGGGCTTATTTTTGAAAAATTGGGCTCGCGGTCTCTGGCCGCCTGCCCGGCATGGGCAGCGGCGGCGCATCGGCACCACGCCTAACGCAACCAACACAACAGGACGCTACACAACGCGCGGCGCGGCCGTATCTGGGGGGTGAACCGTTAGCTTGGCGAGACGTCTAAGGTTCTGGGCGACGGCGGCAAGCGTGAACTCGAACTGCGCGCCGGCCGGTCCGCGCAATCTGAGACGGCCGAGCCGCAGAATCCGCTTCAAGTGCGCGAACAGCATCTCGACCTTCTTGCGGTCACGCCGCGTCTGCTCATAGGCGGCGGTCTTGGCGATGGCGCGGGCAACGTCGCGTGCGGCTTCGTGCTCATGCCGCGTAATCTTCCGACTGGGTGAGTTGGGGCAGCACTTCGTCTTGAGCGGGCAGGCTCTGCAATCAGCGACCCTGGAGTAGTAGGCGTACATGCCGTCGTCTCGCAGTCGTCCGTTGGTCGGCAGGATCTTGCCGTTGAGGCACACATAGCAATCGCGCGTCGCGTCGTAGACGAAGTCCTCGCGGCTGAAGGTGCCATCGTCGCGTTGCGACTTCTCGATCACCGGGATATGCGGCGCGATGTCCTTCTCGTCGACCAGGAAGTGCAGGTTAGGCGCCGAGCCATAGGCGGTATCGGCGGCGAGCCAGTCCGGCTTGATGCCGAACGTTGCCTCGGTGCGTTCGATCATCGTCTGCGAGGCGCCGACTTCTGCTTGGCGAATGGCGCGTGAGGCTTCGACATCCATGATGATGCCGAACTTGACGTCAATCAGATAGTTGTCGGCGTAGGCGAAGAACGCGGCGCTTCTGAGTGCACCGGTCCACTGCGCGGCCGGATCGGCAGGCGCGACGAACTTCGGGATCACGTCGGTGGCAGCGCCCCAGGCGGGATCGTCGAGATTGGCGAGATAGTCCTGCACGGCGCGCTCAACCGTCGCCGGATCGATATCGTGGCTCCATTCGCCACCCGGCGTCGAACCGCACTTGTTGGCGTCGGCCGCGATCAGGCTCGCGTCGACCGCAAAGCCGGTACCGCCGACCAGCCCTGCATCGATGCATGAGGCGACGACGCGCTCGAATACCTGGCGGAAGATATCGTGCGCACGGAAGCGCTCGTTACGGGCGCGCGTGAAGGCCGAGTGATCGGGAATCTTGTCCTCGATGCCGAGGCCGCAGAACCAGCGGTAAGCGAGGTTCAGCTGTACCTCGCGACAGAGCGCGCGCTCCGAGCGGATGGCGAACACGTAGCCGACGACCAGCATCCGGATCATCAGTTCCGGATCGATCGACGGACGGCCGGTGTGCGAATAATGCGGCGCCAGCTCGTTCCGCAGCCAGGAGAGATCGAGAACCGCGGCGATCCGGCGGACCTGATGGTCGTCCGGAACAACGGCCTCGAGATCGAACGCATAGAACAGCTGGCCTTGATCGCTTTTGCGCCGCCCCATCATCGAACCGCTCCGTCGATGGCTGCCTCACAGGTACGGAATCACGGTTCGTCCAGTCTCTCAAGCTAGTTCTGCAACAATATCGGCCCATCACGTCGATGAGAATGAAACGGGTCTTGGGGTTCAAGCGGACATAGCCGCCGGACCGGACGCGCTCGCCTCCGCTGGCGCGTCGCTCATTCGAGGCCCTGCTCTTGATCCAGGGCGACCATCTCTTTCAGCGCAGCGCGTGCGCGCGTCTTACTCTCGACCTTGAAGGCCAGCACGTCGGCGAGCATCACCCGGCGCTGTGGTCCGACCATGCGCGCCGGCAGCATGCCCTGCTCGACCAGCCCGACGACGTAGGGCCGCGAGACGTTGAGCAGGTCGGCGGCCTGTTGCGTGGTGATTTCGGCCTCGATCGGCACCAGGGTGACGGCATGGCCGGCGGCCATCTCGCGTAGCAGTTCCTTCAGCAGACGCGCGGCGGCGGCGGGCAACTCAAGCGTGGCGGGCGATACGTCGGCGGTCTCGATCAGGCGCACGTGCAAGGCGCCCTCGGACGCGGCGCTGGCGTCGAGGATGCGGCTCGCTTCGCGGGCGAGGACGGCGTCCTGGTCGGTCGGAATCGTCGGGTCGGTCTGGGCGCGCGGCATGGCGGGTGTCTCCTTGAGCGGAAGCATAGCACACAACTCGAAACAGACGAAACGAGGACTGGCCGGCACAGTTACGGCTTCCTATGCGCGTCGACGTTTGCGCAACGCACCCCGCACCGCCTTGTCGATCTTGGCCAGATCGAACCGCTCGGGATTGAACTTGCCGCCGCTCCAGCGCTTGAGGTGTCGCTGCTCCTCGATCTCCTCGGGCTCGGGCGACAGCAGCACGCGCAGGAATTCGAAGTAGCCGTCAGGCCCGCCGACATCCTCAGGCGGGCAGCAGCGCGCGCCCTCGATGCAGGTCGTCGATTTGGGCGCGGGCTTGACGGCGAGCAGCTTCTCCAACGTGACGGTATGGCGCCAGTTGTCGCCGAAGTCATAGACGTAAGTGAAAGCGGTGCCGGGCGCACGGCTGAAATCGCGCAGGCGAACCTCGAAGGCATCGAACGCGAGCGCATCATCCTCGGAGCGTTCCGCATTGAGCAGGTCGATGTCGCCATAGCGAAGGCCACCGATCTCGAATTCGTGCAGGTGCGAGTCCGTCCAACCCATGGCTGCCTGTAGGATGTGATGCAGCTCGGCGAGCGTGGCCCGAAGGGGCACGACGAGGCGGCGCCAGATCGGCGGCTCGATTCGATCGAGTGTGACATGAACCTGGATGGCGTTCGGCTCCTCCCAGATCAATGGCGACGTGGTCGTGGTCTCCGCTGACACGATGCTCTGCCCCCGGCTTCTGTCCTCGCGGGTCATTTTGCAGACACGATTGCTGCCGTCAAACGGGCTTGTCCCCAGACGTTGGGTCGAAGCCGACATGCGCGCCCCCACACTCCCTCCCACCCCGCAGCGCATTCGGTCTCTCACAATGCCATCTCTGCGCCGGGTCGTAGTCCCTGCAAGGGCGTTGCCCTCGGCTTCGGCTGCGCCGGCCGCCTCCGCCGGCGAGACCGGCGTTCGGTTCCGTGACCACTCTACCCCGTCGCCTGTCGCTTGGCATCGAGACCGCACTTCCGCGGGGTTCGAGATCAAACGAAGGGAACGAACATGTCAGCCTATGTCGTCAGCAAAGCCCACATCGATGCCATCGTCACATTCGCCGTCGGCGGCAAGCGCCGCGTCGGAACCGTCAAGCGCATGGCCGAGGACGCCGACCACAGCAAGTACGTCAGCTCATCAGACTACACACCGAGCCAGATCGGCGCCGCGCTCTGGGCCGAGAACCACGCCTCGGTGGACTACCGCTACAAGGACATCACACCGGTGCCGGTCTACTTCTTCCGACCGACTTGCAATGGGAGCACATCCACCAAACCGACGCGCATGCTGACGCCGCTGGACATCATCAAGCTCTGCCAGTCGCTCAAGTATCAGTCCTGCGAGCATCCCGGTTGGGATGCATCCTTTGCCCACAACTTCTTGGATCGAGTGATCTCCGCCGCGATCGGAGCGCTGCCCGGCTATGACAATGCCTTCTGGGGCATCGACGACTGACGTGCCGAGGCCGCTGCAGCGATGCTGCGGCCTTCACGCGTCGCACGCGTCCACGTTCGACGAAATTTAGAAGCGGGCCACCGTGCGACCCAACTTCACCGGATCGCATAATTGAATAACGCTGTCGGTTAGGCCACTGCAACGATGTCAGTTGCCGCGAAATCATTGCCCTTGGAGAGCAACGGCGCACTCATTGCCTTGGCCAGTGCATAGGTGGCGCAGTCGCCGAGATTGAGGCGCGCCTGCGGATGTTGACCTTTGCCGTACACGGCGAAGGCCTGCAGCGCGCCGTCCGCCAGCGCTGCATCGAAAGGCACGACTTCAATCGCCATCGCTTCGACTAGGTCAACGAGTTCGGCGATGCCTGCCGGTCCGCGGCGTGCGCGCAACACCATACCGGCTTCCAACATTGAAACGGCCGACATCAGTGCGCGATCGGCACGTCTGACGTGGTCGAGGAACGTCGCGCACTCCGGTTCGGCTTGAATGATGGCGATGATGGCCGAGGTGTCGACGACGATCATTGCGGGACGCCAAACTCGTCGTAGCCGATGATGTCATCAGCGGCGCGGTCATCAAGCAGCGGCAACGCGGATACCCGTGCGATTATGGCCTTCACGCGGGCGTCGTCGAACGCGCGTTGTTTAGGCTGCGGCGCAATCCCAGCCGCACGCGCACGAGCTTCTACGGCTTCCTTGAGGATGTCGTCGGGGGTCTTGCCTGTCTTGACGGCGACCAGCCGAGCAAGCTGCTCGACCTCCGTCGGAATGGTCATGGTCATACGGAACTCCTGTCTCGGCCTGACCATAACACAGAACGCCGGTCCAGCGGTAGACCGTTGAAGCGGCTGGATATTGCGCTTCAGGGCGGGAAACTGGTTTACCGTGCTCTCAACGCCGTGATCGGTGCGCTGCCCGGCTACGGCAACGCCTTCTGGGGCATCGACAATTGACGCCCCGAGGCCGCTGCAGCGATGCAGCGGCCTCCATGACCAATGCGCGTTCTCGTTGCGGCTGGCGGCTACTATGCCTATGTCTGCAGCATCATCAATCTCGTGAAGCTACAAGTGTTGGGTAAGAGTCGGCAGCGGGCAAGGAGGAGACAATGTCGGGAATGATAGCGCGACGCATTGCTCGAAATTCAGAGGATAAATGCCGTACGGTTACCCCGGCGAAAGCAATGTCTTAGTCCAGTCTACCGCTTGCTCCGGATCTTCGGTCACGAAACACTCATGGAACCGATCGAGAGCGACATGGTTCTGTTTGACCATCGTGGCCAATGACCGCTCCGTAAAAAAGGCGTCGCAATAGACCAGCGCGGCGGCGGCGTGGTCGAAATCAGGAAGATCATTCGCTTTGACTTTACGGCCTTTGTTCCATCGAAGGCTGGCGTGTAGGGTCGCCATGACATTCATCGTGCCTAGAGCTTTGCGCGCCTTGCCTTGAATGAGTGCGGCCGCAATGAGGGCCTTATATTGATTGGCCACAGCAGGATCGTTGCCTACGGATTGATTTGGCACAATCCCTTCGCGGCGAGCCATCATGGCAACGGCATCAAGTGCCATGCCGCCGACCAAGTCCGAGAGCCCGCGAACCTCCGTGTTATAGGCATGATTGAAGCTGCGGAGTTGATGGGCATTCTCAGAGATCCCCGCATTGAGATCGTCGGTGAGTTGACCCAGATCGTCCTCGGGATGTAGCTCGCCATCGATGTGATCCGTCAGATCTGTCAATGGCCGTGCCCACATGTGATCGAAGAACGCCTTTTGGATAGCGGTCTCGGTGATGGGGCCGAATACGGTATTTGCCGGATAATATTCGCCCATCACGAAGTTGAGCTTCGACCAAACCAGATGGTTCAATGGATGGAGTTCCACCCTCCCGGTCTTGTCATGAAAAAGGTGAGATATTTCGACGGCAACGCGCTCTTGTTGCCCAATAAGCGTTGCGCCGAGACTCAGCTCGTCGATCATCGCAACTGTCGCCCGGCGCGTGACCGGGTCGCGCTGCTTGATTACCTCGAAGAAAGTCGTTTCGCTGATCGGACAGAACAGGAGCCCGTTAGTAACCCCGTCTCGGAGGAGACGCCGAAGCTCTATCGCTGTCGACGATCCGCGTCCCGCCGCAGCTTCCCGAACCATGATCCAGAAATTAGTGTCGAGATATATCGCATGTCGTTGCGCCAACTGCTCTCCGAGCCCGATCCGAACATTCTTGATATGGGCGTCGATCGAGATTTCAGGCGAACTGAGGTGCTTGTCGATTGGCGGCATTTTTCGCCTACTATGCATTGGAATAACGCATTATTGAACGAACCGAGCATTCGTTATTGTATGTCGTTAACTCGCCGGTCGCGGCCATGTGAGTGTGTCGTAAGCAACGCAACTCACCGCTTCCGTCTGAGTGGGTTCTATAGCCGTGCCAGCATCCCGGCTGGGAGGCATCCTTCGCCATCAAGTACCTCAACCGCGTGAACTATCGTTTTTGTGGCGTCGCAATCAGCCACGGTTTGTTGGCAAGCTGATAACGTCCTCCGTGAACCCGAAGCGTGCCATCTACAGCAAGATGGACGCCGACGCGATCCGTTCCGTGTCCGTCTGCCTTGAACCGTTGGCCACGAGATTCGGAATGAAGGGCTTCTAGCCATGTGCCTGCTCGCTTCGATGCGGCCTTCTTAAGGAGATAGCGCCGATCTGTATCCGCTAGATGGAGGAAATAAACTCCGTCTGGTCGATCGATGATGCCTACGACGCCCAAGAGATTCGTGTGATCGATCCAGAATCCGCGAACCTTGTCCCCAGAAGAGGGAACGAACGCAGCGATTTGTTTGTCGGCCTGGGCTGCACTAATACCGGTCATGTTGAAGATGTCAGTCTTGTTGCTCGTGATGACAAGACGCCACGCATAGAATGGGCGACCAGCCTCTGGATCGCGTTCTTCCGTCTGTGGATTCGGAAGAACGAATCGAATGCCAACTGCATCGGTGTGCCGCACCTGCGAACGCAGATTCTCGGCGATCGCTTTGAGATCGAGTTCTTCGAGAGGTTCGACAATTGTGACGCGATAGACAGCACGAATGCCGGCGCGTCCGGGCTCCTCAACCTCGATCTTCTGCACTCGCGGATCGGTGGACACCGGTTGAGCCGAAACCATCGTGGACATCAATATCAGTGATGCCAGCATCGCGACAATTCTGGTCATGGGGGCCTCGCCGATCATCTGCAGACATCGTACCACTGTCACGTCAATCTGAAGGGAACTGATGCACCATACCCACTATAAAGTAGGTGTGCTCCGGCTTGCACGCCCACCCCACTCACCGCTTCACCCGCAAATGCTTGAGCCCAAGCGCGACGAGTTCGCGGATCATGGCCGAGCGGCCGGGTTTGTCGAGGCGGGCGTCGCACGCGGCATCGACTTCCTCGATCATCGGCAAGGGGAAGCGGACCTGGACGATTTCCAGACGCTCGTCGGCTGGTATCGACGGCCGGCCGCGTCCGCGTGCAGGGGGTGTTTTTGGTGTCTTTGACATCACACTATTTTATAGTTGACGAAAAATGGTGTCAATTCATTGTTCGTCTACGTTTATTGTAGTACGGTTATTTCGGGCTAACAGCCCATGACTTAAGCGGCCCGCCGCGGTGCTGAAACACCACGACGAGCCTAGGCCATCATCCTATAGGACAGGACGACAACCATGACTCACATTACCACGCCACCCCGTGGCGAAACAGCCGCGCGCACCGTCGCGCGGGTTTTCACCGGCATTCTTTGGATCGCCGGCAGCGCCTACCTCGTCAATCACGGCCTGCACCAGCCGACGCCGAACTGGGTCGAGATCGCCAGCATCCCGTTCATCTGGGCGGCCGTGATCGCGGCGCCGATCGTCGCGCACCAGGCCTGGGGCGCGCGCGAGCGGACGGCCACGGCGCTGCTGATGGTGGCGGCGATTTTCGGCAGCGCCTACACGCTGTCGAGCACCATCGCTCGTCAGTCGGAGGGCGCCGACGAATTGCGGACGCGGGCCGTTGAGATTGCGCGGCAGCGCGCCGACATCAACCAGCGGCTCGCGGAGGCGCGCGACAATCTCGCCAAGTATCGCGGCGATCAGGCGCGCGAATGCGCCAGCGGCAAGGGTAAGCGCTGCGACGGCATCACCTACACCGTGCAGACGTGGGCGGCGGCCATCGAGGGCTACGAGCGTCGCATCGCGCGATTGCCGGCGCCGCAGACACCGGACGCGGGCGACCGGCGGATTGCCGCGTTCGTGGCGCTGCTGCCGAACGTGACGAGCAAAATCGAGAAGATCGAGGACGACGTGCGGCTGGTGAAGCCGACGCTGTTCGGGATTTTCCTCGAAGCGGCGGCGCTGGCGTTTGCGTTCTACGGTTTCCGGCCGGGGAGTAGTGGTGAGGGTTGTGCAGTGTCAGAGTTGCCGCCGGCCGCGCGGGCAACTGTCGTGGTTGCCAGCACGACCAAGGCACAGGCCGAGGCGGAGGTCGTAAGGTTGCGCGGTGTGGTGCCGTCGCAGGATGACCTCGCGGACCGCTGGAACGTCCACAAGGGCACGGTCTCGAAGTGGATGCGCGACTTCGAGGCGCGCGGCCTCGTCCGGCGGCAACGCGCAGGGCACTGCATGTCAGTTGCCGCAATCCGCTCGGTTGCCTGAAGGTTGCCGGCAACTGAAGGGCCGCCCAGCGCCGTCGCGCTCCGGGCGGCCTTTGGTTGCCTGGGGTTGCTGGGGGTTGTGGAGTTGCCCGGGCGGACGCGGGAGATTGGTGGACAACCGAGCGGAGGTGTCGGTAACTTTGGGCAACTGCCTTGGTTGCGGCAGCCGCCTGCCGATGAGTCAAAGAAACCGGCTACAGCTTCTCAAGTCTCGGCGACCAGTGCAGACTTATAGCCGACAATGTTCTGCAACTTCTCGCCCCACGCGTTCAATGCGTCGCGCTTCTCGCGATCGTAGGAATACTGCACATAGACCTTCGCTGTGATCGAGCCAGATCTGGCGCTGACGTGATTGAGAATGAGTGAGATTGTGTGCGGATTGATGCCCATCTCGGCCATGCGCGTGGCTGCCGTCCGGCGCAGGTCATGGATGCGAAAATTCTCGAGGCCAATGACCGGCCGGGCGCGATCCAAAGCTTTGGTCGGTGCATGCGGATCGATCGGCTGCGTCCCCGACGCGCTTGGAAAGGCCCACTCGCTCGCGCCTGCAAGCGCAAAGGCTTCATCAAGCAATCTCAGCGCGATTGGCGAGAGTGGAACCCGATTGGAGTGCCCATTTTTCGAGCGCTCCCCTGGCACCACCCATATGGGTGCTGCGTCGTCGAGCGTAAGCTCACTGCGCTTGATGCCGGTCACCTCACCAATCCGTTGGCCGGTGACCAGGGCAAGCTTGATCGCAATGGCGAGCGGGCGCGTCATCGGCAGGTCGTCGTTGCCCACCACGCGAGTGCCTCTTGGAACTCCCTTGGTGATGCGGCGTGCCACGGGTGCGCGATCCAAAGCCTTCCAAAGGGTCGCGATCTCCTCAGGCGCCAAATCGCGTTCCCTGGGCTTCTCCTTCTTGATCGGAGCCTTCACCATATAGGTCGGATCTATCTGAAGGAGGTCCCGTCCCACGGCCCATCGAAAAATCGAGCGAACCAATTCAAAAATCCTATTGGGCCGATGGCTGAGCTTTCGCGCCTTCTCACCGTTTGCACTGCGCGCATCCAGTTTGGCGGCGACCGTATCGATCAATCTAATCACATCGCGTTTTGTGATCTCGATGGCCTTGAAGCTGCCGATCTCGGGCAAAATGTGCCGATCAAGCATGGACCGGTTGTCCTGTACCGATCGCGCGGCCTTGTTCGGTTTGGCGTGCCGCTCGATCCACTCATCGGCAATTTCCGCGAATGTCAGTGCTTCGCGGCGAACCCTTTTGCCGGCGGCGGGATCGGCCCGTTCCAACTCGTTCTCGATCTCGGCTTGCAGGCCCTTGGCTTTCCGTCTTGCCTCCTTGAGGGCGAGCGTAGGATAGCTGCCGAGGCCGGTGACCCGACGCTTGCCGTCCGAACGGCGCGTGTAATGCAGTCGCCACGTTTTGGCGCCGCTTGCCCAAACACGGAGTTCGAGGCCCTGCAGGGCTGTGTCGCGCAGCTCGATCACATTCTTGCCCGCGTCGCACTTGAGCGACTTGACCAAGGCGTCCGTCAGGTTGGCAGTCGGCATGTTGCGATCTCTCGTTTGGCCGGTAAAACGGCGCTTCAAAAGGTACGCAAAAGGTACGCAAAACGAGTGGACTGGGCGGGAATGCATGATGCCACGAAAGATGCCAATGTACTCGTAAATATTTGATTTACAATATATTTTTCATTCTAACGCGGTCCAGTGGATTCCAACAGAAAACTGTCTTGAAAGAACTCATAACCTGAAGGTCAGAGGTTCAAATCCTCTCCCCGCAACCACCTTGATTTGCAGCGAACTTTTCCCTGCAGTATCAGCACCTTGATGGCCCAAGGCACCGATCTTGAGAATCTCTGCGAGATCGCCTCGCAACTCGATAGCCAATTCGCCGTTCACAGGCGTCAGCCGCACCTCCTCGATAACTGACCGCAGCCGCTCGAAAGCCTGCCGGCCGTCCTGCTCGTCGTAGAGGGCTAGCGCGAGGTTCGCGACCCGGTCGCGATAGGTGATGGCGAGCGCGGGGTGCAGCAGAGGTTTTTCGTCAGGGGCCTCCTGCGGCTCGGCCGCGAGCCTGTTCTTCTCGGCATCCAACTCCTTGAGCTTGGTGTTGAGGGGCAAGGCGTCGGCACCATCGACGATGGCGTCAACCAGCCTCTTGATCTGGCGCTCGACGCGCGTGAGTGCGGCCTGCGTGCCGGCCTTGGCCGCCGAGAGAGCCATGCGCTGCCGATTGGTCTCCGCCACGAAGGCCTCGGCAAACTGCTCGAACCGCGCCGGCTCCATCAGGCGCACCTGCAGGCCTGCCAGTATCGCTGCCTCCAGCTCGTCGCCTCGGATCGTCAGTTTGTTGGTGCAGGTGCCACGGTCGCGCGAGGCGGCACAGGCGAAGCGGTTGGCACCGTACTTCGTGTAGTTGGCGCCGCAGCAGCCGCATTTCATCAGGCCCGAGAGCAGGTAGCGTGGCCGTTGTTGCTCCCAGAAGGCCGGTTGCCCCGTCGCCGCCTTCGCCTTGTCCGGCCGTGTGTCGCGAGTGGTCACCATCTGGCGCGCCTTTACCTTGTCCCAAAGGTCCAGCGGCACGATCCGAAGCTCGGGTACGTCCTTGATGATCCAGTCCTCAGGCGGGTTGAGCCGGGACTGGCGCTTGCCCGTGGTCGGATTTTTCATGTAGCGCAGCCGGTTCCAGACCAGCCGGCCGATGTATAATTCATTGTTCAGTATGCCGGTGCCACGCTCGGCGTTGCCGTTGATGGCGCTCGGGCACCACGTACCGCCCGACGGCCCCGGCACAGTGCGGGTGTTGAGGGCCTTGGCAATGGCGCGCGGGGACTTCCCCGCGGCATAAGCGGTCATGATCTCGATGACGATTGCCGCCTGTTGGTCGTTCTTGCGGCGCAGCCCTCGCTCGGCCTCGCCGTCAGCGTCGGATTTGCTGACGACGTCGTAGCCGTATGAGTTCCCGCCGCCCGAGCGGCCGGCCTCGACCCGGCCTCGGAGGCCACGCCTTGTCTTTTCGGCGAGTTGCTTGAGGTATAGGGCGCCCATGGTGCCAGAGAGGCCAACGTGCAGCTCTGAGATCCAGCCTTCACTGAGGGTCAGTATGCGAACGCCAGTGAAGTTCAGTTGCTTGAAAAGGTGGGCCACGTCCTCCTGGTCTCGGCTGAGCCGATCCAGTGACTCGGCGACCACGACGTCGAACTGGCCGCGCCGCGCATCTTCGATCAATTGCTGGAATGCCGAGCGTAGGCGTGTCGCCCCTGTTATGGCGCGATCGTGGTAGCTGCGCAAATGTGACCAGCCCTCGCGCCGGATGCGCTCAAGACAGAGCCTTGCCTGATCCTCTAGACTTGCAGCGCTCTGCATGTCTGAGCTGTAACGGGCATAGTCGACTGCGCGCATGAAGCCATCCCGATGAGACGGCGGCCGATAAGCGGTAAGGATATCATGGGTCGGGATGGGCAGCGTGTCCCTCGTAGGCGCCCACCCGCATTTCCTGTTTGCTCGCTGTTCGGCAGCAACTTGGCCCGGACCGACGAACGCGGACCCACTTGCGCACGCTCGAAGGTGATGGGGAAGCTGAGTCGTCAGATGACTGGCAGCTGCTGGGGGTGGACCGTCCGCCGCCGGCGGCTAAGGCAATGCTCGAGTCTGGCCCTTGGCGACGTTGCTGCGGTGCAGTAGGCCGGCCGACCGCAATGGCCGCTCCTGTATAGTTGATCCGGTGTGCGGTGCAGCATGCGACCGGACGATAATGTCCGTAGCTGGCCCTCCTCGACGTTTGCCTCGTCGTGCCATGACGGTCGGTCTCGGTTCCATCGCGTCGTCGTTCTCGATCTGTGCCGCGATCGGCTGCTTCCGAGCGGTCAGCGTGAGGGAGGAAGACAAGCGCCGAAGCGTGCACGTGACCCATATCGCCCTATGTCGTCGGCGGAGCTTACCCCTCCGGCCTCCTTCCGCTTACGATCATCGCGTCAGGGGGAGCCACGGGGACAACGGGCCTACAACAGACTTGATCAGCCCCGCCTCCACGAGTTCTGCATTTTTCAGCTGCGGACATTTTGCGACGCCATCAAGCCAAGTGCTCGCTTAGGCAAGTAGCCGTTCACGGCGGGCCGCGTCTGTACTACGCTCAAGCCATATTGCGGCCAGCCTCGGGGGAACGTTTGCATGGCGGGTAAAGTAGCAGTCTTGGGCAAGGAGAGCGCCAATGACACGCTCAAGATTTTCATCTCCTATTCGCGCATGGACTCGGCCGCTGCCGACGCGATCGTCGCGACGCTGACCGAGCGCGGCTTCGACGTTACCATCGACACTCGCGATCTACCGTTCGGCGAGAAGTGGCAGGCCGAACTGGCCGAGTTCATCCGGCTTTCGGACACAGTGATTTGGCTCGTCAGCGAAGCTTCGATCCGATCGGACTGGGTGAACTGGGAACTCGACATCGTCGCCAAGCGCAACAAGCGCCTAGTGCCGGTTATGGTAGGGCTCGTGAATCCAAACGAATTGCCGCGCGAACTGGGCGAGATCCAGATTCTGCCTCGTGACCGCGTGTTCGACCTCGCCCGGGACCTCGGCACGCTGGTTGCTGTACTGGAAACCGACCACGCGTGGCTGAAACAGGCGACGCGATGGCAGGATCGCGCAACGGAGTGGCTCGCCAAGGAGCGTCCATCGGGACTTTTGCTCTCGCGCGGCGTGCTTTTCGAAGCCGAGCGTTGGAAGGACGCCCGCCCCTCCAAGGCTCCTGCGCCCGCGCAAGAGGTGCTCGATCTCATGCTCGCGAGCAGGCTAGCTGCTACGCGGAGACAGAGATGGTGGACAGGTGGCATCTCGACGGCACTGGTTGCTGCGATCGGTCTTGCAGGCTTCGCTTGGTGGCAGCGCGAGGAGGCCGTGACCCAGGAGAGAATCGCTGTCGAACAGCGCAAGGAAGCAGAGAACCAAGAGAAGATTGCAGTTGAACAAAGAAAGGAGGCCGAGACGCAAAGAAGCGAAGCCGCTCGCCAACGCGATGCCGCCGAACAGCAAAGACAGCTTGCCCAAGCAAACGAGCAGCGCGCAATTCGAGAATCTGAGGAAGCCGAGCGTCAGCGCAAGCTCGCAGAGACACGCGAAGCGCAGGCGTTGGCAGCGAGGCAGGCCGAAGAGACGGCCAAGCTTGATGAGGCCAAGCAGCGCCGCGCAGCAGAGCAGAGCGAGGCTTCTGCGCGCGCATCACTTCGACAGGCGCAAGTGAACATTGCTCTGTTCAGGGCGTCCCAGGCGGAGGCCTTGATCGAGGCGGGGAACCCGACGAAAGCTGCATTGCTCGCCCTCGAAGCCCTGCCCGTTGCCAATTCACCGATCGCAACAGAACGCGACTTGCCAGAGGTGCCCGAAATCCTTCTGGTGCTCAACCGCGCATCGAAGCAAGCCGTACGCGATACTATTCTGCGCGGACATCAGGAAATGATCACAAACCTTCGTTTCAGTCGGAGCGCGAGGTTTCTCCATTCCAACGACTTCACCAAGGGTGCCCGCCTTTGGGATCTATCATCCGAAGCTCAAGTTATCAGGGCGGAGACGAAGGCTCGCGTGTGGGATGGTGCTCTATCCCCGGACGAGAAGTGGTGGATCATCACCGATGAAGGCGGCGAAGTTCGAATGTTTGACGTGGAGACCCGAATGGAGGTTGCCTCGGTGAAGCCTAGGGGAGCTGGTCATTTCGTCAGTTCCATGGGCGATCCAGTCAATTGGGGCGTCGTTCTGGTCTCTAACGACGGCACGCTTGAGATGCGCGAGCCGGATCTCAAGCGGGTTCGGTTCTCAGTAAAGGCACACAAGGATTGGATACTGCATCATCAGATCGACGAGCAGCGCAAACGCATCATCACTATGGGAAGGGACGGATTTGTCCGCATCTGGGATGCCACCAACAAGGGGAAGCTAATCTACGAGAAGAGCATCGGCGACGTCTGGATCGGAGGATTACTTTTGAGCCCCGATGGGAATCGTCTCATTGCCTGGAATGCTCGAACAGTCTTCAATTGGACCTTCGACAAGCACGCGCCAATCCACTTCCGAGAAGAAAAAATCGTTATCGGGCAGGACATCGGAAATGTTCGGTTTGGGAGGACTTCCCAGATGCTCGTCATGACGGACCACGCTGGCGCGCTACAGCTGTGGGATGTCGCCAACACGAAACTGCTCGCTTCTATACAGGGGCCGGGAGAGGGCGGTTTCGCAGCAATGTTCGGAGACGACAATCTGATCTTGTCTGCGAAGCCTCAGGGGGATCTGTCGCTGTGGCGTCTGGATAGTCGAACCCGAACTTCTATCGGCGCCGCGAACGGGCAAGCCTCACATCTGGGCGTCAGCTCTGATGGAAGCTTGTTCGCCGTCGGTGATCGAGCAGGCTTCATCCAGGTCTTCTCGTTGAGTTCGCGCGCTGGCTCCGGCTTTCCAAGCCACCAACCAGTGCTCAAACCTCGGCTGACGCACAACGAGGTCGAGCATACGGCGGCGCTCCTCGGGGGCCCGGAAGGGGCCAATGTTAAGCTGCAATACTTCGAAGATCTTGTGCCTGCTGAACCCTTGCGCTTTACGCTCTTGAGCCCGACTGTCGATCGAGTCCTTGTCGGCAACAACCAGAACACGGAGTTGTTGTTGTGGGACGGGCGGACCGGTTCGCCGGTCGAGAGGCTCGATGGTCTGGAGAACTTCAGCGTGGACGTGAAGTTCTCGGCGGACGGCAATTGGGTTGCCGCGATTGACGGGGTCGGGAATATCGTGGTCTGGAACGCACGTGATGGGAGACGCATCAGAACGGGTAAGGTTGGCGAAACCGGATTTTCGATCGCGTTTACCCCGGACGGCAGCAGACTGATGCATAGCGGCGACAGGCTGCAATCTCTGGATCGCGACACATTGAAGGTATTGCGTCAGCTGCCTCCACACAGCTCTACGGATAGCGGAAGCTTCTCACTGAGCTCCGGCGGAGCCTGCTATGTGACGTGGCTTTCAGGCCGCGTGAGATCAGATGAAGATGGTCGACGCGCCCGACTCTGGAGATTTGCTGATGCCAGCCTTATCAATGAGTTCAGTGGACATCAAAAGCCGATCGCCGCCGCTGACGTCAACGGCGACTGCACGCTGGTTGCAACAGCCGGCACTGACCTGAAACTCATGGTCTGGGACATCAAATCGGGGAAACCCGTATGGACGGCGCAGGGGCCGGAGTTTCCCAAATCCATCCAGTTTTCAGGTCCCGATACTATAGGAACCTCTGAATAGCACGTCGGCTTGACGGCGTGAGACGCGGGTTGCACCGAGTTTCGGCGGCTCACGCGGCGCTTCGACGATAAGAAGAG
>LNFM01008051.1_pt1 | contig 16128 bp, 16 predicted proteins | sample 596031 | NCBI WGS metagenome assembly LNFM01 (sample SAMN04254537, study PRJNA301005) | activated carbon metagenome | isolation source: dual media filters at the Ann Arbor, Michigan drinking water treatment plant | place: USA: Ann Arbor
GCACGTTGGGGCGCACGTCGGCGCGCCAGTTGTAGAGCTCTTCCTTGAGCTGGTACTCGATGACCTGGCGCTTCTCTTCGACGACCAGGATCTCCTGCAGCCCGGTGGCGAAATCACGCGTGATGTTGGCTTCCAGCGGCCACACCACATTCACCTTGTGCAGGCGCAGGCCGATGGCCCGGCAGGTGGCGTCGTCCAGGCCCAGGTCGGCCAGCGCCTGGCGCGTGTCGTTGAAGGCCTTGCCGCTGGCGATGACGCCGAAGCGGTCGTTCTGCGTCGCGATGACGTTGTGGTTCAGCTGGTTGGCGCGCACATAGGCCAGGGCCGCGTACCACTTGTAGTCCATCAGCCGCGCTTCCTGCTCCAGCGGCGCGTCGGGCCAGCGCACGTGCAGGCCGCCGGGCGGCATCACGAATTCTTCCGGCAGCACGATCTTCACGCGCTCGGGGTCGACGACCACCGAGGACGACGACTCCACCACCTCCTGGATGGTCTTCATGCCGCTCCACACGCCGGAAAAGCGGCTCATGGCGATGGCGTGCAGGCCCATGTCGAGGATGCCCTGCACGTCGGACGGGAAAAACACCGGCAGCCCGCAGGCCTTGAAGATGTGGTCGCTCTGGTGCGGCGCGGTGCTGCTCTTGCTGACGTGGTCGTCGGCGGCGATGGCGATGACGCCGCCGTGCTTCGACGTGCCGGCCATGTTGGCGTGCTTGAAGACATCGCTGCAGCGGTCCACGCCCGGGCCCTTGCCGTACCAGATGCCGAAGACGCCGTCGTACTTCTTGGCCTCGGGCCAGAGGTCGAGCTGCTGCGTGCCCCACACCGCGGTGGCGCCGAGTTCCTCGTTGACACCGGGCTGGAAGACGATGTGGTTCTCGGCCAGGTGCTTCTTGGCCGCCCACAGCGCCTGGTCGTAGCCGCCCAGCGGGCTGCCGCGGTAGCCGCTGATGAAGCCGGCGGTGTTCAGGCCGGCGTTCACGTCGCGTGCGCGCTGCAGCATCGGCAGGCGCACCAGGGCCTGCACGCCGCTCATGAAGGCGCGTCCGCTGGCCAGGCTGTACTTGTCGTCCAGCGTGACGGTTTCCAGCGCCTTGCGGATGTGTTCGGGCAAGGGGGCGTTCATGGCTGCAGCTCCTGGGTGCGTGGGGCGCAAAACGGCCCGCAAGACGCGTGCCGCAGTGTAGGTAAACGCGCCTGGCATGTCTTTTCTTTTGATGCCCGCTCAGGCATGCTGCAAGAAAGGAACTTGCGCAAACATGCCAACCAACAAGCAAAACTTGCCGGCCAAGGCAAAGTCAGGGAAAACCTCAGGCGTGCAGGAAGCCGCGGCGGGCGCCCGGCCCGAAGCCCCGGGCAACCCGCCGCTGGACCGTTACGACGTGGCCATCCTGCGCGAGCTGCAGGCCGAGGCGCGTTTGTCCAACACCGAGCTGGCCGCGCGCATCGGCCTGAGCGCCGCGCCCACCTGGCGCCGCGTGAAGTGGCTGGAAGAGCAGGGCTACATCACCGGCTACCGGGCCGAGATCGACCGCCGCAAGATCGGTCTGGGCGTGCTGGCCTTCGTGCGTGTGGACGCCGAGCGCCACAACGCGATGGCCACGCAGGCGCTGGAAGCCGCGATCCGTGACCTGCCCGAGGTGGTGGCCTGCCACTACATCAGCGGCACCGGCACCTTCGAGCTGCATGTGATGGCCACCGACCTCGACGCCTTTTCGCGCTGGGCCATGCAGACGCTGTTCAAGCTGCCGCATGTGAAGGACCTGCAGACCAGCTTCAGCCTGGGTGAGGTGAAGGCCGGCGCCGCGCTGCCGCTGGGCCATCTGGAACGCAAGTCCTGATGCGTCCATGCTGATGCGGTGCGGCCACGGGGCGGCAGCCGCTGTGCGCTACCCTTGGCGCTTGCCACCCACCTTCACCTTGCCTTCCCGCCCTGCATGAGCCGCCTGCTCGACCTGCTGCTGAGCACCGACCCCGTGCAGCGCACCCGTCTGGCGCAGGCCGGCCTGGCGCTGCTGCTGCTGGCGGCCGGCGTGGCGGCGATGCACTACTTTGTCTGGGCCGGCGTGGCGCCGCTGCAGCCGGTGCTGTGGTGGTCGGCCCTCACGCTGGCCGGCATGCTGCTGTTTTTCTTGCTGATCCGCAGCGGCTGGTCCAGGCGCTGGCACGAGCCCTCGCTGACCGTGCCGCAGATGGTGTTTGCGCTGGCCAGTGGCGCCGCCGCCTACATGCTGCTGGGCGAGGGCCGCGGCGCGGTGTTCCCGATGGTGATGGTGGTGGTGATGTTCGGCATGTTCATCGCCTCGCCGCGCCAGATGCGCTGGGTCTGCGTCTATGCGGTGCTGCTGTTCGGTGCCGCCATGGCCGTGATGGCCGTGCTGCGGCCGCAGGCCTACCCCTGGCGCATCGAGATCGGCCACTTCCTGCTCGTGGCCACCATGATGCCGGGCGTCGCACTGCTGGCGGCGCGGCTGTCGCGCCTGCGCCTGCGCGCGCGCCAGCAGCGGGCCGAGCTGGCCCAGGCGCTGTCGCGCCTGCGTGAACACACCACGCGCGACGAGCTCACCGGCCTCATCAACCGCCGCCACATGCAGGAGCTGATGGCCCAGGAGCACCAGCGCTGCATCCGCAGCGGCCAGAGCTTCTGCCTGGCGGTGCTGGACATCGACGAGTTCAAGCCCGTCAACGCCGCGCACGGCTATGCGGTGGGCGACGCGGTGATGCGCGCCATCGCGCAGGAAGCGCAGCGCCATGTGCGCGTGTCGGACACGCTCGCGCGCTGGGAGAAAGACGACTTCGTGCTGATGCTGGGTGACACCCGCGCGGCGCTGGCGCGCGGCGGCCTGGAGCGCCTGCGCCAGAAGGTGGGCGCGCTGCGCATCCTGCACGGCAGCACCGCGGTGGCGGTGACCTTGTCTTGCGGCCTGGCCGAACACCATGCCGGCGAAGCCGTGGCCCAGACCCTGGAGCGCGCCAACCGCGCGCTGCAGGAAGCCAAGTCCCAGGGGCGCGACCGCATCGCGGTGGCGACCTGAGGCCGACGCGCACAACAACGGACCGTCTGCGATGTGGCTCTTGATCCTTGAAGCCCTGGCGGCGCTGGCGCTGCTGCTCTTCATCGTCTGGTGGACGATGTTCTCGGGCCGCCGCCCCGACAGCGAGGTCAGCGAGGCCAGCGATGACAAGCACGACGAGGGCGGCGGCACGCCGCCGCGCTGAGGCGGCCTCAGGCGCCGTTGCGCAGCGGCAGCACAAAACTCAGCGGCTGGCTGCGCAGACGCCGCCACAGCGCCCGGCCGATGCGGCGGCGGTCTTGCACGCGCACACCGCGTGAGCGCAGCGCAACACGGAAAGCCAGCGCAAAGCTCACGGTGAGGTTCAGGAAGCCGGTGATGGCAATGCCGCCCACGCACCACCAGAACACCGGCTCGGCGAGCAGGCCGAAGCCCAGCGCGCCCAGCGCTGCGCCGAGCTGGCCGCTGCCCAGCGTGACGTGGCGCACGTCCAGCGGAATGCCGAAAAAGCCCAGCAGTGCCGGCACCATGCCCAGCATCAGGCCGAGGCTGATGTTCGCGGCCAGCCCCGAGACATTGGTGCGCCACCAGCGTGACCAGCGCTGCGCGCGCGCCGCGCCCAGGCGCGCCACGATGCGCGGGTTCCAGGCGATGGCGCTGTCCAGACGGTGCAGCACGAACCAGTTTTCGGCCCAGCCGGCCACCAGGCTGCTGGCAAACAGCAGCACGCCGGTGAAGGCGGCAAACAGCGCCGTCGGGCCCAGCAGCGTGATGCTGCTCAGCACGTACTGCGCGTCCTTCTCGCCGACCAGAGGCGCGCCGAACAGCGCGTTGGCCAGCAACTGCGTGCCCAGCACGAGCGGGAAACACAGCGCCAGGTTGCCGGTGATGGCCGCCGCCTGCGAGCGGATGAGCTGCACGACGCGGTCGACGAAGCCTTCGATCTCGCTGTCGCTGGCGCTGCCGCCGCGCGGCAACGAGGCCGCCATGGCCGGCGCCGTCATCGCCGGTTGTTTGGTCGCCACCGTCCAGTGCAGCAGCATGATGAGCACGAAGCTGGCGGCGTAGTTCACACCGGCGAAGAAGCCGCCCCAGAACGCCGACAGCCCGACGGCCGTGATGGCGAACTTCAGGAAGGTGGTGCCGGCAATCACCGCGCCGCCGCCGGAGGCGCGCCGCAGCATGTCGCGGTATTCCTCGCGGCTGCGCGTGATGTAGTGCTGGCCGGTTTCTGCGCTGCGTTCGGCCACCTGACGTGCCAGCAGCGAGTAGTGGCGGGCAAACAGCGCGCGGATGCCGCGTTGCTCGCCCAGCACACGCAGCAGCTCCAGCAGCAGGTTGCGCGCCTCGGGCACGGGCTCGGGCGTCAGCACGCAGTTGACCAGCTGCTCGATGCGCTGGGTGCGGCCGCGCAGCTGGTCGAGGTCGAACACGATGTTCACCGAGACGCCGAACTGCTCCAGGTGCGGCATCACGCTGGCGGCGGCCAGGCGGCAGGCTTCCAGCAGCGCACGCAGATAAGCGGCAGCCTTCAGCGCATCCTCGGTGCGGCCTTGCAGCACCGCTTCGCGCAACTGGGTCGCCGCGAGCGTGAGCTGGCGGAAGGGCTCGTCCTGCAGCACGGCGGCGTCCATGCGCTGGCGCAGCGAAGGCTTGTAGCCGGCCGAGTGCACGGCGCTGACGAGGATGGTGATGGCGTTCAGCAGCACCGTGCGCATGCCGCCGGGGCCGGACGCGGCTGCCGCCCCCGGCGTTCCCGGCGCCACGGCTGCCGCGCGCACCTCGGCCGGGCCGAACAGCGCCATCGCGCGCTGCAGCGTGGCGTTGTCGAGATGGGCCACCCATGCCGCATCGGAAGGGTCGAAGAGCAGGCGGAAGAGGCCGGCGAGATCGCGCGTTTCCGGCGTCCCCGGCAGCACACGCTGCTGCAGGCGCCCCAGCAGTTCGCTGGCAAAGGACACGCGCGCGCCGAAGCCGAGGTCGGCGTACAGGGACGCCGCATCGATGTCGCGCCAGAACACTTCCACCAGGCCGCGCACACGGCCCCGCAGCGCCTCGTTTTTTTCCACCTGGTTCAGCAGGTGGCGCAGGCGCACCACCGGCAGCGGCGTGCGGGCTTCGTCAGCGGTGGCGGGGGCTGCACCGGGCTGCGCCGCCGGCGTGCCGGCCGCAGCCGGTGGCGCCGGGCGCTGCGCGTGCCGCAGCCATTCCATCAGGCGCACCAGCCAAAGGTGGCGTTCGGCCTGGGCCGCCTTCGGGTCGGCGGCGTTGATCAGTGCAGTGAGATCCCAGGCCTTCGCCATCGGGCGTCAATGCAGCGCGCCGGGGTAGACCAGGGCGAACTCGGCCACGTCGGCCTCGAAGGGGTGCGCGTCCTCGGTCATGCAGAAGAAGGTGCCCCGCATCGCGCCGTGCGGCGTGTCGATGCGGGTCCAGCTGGTGTATTCAAAGTGTTCGCCGGGCTTGAGCACCGGCTGCTGGCCCACCACGGCCAGGCCGCGCACGTTTTCGGCGTGGCCATCGGCGTTGGTGACCACCCAGTGCCGCGCCACCAGCTGCGCCGTCACCGCACCCGTGTTGCGTACCAGCACGGTGTAGGCAAAGGCGTAGGGCCCTTCGGGCGGTTGTGACTGCTCCGGCAGGTACTGCACACGCACTTCGCAGGTGAACTCGGGCTTGGCCATGCGCGGCATTCTAGGAGTGACGCGCGGCCTGCCGCTGCGCGGGCAGCGAACCTAGAATTCGAGGATGAGCGCTCACCGCATTGCCCCCAGCATTCTGTCGGCCGACTTTGCCCGCCTGGGTGAAGAGGTGCAAAACGTCATCGCCGCGGGCGCCGACTGGATTCACTTCGACGTGATGGACAACCATTACGTGCCCAACCTCACCTTCGGGCCGATGGTGTGCCAGGCGCTGCGCAAGCACAGCACGGTACCCATCGACGTGCACCTGATGGTGCAGCCGGTGGATGCGCTGGCCTTGGCCTTCTGCAAGGCGGGCGCCGACCTGGTGAGCTTCCACCCCGATGCCAGCGCGCATGTCGACCGCACGCTGCAGCTCATCAAGGCCGAGGGCAAGCAGGCCGGCCTGGTGTTCAACCCGGCCACGCCCCTGGACGCGCTGGAGTACGTCATCGACAAGGTCGACCTCGTGCTGATCATGAGCGTGAACCCCGGCTTCGGCGGGCAGAGCTTCATAGCCAGCGCGCTGCGCAAGATCGAAAAGGCGCGCAAGCTGATCGACGCCGAGCGCGCAAGGTCGGGCCGCGACATCCGCCTGGAGGTCGACGGCGGCATCAAGGTCGACAACATCCGACGCGTGGCCGACGCCGGCGCCGACACCTTCGTGGCGGGCAGCGCCATCTTCAGCCAGCCCGACTACAAGGCCGTGATCGACGCCATGCGCGCCGAGCTGGCGGGCTGAACGATCAAGGCCTTGCGCGGAACCGGCTCTGCCGCGCCGCTGCAAGCGCCCACCTTGGAGGTGGCGAAGTCGCGCAGCGACAAGCCTGGGGGCCTCATGTCCTGTCGATGCGCCGCGCCAGCACCACCGAGGTGTGGGTGCGGATCACACCTTCGATCGCGCCGATTTCATCCAGCAGCTGGTCCAGCCGTGCCGTCGATTCCGCACGCAGCAGGGCCAGATAGTCCGAGACACCGCTGACGCTGCACAGCTGGCGCAGCTCGGGCAGGGCGGCCAGGCGTTGGGTGACCAGCGCGCCGGCCCTGGGCTCGGTGGTGATGCCGACATAGGCCTCCACGCCGCGGTCGCCCTCTTCCTGGCCCAGGCGCACGGTGTAGCCGACGATGACGCCGTCACGCTCCAGCCGCGTCAGGCGCGACAGCACGGTGGTGCGCGCCACGCCCAGGCGGCGCGCGAGGTCGGCCGTGCTGGTGCGGGCGTCGGCCTGCAGCAGCGCCAGCAGCCGGCGGTCGAGGGTGTCGGGTGGCAGAGCGGCGGGCATGGTTGATTGTGCCGGTGGCATGCCGTGCGGCGCCCGGGCAACAGCGGGGTCAGGGCCTCAGGTTCGGGCGGGATATTCCGATATCGCGAGCAGAGGATAAGTGTTCAAAATGCCTGGCGTTGCGATAAAAAATGACGACAGGGGGCCGTGCAGCGCTTCGCCGTACCGAGGGTTCACCATGAAAGTCCGCAAGATCACCATCTTCAGCGGGGAGCAGTTCGAGGTGCCGCAAGGCATCCAGCGCATAGACCACCGTGCCACACACGGCTGGCAGTTGCGTTACGGCGGCACCAAGCTTTTCTCCGACCACACGCCTGACGGCAGCGGGGCCGCAGCGTCTTTGCAACTGGCCACGCAAGAGCTGCTGAAACGCATTGCCAAGCTGCCGGCGCCGTCCTTGCTGCAGCGCGCGCCCAGCGCCAACAAGAGCAACCTGCTGCCGCCGGGCATCACCGGCCCCGTGGTGCGCATGCGCGGCAACAGCCAGACGCGCGACTGCAGCCTGATGGTGCTGATTCCGCGTTTTGGTGACAAGCCGCGGCGCCGCACCATCTACATCGGCACCGAGAACACCTACACCATCGAGCGTTATCAAAAGGCGCTGGAGCGGGCCATAGAGATGCGCAGCGCCGCCGAAGAGGCGTACCAGAAAGCCAGCACACGCGCCAAGCGCGCCGCCGCGCGCGAGATGAAAGACCAGCTCCTGGCGAGCTGAGACCTGGGCCCGCGTCAGCGTGGTGTACGCTGTTTCGACGCATGGTTTCGTCGAAATGGCGGTTTGTGGCGTGATTTCGTCGCAATGCTGCTTTCTTCCGTCAAGGGGCTTGCCTAGACTGCTCGGCAGTTCAGCCTCTCAGACGGAAATCAGCTCATGCGCATCACCCTGCTCGGCGCCGGTCACATCGGCCACACCATCGCCCACCTGCTGGCCCACAGCGGCGACTACGAAGTCACCGTGGTCGACCGCAGCCCCGAGGCCCTGGCCAAGCTGAAAGGCTTGCCGCTGTCCACGCGCACCGTGGAAACCGGCGATGCCAAGGCGCTGCTGGGCGCCCTGCGCGGCCAGCAGGCCGTGATCAACGCCTTGCCCTACCACCTGGCCACGCTGGCGGCCACCGCCGCGCGCGAGGCCGGCTGCCACTACTTCGACCTCACCGAGGACGTGGCCGCCACGCGCGCCATCCAGCGGCTGGCAGAAGGAGCGCCCACCGCCTTCATGCCGCAGTGCGGGCTGGCGCCGGGCTTCATCGGCATCGTCGCGCACCACCTGGCGCAGGGCTTCGACAGCCTGCAGGAAGTGAAGATGCGCGTCGGCGCGCTGCCGGCCTTCCCGACCAACAGCCTGAAATACAACCTGACCTGGAGCGTGGACGGCCTCATCAACGAGTACTGCCACCCCTGCGAGGCCATCCGCGGCGGCAAGAACATCGAGGTGCTGCCGCTGGAGGGCCTGGAGCACTTCAGCCTGGACGGCACCGAGTACGAGGCCTTCAACACCAGCGGCGGCCTGGGCACCCTGTGCGAAACCCTGGCCGGCAAGGTGCAGACGCTGGACTACAAGAGCGTGCGTTACCCCGGCCACCAGGCGCTGATGAAGCTGCTGCTTGAAGAACTGCAGCTGAACCAGGACACCGAGACGCTGAAGGACATCATGCGCAAGAGCATCCCCAGCACCATGCAGGACGTGGTGCTGGTGTTCGTCACCGTCAGTGGCATGAAAAACGGCTCGCTGGTGCAGGAGGTGTTTGCGCGCAAGATCTTTGCCGAACGCGACGGCGCGCGCCCGCTCAGCGCCATCCAGATCACCACCGCCGCCGGCATCTGCGCCGCGGTCGATCTCTTCCGCGAAGGCAAGCTGCCGCAGCGCGGCTTCATCCGACAGGAAGAAGTGGCCTTGCCGGCCTTCCTGGCCAACCGCTTCGGCAGCGCCTACCAGCAGAGCCGCCAGGTCGAGAGCATCGGCTGACGCGGCGACGCGTCGCTGGCGGCCTTGCCCGCCGCCCTGCCGGCCACGCCCCTGGCTCGGCTGCGGGTGGGCACACGACACGGCGCATGCCGCCAAGGTGCCGCTGAGGGCGTGGATGGCCAGTGGCGCCCGCGCCACGGAGGCCTGCGAGGGTTCGGCGCGCACGGGCTGAAACGGCGCCCGGTCGCGGCGACACTAGGGTCATGAAAACCCGTGCCCAGCCGCCGCGCAGCGGCAAGACCCGCGCCCTCGATGTCGATACGCTCTGGCAGCTGCAGCGCCTGTCCGGCCTGACGCTGTCGCCCGATGGCCGCGCCGCGGTGGTGTCGGTGACGACGCCGTCGATGGAGAAGAACCAGACACGCACGCGCCTGTGGCTGTTGCCCACCGGCCAGCGCAAGCCGCGCCCGCTGACGAGCTGCGGCGAGCGCGACGGCCAGGCCGCGTGGTCGCCGGCCGGCGACCGCATCGCCTTCGTGGCGCGGCGTGAACAGGAAGGCAGCAAGGACAGCTCGCCGCAGCTCTACACCATCGCCGCCGACGGCGGCGAGGCGCAACGCCACAGCCACTTCGCCCCGGGCATCGAGTCCTTCAAGTGGCTGCCCGATGGCAAGCGCGTGGTCTTCAGCGCCTGGGTGTGGCCGGGCCTGAAGGGTGCGGCGGCGCAGACCAAGGCCCACCGGGCCCATGCCGAACGCAAGGAAAGCGGCTACGTCACCAGCCAGGCCTACTACCGCTACTGGGACCACAACCTGCCCATGGGTCGCGTGCTGCACCTGCTGCTGCTGGACCTGGCCAGCGGCCGCGTGACCGACCTCTTCGAAGGCACCACGCTGGAGCTGCCGCGCGACGGCGGCGGCAACGAGGTCTACGACGTGCACCCCGGTGGCCGCCACGTGGTCTTCGTGCACGACCCCGTGGCCGACCCGCAATTGGCCAACCGCCTGGCGCTGTCAGAGATCGACCTGCGCACGCGGCGGGTGACGACGCTGGTGGACGATGCGGCCTGGGACCTCGGCGGGCCGGCCTACAGCCCCGACGGCCAGCAGCTCGCCATGGCCGCGGCCCACGTCGCCAGAAAGCACACCGCGCTGGCGCAATTGGCGGTGCTGGAGCTGGCATCCGCCAGGGCAACCCGGCCCGCGAGAGCTACCCACGCGGCCAAAGGCCAGGCCCCGCTGCGGGTGCTGGCGCCGGCCTGGGACCGCGCCATCAATACGCCTTTGCGCTGGGTTGAAGGCGGCGCGGCGCTGCTGTTCAGTGCCGAAGACCGCGGCCGCTGCCATCTGTGGCGCTATGCCTTTGACGGCGACAGCGTGAGCCCGCTGCACGAAGGCGGCTGGGTGCAGGCCTTCGACGCCGCCGGCGACACCCTGGTGCTGCTGGCCGACAGCGCCACGCACCCGGCGCGCGTGCTGGCGCGCGGCGCGGGCAGCCAGGGCGGCAGCGGGGTGCTGCGCCTGGAGAGCTTCAACGACGAACTGCTGGCCGGCGTGGCCTTCGGCGAAGTGCGCGAAACCCGTGTCACCGGCGCCCTGGGCGACGCGGTGCAGATGTGGCTGGTGTTTCCGCCCGGCCTGAACCCCGGGACGGCCCGGAAGAAACATCCCGTCACCCACGTCATCCACGGCGGGCCGTTCGCGGCGGCTGGCGACACCTTCAGCTGGCGCTGGAACCCGCACATCTTCGCTGCCGCCGGCCACGTCGTCGCCCAGGTGAACTACCACGGCAGCAGCGGCTTCGGCTTCGAGTTCCGCGACAGCCTGGTGGGCCGCCAGGGCGAGCTGGAGCTGCAGGACATCGAGGCCGCCACCGATTGGTTGCTGACGCAGCCCTGGGCCGATGCCGGCCGTGTTTTCGCCACCGGTGGCAGCTACGGCGGTTTCCTCGTGGCCTGGATGAACGGCCACGTGGCCCCCGGGCGTTACCGCGCCTATGTCTGCCATGCCGGCGTGTTCGACCGGGTCGCCACCTTCAGCGCCGACAGCTACAGCGCGCGCCCCAAGGACCTGGCCGCCAGGTACTGGGAAGACCCGGCACGCGTGGCCGCCCAAAGCCCGCACACCTTTGCCGCCGCCATGGCCACGCCCACGCTGGTGACGCACGGCGCCAAGGACTACCGCGTGCCCGACTGCAACGGCCTGGCCTACTACAACACCCTGAAGGCCAAGGGCGTGGACGCGCGGCTGCTGTGGTTCCCGGATGAAAACCATTGGGTGCTGAAGCCGCGCAATTCCAGGCTCTGGTACACCGAATTCGCTGCCTGGCTGGCGCGCCACAGCGGGCCCGCCAAAACTTCCCGCCGCCCCTGAGCCCACACATGAACCCGAGCCTGAACGCCACCCGTTTTGAAGCCGCCATCGTCGACCTCGACGGCACCATGGTCGACACCGTCGGCGACTTCGAAGTCGCCCTGGTGCGTGCGTTGGCCGACCTCGGCCAGCCGCCCGTGAGCCGTGCTTTCATCACCCGCACCGTGGGCAAGGGCAGTGAAAACCTGATCACGCGCACCCTGGCCGAGGTGGGTGCGCCGGCGGCGCTGTACGAAGAGGCCCTGCAGCGCTACCAGCACCACTACCTGGACGTCAACGGCCAGCACGCGGCCGTCTACCCCGGCGTGGTGGCGGGCCTGCAGGCCTTGCGTGATCTGGGTCTGCGCCTGGCCTGCATCACCAACAAGCCCGGTGCGTTTGCGCGCCCGCTGCTGGCGGCCAAGGGTCTGGACGGGTTTTTCGAGCACACGTTCGGCGGCGATGCCTTCGCGCACAAGAAGCCCCATCCGATGCCACTTTTCAAAGCCTGCGAGGCCCTGGGCAGCCTGCCCGCCCACACGCTGATGGTGGGGGACTCCAGCAATGACGCTGCGGCTGCGCGCGCGGCCGGCTGTCCGGTGGTGCTGGTGAGTTACGGCTACAACCACGGCGAGCCGGTGGCGCAGGCCCGGCCCGACGCCATCGTCGAGCGCATCGACCGGATTCCCGCGCTGATCGGCGTGCAGCCGCGCGCGGTGTGATGATCAGCGGTTGCGCCCGCCCCGGGGCGCCGGGGCTTCCTGGCCGAGCAGCGCGGCCTTCAGGCCATCGTCGGCAGGGTTGGGCCCGAGCCAGATGCTGAGCAGGGCGTTGAAAAATTCCTGCTCGCGCACCGGTTCAGCCTGAGGCTTGCCGTTCACCAGCACCGTGGTGCCGATGCCGGGCACAAATTCGATGGAAAAGTTGTCGCCGGCCAGCAGCTTTTTCCTTGCGGAAAAGATGTCGGCCATGCGCAGTGTGCCGGCAATGGACTTGCTGAAGGCCTCGCGCGGCATGTTGTCCTGCATGCCGCGCGTGAAGAGCTTGCCCAGTTCGTTGGCATCGATGTCGCGCAGCATCACCACGTGCATGCGCTTGGGGCCCGCGGTGGCATAAACCGCCTCGGGCGTGGCCGCCTTGGTGCTCATGTAGAGCCCGGCGGTGTACACCCGCACCACGAACTTGTAGCGCGTGCCGGCGCCGTTGAGCTGCAGCGTGCTGCCGCCCACCTGCACCGTGGGGGCGTAGCGCACGCCCGAGGTTTCGACGCCGCCTGCCACGGGCGCGGGCGCTGCCGCGGTGGTCTGGGCCTGCACGGCCGGCGGCAGCGCCAGCGCGGCCAGCAGACACAGGCACAGGCCCGAGTGGCGGGTCTTGGTGAGGTGAGAGGGGCGCATGGAAACTTCGAGGTCCGGGTACGGGAGGGCCGGCAGTCTGCCACGCAGGCCGCCCGCGCAGGCACAACTGCTAGACTGGCGGGGTCATGTTCAAGGCTGATCAAATCACTGTTGCCGCCTGCCGGCCTGGTCTTCTTGACCGGGGAGCCTGGCCCTGGCGTCGCTCGCACAGCCTCGGCTGCTAGCCCTGCCAGCGGCCGGCAGCCAGCCGTGGGCCCGACCGCAGTGTCTGGCCTGAACCCGAACACCGCCGCCCTATGCCTGCATGCCAGGCCCGCGGCCCCCGTGTGAACAGGTGCGAGAAGTGATCACTGAACTTGAATTCCAGAGTCTGGCCAGCCAGGGCTACAACCGCATTCCACTGATCGCCGAAGCCTTCGCCGATCTTGAAACCCCGCTGTCGCTGTACTTGAAGCTGGCCGGCGGCGCCAGGCACAGCTTCCTGCTCGAAAGCGTGGTGGGCGGCGAGCGGTTCGGCCGCTATTCCTTCATCGGCCTGCCGGCGCGCACGGTACTGCGGGCCACAGGTTTCAGCACCGAGGTGCTCACCGACGGCCAGGTGGTCGAGGCCCACCAGGGCAACCCGCTCGATTTCATCGAGGCCTACCAAGGCCGCTTCAAGCCCGCGCTGCGCCCCGGCCTGCCGCGCTTCTGCGGCGGCCTGGCCGGTTATTTCGGCTACGACGCGGTGCGCTACATCGAGCCACGCCTGGCGCGCACGCAGAAACCGGGCGGTATCGGCACGCCCGACATCCAGTTGTTGCAGACCGAAGAGCTGGCGGTCATCGACAACCTTTCGGGGCGCCTGTACCTCATCGTCTGGGCCGACCCCGGCCGGCCCGAGGCCTACTTCGGCGGCAAGCGGCGCCTCGGCGAACTGGCAGACAAGCTGCGCTACAGCGTCACCGCGCCGCCGGTCAAACGCGGGCCCAGCCACCCGGTGGAGCGCGACTGCAAGCAGGCCGAGATGGAAGCCATGGTGCTGCGTGCCAAGGACTACATCGCCGCCGGTGACTGCATGCAAGTGGTGCTGGGCCAGCGCCTGAAGAAGCGCTACACCGAAAGCCCGCTCAGCCTGTACCGCGCACTGCGCAGCCTGAACCCTTCGCCCTACATGTACTTCTACGACATGGGCGATTTCCAGATCGTCGGCGCCAGCCCCGAGATCCTGGTGCGGCAGGAGCACACCGCCGAAGGCGCCAAGGTCACCATCCGCCCGCTGGCCGGCACCCGCCCGCGCGGCGCCACGCCCGAGCGCGACGACGCCATCGAAGCCGAGCTGCTGGCCGACCCCAAGGAACGCGCCGAGCACCTGATGCTCATCGACCTGGCGCGCAACGATATCGGCCGCATTGCGCGCACCGGCAGCGTGAAGGTGACCGAGGCGTTTGCGGTGGAGCGCTACTCGCACGTCATGCACATCGTCAGCAACGTCGAGGGCCTGCTGAAGGAAGGCACGGGCAACATGGACGTGCTCAAGGCCACCTTCCCGGCCGGCACGCTGAGCGGGGCGCCCAAGGTGCGCGCGATGGAGATCATCGACGAGCTGGAACCGGTGCAGCGCGGCATCTACGGCGGCGCCTGCGGCTACCTCAGCTTTGCCGGCGACATGGACGTGGCCATCGCCATCCGCACCGGCATCGTGAAGGACCAGACGCTGTATGTGCAGGCCGCCGCCGGCGTGGTGGCCGACAGCGTGCCCGAGATGGAATGGCGCGAAACCGAGCACAAGGCACGAGCCTTGATCCGCGCCGCAGAACTCGTGGAAGAGGGGTTCTGAGATGCTGCTGATGATCGACAACTACGACAGCTTCACCTTCAACCTGGTGCAGTATTTCGGCGAGCTGGGCCAGGACGTGCGCGTCTTCCGCAACGACGAGATCACCGTCGCAGGCATTGCCGAGCTGAAGCCCGAACGCCTGGTGTTGTCGCCGGGGCCATGCAGTCCGGCCGAGGCCGGCATCTGCATCGAGGCCATCCGGCATTTCGCCGGCAAGCTGCCGCTGCTGGGTGTGTGCCTGGGCCACCAGGCCATGGGCGCGGCGCTGGGGGGCAAGGTGGTGCGCGCGCAGGCGCAGATGCACGGCAAGGCCAGCACCATCCGCACCGACCAGCAAGGCGTCTTCCACGGCCTGCCGGCGCAGTTCAGCGTCATCCGCTACCACTCGCTGGCGGTGGAGCGCGCTTCGCTGCCGCCCGAACTGCTGGTGACGGCCACTTCGGAAGACGGCGAGATCATGGGCCTGCGCCACCGCGGCCTGCCGCTGGAAGGCGTGCAGTTCCACCCCGAGTCCATCCTCAGCGAACACGGCCACGCCCTGTTGAGAAATTTCCTGGAGCAAGTGCGTTGACGAACCCCAGCCCCCGACGGCCCATCGACCTGCGCAGCGACACCGTCACGCTGCCCACCGCCGCCATGCGCGAGGCCATGCATGCGGCCGAGCTGGGTGACGACGTGTTCGGCGGCGACCCCAGCGTCAACGCCTTGCAGCACAAGATCGCCGCGATGCTGGGCAAGGAAGCGGCGCTGTTCGTGCCCACCGGCACGCAGAGCAACCTGTGCGGGCTGATGGCGCACTGCGAGCGTGGGGACGAGTACCTGGTCGGGCAAATGGCCCACACCTACCGCTGGGAAGGTGGCGGCGCCGCGGTGCTGGGCAGCATCCAGCCGCAGCCGCTGCCGCAGCAGGCCGATGGTTCCATCCTGCTGTCGGACATCGAAGCGAACATCAAGCCCGACGACGCGCACTTCGCGAGGACGCGGCTGCTGACGTTGGAAAACACCTGGGGCGGCCAGGTGCTGCCGCTGTCCTACATCGAAGCCGCCACCGCACTGGCGCGGCGCAAGGGCCTGGCCACGCACCTGGACGGCGCGCGCCTCTTCAACGCGGCCGTGGCCAGCGGCGTGCCGGCGCTGGAGATCGCGCGCCACTTCGACAGCGTCTCGGTCTGTTTCAGCAAGGGCCTGGGCGCACCGGTGGGCTCTGCGCTGGTGGGCCCCAAGGCGTTCATTGCGCGTGCGCACCGCATCCGCAAGATGCTGGGCGGCGGCATGCGCCAGGCCGGGGTGCTGGCCGCTGCGGCCAGCCACGCGCTGGACCACCACATCGAGCGCCTGGCGGAAGACCACGCCCATGCGCGTGCGCTGGCCGAGGGGCTGGCCGGCCTGCCGGGCGTGACGGTGCAGCCGCCGCAGACCAACATCGTCTTCATCGACCTCGCCCCGGAAAGAGCCGCCGGCGTGGTCGAGCGCCTGCGCGACCAGGGTGTGCTGTGCACGGGCCTGTACCGTCTGCGCCTGGTCACCCACCTGAACATCAGCGCGGCCGACATCGCACACGCGGTGGCGGTGCTGCGCCAACACCTGTAGGCCCTGCCATGAGCATCAGCAACCATGAAGCGCTGACGCGCGTCATCGACCACCGCGAGATCTTCCACGACGAGATGCTGGCGCTGATGCGCCGCATCATGAGCGGCGAGATGAGCCCGGTGATGA
>LNFM01001503.1_pt1 | contig 16127 bp, 14 predicted proteins | sample 596031 | NCBI WGS metagenome assembly LNFM01 (sample SAMN04254537, study PRJNA301005) | activated carbon metagenome | isolation source: dual media filters at the Ann Arbor, Michigan drinking water treatment plant | place: USA: Ann Arbor
TGCCTGCCACTGCCACAATCAATTCATCAAACAAATTAGCGGCTCTATGCACGATGTCTTCATGCCCAAGCGTAATGGGGTCAAAAGTACCAGGATAGACTGCAATGCGGTTTTTGCTCATATTGGCAACCTTAAATAATTAAGCCGATTTTAGCAAATGATAATAAACGTTGCCTGCTTTATTTTGTTTAACAACTTGCCAGTCCGCTAATAACTCGCTTGAGTCTAACGCGAATTCAGCCTCAATATACAACAACCCGTTTTCGCTAAGGTGCTGATTTAATGTGGGCAATATTTTATTAAGCCAAGCTTTATGATAAGGCGGGTCACAAAAAATCACATCAAATTGCTGAGTGTTTTGACTTAAAAAAACCAATACATCTTGACGTAAAATCTGACCGTTTTTTGCATCTAACAATTGCTGATTTTGCATTAGCGATTGATACGATAAACCAGAATTTTCAACCATCACTACGTTTTTTGCGTTACGCGATAAAGCCTCAAACCCAAAAGCGCCAGTGCCTGCAAACAAATCTAAGCAGGTTTTACCCGTTAAATCTTGCCCAAGCCAATTGAAAACGGTTTGACGCACACGCTCTGGCGTTGGGCGTAAGCCTTCTACATCTGGAAACTTAAGCAGACGACTACGCCACACACCAGCGTTGATGCGGACTTGGTTGGTTTTTGAGGATTTAGAAGCTGGTGGTTTTGGCAAAATAAGGCTTTGAATACGATGCAAAGCCTTATTTTAACCTTAATTTTATTTTTTACTGTGCGCCTACTGTGACTGCAACAAAATTAGCAGGCTTAACTCTGCGATTAAACGCATCTTTAATTTGTGCAGTGGTCACTTTAGAAACTTCTTTGTTGAAATCGTCCAGATACGTCATCGGCAATTGATAAAAACCAATCACACTTAGGTAATCCAAGATTTTATTATTACTATCGATACGCATTGGAAACCCGCCAATAATATTGGATTTTGCCGCTTTCAACTCTTTTTCAGTGACGCCATTTTGCATAAATTTAGCCACTGTTTCATTCACAACTTTTAAGGCATCTGCAGCTTGCTCTTTCTTAGTTTGCAGTCCAATTTGAAAAGGACCCAACTCGCCCATGGGCATAAAATAGCTGTATACGCTGTAAACCAAACCGCGTTTTTCGCGCACCTCTTCGGTTAAGCGCGATACAAAACCGCCGCCGCCTAAAATATAGTTACCTACATACAGCGGAAAATAATCAGCATCGCCACGTTTAATGCCTGGGTAGCCCAACAAAATATGCGCTTGGCTGGCTGGGTGGGCAATATTTTGCGTGTTTGGCGCTTGCGGCAAGGTAACTTGCGCGATTTTTGGTATGGCCGCACCTTGTGGTAATCCTTTAGATACATCCTCTGCAATAGCGCGCGCTTGCGTTTCTGTCATATCGCCAATCAACGCAATCACCGCACTTTTAGCGGTGTAATATTGCTGATAAAGCGCGACTAAATCTTCACGCTTCATGGCGTTAATTGTACTAATTTCGCCGCTTTCATCTAAGCTGTAAGGGTGCGCGCCGTACATTGCCTGCATAAAGGCTTTGTTTGAAATGCTTTCTGGTTGTGTGGCCGCCTCTTGCAAACCAGCCACAATACGTGTTTTTTCGCGCTCTAAAATAGCCTGCGGAAAATCGGGCTTGTGCAATATTTTATTAAAAATTGTCAGTGCTTTTGCTTGCTCGCTGGTTAAAGTGCGCAATTTGAAAGCCGCTCTGTCTAAATCCAACTCACCACCTAAAACAGCGCCAATATCGGCAAATTGGTTGGTAATCGCCTCTTCATTCATGCCATCTGCACCCAATGTCATCAGGTATTTGGTCACACCCGCCACCCCAGAAGTCTGCTTAGTATCGCGCGAACTACCAGCTGGAAAATTCACGCTCATGTCTAAAATCGGCAAATCGTGATTTTCAACAAAATACACCTGGCTACCTGAACTGGTTTGCCAATGCTGGATTTTGACGGCGGCGTTGGCAGTACTAGCCATAGCCAAAGTAGCAATAAAAATAAAGTTTTTTAAAATATTCATCATTCTGTGGATTCCGTGGTTCGCTATCGCTCCCGTCGGAATGACGGAGGTGGTAACTGTAGTTCTAAATTAATTAAGCCTCATCAATAAACCAGAAAAATTTAAAGCGATAAGTGAGGCTAGACGCGCAATACCGCCGTGTACATTTAGTACACAAGGTATTGCGCAACAACGCATCACGACGCGGTTTAAGTTTTTCATTTAGTGAACGTGGGGTTTGCCAGCTGGCTTAGCATTCGGATCAATCGGCTGCGGATCAAGCGTTGCAACCGTCATATTATCTTTAACCAAATATTTCTTAGCTACCGCCTGTACCTGCTCTGATGTAATCGCTTTTAATTTACTTGGATAATCTTCTAGCAAACGCCAGCTGTAACCCATTGTTTCAAGCTGACCAATTTGCATGCCTTGGTAAAACATTGAATCGCGCTGATACACATCGGCTGCGATTACTGCGGCTTTCACCCTATCCAACTCGGTTTGGGTCACGCCACCTGTTTTAATCAGCTCAATTTGGGCAATTAAAGCCGCTTCTAGCTCGGCTACCGTTTTGCCTTCGGCTGGCGTGCCAACCAATTCAAACAAAGCTTCGCGCCCGCGTGATGTACTATCATAGCCAGCGCCTACATCTACTGCAATTGAGTTTTCACGCACTAGTTTTTGATTTAAGCGCGCAGAATCGTTACCGCTTAATACGCCGGATAACACATCCAGCGCATAGGGTTCCCATGCTTGTTCTGGCGTGGTAGTTTTTGGCAACAGCGTGGGCGCATGAAAACCCATTACCAAATAAGGCAACTTACCGGGCGCTTTAACCACCACACGGCGCTCACCAATTTGCGCAGGCTCTGTTTGCGGTTTTCTAACAGGTAACACTTTAGGCTTTAGCGGGCCAAAATATTGTTTGGCTAATTTTAAAACGTCTTGCGTTTTTACATCGCCCACTACCACCAAGGTGGCATTATTGGGCGCGTACCAATTTTTATACCATTCGCGCGCATCGGCAGCGGTCATATTTTCTAAATCATTCATATAACCAACAACTGGCCTGCCATATGGGTGCGCATTAAAAGTGGTAGATTGAAATTGCTCATTCACTTTTGATTGTGGTTTATCTTCAGTGCGCCAGCGGCGTTCTTCCATCACCACTTTAATTTCTTTGGCAAATTCGGCATCCGTAATCACCAAATTGGCCATACGATCGGCCTCTAGCTTCATCGATAAAGGCAAATGCGATTTTTCTAACTGCTGAAAGTAGCAAGTGTAATCGGTACCTGTAAACGCGTTTTCTTTACCACCAGCGGCAGCTATTAGGCGTGAAAATTGACCTGCGGGAACGCTCTTCGTGCCTTTAAACATCATGTGTTCTAGCACATGCGCGACACCCGTTTTACCATTTACCTCGTCTAAACTACCAGCCCTATACCACACTTGCGACACCACGACAGGCGCGCGATGGTCTTCTTGCACGATGACTTTCATGCCATTGCTGAGTTTAAATTCTTGAATGGCCGCTTGGGCCAACACTGGCGCAAACGCTAATAACAGCGCGGCAATTTGAATATAACTATTTTTAAGTTTTATCTGCACAACAACTCTTTCTATTATTAAAAATGGCGTATCAGTAAGCATTTAAATGACACAGTTTAAATTAGTTTAGTTCCTGCACTCAATTTAATGAGGTACCTATTTAAAACTGCCAGCTGAATACTACTATTGCTTAATGGCATGTAGTCGATTTTACGACTAAAATAGATGCTAATTGTTATTTTAAGTGCGCTATGTTTAATATTTTTAAGAAAAAGCCCGACCCAACAGAGATTAAACCTGAAGCAGCTGCTGTAGCTGAAACTGCCTCGCTAGTAGTAGAGGAAGCAAAGCCTGAAGTTACAGAGAGCAAACCAAAAGAAGCAGAGCTGAGTTTTGCGCAGCGCTTAAAACAAGGTTTAGCCAAAACGCGCCAGCAACTTTCTGGCCAGCTGAATAGTTTATTTGGTGGCGGCAAAATTGATGCCGATACTTATGAAGAGCTAGAAACGATTTTATTAACCGCCGATATTGGCGTAGCAGCTACTACACAATTATTGGAAAACCTAAAAAAACGGGTAAAACGTGAAAATTTAGAAGAAACCACCTCACTTAAACAAGCCTTAAAAGCAGAACTTTTAGCGGTTTTACTGCCTTTAGAAAAACCGCTGAAAACCAGTAATCATCAGCCTTTTGTGATTATGTTGGCAGGTGTAAATGGTGCTGGCAAAACCACCACCATTGGCAAGCTGGCCAAATTATTTCAATCGCAAGGCAAAAGCGTTTTAATTGCCGCTGGCGATACGTTTAGAGCCGCCGCCAGAGAGCAGTTGCAAGTATGGGGGGAACGCAACAATGTGCAGGTAATTGCGTCTGAAGGCGGCGACCCAGCCGCGGTTATTTTTGATGCGGTTAATTCTGCCGTCGCTAAAAAAATTGATATTGTGATTGCCGACACCGCCGGCCGCTTACCCACACAAATGCACTTAATGGATGAGATAAAAAAAGTACAGCGCGTAATTGGCAAAGCATTGCCCAACGCACCACATGAGATTTTATTGGTGTTAGATGCCAACACCGGCCAAAACGCAGTAAGCCAAGTGAAAGCGTTTGATGATGCGTTAGGCGTGACTGGTTTAGTGTTAAGCAAATTAGATGGCACCGCCAAAGGTGGCGTAATTGCGGCGATTGCTGAAGCTAGGCCTATACCGATACGCTTTATTGGCATTGGCGAAGCGATTGATGATTTGCGCCCCTTTAGCGCGCAAGCTTTTGTTGATGCGCTATTTGATTAAGAGAAATGCGAAATGATTGTTTTTGACAATGTGACTAAACGCTACCCCGCCAGCGGCGACGCTATTAGCCAAGCTAGCTTTAGCATTGAGGCAGGCGAGCTTGTGTATGTAACAGGGCATTCTGGCGCGGGCAAAAGCACGTTACTTAAATTAATGGCCGCGATTGAGCGCCCAACAAATGGTACGGTATTAATTAATAATCAAAATGTGAACAAACTAAAAGAGGCGACTTTACCTTATATTCGCCGCAAATTTGGGCTTGTTTTTCAAGACCATAAACTGCTTTACGACCGTAATTGCTTTCAAAATGTGGCGTTACCGTTGGCGATTAACGGCATCACTGGGCAAGAGGCCGCCAAGCGCATTCGTGCTGCCTTAGATAAAGTGGGCTTGTTAAATAAAGAAAAAGCCATGCCAATTACCTTATCTGGCGGTGAGCAGCAACGCCTAGCAATCGCGCGCGCCGTAGTGAGTAAGCCATCTATCTTGATTGCCGACGAGCCCACAGGCAATTTAGATAAAAATTATGCGGCCGATATTATTACTTTGTTCAAAGCATTTCAGCAAGTTGGCGTTACCGTTATTATTGCCACGCATGATGCACTAGGCCAAACTAACCATGAAAATCAGACCAGCCAAGAAAACAAAGTTTTGCATCTCAATCAAGGTCACTTATCTATACCTGCTCACCCAGAGGTAAAACTATGAAAACTTGGCTTACCTACCATCTGCAAGCATTGAATTTAGTATTATCGCGTTTTCAAAGAAACAAGCTCAGCACATTTTTAATTTGCCTCAGTATAGGCGTCACTCTGGCGTTACCCAGCACTGCTTATATTATTCTGGATAATTTAAATGGCTTGGTCAGCAATGTTAAAAGTGAATCTAAATTAAGCGTGTTCTTGACGTCAAACCAAGATGATGCCGCAGTAAAAACGATTGAAGCTCAACTTAAACAAAACCCAGCCGTTCAAAACGTGGCATTTGTGTCTAAAGAAGATGCACTGGCGCAATTGACGGCAATTGATGCCAATAAAACTATGCTGGAATCACTAGCAAGTAACCCGCTGCCAGATGCTTTTTTTGTTGAGCCCAAATTATTAGATGCCGCGTCTATTGAGCTACTTAAAGACGAATTAGGCAGAATTGATGGCGTCGAAACCGTTTTGGTCGATGGTGCATGGATTAAGCGCCTCAATTATTTATTGCAACTAGGTCAAAAGATTTTGCTGTTGTTAGCTGGCTTAATCGGTTTTGCGCTGATTGTGGTGATCGGCAATACCATCCGCATGCAAGTATTAACCCAACAAGCGGAAATAGAGCTTAGCCAGCTAATTGGCGCTACCAAAAGCTTTATTCGTCGCCCATTTTTATATTTAGGTGCGCTGTATGGGCTTGGTGGCGGTATATTAGCTGTGCTTATATCATGGATTATTATTGTACTTTTAAACCAAACAGTGACAGAGCTGGCGGCTAGTTATCAGACAGACTTTCAACTATTGTTTTCTAACAACTACACGCCACTGCTTTTGCTGACTATTGCGGGCCTCATTGGCTTAACCTCCGCCTATCTCTCTGTAATGCCTGTCTATAAAAAATCGTAATAAACTGTTCTAAACAAATAGAGTTGTTAACTAACCCCTTAATAAATTCAATTGTTTATAAATAGCAATTTTTTATAGAGTTGTTAACTCTTCTATCTAATTTCAATTCAATTTACAAATAGAGTTGTTAACTATTCATATATATTTGCTATACCTCCAAATAAGAGAAAAAATAATCACAGAATAATTCACTTTATTTAAGTTTCAGAATTGAATTGTTTATATATTATATTCAAATATATATGTAACATATTGTTTTTAAACAATATATAATTATTTACACACTATTGCACGCGAAATTAAATCATGACACTATTACGGCTTATAAATAATTTAATTTAGGAGTCTGTATGCTTTTAAACATAAGTTTTAGACGATAAAAAAGCGCAGTTAGAGCTGCGCTATTTTATTTACCACAAGGACTACACTTCGTGCTTCACTTCATCAAGGTTTATATTAAACCTCAAATCTAAGTACGTCAATCCCTCCTTGTCGATTTTTTCAACGCAGCCAATCTGCCACGCAATTGGTTTGCCTAAAAATAATGGAGAATAAATTGCGTAAAACAAAAAGATTTACACCTGCTTTATTCGATAGATTTGAAAAACTAGGCCGTGGTTCGGGTATCTATCAGCACTACCTTCCATTTCACAGAGTAGGTAGAAGTGACCCCTCTTCAAGAGGACGCTCTCATATTGAATTATGGAGAAATAGGCATAGAGAGTTTCTTTCAGATGGTGAATTAATCGCGTTTCTTTTTTCTGCGATGCTGCCTCAAATCGTAGATATTAGGGAACAATTTCCGTTGGGTTATGAAGATTGTAATCATGAACTCCGAGAATTTGATATATCAATTGATAATGATTATTTTTTGGGAACTAAAAATATATGTGAAAAACTTGGAGTTAGACACCCTAGGGTAAATGGTAATGGCGAATCCGCACCTTGGCGTATGACTACAGATCTTCTCTTAACTTTAAAAGACCAAAATGAAAAATTATATTTACTAGCAATTTCATGCAAGGATAAGAATTTCATACTTCAAAATAGAGGTAAAACACTTCAAGAAATTGAACGAAACTATTGGCATAACCGGGGTGTAAATTGGCTTCTTATCAAACCTGAAACGTATGATCATACAGCATCACTCACACTTAGATGTAGCAGAAGCTGGGGGCTTGGCGAAACTGTTCCAAATGATGTTTTAAAATTTGTAGCAATTGAACTTCACAAATGCGTTGGCACTTCACTTACAAATACTATAAAACATTTATCTCTAAAGCTTAATGACTATGAACTTGCACAAAGAGCATTTTGGCAATGTGTTTGGACAGGCATTTTTCCATTAGATCTGCGCCGAGGATGGAGACCTCACCTACCCATAAACATACTTTCTGTAAAAGAATTTTGGATGCTTAATCCTATAGCTTCAAGGAGAACAGCATGGAAATAATTCACAATAAAGTTGTAAAAATTATCAGCGGTCCACTTGGGGGACTTTATAGAGTAATTTTAAACGAGCCTTTTTATGATATTGCTGTTTTAGCTTGTTTAGAAACTAACATAAATGATTCAAGTAAAAATAATTCGTGCACAAAAAAATTGCCTAATCCCTCTGCCTACAAACGAAATAATATTTTATGGTTAAAACAATCTGAAATCATAGAATTTCAAGAAAATCGCCAGATTACAGAAATCGACATTCAGCTATCTAATCAGAAATTAGATTTTAAATTGTCAACTTTAGAAAATGAAATATTTATTAAACGAATTCTTTCTATGAAAGGATTTTTATCGTTTGAAAATTTGAAACATAGATTATTAATTGATAGGAATTTAGGGTGTTTAGTAAAAGAGGCAGGATTGGCAAGTGGATATTCGAAACAACAAATTTATAAACTTTTTTCTAAACTATGTCGAGATGGTTTTACCAATAACGCACTGAGGCCAGAATATTTTTTATCGGGCGCGCCTGGCGTTAAGAAACCTTGTGGGCCAAAGCAAAAAAAATTGGGCAAAAGAACAGAGAAAGAAAAAATTGAAATTGGAAGTGGAAATATACCAATAATTATTCAACCAGGAATGACAGAAGACTGGAGCAAGCTGATCATTGCAGCTGATCAATCTATTCCACTTCCTAAACCAACCATGCCAACTAGATCAAGAATAATATTAAATAGTGCTTTCGTTAAAGAGTATGTTAGCAGTAACGGATTGTTAGTGCCCAAGGATTTTAAAGTTGGAACATATCCGAACACTCGACAAATTGCTCGTGTTTTAAAAGAATCATATTCCTCATCAGAACATTTTTTACATAAAACTACGCAACGTAATTTCACACTAAATCATAGAGGGCTTGTTGGAAAAAGTTGGGAAGGTGTCGCAGGACCGGGCCATACCTATAGCATTGATAGCACAATAGGTGATGTTTATTTAAGGTCTTCTCTCAACCCAGAATGGATAGTCGGGCGTCCAATTGTTTATACAATTGTGGATAATTGGTCAACCGCCATCATGGGGTTTTACGTTTGCCTGTCTGGACCATCCTGGGATATGGCAAAAATTGCCCTTTTTTGCTCCGTGGCAGATCCAACGTTAATAGCAGATTTAAGAGGGGTTTGCTTATTACAAACTTTATTTCCACATCCAACTCTTCCAGCGGTCTTATTGGGTGACAGAGGGGAATACCTGAGTGCCGGGGCAAGTTTAACAAGTTTCGAGTTAAAAATGATGTCTTTAAGTTATACGCCACCCTACAGGGGGGATTTGAAAGGCCCAGTTGAGGTTACGCATCGTATCGAAAAAGATGAGCAATATTTTTTTCTACCCGGCGCAATCGATGCGCGGAGAAAAGAGTATGAGCTTCGGAAATTTGATTACAAATTATCCCTTCTTACAGTCAGAGAATATACAAAATATCTATTTAGCGTATTTAGCGAGTACAACTTAAAAAGCGATAGAAGTCATCGTTTAGACGCACATATGAAAGCAACGGGCGTACACCCAAGCCCCTCTGGACTTTGGAATTGGGGACACCAAGTTGGCATAGGCACTCAAATCCATAAAGACCCATCTGACTTGATTTCATCACTTCTTATTCAATCAACAGCAAGCATTACTCGGCATGGATTAATATTTAATCGGAAACAATATACTAACAGAACAGAAGAGGAGGCTCTGGAAGCAGAAATAGCCAGAAATTCAGGGGGGTCGAGTAAAACAGTGTTTCACTATCCTGGATCATTATCCCGTATTTGGACTCCTGATCCCGCAGGCCAAGGAATGAAAGAACTAATCCTATCAGACCACTCTACTGCTTCCCCAGAAACAACTCTTGATGAAGAAGAAGATGCTCATGCCTTTTATATTAGCGGTAAAAAAGAGACCAATCATGAAAGTTTATTGGTTTCACTTGGTCAAATGGAAGAACGTAAACGTATTGTTGCTGAGGCTATAAAAAACCAAAAAAATTCAGATACTCAAAACAGCTGTTCAATTCCAAGTGTTACTGAAGCTCGCATTATGGAAAAAAATAGTGACTTCAATATTATTAATAAGGTTATTCAATCGTCAAGCAACCCCATTGAAGATAAGACTTTATCGAAATCACATGCAGAAAAATTGCGAAATTTATCAAATCAAAATATTGTAAAAAAAAGTAGCCATGATGAGTAAAAACAATAACCCATACCAAGGGAATATATTAATTGATGGGCTGCCACCCATCCCACACCCGGATGAAACGCTTAGGTTTTTATTTAAATCCCCAACTGTACCTTCGGATATCCTTGATATAGATCCGCATATAAGGCTACATTATTTATTAGAAATTACGAGGCAATTTAATATTCCTAGTATGGAAGGCTGTAGATTAGCTTCTTCAATTGATTTAATGATTCGTAATGGATATGCATCGCAAAACCCAAATGATGCAGGCACGTGGAGAACAATATTGTCCTCTGGTGCAGTAAGAAGTATGAAATCACCTTGCTCAAGCGTTACGGCATCAATAACTGGTTTTTCAGGTGTAGGAAAAACTTCGGCAACATTGCACAACCTCAACTTTTACAAGCAGATAATTAATCACACAAATTTCCCAAATATCGTAGGAGATCATTATCAAATGGTTTGGCAGTCAATTGAAGTACCCGGGTCTGGGAAATTTACAGACTTCATGGCTGAAGTGATGCGGAATTGGGATTTTGCATTGCAGCAATACCTTCCTAATTTACAACCACGCTTTGAATCTACTCTAAATGGGGCAAAGCGTGATGGGACAAAAATGTATGAAGAATGGATGCAGGTTGCTAAAAGTCATTTTCTAGGATTGTTACACATAGATGAAGTACAGAATTTTTTTGACATTCCATCCATTAAACAAAGGCAGGGTTTAAAAAATAATGGCCGATTAGAAATGAAAATTGTTGAAGATAAACTACTTAAAACGATTTTGAATCTAACAAATAGTGGTTTACCAATTTTAATTTCGGGCACACCTGACGGAATGGAAGCATTTACTAACCGATTTAGTACCGCTCAAAGAAGCTCTAAATTTGGATATCACGAATTCAAAAGGTTTGAAAATGTAGATGATCCAGAATACATTTTTTTTATTGAACAATTGATGAAATACCAATATGTTAGAAAACCCTTAATAGATATTGAACCATTATTAGAATTATTATTAAAACTAACAGCTGGAATCAAGCGTTTAATAATTACTCTATGGATTGAAGCTCACAGAGATGCTTATTCGAGAGGCAATGATGAATTGTTGTTAAAGGATTTCTTATCTGCAGAGCAAAAAAATTTAAGGCACCTTCGGCCAGCTGTTAAAGCATTACTATCAAATGATCCGTATCAATTAAAGCAATATGTCGATTTGCTAGGTAAATTTTAAGCTTAATGAATATTAGCATTTACATTTGCAGAGTCAATTAATCTAATTACCTTTGCTTGTTCGGTAGATAGTTTTCTCAATATTGACTCCAACTCGATTAATTTCACATTGTTCTTCGAGCATGATTCAACCAAACTATTACCTCGATTAAAATCTAAAAGAGCGTCTTTTAAATTACGCTTAACATTAGATAAAGCCGTTAGCCCAGCTTCCCGCAGAGCGGATGCGGTAGTTAAATTACTAACTCCTATTTCTTTACTAACTTCTTTCAATAGGCCGTTATTTGCAATATATATATTCCTTAGGGAGTTGCTGTTTTTTAAATCCTTATCAATTTTTAAATTCTTCGAGATAAATCTCTCTGGCAACATTAATGAGTCATTAATATCATTTAATGCTTCGTCTGCATTGTCATACAATGCGCTAAGAATAATTGCATATAAACAAGTTCGCCCAGCTTGTTTTTGTGGTGTCATTAAGCAATCAATAACGCCACAATACTTTCCATTTTCTTTATTTAAGAACTCTGGAATTATTGATTTTATCCATTCCTGTGGGAACAGTTCATTTACTAAATCACTCATAAGCTTTCTCTTGGTTTTTTTTGACCAAGTGATGTTTGTCGATTTTGCTTTGGTTTGCATTACATGAACTAATTTTAAAGACGGTATAGAATTTTGTGATGTCGAAAATGAGTCAAGAATTAATCTATATCGATTTATCACTACATGCTCAGAGAAATTTAATTGTTCAATGTTTTCTTTATTTTGACTAAAATTATCATTAACCGCAGCGGTGTGACAGCCACTATTAAATGTCTTTAATATTTGTTTATGTTTAGAGCAGAAATCAAAACCTGGAAATTGATGTTCCGTACGATAATAAATAAAACCATGATAGTTAAGGTCTTCTTTACTACACTCTTCACAACTTTTTAATAAATTAATTGATGTTGATGAATGCATATTTATTATGGACTGATATTTAGGATCTCCATGTAATATGTTTGGCAAAAAATTGGTTACTCCACGAAGAATTGGGAGCTGAGTATGATATTTGACATATTCCTGAAGAGATATATTTAGTGCCCTAGAAAGTAAAGTAGGAATATTTGGTGCTATAGATTCCAATGGATCTTGATACTTTTCCTTCAATTTTTTTATAGCAATATTAATGCTATAAAAACCATTTATTTTAGCTAACCTTAATAAATAGCCAACACCTAATTCTCTAGGCAAAATTACAGGAATAATCATTTGTACCTCAGTGAGTACATGCATAGTGGTTTGAGTCCTCTAATCGCACTAGCAATTGATTGAGCCTGGTCTGGAGATCCATCCCAGATATTTGCTATAGCCTCTAACAACTCGGTATTTTCCTGCACCTGACTTATTGATACACCTTTATTCTGATTATTAACATATATGCATAAATCATCGAATAACTTTGTGCGTCGTTTTCCCTTACCTCCCAAAACACGACTTACTTGAGATTGACTTACTCTCATCGTCAACGAGAGTTGTTCTTGTGTAATTCCAGCATCTTTCACTTGCTTTGAAAGTTCATTTGCTAATATTTTGTATGATTTATCTTGCATAAGATAATTATGCATTTATGCATAATTATATGCAAATTATTTTAATAATTAAACAAATTCTCTACTAATAAATTATTGGAAAAGCTTTATTAAATATGGTTAGATATGCAAATGAATGCAGATATCCTCCTTATTCCTTTGGAAGATGAGTCTATATATAGTCTTTTAGGAAGACTAAGTAGGATTAATGGCTACAGTAAGGAATTAATTTGCCAAAAGTTATTATCATGTCATAGCGACCAAAAAACAGCAGACGCATATATTTCGCTACATCAATTTGTTCAAGCCACAAGAATGGAATACGGGGATTTAAAAAATGTGCTTCTCAAGCATACTAATTTTACTTTTCGTAATGTGATTGCTTCACCATTGTTAAATGGAAAAAATTCTAAAAAATGGACGAGAAGTATATTAAGTTCAAATATTAGTTTAGCCACTCTTTCAAATTATGAAGAACACATTTGGAAATGGTGCCCTGAATGTTTGAAGCAAGATTTAGATTTAGTAGGGTTTACATATTGGAGAGTTAAACATCAGCTACCAGGATGTTTTGTTTGTCCAAAGCATGGAATTCGTCTTAATGAGATCAATATCCCATTTAGAAATCGTCAAAGCAATTTTTTCTTCCCAGATTCTAATGTTTTTATAAATGAACATAATGACAAACTACCCAAAAAATACAATCCTGACCTAGCGATTCAACTTTATAAGATTTCTGAAGGAATACAGTGTTTTTTTGAGGTGAATCAATTTAAATTTAGGAAGACGATTCAAAATGGAATGATTAGTAAAGGTTATATCAACTCTTCTGCGCAGCTATCAGACAATGCAGGTGATGAATTTAGCCAGTATTTTGATGAACTAAAGAGCATTAAAGAAATTGCTTATTTGACTAAAACAAACGCATTTCATAAGCATGTGAAAAATTTGTTATTTAAAAATGAAATTAAGATTTCATACCCTTTGATAATTCCAATGTTAATTTTATGGCTTTATCAGGATTGGTCACTTTTTAAAAGCTATTATCATTGGGAATCAGTGATGCTTGCCAATAATATTAACAAATCAACAAATATAGATTTAAACGGAAATAATGAAATCAATAAAAATAGAGATATATGTAAAAAATTCCTTTTAAGATTTCCCGAGTCCAATAGAGGAGACTTTTGGCGATTTAATCCTAAATCTTGTAGGTGGCTAAACCTGTACGATTCCAAATGGTTTAGCGAGATTTTAAAAAGCCAATCAGGCCAAAAGAGAACTCAAATGAAATTTTTTCAATGAATATTGTTTAGTTTATAGTAAATAAACTATAAAAATATTTCGTAAATAAACATTTTTTTCTTATCTCGTTATTCTTTTGATAGAGCCCTTATTAGCTATTTTAAATATAATCTAGTTAGTTAAACTTTAAAAAGCATTAAGTTCAAAAATTCAGAAATAAGAATTTTATAGGTCGTGAAAATTGATTATTATATACATTATAAAAGTTTAAGTAATTGATTATATTCAATAAATTGACTTTTTTATCTGGTGTGCTAAACTTGGTAAAAGTATTAATTAAGATACTCTCAGAAAGTTAGTTAAAGGAAATTTTCAAAGCAGTACGTATAAATTATGGTCATTAATTTCACAACATCTATTAAGCACCCTGCGCTTTATTTAAAGCGTATTGGTTCAACAGGACGATCGCTCATGCAGTTCTATAGCAATCTATATATTGTTTACCTAATTAATTAGCCGTCATTCTTGTGACGGCTCAAGGAGCTGTCATGTGTAATGATTTAACTTTTTCAATCGCAGACTTTAATAACGTCAAAAAACGCGTCGAAGAATTAAAAAATCGATCCGATGATATTAAAAGTCGAATTGCATTTACCCTCAAAAATCTTTGGAATCCAGAACGCACTGTAATAACGGTTCCAGGAAGCGTTGATTTAACTTCACTAAGGCTAAATTTCCCGCATTTTAGTGAAGTCATCGACTTTTACGAAAACTCGATCATTACACTAGATAGATTGGGGTTACCTTTTGAGGTTCCGCCTATTTTATTACTAGGGGATCCAGGACTAGGTAAAACATACTTTACTAGCGAGTTTGCCAAATGCATCAATATCCCTTTTTATGAAATATCCTTGGCTACTACCAGCTCTACTTTTGGATTAAGTGGTGGAAATTTGCAATGGTCCGAAGGCTCGACTGGATTTATCGCTAATACTCTAGCAAACAGTGAAGCTGCTAATCCAATCATCTTAATTGATGAAATTGATAAAGCACCATTAGACGCTAGATATAATCCCATGAATGTTTTTTATGGTTTACTAGAAGCACATTCAGCAAAACGTTTTAAGGATGAAGCACTAGAATTTGAGATGGATGCAAGCAAAATCATCTGGATTGCCACTGGCAATTACGCCAATCAAATTCCAGCACCAATCCAATCAAGAATGCGAATTTTTGAAATTACACAGCCCAGTCCGGATTGCATGCCAACCGTCATTGCAAGTATTTACAGACATGTAGTGAAGCATAAAGCCTATGGAAAACTTTTAGACGAATCTTTAAATGACTCAGTCATTGATCATCTGACAAAACTATCCCCTAGAACAGTTAAATTAGCAATTGAGGAAGCCGCATTCAAGGCAATTCGTAACCATCGTGACTCAATAATTATTAAGGATTTACCAAAGCTTGGAAAGGAGATATATCGTGTCGGATTTATTAAATGAATCATTGGAAGAAAGTTTTAACCCTGAAAACTATGTAAGAACACTTTGTGAAAAAACTAACATAATTCTGAATCTTTATGCAAATGTTCAATTTCCAATTGGCTGGAAAAAGATTGTTGCAGAATTAATCAATACGATTAAAAACTATCCAGTTAGCATCACTAAAATTAATGACTCCTTTACTTTGTTGGAAGTTAAATTTGAGATAGCAAAGCCTACTAAAGAAGTATGTGTTTGGCGAGCCATTGATAAAGCGCGTTCTGATTCTGCATGTACGTGCGCATTGTGTGGGGAAGAAATGCGGTCCAGACAAAAATCGAATCCTTTTGAGTTGCTTTGCGTTGAATGTAAAAAGACTGCAGGAAAACTTGGTAAAACTCAAACTTGGTTGGATAAGTATTGACTTATT
>LNFM01008054.1_pt1 | contig 16126 bp, 15 predicted proteins | sample 596031 | NCBI WGS metagenome assembly LNFM01 (sample SAMN04254537, study PRJNA301005) | activated carbon metagenome | isolation source: dual media filters at the Ann Arbor, Michigan drinking water treatment plant | place: USA: Ann Arbor
CTTGGATGTGACGCATCGTACCGGCGATTGGTTTTGCTCGAGAACTTGTGGCGCTCATAGAGAATCACTGGCTTGCCTTCAGAGGTGAAGGCGCCAAGACGACCTGACTCCACCTCGGCCACAGCAGCGGCGGCTTCCCACTCACAGCCCAGGTCAGCCGCAACGGATTCGAAGTCAGCGCGCGTGAGCGGCGCGGTGTTCTGTGCACGGAGCGTCGAGAGGTAGTTGTCAACGACAGGCGGCAGCGCTGCGAACGCGCTGGCGAGCGCTGCCGCGTATCCTGCAGCGCCCGGCCCGCCTTCGAATTCTCCGGCAAAGCCAACCCAGTCGCGCCGTTGCAGCTCATCGACAAGCGACGCACGTGTTACGTAGGCCTTGAACGCTTCAAGCTGACGCTCTTCCGATTGGGCCATGTCCTGCACGAAGGCGAACACGCTCGGATAGCCGGCCATCGCGAAATAGCGCCCTGGCAATTGGAACGCGCCGAAGCTCGTGGCGCCAAGCGCCGCATCGGGATCGAGCGCGTACGCTTCCGCGACCTTCGTCCAGCGCGAAGCTTGATTGCCGCCGAGCGGCGCGCGATTGCGGTTTGAGATGGCCGGGTGGCTTGCGTCGTACACGCCCCCGGTGGCTTCGCTGAAATAATATGGCTCGAACGAAATGAGCAGCTTGCCCCCGGAGAAACCGGGGCCAGCACTCTCAACGCGCAGAATGGCCTTCAGCACATTCACATCGATGCCGAACGTCTGCGCTGCGGCGCCGAGTGTGGCGTCGTTCAGCCGCGTGGCGTCGGCGGCGCGCAGCGAGTCGAGCGTGAAGCCTGCCGGCGGCTGCGTCGGATCTACCTCCGGCGCGGGTGGCGGTGGCGGCGTCACCGGCGGAGGTGGCGGCGTCACCGGCGGAGGCGGCGGCGTCACCGGCGGAGGCGGCGGCGTCACTGGCGGCGGTGGCGGCGTCACAGGTGGCGGCGCGGGCGGAGTGACCGGTGGCGGCGCGGGCGGAGCGACGGGAGGTGGCGCAGGCGGCGTGCGCGGCGGTGGCGGGGGCGGCGTGCGCGGTGGCGAGGTGGGGCGCGAAGAACCGCGGCTACCGAAGATTGCGCGGAACAGTCCATCCCAGAAGCTCATCGTCGTCCCCTTGCTGCCGGTTGCGCGAACACGCGTCCCTTTGCGTCCGGGTCCTCGATTAACCCATTGGATAGCCCTCGCAAGCGGCTTGTGACCGCAAGCGTGCATAGACGCTTTCGCAAAGCGGCGTGAAATGGCAGAAAGCGCGCCTGCGCCGCCATAGCTCAGCTGGTAGAGCACCTGATTTGTAATCAGGGGGTCACAGGTTCGAGTCCTGTTGGCGGCACCACACAACCGCCTGCTTTAATGTGGTTTTTCGCGCGGTCGCTGGAAGATCGAGAACCCATCCGGTCCCTCCCCCTCTTCGAGCGTATCGAGAAGCTGTGTCCACTGTTCGGGAATGGGTTGGCGCGCAACGGATTCGTAGGCCGTGATCAGCGCGCGGCGCGCATTGCGGAAGGTGCGGACGCGGCGCGCGAGGTCGGGATCGGCCGCCATCGCCGCTTCGATGCGCTTAGATTCCGCCGGATCGAGTTCGCCGTGGACATAGGCCATGAGCGCCTCGTCATCCCACCGCATGCACCCCTCCCTACCGCCGTCATTACGGGTCTTTCGGACAACGCGCCAGAACTGGAACCGGCGCCACCGCACGCGGCTCTAGGCCGCGATTGCTCAAAAGGCTTGGCGCGCAATACTCCATTCGAGCATTCAACGGGGATCGACACATGCGCTTTTTTTTGCTCGCCGCCGCCAGTTTCGCACTGCTCGCGGCCTGCGGCCAAAGCGATGGCCCGAGCGCCGGATCAGCACCAAGCGCGCCCGCCACGCCCGGGCCCGACGTAGCCGCGTTGCAGGCACAAGTGGCGGCGCTCGCTGCACCCTACGGAGAAGCTGATTACGAGGCTGGCCGCCGCGTGTTCGCACAGTGCCGCTCGTGCCACACCCTCGACGCTGGCGCCGGCAATCGCGTCGGCCCGCACCTGCACGGCCTCTTCGGCCGTGAGATCGGAACAGTCGAAGGCTTCACCTATTCGCAGGCTGTGCAGGACGCCAACTTTGTGTGGACGCCCGAGCAACTCGATCAATGGCTCGAGAATCCGCAAACCTTCCTGCCCGGCAATCGCATGGCATTTGGCGGCGTCCGCGACGAGACGCAGCGGCGCAACCTCATTGCGTACCTGATGGTGCAGACAGCGGCGGAGTGATCACTCCGCCGGACGCGACACCGCTTCGGCGTGATCAAATTGCTCAATCTCGCGCGCAGTCGCGTCGGGCGACTTCGTGAAGCGGGCAAGCAGATCATAGAACGCCGGCACCACGAAGAGCGTGAGTAGCGTCGCCACCGTCAAGCCGAAGAAGATCACTGTGCCGATCGTCATACGGCTTTCCGCGCCGGCGCCGTGTCCGATAATGAGCGGGATCGCGCCCGCAACGGTCGCGACAGAGGTCATCAACACAGGACGCACACGCAGGTCGGAGGCCTCGAGAATGGCGTCGCGGACACTGCGCCCTTCATCACGTAACTGATTGGCGAACTCCACGATCAAGATACCGTTCTTCGCCCCCAGGGCGATCAATATGATCAGACCGATCTGGCTGTAGATATTCAGCGTGTTGTCGAACAGGAAAAGCCCAAACAGGCCCCCTGTCACAGCAAGCGGCACGGCGAGCATGATGACGAGCGGGTGGACGAAGCTCTCGAATTGCCCTGCGAGCACCAAGAACACGACAATCAGCGCGAAGCCGAAGGCGAAGATGATCGCGCCTGAGGACTGCTTGAACTGGCGCGCGGCGCCTGTGTAGTCGATCGAGATTGGCTGATCGCCGATCTCTTCGCGCGCGATCTGCTCGACTTCGTTCAAAGCATCGCCGATGGCGTAGTCGCCCGCGATCGAAGCAGAGACCGTGATCGCGGCTTGGCGGTTCATCCGGCGGCGCTCGGCCGTGTCGCCGACCGTGCGGATCGTGACCAAGGTCGAGAGCGGCACCATTTCGCCGGTGCGATCGGAGCGAACGAACTTGTTGGTGAGATCGGCAATGTCCGAGCGCTCGTCCCGCTCGGCCTGCAGATAGACGTAATATTCTTCGCCGCGATCGGTGATCGTGTTCACGCGCCGCGAGCCCATCGTCGCTTCGAGCGTGCGGCCAATTGCTTGAACCGAAACGCCAAGCGCTGCAGCGCGCTCGCGATCGATATCGACGAGCACGCGCGGGCTGGTGGGCTCATAATTCATGCGCGGACGCTGGAAATTCGGGCTCTCACGCATGCGCTCGACCAGGCGCTGCGCAACCGGCACCAACTGTTCGTAGGTCGAACCGAGCAGAACGACTGAAGCGCCATCTGCGCCGCCACCACCACCGCCGCCGCCCTGGAAGGGGTTCTGCATGCGTGCGCGAACAGTCGCGCCCGGAATGGCGCCGAGGCGCTGGTTCATCTCTGTTTCGATCTCTGCGCCCGTGCGCTCACGATCTTCCCAATTGGCCAAGAACACGCGCGCAAAGCCGCTTGAGAAGCGGCTCGTCCCCGCGTCGCCGAAGCCCGGCGACACGACCATGACGCGTTGCGCCTCGCCGCTCTCGACGTATGTCATCAGGACCTGCTCGACCTGCTCCATCACGCGAGACATGTATTCGAAGCCCGCGCCCTCGGGGCCTTGCACGAAGACGGTGAGGTTGCCCCGATCTTCTGCTGGCGTCAGCTCCGAGGACAATTGCGTGAAGATCACGCCGCCAAGCACGATGACGCCGATAAAGACGGCAAATACCGCTGCCTTGAAGTTGAGCGCAGCTTCAAGCGAAGCGCGATAGGAGGCGCGGAGCGCGTCCAACGCGCCATCGACAGTGCGCGTCAGCCACGTGCTCGACTTCACTGGCTTGACTAGTTTCGAGCACATCATCGGCGACAGTGTCAGCGAGGCGAATGCCGAGATCACGACGACGCCCGCGACGGTCACGGCAAGCTCAACGAAGAGCGCGCCGACGTATCCGCCGACGAACAGCAGCGGGAGAAACACTGCGACCAGCACAGCCGACGTCGCGATAATGGCGAAGAAAACCTGGCGCGTGCCGCGTTCGGCCGCGACAAGCGGCGGCTCGCCCAGCGTATCGACGCGTCTTTGCACGTTCTCAAGAACGACAATCGAGTCGTCGACAACCAGGCCGATGGCCAGCACCAACGCCAAGAGCGTGAGCAGGTTAATCGAGAACCCGAACATCGAGAGGATCAGGAAAGCGCCGACCAGGCAGACTGGGATCACTGCCGCCGGGACAAAAGCCGCGCGCCAAGATCCAAGGAACAGGAAGATCACCAGAATAACGAGCGCCGTCGATTCCAGCAGCGCAGCACCCACGCGCTCGATCGCCCGCTCGATGAAGAGCGTCGCGTCGTAGGTGAGGATGATGTCCGTACCTTCCGGCAGTTCTGGCCGGATGCGCTCGATCTCCGCTTTCACGAGGCGGCCGACATCAAGGGCATTCGATGTCGACTGACGCACGATGCCCAAGCCGACTTGCGGATTGCCGTTGCCGCGGAACAGGCGTCGCGTCTCTTCCGGCGCAATCTCAACGCGCGCGACATCGCCTAAACGAACGACAACATCGCCTTCGCCACCGGCGCCGCGCAGCGGCATGCGGGCGAAGTCTTCGGGCGTCTCAAACGCGCGCGCGACGCGAACCTGATAGTCGCGTTCCTGGCTCTGAACATAGCCCGCCGGTAGTTCGACGTTCTGGGCCCGCAGCGCGTTCTCGACGTCCTGCACCGTCAACCCACGCGCGGCTAACGCGTTTGTATCGAGCCAGATCCGCAAGGCGCGGCGGAAACCGCCGCCCACGGTGATGCTTGCGACGCCATTCAACACCGAGAGACGATCGACGATGTAGCGCTCGGCGTAGTCTGTAAGCTCGGTGGAATCGAGCGTGGTCGATTGCAGACTGAACCAGATGATCGGATCGGCGTCTGCGTCCGCTTTGCGGATCGTCGGATCGTCGACATCGGCGGGCAATTGACCGCGCGCACGGTCAACAGCGTTGCGAACGTCGTTGGCGGCGTCTTCGATATCGCGGTTGAGATCGAACTCGATGTTCACCGACGAGCGGCCGTCGCGGCTGGTCGCGTTGATGACGTCGATCCCGTCGATGCCCGAGAGCTGATCTTCGATCGGGCGGGTGATCTGGTTTTCAACGACCTGCGCGGACGCGCCCGGATAGGTCGTGTTCACGGAGACAACCGGGCGATCGACGTCCGGCAGCTCGCGCAGCGGCAGCGTTGTGAGGGCGATGGCGCCAAAGGCAATGATGACGAGCGACATCACCGTCGCCAGCACGGGACGGCGAACTGAGATATCCGAAAGCGTCATTGGCCCTTACCCGCGCGGCCGCAGAGGGAGCGCTTCGGCCGATGGCGCGCCAACCTGTATGGGCTGACCGGGCCGGACGCTTTGCACGCCTTCCGTAATCACCTGATTGCCGGCCTCCAGGCCGCTCAGCACTTCGGCCATGCCGTCAGAGCGTTGGCCGGTCGAGATGCGCACAAGCTCGACCGCTTGTCCGCCTTCGCGCGCGACGACGCGATAGACATAAGCGCCGTCCGCCTGATCAAGGATCGCCATTTCCGGGATGGCCAAGCCTTGTCGCGGGTTGGAACGCACTTCCACCGTGAGCAACATGCCAGGGCGGAGCGCCTCATCAGTATTCGGCAGAATTGCTCGGACACGTACCGTCCGCGTCGTCGGATCGACGCGGCTGTCTATGTCGGCGATCGTGCCATTGAAGGTGCGGTCTGGATAGGCGGCGGTGTTGGCGACGATCTCCACGCCCTGCGCAAGGCGCGCGATCTGTGTTTCGGGCACGTCAAAATCGAGCTTGATTTCGGATATGTCGTCCAGCGTGCCGATCTGCTCACCAGGGCGCATGTACTGGCCTGGGCTGGCCGTGCGCAGGCCAACGACGCCAGCAAACGGCGCGCGAATTGTGCGGTCAGCGATGCGCGAACCGCCGGCGTTCAAGCGAGCGGCTGACGCCTCAGCAGAGGCGCGAACGGTGTCGAGGCGCGCTTGGCTGGCGAACCCGCGGTCGAACAATTCTTGTGTGCGGCGGAGCTCTTCCTGCGCCGCTTCGTTGGCTGCGCGCACTTCGGCGAGATCAGCAGCCTGCTCGACGCTGGACATCTCCACCAGCACTTGCCCGCGCTGAACGCGGTCACCGCTATCGAAGCGGATGACCCGGATCGTGTCGGCCACCTTCGGCGTCAGCACGATGCTCTCACGCGCCTGGGCCGTGCCGATCGCGCGGAGACCATCGTTAAACGTGTGCATGGCGACCTGCGCCGCGACCACCTGCGGCGCCGGACCGCCAGGCCCACCGCCGCCGCCGGGACGCCCTCCACCTGGCGAGGAGGCGGTCGCGACGGCGCTTCCGACACCATCCCATACCGTCTTACCGAGCACGACGAAGGTCATCAGGCCGAGGCCGACGGCCACGACGGCCGCAAAGCCATAGCGCTTGAATAACCCCAACATGTAGCGGACCCTACAGAAAATGTTTTGCCGATTTGTGTCGTGACTGTCGCGAAGTCCACCGCCTATCGATCAAATAGGTCGATCAATCGCCACGGCGGCCCCACGAGCCTAGCACAAGCATCACCTCTTCGGCGTCGCCATCTATACGGCTCCTGACCCCAATTTGGATGCCCCGGCCGCTATTCAGGAACCTGACCAGCGTCACTTGGGCGCGGATCACCTCCTCGCCCTGGTCGGGCGCGTCGTAAAAGACTTGGCCGAGCGCGAGCCAGCGCGAATTGGGCCGCCAGCCAGCTGTGACATCAAATCGGGTGGCGCCGCAGCTGCCGCCATATTCACGAAGCGCTACCTCGGTATTGAGAAACGTACGCTCGCTTAGGCTACGGCCGGCCAAGACCCGTAGCTCGCCGCCGGCTTCTCCGCAGTCTGGACCTGGCTCGGATTGCCACAAAGCCGAGCCCTGCGCCGCGACTACCCAGTCGTCATTCTCGAAAATTTGCTGCTTCAATCCAACAGAAGCCTCGCCGCGGAAGGTGCTCTGCTGGGTTATGTCGCGCGTGAACCACGTGGTGGCGACGACGCTGGTTTCGGGCTCAATCGGCCGCTCGTTATAGATGGAGGCCTCGAATGCGGTCTCATCCTCAAGCTCGCCGTAAAACGAGGTCGTGATGAACTGCTGCTCAGGCGCGACCCAAGCGCCGGCGATTGCCGGCGTTGGCGCCATCGCCGCTGCAATCAGGCTTAAGTATCGTAGCCCGGCAGTTCCCGATCGAGTTTTCTCTTCAGCCCCGGCCATGCCAGCCCCGACACCATGCCCAAACCCTTGCTCTGGCCGCGCGTTTCTTGTTGTGCGGCTTCTGGAGCGATCAAGATGTTCTCACGGCCCGCGGCGAGCGCGTTGACCTGCTGCGCACATGCGCGCTCGAGGAAGAAGATGCCGACGAACGCGTCCGCGGCGTTGACGCCGACCGAGAGCGTGCCGTGGTTGCGCAGCAGCATCAGCTTCTTGTCGCCAATATCGCGCACCAGACGCTCGCGTTCGTCAAGATTAAGCGCGACGCCTTCGTAATCGTGGAACGCCAAGTTCGGCAGCACGAGCAGCGAATTCTGCGAGATCGGCAGCAGTCCATCTTTCTGCGCGGAGACGCCGACACCCGCATCGGTGTGCAGGTGAATGACGCAGATCGCATCTTCGCGCGCTGCGTGGATGGCTGAGTGGATCGTGAAGCCGGCTGGATTGATGTAGTACGGCGTTGGCGCGACGATATTGCCGTCGAGATCAACCTTCACCAGCGACGAAGCAGTGATCTCTTCAAAGAACATCCCATACGGGTTGATCAGGAAGTGATGATCCGGTCCTGGGACACGCATAGAAATGTGCGTGAAAATCATATCGTCCCAGCCGTGCAGCGCGACCAGGCGATAGAGTGCGGCGAGATCGACCCGCGCCTGCCATTCCTCGGCGCTTACTCGCCCCTTGAGGGATGTTCCGGCGTCGTCAGCCATGGTTCGCGCTCCGTCCAAGCTTGTGTTAGGAAAGTTCTAGGCCCGCCGCGCCCATAAGCAAAGAGCGCACAGAACCTCCTATGAAACTCGCCTTCACCGCCAGCGCCCGTCCGGAAGCGCAGGAAGCCCTACGGCGGCTTCGCCATGTCTATGGGGAAAGCGGCGAGGCCGATGCGGACGTGATCGTGGCGCTCGGCGGCGACGGCCATATGCTCGATACCCTGCGCAAACGGCTCAAGGATAAAAAGCCGGTTTACGGGATGAACCGCGGCACCGTCGGCTTTCTGATGAACGAATACGACGAGGACGGCTTAGCCGAGCGCTTGGCCAAAGCCGAACAGGTGCGTATCCGCCCGCTCGTCGCCCGTTGCGAGACGGCGAGCGGCGCCGTGGTGGTGGTGCGCGCCTTCAATGAGGTCTCGCTGCTGCGCCAAACGGCGCAATCGGCAAAGCTGCGTATCATCGTGGACGGCGCCGAGCGCCTGGCGGAGTTGCTCTGCGATGGCCTGATGGTGGCCACACCGGCAGGCTCGACCGCATACAACTTCTCAGCCCACGGCCCCATCCTGCCGATCGATTCTCGACTGCTGGCGCTTACGCCAATCAGCGCCTTCCGCCCGCGCCGTTGGCGCGGCGCGCTGCTGCCCCACCGCGCGAACGTTCGGATCGAAGTGATCGACGCGGAGCATCGCGGCGTCAGCGCCGCTGCCGACAATCTTGAAACGCGCGACGTCATCGCGGTCGACATCGCCGAAGATTCTGGTGACGGCCTAACGATGCTGTTCGATCGCGGGCACGCCTTGGACGAGCGCATCCTGCACGAGCAGTTTGCGGTTTAGCAGCGCGTCAACGCTCTGTTCATACCCCGTCTCGACATTGGCTGGCGCATGACAAAGCCCAAAGCCCAATTCATCGATCCTCGCACGACAGGCCGCATCCTGCTGCAAAAGCCGGTGTTCGACCAAACGTCGCTGAAGCGCGCCGATGACGCGATGAAGGCTATGGGCGGATCATTCGAGCAATGGCTCGATGACGACATCCGCAAGCTGCAGATCGCGCGCGTCGCGGCGCAGAACGCAGGCTGGAGCGAAGGCGCGCTGGAGGCGCTTTATGACGTTGCACACGATCTCAAAGGCATGGGCGGCGCCTATGGCTTTCCGCTCGTGACGCAGATCGCTGCATCGCTCTGCCGGCTAATCGAGACAGACGCCGGCAAGTTCGCAGCGCAGCGCAACCCGGGGCTGGTAACGGCGCACGTCGATGCGCTGCGCGCGGCGGTGCGGGACCGCATAACCACTGTCGAGCACCCTGTTGGCCGCGCACTAGTCTCAGCACTTGAATCGCAAGTCGAACAGCTCGGCGTCGCGCCCGAGTAAGGCTTTAGCAAGCTGGGTGAATACAGCGTTCACCGCATTCGTTCGCCCGGAATTTAACTGCGTTCATGGCACAAGCGCCGTTCGCTAACGGCCATAAACATGAACGTCATTCCCTTCCGCCCACGCCAAGAACCAGAGCCGCTCGCGTTCGCCATTGGCGCGCGCGTGGATCTGCGCGTCGGCGCGTTGGCCGCAGGCGTAGTGCGCCCGCGTGGCGAGCCGCAGGAGGCGTTTGCGTTTTCCAACCTCGCCCGGGTTTTGCGCGGCGCGCGCATGGCATGGCGCGAACGCGGCATTCACGCGCCGCTGACACTCGCCCTACCCGGCGACGTCCAGAGCGAGTTAGAAGCGGACGCGTTGAGCGAGGCCGCTGTCGAAGCCGGTTGCACACGGCGATCGCTGGCTTTCGAGGTTTGCGAACGCCGCATCGTCTCGGACGGCCCCGCAATTGCCGAAGAACTTCGGGCGCGTGGGTGGGGTGTCGTGCTTCGGGCCGATCCGGAGTGTCCGTTGCCATTCGGGGCGCGCGCACGCGCACTCTACTCCGAGCTCGTCATGGCAGCGCCCGAAAGCGCCGGCCCGTTCCTGGCGCTTGAGGATGGCGACCGCAGCCCGCTTGGACGGCGTCTCCTCGCAGCCAAGGGCGCGGGTTTGATCATCACAGCCGAAACCGTGCGCTCCGCCTCGCAAGCGCGCACGCTCGCCATTGCTGGCTTTGACCGCGGCGGCGGGCCTTTTGCCGAAGCCGGCCTGCGCTAGCTCAACGCAGCGCTGGTGCGGACATTCTGCAAGCCGGACGCGTCGAGCTTTTCGAGCAGATAGTCGAGATCGTCCTTCGGCACGCTTTGGAACAGCGTGAGTGTGCGCTCCAGCATGCGCTTGCGGAAGGTGATGCGATCGAGCGAGGTCCCTTCCCGTTCGATCGAGTGGTACACTTCAACTGCCGCGCGGAATGACGGGAAAAGACGCGGCGGCAAACCGGCGCGATCGAACGCCGCCTTCAAGCCAAGCGGCCCGCTATCGTGCACCAAGAGCCACATCCGCCCGTGCGGAATGCCAGCAAGCTCAGCCATCGCATGCTCGACAAACTCGATGTGGCCAAGGCACAAACCACGCATGAGTAGAGACGGGTTGAGCCGTCCGTTCAGATTGAGCTGCTGAACAAAGCGGCCGATATCTTTCTGTTTGGCCGCCTGCTCCACGATATCGATCGTCACACGCTCGCGCGCGCCCATGGCGAGATCGATCGCCACTTGCGGCGGCAGCTCGTGATTGTTGACGAGATAGTCGAACGCCTCGCCAGCAACGAGAGAGACCAGCTTTTCTGTAATCGCTAGTGGCAATTCATTGCGATGAACCATTGTCGCGGTAATCGTCGAGACGCCAGCGAAACGCGTCAGCGTTGTCTCCAGGCCGTCATCGTCGAACACCGCGTTGTCATTCGCCAGCGCACGGCCGACGGCCTCCTGCACCGCGAACTTGGCAATCGCGCCGGTCACGGTCGGGCTCAGCGACTCGCGGCTCGCAACGGCGATCTGTTTGTTGGGCGGGCATGCTTTCACGATCTCAACGAGATCGGCGTCGGTCAGCGACGGTGAATTGAGCACGATTGGCAGCGCGATCGTATCAACGTCACGCGCGAGCTTGTTGGCTATCTCGCGTGGAAGCTTGGGCGAATTCTTCAACGCCACCGCAAGCGCGCGGCGGACGAGCACTGCAGCGTCCGCGGCCATGACTTGCATGATGCCTTCGGCATGCGCGCGTTCCTCTGGGGAAAGCTGGCCCTCATCGATGCACCGGCAAATCTTGTGCGCGGCCTGAGCGCGATCCTCCTGCGTCGGACCTTTGATCAAAGTCCGGATGTCGTTATCCGTCAGACTGGCGCGCATGGTGACGATCGACATTGTAGCGCTCACGGTTGCAGGGCGGCGGCGACTCCCCGCCGCGCCTCGTATGGCCAGACTTGCGCTTGAGCCTTAACGAAGCCTTGATTGCGAACGTTGCGAACAGGAAACAAGCATATGCTCGAAGGCCTGAAAGTCGTGGAGTACGCCACCTACGTTGCCGCCCCTGGCGCGGGCGCGATCATGGCGGACTGGGGTGCCGACGTGATCAAGGTCGAGCCTCCGGGCGGTGACCCGATCCGCATGTTCTTCGCCTCGGTTGGCATCGAGGGCGTCGCGGTCAATCCGGTGTTCGAGTTCGACAATCGCGGCAAGAAGAGCATCGTCCTCGACACCACCCAGGATGCAGCGCGCGATGCGCTGCTGAAGCTGATCGATGGCGCGGACGTGTTTCTCACAAACGTGCGCCCGGGTGGCCTCAAACGCGCCGGCCTCGATCACGATGCGCTTCTCGCCCGCAACCCGCGCCTCATCTACGCATCACTGACAGGCTACGGACTCGATGGCCCCGATGCTGATCGACCTGGAATGGACTCGGCGGCGTTCTGGGCGCGCTCAGGCTTGGCCTCACTGTTCCGGCCAAAGGGCGGTGAACCTGTGGCGCTGCGCACCGCGTTTGGTGATCACGTCGCGTCGCTAGCGATCGCGAGCGGCGTGCTGGCGGCGCTCTATGAACGCCAATCGACTGGGAAAGGACGGCTTGTCGAAGCCTCGCTCTTGCGCACAGCGCATTATGTCGGCGGCTCCGACTTTGCCATCCAGCACAGCTATGGGCGCACGGCGACCAATCGCCCACGCGCCGACGCAGCCAACCCGCTGATCAATTATTTCAAGACCAAGGATGGTCACTGGCTGACGATGCTGACGCGTCAGGGCGAGAAAGATTGGCCGCCATTTTGCCGTGCGCTGAAGCTGGATCATCTCATCGAGGATGAGCGCTTCTCGCGCGCCAAGCCGCGCCGCGCACACGGGCCGGAATTGGTGGCGATCCTCGATGAAGCCTTTGCTTCGTTCACGCTGGACGAACTGAGCGCGCGTCTTGATGCGGAAGAAATGGTGTGGTCGCCACTGCTCACGGCGGCAGAGGCGATCATCGATCCGCAAACGATTGCCGCCGGTTGCGTGGTGCAAACGCCGCAACATGAAGGCCCGCCGATTAATGCGCCCGGCTCTCCCGTGCGCTTTCACGGCGCCGATGACGGCCCCAAGGGGCCCGCGCCGAAAATGGGTGAGCACACGCGCGCTGTGCTGGCGCAGCTTGGCTATTCGGATGCCGAGATCGATGCGTTCTATGCGAGTGGGGCTGCCGCCTAGACGTCGCGGTTTCGCGTGTAGGCGTTCAGCGCCTGCCGCACCGGATCGCGCTGCGTTTCGTCCTCGCCGCTGCGCAGAAGCGGCAACAGCGCCATGGCGAACAATGCCTGCGCCAGCGCCGGCGACATAGGCGCGTTCTCGCCACCATGATCGACGCGCTGCGGCGCTTGCGCCGATGGCACACCCATGCCTGCGGTCGCGTCCAGGTTCAAACGCTGCAGCAGCGCCTCGGCCGAGCGCGGTGCGCCGTTGACGTAAAACAGTCCACGATTAGCCGCCGCCTCGCGCGGGAAGATCGCCGCAGCACTCGGCGCGCCCGATTGCGCTGCTTCGATCAAGCGCAAAGCGCCGCCAGATCCCATGACGTGCGCAGCATAGAGTTCACCAGCGCTTGGGGCGCGGCCCAAGCGCGATTGCAGCGTCTGCGCATTCTCGCGCGCGAGTTCAGCCGCCATGCGGGCTGAGAGTTCTGGATCGTTGCGCAGCGCCAGGATTTCGCGGCGCGTTGCGGGATCAGCGCCTTGCTGCAGCGCGCGCGCTTGTTCGCCGAGACCGTGCTGGGCGCCATGCCGGCGCACCATGTCGAGCCAAGTGCTATCGATGAACTGGAAGAGCCCGGTGGCGCTTGATGTGCCCGCGCGCGCTTGCGGATTGAGCGCGCTTTCGCGGCGCGCTGTTTCCACCAGAAGCGAAAAGTCTACGCCCGTCGCATCCGCCGCCCGGCGGATCGCGGCGCGGACGGCGTCGGGGCCAACTGGCGCGATCGGATTGCTCATGCCCCTGGGCTGGGCGCATTTGGTAAACGCGAAATTAACCCGCGCGACGTTTCCGCAAGCGCAACCGATACGGAAACAAAACGAAGCCCGCCAGCGTGACGATAAGCGCCGTGAAAGACGTCACGATCAGGAGCCCGGTGTTGAAGTTCTCGTGGTCACGCCAATCCATAATGTGCAGCGCCCAGGGCGCATCATAGACACGCCACAGATCAGAGCGGCGCGCTGCCACGCGGCCGGTATCGGCGACGACATAAACTGCAAGCCCCTCCGCATCGTGAAAGGCAATGCGCCACGCGGGCAGCGGACCTCGATATTCCGGGCTCTCTTCGGTCACAAGCGTTGTGCGCGCGATGCGCGGCGCATCAGCGACGTAAGCAGCCGCAATCTGAGCGGCAGCGTCGGCGCTGAGAGGCGAGACGACCTCCCAATCGTTGAGGTCGATCATGATCGGGCGGCGCTCAGCGAACTCGGCAACTGCGACTTGCTCACCCGCGCTTGTCGTCTCGTAACTCACCCGCGTTGGCTCTTCCGGTAGGAGAGCACTCATCTCCGCCGGCGAACGATCCGGCATGGGCGCGAGCGTCGTGTGCTGGTGCGCGATGCGATGTTCGCTGCGGACCTGCTCAATCGGGTAGATTGCGAAGAACAGGCCGGAGCCCACCCAGAACAACATCTGCACGCCGACAATAAGGGCGAGCCATTTGTGGATCGAGGATGCAAGCGCGGCGAGTTTCATGGCATCTCATCAAGCTGGCCGCCTCGGGGCCGTTACGTTAGATTGCCCGCACATGATCACAGCCGACGCACGACGGCAATTTGTCAAAGACGTCGCATGGGCGTTCAGCGGAACGCCGTTCGAGGAAGTGCGCGAGGACGGCGTCATCGCACTCGTGTGGAAACAAGGAGAGATCAGCGCGGGCGCGAGTGTAAACGCCGAAGAAGCGTGGGTCTGGCTCGGCGAGGCCGCGGTCCCGGTCAACTCAAGTGAGGACGCCGTTGGCCTACTCGGTGCGATTTTCGCGGACGAGATCGTCACCGTCAACGCGTTCGAGCAAGATGTCTTCATCGCCAATGCGCTGGCGAACGCGTGCGACCTTCATCTCGCCCCACACCTGCTTGTGCCGATCGATCCTCGCACCATCGCCCGCATCGACGCACTGAAGGTGCAAAGCTGGTCAGGCGCGAAGGACGCCACGCAGCCGTGGCCGCGTGAGGACTAATAGCTCTTCGGCAGGCCCAGCACGCGCTCGGCGATGAAGTTCAGGATCATTTCGCGCGATACGGGAGCGATGCGCGCGATCATCGCTTCGCGGAAGTAGCGCTCGACGAAATATTCCTTCGCGTAGCCCATCCCGCCATGGGCCAGGACTGACGCTTCGCACGCGGTGAAGCCCGCTTCCGCCCCGAGATACTTCGCGGCATTGGCTTCAGCCCCGCAGTCACGTCCAGCATCGTAAAGCGCTGCGGCCTTGAACGTCAGCAGGTTCGCGGCCTCAAGTTCCGCCCAAGATTTAGCGAGTGGATGCTGGATGCCTTGGTTTTGGCCGATAGGACGGCCGAACACGACGCGCTCCTTGGCGTACTGCGCCGCGCGCTTCAAAGCGACGCGACCCAAACCGATCGCCTCGGCAGCAAACAGGACGCGCTCCGGGTTCAGCCCGGAAAGCAGAATCTTAAAACCCGCGCCCTCTTCGCCGATCAGCTCCGCATTCGAAACATCCAAGTCTTCGATGAAGAGCGTGTTGCACTCCACCGCCTTGCGGCCCATTTTCGGGATCGGTTGCGCCTCGATCTTGCTGCGATCGAAATCAGCATAAAAGAGCGACAAGCCCTCCGTCGGGCGTTTCACCTGATCTTTTGGCGTCGTGCGCGCGATGATCAGGATTTTGTTCGCGCGCTGCGCGTTCGTCGTCCAGATTTTGCGACCGTTGATGCGATAGCCGGTGTTCGTGCGCTCAGCGCGGGTTTCCAGGCTCGCTGTGTCGAGGCCTGAATTCGGCTCGGTGACGGCAAAGCACGCTTTGTCGCGGCCATCCATCGCTGGCGGCAGGAAGCGCTGTTGCTGCTCGGGCGTGCCGAACTTCACGATCGGCATGAGGCCAAAAATGTTCAAGTGAATGGCGCTCGCGCCAGAGAACCCAGCGCCTGACTCCGCCACTGTCTGCATCATCAGCGCAGCTTCGGTGAGCCCAAGCCCCGCGCCGCCGACGCTTTCGGGCATCGCCACGCCCAGCCAACCACCTTCCGCGATGTCGTTGACGAACGCGTCAGGGAAATTGCCGGTATTGTCGACGTTCAGCCAGTAATGATCATCGTACTTGGCGCAGATCTCTTCGATCGCGTGCTTGATGGCAGATTGTTCTTCTGTGAGTTCGATGGCGAACGTCATGGATTCTTCGGCTTCTCGTTAAATCTGTCAGGCGACAGAGCCGCCCAGCGTTCGGGAATGTCAGCGCCGAACACATACGCCGTAATGATCTCCGCCGTCACCGGCGCCAAGAGCCAACCGTTGCGAGAATGGCCCGCCGCGACCAACACCGCGCCAGAACGGCCAACCATCGGCCAGCCGTCGGGCGACATTGGCCGGATGCCGGTCCAGGCGCGGCCGACATCGGCGATCTCGTCGCCGAGCACCAGACGAGCGGCCGCGACCAGTTGATCCACCTT
>LNFM01008055.1_pt1 | contig 16123 bp, 11 predicted proteins | sample 596031 | NCBI WGS metagenome assembly LNFM01 (sample SAMN04254537, study PRJNA301005) | activated carbon metagenome | isolation source: dual media filters at the Ann Arbor, Michigan drinking water treatment plant | place: USA: Ann Arbor
CCGAGCGCGTCGAGTGGAAGAAGTACTGCCCGCGGTGCAACAAGCACGTGGTCCACAAGGAGACGAAGTAGATGGCCGCCGAGGTCGTGGCCACCGAGACGCGCAGCCTCCCCACCCGCGTGGTGTCGTTCTATCACGACGTCATGGCCGAGATGCGGAAGGTGACGTGGCCGGACCGCCCCCAGGTGCAGTCCCTCTCGATCGGCGTGATCGTGCTCTCGCTGTTCGTGGGCGTGGTCATCTGGCTGCTCGACCTCATCCTGCAGGGCGTCCTCGTCCGCCTGCCCGCTTCGTTGTTCGGGGCCTGAGCGCGTGACGCACCGCTGGTACGCCATCCAGACCACGTCTGGGCACGAGAACAAGGTCCGGATGCTGATCCAGCGCAAGATCGATGCGGATCCGCAACCGGCCGACGCGCGGGTCATCCGACAGGCGCTGGTCCCGACCGAACAGGTGGTCGAGATCAAGAACGGCAAGAAGGTCACCGTCGAGCGGAAGGTGTTCCCGGGCTACGTGCTCGTGGACATGGCCGTCTCGGAGGAGACGCTGCACACGATCAACGCCATCCAGGGCGTGATCAAGTTCGTCGGCAAGGACCGCGACCCGCAGCCGCTGCGGGACGATGAGGTGAAGCGCCTCCTCGGCATCGCGGTCGAAGAGGAAGTGGCCGTCCCGAAGGAGGAGATCCCGTTCCTCGTCGGTCAGGCCGTCGCGATCACCGATGGACCGTTCACCGATTTCAACGGCACGGTCGAGGATGTGATGGTGGACAAGGGCAAGGTCCGGGTGTCGGTGTCGCTCTTCGGGCGGCCGACGTCGGTCGAACTCGATTACCTGCAGCTCAAGGGCCACTAGGACGGCGCTGTGCGCTGTGAACTGTAAGCGGTAAGCAGGATGGCCCTTGCGCGGGGCGGGCGGATGTCACGCCGAGGAGCGCACCGACGGATACCACGACGTCGTAACAACACACCGTGGGAGTCAGCGAGTGTCCGCCAGCGCGCCCGTCAGGGGTGCCGCCCGGGCCCGCTCAACGTTCCAGAGGACACGATGGCAAAGAAGGTCACCGGTTTCGTCAAGCTGCAGATCCCTGCAGGCAAGGCGAATCCGGCCCCGCCCGTCGGCACCGCTCTTGGTCCGCAGGGAATCAACATCATGGCATTCTGCAAAGAGTTCAACGCTCGGACGCAGGGCCAGGATTCGATCCTCCCGGTGGAGATCACGATCTACGGTGACAAGTCGTTCTCGTTCATCCTGAAGACGCCCCCCGCGGCGTTCCTCGTCAAGCGCGAGGCCGGGATCGAGAAGGGCTCGGGTCAGCCGAACCGCAACAAGGTCGGCTCGATCTCGAAGGCGCAGGTCCGGAAGATCGCCGAACTCAAGATGCCCGACCTCAACTGCGACTCGCTCGAGTCGGCCATGGCGATGATCGCCGGCGCCGCCCGCTCGATGGGCGTGGAGGTGAAGGGATGAAGACCCACGGCAAGAAGTACCGGGCCGCGGCCGCCAAGGTCGCCCCGAACACGCAGGTCGCCCCCAAGGCCGCCCTCGAACTCGTCAAGAACGCGGCCTTCGCCAAGTTCGACGAGACCGTGGAAGTCGCGGTCCGCCTCGGCGTCGATCCGCGCCATGCGGATCAGGTCGTCCGCGGCACCGTCGTCCTCCCCGCCGGCACCGGCACGCCGGTCCGCGTCCTCGTCATCGCCGTCGGCGACAAGGCGAAGGAAGCGGAAGCCGCGGGCGCCGATTTCGTCGGCACCGAGTACGTCGCCAAGATCAAGGAAGGCTGGACCGACTTCGACGTCATGATCGCCACGCCGGACCAGATGGGCCAGGTCGGCCAGCTGGGTCGCGTGCTCGGCCCCCGCGGCCTCATGCCGAACCCCAAGGCCGGCACCGTCACGTTCGACGTGGCGCGCGCGGTCCGGGAGACGAAGGCCGGCAAGATCGAGTTCCGCGTCGACAAGGCCGGCAACGTCCAGGCCCCGATCGGCAAGGTCTCGTTCGGGCTCGACGCGCTCGAGTCCAACTTCTCGGCCTTCATGGACCAGATCATCCGCTCCAAGCCCGCCGCGGCGAAGGGCGTCTACGTCAGGACCGTCGCCGTCTCCAGCACCATGGGACCCGGCGTGCGCATCGACACCAATCCCTACCGGTAACCCACGATGAAGCGATCCGACAAGGAACAGCTCGTCTCCGAGCTGAGGTCGAAGCTCGGCGGAGCCGAAGGGGTCCTCTATACCGACTTCACGGGCCTCAACGTGAAGCGGATGACCGAACTCCGCCGCCGCTTCCGCAAGGCCGGCGTGGAGTACGTGGTCATCAAGAACACCCTCGCGCTGCGGGCGGTGAACGAGGCCGGTCTCACGGGCCAGGCGCTCAAGGGACCGACCGGCGTGGTGGTCGCGAAGGACAACGCGATCGCCGCGGCGAAGGTCCTCACCGACTTCGCGAAGGAGAACGACGCCCGCCCGACGGTGAAGGGTGGCCTCTATGCCGGCGAGGTCATCGACGCCGCGATGGTCAAGAAGCTCGCGTCGCTCCCGACGCGCGAGGAGGCGCTCTCGATCCTCGTCGGCACGTTCAACAGCGTGCTCTCGATGTTCGCGCTCTCGCTCGAAGCCCGGAAGTCGCAGCTCGAAGGTTCGAACTGATCCCCCAGGCGTACGCCTGACCACACGCCCCAGGGAGTCCCTGGGGGAACACACTTGGAGAACGGAACAATGGCTAACACGACCCTTTCTAAGGACGAGATCCTCGAGGCGATCGGCAACATGTCGGTCATCGAGCTCGCCGACCTGATCGAGTCTTTCAAGACGAAGTTCAACGTGACCATCTCCGCGGTCGCCGCGGGCGGTCCGGCCGGGGGCGCTCCGGCGGCCGCGGTCGAGGAGAAGACGGAGTTCGACGTCGTCCTCAAGGAGACGGGCGCCAAGAAGATCCAGGTCATCAAGGTGGTGCGCGAGATCACCGGCCTGGGCCTGAAGGAAGCGAAGGACCTCGTCGACGGCGCGCCGCAGGTCGTGAAGGCGGGCGTCTCGAAGGACGAGTCCGCCGCGATCAAGGCCAAGCTCGAGGCCGAAGGCGCCGTCGCCGAGATCAAGTAAGGGCGAAGGGGCCGGTCGGCGCGGCGCGTTCCCGCCCGCGCCGACCGTCACCTTCCACCCTCACTTGGTCCTCCGATGCAGCGTCCGCTCCACCAGCAACACCATTGAAGCTCCTTTCGCCTCGCGCCCTGCGGCTCCTCCGCCGGGCGGCGAGGCGGTTTTCGCCTGTTCACGGGTGAACCCCGGGTGCATATGATCACGCAGATCTCCTTCGGAAAGCTCGAGCACGGGATGGGCATGCCCCATCTGCTCGACATCCAGACTCGCGCCTTCGAGTCGCTCCTCCAGCTCGACGCCGCCGCGCACGATCGCGAAGACGTCGGCCTCGAGCGCGTCTTCAAGGACCTGTTCCCGATCACCGATGTCCACGAGAACTTCTCGCTGGACTTCAAGCGCTACACCCTCGGCGAGCCGAAGTACTCGGTCGAGGAGTGCATCGAGCGCGACATGACGTACTCGGCGCCCCTCAAGGCGACCCTCGTCCTCACCGTGTTCGAGGAGAACCCGGCCGACGAGAAGAAGAAGCGCGTCAAGAACCAGATCGAGAAGGAGGTCTATCTCGGCGAACTGCCGCTGCTGACCCCCCTCGGCACCTTCGTCATCAACGGCGCCGAGCGCGTCATCGTCAGCCAGCTGCACCGCTCGCCGGGTGTGGTCTTCGAGGAGTCGACGCACCCCAACGGGCAGCGCCTCATCTCGTCGCGCATCATCCCGTTCCGCGGCTCCTGGGTCGAGTTCACGGTCGACATCCACGATGTCGTCTTCGTCCACATCGACAAGAAGAAGAAGTTCCCGGCCACGGCGCTCCTCCGCGCCTTCGGCTACGGGCAGAACGCGGACATCTACCGCCTCTTCTTCGGCATCCGCGAGCTCGACCTCACCAAGCGCAAGGAAGGCCGTGACCGCGAGGTCATCGGCGCGATCATCGCCGAGGCCGTCGAGCTCCCGGGCGAGGCGACCGCCGAGGACGCCCCGAAGGCCAAGACCAAGAAGGCCCGCGCCGAGCGCGAGCGCGCCGAAGCGAGCCTGCTCGTCAAGGAAGGCGACGAGCTCACGGAAGAGGTGTACAACCGCCTCCGCCGCCAGAAGATCGACCGGATCAAGGTCTTCGCCTCCTACCAGAGCGTCGACCTCCGCGACGAACTCGACGCCTTCGAGCGCGACGACCGTCCGCAGGCGCGCACCCTCGCGATGGACGTCATCGCGCCGGACAGCGGCGAGATCCTCGCCGAGGCCGGGCAGACGCTCAACGTCTCGCTCGTCAAGCGCCTCCGGAAGGCCGAGGTGAGCAAGGTCTCGTGCTTCGTGGCCTCGGGCCGCGCCGAGAGCATGCTCGTCAAGAACACCCTCGCCAAGGACCCCACCAAGTCCGAGGACGAGGCGCTCAAGCAGATCTACTCGCTGCTCCGCCCGGGCGACGCGCCCAACAAGGAGACGGCGAAGCAGGCGCTCGAGCGGCTGTTCTTCAGCCCCAAGCGCTACGACCTCGGCCGCGTGGGCCGCTACAAGATCAACCAGCGCCTGCACCTCAACACGCCGGCGAGCACCACCGTCCTCGAGACGAACGACTTCGTGGCGATCATCCGCTACCTCGTCGAGCTGCACGAGGGCCGCGGCCACGTGGACGACATCGACCACCTGGGCAACCGCCGCATCCGCTCGGTGGGCGAGCTCATCGCCAACCAGTTCTCCGTCGGCCTGTCGCGCATGGCGCGGCTCGTCAAGGAGCGCATGAGCATCAACCAGGACAGCGAGAAGATCTCGCTCGACGACCTCGTGAACGCGCGCACCGTCTCGGCGGTGATCCAGGCGTTCTTCGGCTCGTCGCAGCTCTCGCAGTTCATGGACCAGACCAATCCGCTCGCGGAGCTCACCCACAAGCGCCGCCTCTCGGCGCTCGGACCGGGCGGCCTCACGCGCGAGCGCGCGGGCTTCGAGGTCCGCGACGTGCACTACTCGCAGTACGGGCGCATGTGCCCCATCGAGACGCCGGAAGGCCCGAACATCGGCCTGATCACGTCGCTCGCCACCTTCGCGCGCGTCAACGACCTCGGCTTCATCGAGACCCCGTACCGCGTGGTGAAGAACGGCAAGGTCACGAACGAGATCGCCTGGCTCGATGCGAACCGTGAGGAGGAGGCCGTCATCGCGCAGGCGAACGCGCGCCTCAATCCGGACGGCTCGTTCATCGACGAGATGATCCTCTGCCGTCAGCAGGCCGACGTGCCGTTGCTCAATCCGTCACGCGTGGACTACATGGACGTCGCGCCCGAGCAGCTCGTCTCGATCGCCGCGGCGCTCATCCCGTTCCTCGAGCACGACGACGCGAACCGCGCGCTCATGGGCTCCAACATGCAGCGCCAGGCCGTGCCGCTCCTCAACCCGCAGACGCCGTACGTCGGCACGGGGCTCGAGGAGAAGGTGGCGGTGGACTCGGGCGCCGTGATCATCTCCAAGCGCGCGGGCGTGGTGACGCGCGTGACGGCCGACGAGATCATCGTCGATGCCGGCGCGGGCTCCAAGGCCAACCGCGACGCGGTGGCCCCGCTGCAGCGCCTCACGCAGCAGGACCGCTACAAGCTCAAGAAGTACCGCCGCACCAACCAGGACACCGCGCTCAACCAGCGTCCGCTCGTCGTGCAGGGCCAGAAGGTCAAGGCCGGCGACGTGCTGGCCGATGGCGCCGGCACGCAGTTCGGCCAGCTCGCGCTCGGCTCGAACGTGACGGTCGCGTTCATGCCCTGGTACGGCCACAACTTCGAGGACGCCATCGTGCTCTCGGAGCGCCTGGTGAAGGACGACGTCTACTCGTCGATCCACATCCAGGAGCACGAGCTCCACGTCCGCGACACCAAGCGCGGCCAGGAGGAGATCACGCGCGAGATCCCGAACGTCTCGGAAGAGTCGCTCGTGGACCTCGACGAGCGCGGCATCGTGCGCATCGGCGCGCACGTGCGCCCGGGCGACATCCTCGTCGGCAAGATCACGCCGAAGGGCGAGACGGAGCTCTCGCCGGAAGAGAAGCTCCTCACCGCGATCTTCGGCGAGAAGGCGAAGGACGTGAAGGATTCGTCGCTCAAGGTGTCGCCGGGCGTCGAGGGCGTGGTGATCGACGTGAAGATCTTCTCGCGCGTCGAGGACCAGGTCGTCGAGAAGGACCGCGGCGAGCGGATCGGCGAGGTGCGCCGCCTCGAGGGTGAGGAGAAGGTGCGCGTGAACGACGTGCGCGACGACGAGATCAAGGCCCTGCTCGTGGGCCAGAAGGTCTCGCTGGCGCTGCAGAACGGCACGGTGGAGGAGGCGATCCCGGCGGGCACCACGCTCACCGAGGCGATGCTCCGCGACCTGCGCCTGATCACGCTCGACCTCAAGACGTTCCGGGTCGAGGACAAGAAGGTGAACGCGGCGGTCCGCGAGATCATCGACGCGGCCGACGCGGTGAAGGCCCGCATCGAGGAGAAGGCGGAAGAGCGCATCGACCGCATCCTCCAGCCGGATGAACTGCCCCCGGGCGTCATCCAGCTCGTGAAGGTCTACCTGGCCGAGAAGCGCAAGATCTCGGTCGGCGACAAGATGGCCGGCCGTCACGGCAACAAGGGCATCGTCGCCCGCATCGTGCCCGAGGAGGACATGCCGTTCCTCCCCGACGGCCGTCCGGTCGACATCGTGCTCAACCCGCTCGGCGTGCCGTCGCGCATGAACGTGGGCCAGATCCTCGAGACCCATCTCGGATGGGCGGCGAAGATCCTCGGGTTCTACGCGAAGACGCCGGTGTTCCAGGGCGCCAACGAGCGCGAGATCGGGCTCTGCCTGCGTCTCTCGGGCCTCGAGTGGGTGAAGGGGTCGCTGCGGCTCTCCGCGGACGCCCCGACGCCGAGCCCCGCGGAGCTCATGCAGATCCTCGACGACCAGCGTCCGGCGGTCGAGGACGCGGACAAGGTCGAGCTGCTGCACGACGCGACGATCAACGCCCTCAACGCCCGCGGCACGAGCGCGGAGTCGAAGGCGGTGTACCAGCGCATCTATGACTACCTCGTGTCGTCGGCGAAGGAGCTGGCCGCGCGCGAGGCCGAGGCGACCACGGTCGCGACCGCGTTCCATGAGGGCGCGGTCTCGGCGGAGGACACCCCGTCCAACCAGCGCGCCGAGTTCAAGAAGGCGCTCAAGGAACTCGAGAAGCGCGCGGCGCTCGACGCCGCGGGCATGCTCGAGGCGATGGGGATGCCGGCGCTCGCCGGGATGCTCGGCAAGAAGAGCGATGCCGACGTCGACGCGGCGGCGGTGGAGCTCATCAAGGCCGGTGGCCTGCTGCCGGGCGGCAAGATCCGCCTGCGCGACGGCCGCACCGGCGAAGGGTTCTCCAACCCGGTGACCGTCGGCACGGTCTACATGCTGAAGCTCAGCCACCTGGTGGATGACAAGATCCACGCCCGGAGCATCGGACCGTACTCCCTCGTCACCCAGCAGCCGCTGGCGGGCAAGGCGCAGTTCGGCGGCCAGCGCTTCGGCGAGATGGAAGTGTGGGCGCTCGAGGCGTATGGCGCCGCACACACCCTGCAGGAGATCCTGACGGTCAAGTCGGACGATGTGAACGGTCGCTCGCGCGTGTACGAGGCGATCGTGAAGGGGCAGAACCTGCCGGAGCCCGGTACCCCCGAGTCGTTCAACGTGCTCGTGAAGGAACTGCAGGCGCTCGGCATCCACGTGACGATGGATTCGCACGCCGAAGGAGGCCACCAGGGGATGGGTGGCAGCTTCGGCCCTGGCAGCGAGGACTGACCGCATGATCGATTTCCGTTCTGCGCGCGAGAAGAGCGCGTCGGCGTTCGACTACATCCAGATCCGCATCGCCTCCCCCGAGGAGATCCGCGGCCCCCGTGACCCCAAGGAACGCGAGCGGCTGGAGATGGCCGGCCTCCGCTCCTGGTGGTCGTGGGGTGAGGTGACCAAGCCCGAGACCATCAACTACCGGTCGTTCAAGCCGGAGAAGGACGGTCTCTTCTGCGAGCGCATCTTCGGTCCGGTCAAGGACTGGGAGTGCCATTGCGGCAAGTACAAGCGGATCCGCTATCGCGGCGTCATCTGCGACCGTTGCGGCGTCGAAGTGACCCTGTCCAAGGTCCGTCGTGACCGGATGGGGCACATCGAGCTCGCCGTGCCCGTCGCGCACATCTGGTTCTTCAAGACCCTGCCGTCCCCGATGGGCAACCTGCTCGACCTCACGCTCCGTGATCTCGAGAAGGTCGTGTACTACTCCAACTACGTCGTCATCGACGCCGGCGAGCAGGAGGTCAAGCAGAACGACCTCCTCGACGAGGACCAGTTCCTCCAGCTCCGCATGAAGGCGAAGGAGGAGGGCGACACCGCCTTCTACGCCGAGATCGGCGCGCCGGCCGTGCGCGAACTGCTCAAGCGCCTCGACGTCGACAAGACGGCCGAGGAGCTGCGCCAGCAGGTGCTGGTGGAGACCTCGCAGCACAAGAAGAAGGCCCAGCTCAAGCGCCTCAAGATCGTGGACGCCTTCCGCAACTCGGGCGACCACAGCGGGATGCGCAACAAGCCGGAGTGGATGATCCTGGACGTGATCCCGGTCATCCCGCCGGACCTCCGTCCCCTCGTCCCGCTGGACGGCGGCCGGTTCGCGACCTCGGACCTGAACGACCTCTACCGTCGCGTCATCAACCGCAACAACCGCCTCACCAAGCTCATCTCGCACCGCGCGCCGGAAGTGATCCTGCGCAACGAGAAGCGCATGCTGCAGGAAGCGGTCGACGCGCTGTTCGACAACGGCCGTCGTGGCCGCGCCATCACGGGTGCGAACAAGCGCCCGCTGAAGTCGCTGTCGGACATGCTGAAGGGCAAGCAGGGCCGCTTCCGGCAGAACCTGCTGGGCAAGCGCGTCGACTATTCCGGCCGTTCGGTCATCGTGGTGGGTCCTGAGCTGAAGCTGCACCAGTGCGGCTTGCCGAAGAAGATGGCCTTGGAGCTGTTCAAGCCGTTCATCTACTCGAAGCTCGAGAAATACGGCCACGCCACCACCATCAAGGCCGCCAAGCGGATGGTGGAGAAGGAGCGTCCGGAGGTCTGGGACATCCTCGAAGAGGTGATCCGCGAGCATCCCGTGATGCTCAACCGCGCGCCGACGCTGCACCGCCTGGGCATTCAGGCGTTTGAGCCCGTGCTGGTCGAGGGCAAGGCGATCCAGCTGCACCCGCTGGTCTGCACCGCCTTCAACGCCGATTTCGACGGTGACCAGATGGCGGTGCACGTGCCGCTCTCGCTGGAAGCCCAGCTCGAAGCGCGCGTGCTGATGATGTCGACCAACAACATCCTCTCGCCCGCCAACGGCAAGCCGATCATCGTGCCGAGCCAGGATATCGTGCTTGGCATTTACTACCTCTCGCTGGAGACCGCGGATTATCGCGCGGCGGATGATGTTTCGGCGCCGCGCATCGGCGATATGGGCGAAATCGAGCAGGCGCTGCAAAGCGGCGCGCTGACCGTGCACACCAAGATCACGACACGCCGCAAGACCGTCGATGCCGAGGGTCGCCCCTTCATGGAGCGCCTGACCACGACGCCGGGCCGGATGATGATCGCGGCCCTTCTGCCGCTCCACCCGATGCTGCCTTTCAGCATCGTCAACCGGACGCTGACCAAGAAACTGGTCTCGGACGTGATCGACCTCGTCTACCGCCATTGCGGCCAGAAGGAGAGCGTGATCTTCGCCGACCGGCTGATGGGCCTGGGCTTCAAGCAGGCCGCCAAGGCGGGCATCTCCTTCGGCAAGGACGACATGATGATCCCGGCCGAGAAGCCGGAGATGATCGCCAAGACCAAGGCCGAGGTGCAGGAATTCGGCCAGCAATACCTCGACGGTCTGATCACCGCGGGCGAGCGCTACAACAAGGTGGTCGACGCCTGGTCGCGCTGCACCGACACCGTGGCCGCGGCCATGATGAAGGAGATTTCCCGCCAGGAGGTCGGCCGCGTCACGAACTCGGTGTGGATGATGTCGCATTCCGGCGCGCGTGGTTCGCCGGCGCAGATGCGCCAGCTCGCCGGCATGCGCGGCCTGATGGCCAAGCCGAGCGGTGAAATCATCGAGCAGCCCATTATTGCGAACTTCAAAGAGGGCCTGACCGTGCTGGAGTACTTCAACTCCACCCACGGTGCCCGCAAGGGCCTGGCCGATACTGCGCTGAAGACGGCGAACTCCGGCTACCTGACGCGGCGTCTCGTCGACGTGGCGCAGGATTGTATCATCGTGAACGAGGATTGCGGCACTGAGCGCGGTATCACCGTGCGCGCGGTGATGGATGGCGGCGAAGTGGTGTCCTCGCTCAGCGAGCGCATCCTGGGCCGGACCATCCAGCGCGACATCCTCGATCCCGTGTCGGGCGAGGTGATCCTGCCGCGCAACACGCTGGTGGAAGAAGCCGATGCCGAGGCGGTCGAGAAGGCCGGCGTGGAGGAGGTGTTCATCCGCTCCGTGCTGACCTGCGATGCGCGGGTGGGCGTTTGCGGCCATTGCTATGGCCGTGACCTCGCGCGCGGCACGCCCGTCAATGTGGGCGAGGCGGTGGGTGTCATCGCGGCCCAGTCGATCGGCGAGCCCGGCACGCAATTGACCATGCGCACCTTCCACATCGGCGGTGCGGCGCAGCGTTCGGCCGAGACCTCGGGTGTGGAGGCCAATACCGACGCCACGGCGCGGGTTATCAACCTGAACATCGTGACCAACAGCTCCGGCGCGCCGGTGGTGATGAGCCGGAATTGCGAAATTCTGCTCTTCGATGCGGCGGGGCGTGAGCGCGCGCGCTTCCGCGTGCCCTATGGTGCGAAGATGCTGATGACCGAGGGCGACATCGTCACCCGCGGCACCAAGCTGGCCGAGTGGGACCCGTTCACCCTTCCCATCATCACCGAGCGCGGTGGCACGGTGGAATATGCCGACCTGATCGAGGGCATCACTGTCATCGAGCGGACCGACGATGTGACCGGCCTCAGCTCCAAGGTGGTGGTGGACTATAAGCAGTCCGCCAAGGGTGCCGATCTGCGCCCGCGCCTGCTGCTGAAGGACAGCCGTGGCGAATTGCTGAAGCGGCCGACGGGCGGCGATGCCATCTACTTCCTCAACCCCGATACGGTGTTGACGGTGGAGAATGGCGTGCAGGTCGCAGCCGGCGACGTGATGGCCCGCCTGCCGCGCGAATCTTCCAAGACGCGCGACATCACCGGCGGTCTGCCGCGCGTGGCCGAGCTGTTCGAGGCGCGCCGTCCGAAGGACGCCGCGATCATCTCGGACATCGATGGCCGCGTGGAATTCGGCAAGGACTACAAGGCCAAGCGCCGCGTGGTGGTGAAGGCCGACCAGATCGGCGACGAGCCGCCGGTCGAGCGTGAATACCTGGTGCCGAAGGGCAAGCACGTGTCCGTGCAGGAAGGCGACTATGTGAAGGCCGGCGACCCGCTCGTCGACGGCCCCCGCGTGCCGCATGACATCCTGCGCGTGCTGGGCGTGGAGGCCTTGGCCAACTACCTCGTCAACGAAATCCAGGATGTATATCGCCTGCAGGGTGTGAAGATTAACGACAAGCACATCGAGGTGATTGTCCGCCAGATGCTGCAGAAGGTGGAGATCCTGGATGGCGGCGACACCACCTACCTGGTGGGCGAGACGGTGGACCGCATCGAGTTCGAGATCGAGAACGAGAAGCGGATCAATTCCAAGGAACGCCCGGCTCGCGCCGAGCCGGTGCTGCAGGGCATCACCAAGGCCTCGCTGCAGACGCTGAGCTTCATCTCGGCGGCGTCGTTCCAGGAGACGACACGGGTGCTCACCGAAGCCGCCACGGCGGGCAAGGTGGATAACCTGCTGGGCCTCAAGGAGAACGTCATCGTGGGCCGCCTGATCCCGGCGGGCACGGGTGCGGTGATGAACCGCTTGCGGGCGATTGCGGCGCAGCGCGACAAGGGTCGCCTGCCGGCGGCGCAGGTCGCCATCGCCGACGAGACGACCGCCGCGGCAGAGTAACCACTGTGGCAGCGGGGGAGCCCAACACCCCCGCTGCCATTGCTTGACGCTGCCAAGCCGGCGCTTCTAGCCTCCCTCTCAAACGGGGAGCGAATGCATGAACAGCATGGCGGCGGAGGTCCTGGTCATCGGTGCCGGGCCAGTGGGTATGACCCTGGCCATGGATCTTGCCTCGCGCGGCGTCTCGGTGGTGCTGGCCGAGATGCGCGCGGCGGGCGAGCCGCCCAATGTCAAATGCAACCACGTCTCCGCCCGCTCCATGGAGGTGTTCCGCCGCCTCGGCCTCGCCCAGGCCTTGCGCGACACCGGCCTGCCGGCAGATTTCCCCAATGATTGCGCCTATCGCACCACGACCACAGGCATCGAGCTCTCCCGCATCCCCATCCCCTGCCGGCGCGACCGCTACAGCGCGACCGGCGGGCCGGACACTTGGTGGCCCACGCCCGAGCCGCCGCATCGCATCAATCAGACCTACCTCGAACCCGTGCTCTTCGCGCAAGTGAGCCAGACCCCCGGCGTGCGGGTGCTCAACCGTGTGGCGCTGGAGGGCTTTGGCCAGGATGGCAACGGCGTGCAGGCCACGCTCCGAGAACTTGACGGCGGCGGCACCATCGCCGTGACCGCGCGCTTCATCGTGGGCTGCGATGGCGGGCGCTCCACCGTGCGGCGGATCATGGGGGCGAAGCTGGAAGGCACGGCGGTGATCCAGCGCGTGCAATCCACCTTCATCCGCGCACCCGACCTGCTCGCGCGAATCGGCGATCCGGCCTGGATGCTCATCTCGCTCAATCCGCGCCGGGGCGGCACGGTCGTGGCCATCGACGGGCAGACGGATTGGCTGATCCACAACCACCTCCGCCCGGATGAGACCGAGGATTCGGTGGACCGCGACTGGGCCATTCGCACCATCCTCGGCGTCGGCGAGGATTTCCAGTATTCGGTCTTGAGCCAGGAGGATTGGGTTGGCCGCCGCCTGGTGGCCGATAGTTTTCGGCAGGGTCGCGCCTTTCTCTGCGGCGACGCCGCGCATTTGTGGATGCCCTATGCCGGCTACGGCATGAATGCCGGCATCGCCGATGCGGTCACGCTGTCCTGGCAATTGGCCGCCCATCTCCAGGGCTGGGGGGGCGAGGCGATGCTCGATGCCTATGAGGCGGAGCGGCGGCCGATCACCGACCAGGTCTCGCGCTTCGCCATGGCCCATGCCATCGCCATGATGGCCCAGCGCAGCGCCGTGCCCGAGGATATCGAGGCCGACACGCCGGAGGCCGCCGCGGCCCGCAAGCGACTGGGGCAGGAGGCCTATGACCTCAACGTCCAGCAATATTGCTGCGGCGGGCTGAACTTCGGCTATTTCTACACCGGCTCGCCAGTCATTGCCGATGATGACGCGGCCGCGCCGGTCTACACCATGGCCGACTTCACCCCCTCCACCGTGCCGGGCTGCCGGGCGCCGCATCTCTGGCTGGAGGATGGCCGGTCGCTGCTCGACGCTATGGGGCCCGGCTACACCTTGCTGCGACTGGAACCAGGGCTGGATGTCTCGGGGCTGGCCGGCGCCGCGGCGCGGGCCGGGGTGCCGCTGACCATTCTCGACATCGCGCCCGCGGCAGGGGCGGCGGCCGGCTATGACCATAAGCTGGTGCTGTGCCGGCCCGACTCGCACATCGCGTGGCGCGGCCAGGCCATGCCGGCAGACCCGCATGGGCTGATCGAACGGCTGCGCGGCGCAGCGCCGGCCGAGGCTGCCGATTTGGGGGCCTGAGCCGGGGGCGCGGTTCCTCGCACAGGGCGGCTTTCGTCGCCGCATGCGGCTGGCCACGGCACTGGCGGCGCCTGTCATCGCGCCGGGGCTGGCCGGGACCCGGCTGTGCTGAGCGGCCCCCACCGGGATTTGTTAAATTCCAGGGTCGCCTCGCTTGACTCCTTCGCCCCCCCCGCGTAATCACCCGCCCCTGGCCAGAGCGTCACTTCCGGGTGGCGCGCTGGGGTTTGTATCAATCGCTGCGTTTCCGACGCCGTCCTCAATGATGGGGGCTTAGATCGGGAGCGGGTCGAGTACCCCGCAGGGTGTGCATATGCACGCCGGCGGGGTGTTCGGCATTCTGGAGACCAAAGGGGCGTCATGCCGACGATCAATCAGCTCATCGCGCAAGGGCGCGAGCCGCAGAAGAGCCGCAACACGGTGCCGGCCCTCCAGGGCTGCCCGCAGAAGCGTGGCGTCTGCACGCGCGTCTACACCACGACCCCGAAGAAGCCGAACTCGGCGCTTCGTAAGGTCGCCAAGGTGCGCCTGACCAATGGCTTCGAGGTGGTGAGCTACATCCCCGGCGAGGGCCATAACCTGCAGGAGCACTCGGTGGTGCTGATCCGCGGCGGCCGCGTGAAGGACCTTCCCGGCGTGCGCTACCACATCCTCCGCGGCGTGCTCGACACGCAGGGCCTGCCGAAGCGCCGCAAGCGCCGGTCGCTCTACGGCGCGAAGCGGCCGAAGTAAGAGGGAAGGAAAGACATGTCTCGTCGTCACAGCGCTGAAAAGCGTGAAGTCCTGCCCGATCCGAAATTCGGTGATCTTGTCCTGAGCCGTTTCATGAACGTGCTCATGTATGATGGTAAGAAGAGCATTGCCGAGGGCATCGTCTATGCCGCGCTCGACACGCTGAAGAAGCGCATGGGCCAGAATGGCGACCCGCTGCGGGTCTTCCATGAAGCCATGGACAATGTGAAGCCGGCCGTCGAGGTGCGTTCGCGCCGCGTCGGCGGCGCGACCTATCAGGTGCCCGTCGAAGTCCGTCCGGAAAGGCGCCAGGCGCTGGCCATCCGCTGGATCATCGACAGCGCCCGGAAGCGTGGCGAGAACACGATGGAAGAGCGCCTGTCGGCCGAGCTGATGGACGCTGCCAACAACCGCGGCACCGCCGTGAAGAAACGCGAAGACACCCACCGGATGGCAGAGGCTAACAAAGCCTTCAGCCATTACCGCTGGTAACCCCATATTCAGCTGACGGAATCTCAAGATGGCCAAGGCGAAATTCGAGCGGAACAAGCCGCACTGCAACATCGGCACCATTGGTCACGTCGACCATGGCAAGACGTCGTTGACGGCTGCGATCACCAAGGTGCTGGCGAAGACCGGTGGGGCAACCTTCACGGCTTATGATCAGATCGACAAGGCGCCGGAAGAGAAGGCGCGCGGCATCACGATTTCCACGGCGCATGTGGAATACGAGACGACGAACCGGCATTACGCCCATGTCGATTGCCCCGGCCATGCCGACTATGTGAAGAACATGATCACGGGTGCGGCGCAGATGGACGGCGCGATCCTGGTGTGCTCCGCCGCCGACGGCCCGATGCCGCAGACGCGCGAGCACATTCTGCTCGCCCGTCAGGTCGGCGTCCCCGCGCTGGTGGTGTTCCTGAACAAGATGGACCTGGCCGACCCCGAGCTGGTCGAGCTGGTCGAGATGGAACTGCGCGAGCTGCTGAGCGCCTACAAGTTCCCGGGCGACGACATTCCCGTCATCAAGGGCTCGGCCGTGGCCGCGCTCGAGGACAAGACCCCCGAGATCGGCGAGCAGGCGATCCTGGCGCTGATGGCGGCGGTGGATGAATACATCCCGCAGCCGGCGCGCGCGCTGGACCGTCCGTTCCTGATGCCGGTTGAGGATGTGTTCTCGATCTCCGGCCGCGGCACGGTGGTGACGGGGCGCGTTGAGCGCGGCATCATCAAGGTGGGTGAGGAAGTCGAGATCGTTGGCCTGAAGGACACGGTGAAGACGACGGTGACGGGCGTCGAGATGTTCCGCAAGCTGCTGGACAGCGGACAGGCTGGCGACAACATCGGCGCGCTGCTGCGCGGCACGAAGCGTGAAGACGTGGAGCGTGGCCAGGTTCTGGCGGCGCCGAACTCGATCAAGCCGCACAGCAAGTTCAAGGCCGAGGCCTATGTGCTGACGAAGGAAGAGGGTGGCCGTCACAC
>LNFM01009333.1_pt1 | contig 16122 bp, 2 predicted proteins | sample 596031 | NCBI WGS metagenome assembly LNFM01 (sample SAMN04254537, study PRJNA301005) | activated carbon metagenome | isolation source: dual media filters at the Ann Arbor, Michigan drinking water treatment plant | place: USA: Ann Arbor
CCGCGCCACTGATCGCGAACGGTGACTTTGCTGACACATTGCACGGGAAACGGCAGACGCGTGATCCAGGTGGTACCTGCTGCCTTGTCGGCCAGGTAGTACAAGGTGGAAGACCGGTACTCCAGCTCCGTGCTGCCGCCAAGATTGTTCCGGGTTTCAATCAGAAGGTGGGGCTTCCCCCCGCTCATCAAGTCGATGTACCGCACCGGCTGTGCTTGATCGGCGGGCAAATGGGAGTTCCAGACGAGGCAGGCGGTACCGCGGCCGAGTAAGTCGGTCGCTTGCACGGCATCGAGGTTGTGAGTCGCAAGCGGGAATTCGATGACCTTCTCGTTGCTCCAATAGTTTCCGGAACGATTGAAGTAGATCTGCACACCTTGGCGTCCGAGATACAGCATATCGGTCGGTCCGCTGCCGTCGATGTCGGCAAGGCGCAGGCGGCGCGGATCGAAGTGCTCATCATGATCCAGGCGCGGCGCCCGTCCCATAGACACTTTTTCGCCGAACCGCCCGTAGCCGAGATTGGGCCAGTAACACACTTCTCCATTACGAATTCGCACAAGATCGGTGAGGCCGTCCCCACACATGTCGGCGAGGAACAAGGTGTCGATCCCGTCGTGAAAAACGAGCCGGATGGTACCGTCGCTGGAGGGAGCATGTGTGGTTTCCGCTGCGCCGAACCCCTGCTCGGCTTTGGATGGATACCAGGTAAAGACCTCGTCTTCCGTGACCAATGCATCGGCATGCCCATCACCGGTAAGATCGACGAAACGCAGGTTGGGATCATCCCAACGGATGCGCGGCAAAGCCGCGAAGGGGACGAACGCATTCCAATCTTGGCCTGCCTCGCGCTCATAGAGCCCGGGGGTTGGGCCGTCGAATTCCACCACATCAATCTCACCGTTGCCATTGAGATCCATTAACCGCTGCCCAGACAAGAGCGCCCGGTGCGCCGGCATCGTGGCCACAACACGGCTTGGTGCGAAATGGCCGTCCCCTAAATTAGCGGCATAGCGCCAGGCTCCCGCGTCTTCTGCCAAGATCCCGGACAGCCCCTCCCCATCCAAATCCACCCACTGATACCCTGGTCCTTGCGTCCCGACCGGAAGCCCTTCAAGATCGGCAGCAGCCAGTGATCGCACAGTGGGATCGATCAGCGGCCGGCTGTAGCGAAATTCGAGCGGAGGCGTTTGCCGGCTTTCGAGATGGCCTCCTACTTGGAGCTCATGTGCCCAGGACTCAATGGCATCAATGTGACTATAGCCAGGCCGTTCAGGATCTTCAGACGCACCGGCATTCACGTAGTAAAAGCGCATGGATCCGACCAGTCCGGCTGGTCCCACTTCTGGAACCTCGGGAAAACGATGAAACATGAGCGCACGCTCAACCAGACGGGAAGTGCGGCGTTCGAATCCGGCTCGGTAGTCGGAGAAGGGGTCTGGCCGGGCGCGCCATTCACGATCCGGTTCAGGCCCCGGCGCGACCGGGTCATGGTCGCCAAAGTCGAAGACCAGCTCGAACATCCAGTCGTCGGGCAAGCGCGTAGCAGGGTCTCGGGGGTGTAGATTGGGGAAGTACGGCGCCCGATTGCCATATCGCACACGTTTGAGATATCGCTGGGCGCTCCGCGCAGCCGATGTACGATGGGTTTCCCACTCGGCCCCTGTGTCACATCCACGGCCATCGTCAGGTTGATACTCGAAAAGGATGACATTCCCCTTGTCGTCGTGGGTCTCACAGATGAGCCAGCTGAAAATCCGGGAAGGATCAACCGGATCGGCAATGCGGCTCTCGCCTGTTTTCCCATACCACGTGGTGACATTCTCGCGCGTGATCGAACGCCAGAACACATCGGCTCCATTGATTTTGTTCGTCCTACGGGCGAATAGTCCTTCGACACGAGGCCTGAATACATTCACCTGATACCGCTGTCCATGGAGTCCTTGTTCTTGGGAACTGCCTCGCCATTCTCCGCTTTGCATGGAAAGAACGGGCACCAGATCTTCCGAACCAGACAGTACAAATACGTCGGACTGTTCGCGATCCAGATACTGCGGTAAGCCCTTCTCTGTTTTGCGTGCAATCGCCGGCAAGGCAAGAGCCCAGCCGAGGCCAAACGGCCCATTCCCGGCGCCTGAGTCGTAACTCAACGCCAGCTGAGGACCGAAGCCGCCCCGTCCAGGGCTTGTGCGGATCGGAACCGACAATGTCCCCGTGCCGGTAACCGGATTGGCAGTAAACTTTTCGCCGATTCCGCGGATGGCGCCGCCGCCCTTCGGCAGCGAGATGGCAGGGGGGGCGATTTGGAACGATTTTTCGCCTGAGTGTTGTGGGCCGGTCTCGTTTCCGTTGGCTTCTGGCACCTCAACACTCCAGGTTAGTTCGATTCGCGAACCGGATGATGGCGGATTCAAGGTGTCGGGTCAAGATAGAATCATGCACATAGTCACGATGCTGCTGCCCAAAAGCAACAGCACCCGCGACTTCAACGACAACGGTTCACAGTTTTTTATCTGTGTGGGAGAGAACAGCGGGCTGGATCGCCGTTACACAGTATTCGGCGAGGTGTTCCGAGGACTCGATGTCATCGACAAGATTGTCTCTGCCGCCAGAGATCAAGCCGACAACCCGCTGGAGCCGATTGCAATGAAGGTGACGGTGAAGGAGTGAGAAAGAGCTGGAAGTGTCACGCCGATGCAAAGCGAAGCTATGACTGGGATCAATTCCATCCCGGTCCTATATCCATCGTCAACGCCAGAGGCACAGGCATTCTCTAATGCCTGTGCCTCCAGATCTTGTTTACGCAGGCAAGCTCACCGATAGGAGCAGAAGCCGATCAGCAAGAGTGTTCGGCAATAGCCCGGTATTGCCGGTTCCAACTCCGTCAGTAAGTGCGTTCGCGGACCATTGTCGAGGTTCGGTGGAAGCCTGACTTCCTGGTGGCCACACCTTACTAAAGGAAGGCGCAGAAATCGTCTCTTTAAGCACATCGGCTACGGATACTTCGCGCACGGTTAGCTTTTTCACATTGCCACCGGCAACGATCCTGACCGCTTCCATCCAATATGGCAGCACATCACGAGTGATCGGAATTGTCAGATCCGTGGTGGCATTAGCACGCGCCCATTGCGTGGGAAAGTCCGATCGGCAACTGAGGAGAACTGGGAAACGCAGCGGTTCATTATTCGGCTGTTGCAGTAGGGTCATCAGACTAGCAATTGATCCGGTTGCAGCATCTCGCAACAAGTCTCCGCCATCACGCGCGGTGTACCGAAAGGTTAAAATAACGTCCGAGATCGTCGAATAATCGAACTGCGGATATTCGGCCGGCAACTCGAGTCTCCAGGTACTGATCACACCATTTCCCTCAAACGGCAGAAACCGTTCGTCGCGCAGTTGAGTCTCAAACATACCGCTATCGGCGCTACCAGTACTGGTAACAATGGCTTCTGTGGCTCCGAAGTAGTCCGCAAATCGAGAATCGTCTCGATCCCGCAGGCGCAAATAACCGGGACTCGTCAAACCGGTACTATCATGACGCACTTCGCTCTTAAGCAAAGTGAGTTTACAGTTGACGCTTGTAAATGGCCCGGTCACGCTCGGAATACTCACGCTGACGGATTTGATGCGGCGCAGGTAGTGACCTGGCGTATCAAGGTCGAACAACCATTCTGGAATATCAAACTCACAGGTACACCCCGCAGCCTTGGCTCGGAGCTGCACAAGCGCTTCCGGATTGAGCCGCCGCAAGGAAATGTGCTTGGTCAGCTCATATTCGCGGCGGTTCTGGTCGAGATAGGCAATTTCCAGTCGTTTAAGATCCTGGTGCAGCCGCTCCCCGGCCAGCAACCCATCGCGTAGCGAATCCCAGTAGTCATTGCGCACAATATTCAACGGCTTAACGCCCAGTTCACGAGAAGCGGCACGCTCGGCACGACGAGCCATGTCGACAGCCATGCGGTAGGCATTGAAATACAACCGCGAGAGCTCAGTCTTCATCCACTCATACAGCTGGACGTTCGAAAACTTGCTGCGCATCACCTCATCGACGCCCTTGGCCTGCTCAATCTGTTCGAGATGATTATCGAGCTCATTTTTCGTGATATCGATGCGGATCTGGTTGGCAAGAATCTGCTTGTCGATTTGCTGCAGTTCCTTGAGCGTTTGGTTGCTTTGAAAGGCCCACTCGTCCCGGCGGCGGATGTGACCGGCCATCATCCCCTGCTGTTCGGCATGAGCTCTCCACCCTTGCGATACCATCGCAAATGCATCTCCAAGATGTGATGAAGCCGTCCCAACATACTCGACAACTTTTGCAGCGTTGGTGAACTTATCGGCCGGGACTGCCGCAAGAGCAGATGCGGTTACATAAAATCCACCCCCAACAATCTTTGATATATTCGCCGCCATTGACCATGCATTTGCACCTTCCATTCCAACATATTGTTCACTCTCTTCCTTAATCAGTCCCCAATTTGATCGATTACTTGCCAACCCAGAGTCGATGGTTCCCAGCATAGCCTCTTCACCCGCACTCTCATTTTCCTTCAGTGTTGGAATATCCTTCTTTCCAAGCAGACGCTGATACTGCGCATATCGCGCACTGATCGTCTTTCTACTGGCACGCAGTGCCTCGACATTACGCTCCGCTTCGGATATTTGCAGCGCGCGTACGTCACGCACCAGTTTGAGCAAACTGATTTCATTGGACGAGCGCAATTGGGCCAAGTGTTCCGCATCGCGCTTTTCGATGGCAGACAACATGGCTGCGCCTAATGACTTGCACTCGTTCGCTAATTCTGCAGCGCGGCCGGACAGAATGCTATACCGGTAATGGGGCGGCGGTGCATACAGTCCCGCTATAACGTCCCCGAGATCGAGACCTGCTGCTGTTGCACGTACAAGCAACTCAGGATCTATCGGCGCATCCATCAACGGCAACGTGCGCCGGACACCTTCGATATTGCGGCAGTTCCGTATATTACTGAGCCGGGCATCGACCGTATTCCAATACGACAACACCTTGTCGTTGAACGGCATACAGAAATACAGCATGCCGTCGGGGGTCGGCTGGTTTACCGTATCTTTTGGCCGCCAGCCTGTTGTTAGATTGCTTTGTCCTTGCACGCCAACGTCGATCCAGAAATTAGCGAATTCATCCCACTTGGTGATCTTGTCGTCGTAGCTGAAGGCCGGGCGATTTGTTTTGCTTTGGTGTAGTTGCGGGCGACGGCCAAGAATTCGTTCAGCAAGCACATACAACATGGTCGCCTCGTTGATGGATTCACGAGTATCGCGCCTGTAGAGACTGTCGGCCCAGGCGATCAGATTGTCCAGATAAGCGAACAGCGTCCGCCAGAGAAATGCGATATGCCGGCGTCGCGCTATCAAGAAGGGGCGAAAAGGCGCATCGCGCCAGCGGTTGATCAACTTACGCACGACGCCGGCGTCAGCATCGCTTGCAAACCCGCCCGCCACTTGTGCCAGTGCGGTCAAATCGTCAATCACCTGTTGGTTCAAATCCAGCTCTTTGAATACGCGGAACTTCAAGAATCGTTTGGCATCGGCGCCGGCTTCACTACTGGTAGGGTCAAACACAAAGCGCAGCCAGCGCTCCGCCTCTTCGAACTTGTGCTGCTTCGACAACTGGTCGGCGATCAGCAGGGGAGCATGAAAGTATATTTCCCAGTTGTAGCAAGCAAACGGCATGCGGGCGTCGAAGGTAAATGCACCACTCCTTATTTGAGTCCAAATCGCGACAGATCCCATGGCCGGCACAGGCAAGCGGTCTGCCCCGAAATTGCTGATTTGACTCGATGGCAAAATTTTGAATTGAGACCAATCAGCCCTGCGCAATGTGGCTTCGCTGAAGGAGTCCGGGTAGACGAAGAATCCATTACCGGAAAGTTTCATCAAAGGGTTTCCAAGATCGACGTAGCAACCATACCCGTTCTCCAAATAATGCCACGACAATGGCACACCATCGTGAGGATACGATGACGCGGATCCTATTGCCCAAAACTGCGAACTTCCCGTTTGATTAAAGATGACCGTGTCCAAATAGCCACGCCGGGCAATAGTGAACGATAGCGGCCCTGCCGGCATTTCTCGAAATCCATTCATCCACGGCTGTGAGTTTCTCACTTGGCCTACCAGAATCACCCCGCTTCCGGAGGTTTTCGTTACGAGGTCATCGTGGGACAAATGGAATTCGGATACGTGCTGAAGCTCCCTTTGCGAGACGAGATCAATGCCTATATTTTTCAGCTGGGCCTGCGTGAGCCGCCGTCCATCAATTTCGCAATTCAGCGTCGCTCGTGCAAGACTGCCCATCGGCACAGTACTCAACGTTTCGGGTCCGCTCGAAAGAGAAATTCCATTTACCACAAGATTGAGCGTATATGCTGCAGATGATTGCTCTCCGACCTTGGTTATCGTTGTTGGAGTCCCGCCATGAGGGACCACGTTCTGACCCTCTATCAGGCATGAATAAATCCCCTCTGTTCCATTCAGCACCACAAGATCCTCCGCGCCGCTAGGTCCTATGATACGCATCCAGGCCTTGCAGCTGACAATTCTGCGCGAGCTGGCAACTCGAAGCTGTTCAATAAAGAGATTAAAGCTATCGTTGTTCTGGATGGAGCGTGAGTAGTTAACATAGGCATCCACGAACGTGGCGATGTAGTCGATTAACTTAGCATCGTCCGGGACCGCTCTCTCCAAGTGGGTATTGTCTCTAAGTGCTTGCTTATGCCTTCGCACTGCCTCATCGGGGTCATAAAACACATACATGGGATGCCCTGAAAACTCCCAGGCTCCCAGGCGCATATTCATATAGAGTGGATCACCTCCGCTTTGGACCTTGGGAGCATTTCGATCAGTGCTCGTGGTCCAGCTTTCGGTGATCATCCAGCACACTGTCATCTGATCCTTGATTGCCGAAGGAAGATTGGAGAAACTTCCTGCTATGAGTTGAGTAAGTGGTAACGCCCACTGGTAGTTCAATACTGCATTAAAGTCTCCGCCCCAGAAAAGCGGTTCCGGGACCCCCGGGAGAGTTGGCTCCTTGACATTGGATGTGTTGGCACCAGCGGCAAGCGCATAAACGATAATTCTCGCAATGCTACTTTCCGGTGTGGTTTCGCATCGAATCGAGAAGCCCTCTCGCTCTTCTGAAAAAGGCGCCGAGACCTCTCTCCAGAACTCGCGAGAGACGCTGGACTTCCGCCAGGCTTTCCCGTCGTATCGCGACCACGCCAGCTTCACCTCCCATTCGTCGATTGAGTCATTCTTGATTGGCCGAATTAACGGCCAGGCAATGTACAAGTTCCCGCTCAATACAAAGGGCATGACGTGATCGCCCTGTATATCCAATTCAATGCGCTGCCACGGCGACCACTCCATGTGAGGACTGCTAAAATCAACGCAGTGGCGCCAGAAATAGGCATAGGGCGGATTGGCAGTTCGGCCAACGACGTAAAGCGTACGACGAAGAGGAACTCCGTACTCGTCACTTTGGACATTTCCCTGACTGTCACGCGAAATATCCTCATACATGCCAAGCACCTGCACCTGCCCCATCTGTGCTACATCGTCAAGGAATTGCCCAAACGCCTGATTGGCCAGATCTTGCGTCAACTCGCCCTGTCCCAGTGCCGACTCCAGTTGCTTGAAGCTCGATGATTTGTCGTCACGCAGTTCCGGAAACAGCCAGTTTTCCGGGAACAAGAAAACCTTTCGATTGGCTTCCCAGACGCGGTAGTTGCGCATCCAGGTCCAGCGCTGCTTAAGTTCCGGTTCGGCAGTGATCTCGGACTCGATGCCGAACAGAATACGTTGCGCGAAGAGTTGCACGGCGGTGACGGCCTCCAAGATGCGCGTAGTTTCAAAGCACGGCTCCATCTGATGGTCGATCAGAAAATGCTCGTACAGTGCTTTTCCATTGTTCCATTTATCCGAATTATTGCGGCCGACAATCTGTGCGACATGATAGGCCACCAGTGCATCGCGTCGTTGCCGGCGCAACAAGTCCCCGATCTTCTGCAATGAGGTTTGTAAGTCGTCGCCCGCCAGCTTCGCTTCGAGCAACGCTTTCGCCGTATCGCCCGCAAGCGCATTGTTCGCCGGATCGATCAGCCGGGCTATCTGTGTTGCATCGGCACCGATATGCTTGGCTAACAGCAGCCATTCGAACGCGAGACGCAATTTTTCCGGATTACGCAAGTCGAGTATTGAAATTGCACCGGGCTGCACTGAAAGGGCTTGCCCTATGAGGGGCACTGCGAGTGTTTCTACGATATCCACGCGTGCAGTCAACGGACGCAAGGTATCTGCAGAAACCAGTGCGCCGGGAGCAGTCAATCGAAGCAATACTTCAGTCAAGGCCGGGCGCGAGAGTTGATCGGGCTGTTGCAGCCACAGCAGATCAAGCAATGCCTGCCATTGGGGATTCTGCCAGGCAGTGCTATTCAGAGATGCCGAAGCCAGCAAGTCGCGCCAGTTGATTCCCGGCTCCGATCCCACGGTAATCCGCTCGGCTATCTCTATCGTCTCATTATCTATGCCCAGTGCTCCTCGGAGTGCCAACAGCCGATAGAGACGATCCATCCATGCGTGCAGCCGGGGCATCGCTGTGGCAGTCACGCTTGGCGGGCTCGGTTGAGTCGATGAGGTATCGACCCAAAAGCTCTGACTGAGAAACGCTAAGTATGCATGGAGGGGCTGCCCTTGTGCAGGATCAAGCAGCAACCGCGAGGCAAGAAGCGGGACTACCTCGGATTCAGACAATCCGCATTCCTCGGCAAGAACGGCAATTAATTCTCTTTCGCGCCGTCTGTAGGCGATCGTCGTGAGAAGGCCGATGAAACGTTCGTCAACGCCATGATTATTGGTCGTTGTAACGCGGAACAGGGCCGCTGATTGCTGTGCGTCCATGAGTGGCAGCCATTCGCCCAAGCGATGACCTGTGGCGCCGGACAGTGTGCTCACTAATTCAGCCAGTGCCGTGGCATCCGGTGCCCTTCCTGATGGTCCGGACGCATTGCGAATCGCCCGAATGATCTGACTGGCAATGTCTCGGTCAAAAATATCATTCAGCGCTTCAACGGCCTGTGCTTCCAAAGCAATCTCAGGACGGACGGCGACCACGGACCGCAGGCGTTGCTGAACTGCCTTGAGCAGTGTTTCGATCTGCTCATCAGATTTAATTGAAGACGGCAGTTCTCCGGCAACCGCTTCCCATCGATCTCTTGTCAGCAGAGCTTGCGATGCCTGTTCCACTGATAAGCCCATTTCACGCAGACATTTGGCAGCATTACAAAAACCTTCCAATGCATGCCAGTCAACACTCTGTGCAGTCGGGCTATATCCTATAAGTTCTTTCAATAGGCTGAATTGCAACAGCGACAGCCCCAAGGCCTTGCGCAAATAAGCTTCTGATATCGGTTGCTCAAGCAGCGCATCGAGCGAAAGACCATGGTGGTCGTACAGACGCTTGATGATCGTCAATTTGACGAGAAGCCCGGCTCTCAGTTGATCGGTCGTTGCCCCGCTTTCGATTCCTCCACACACAACAATTGCCTGGCCAAGATGTTCGATAGACCACTCTGGCAGCTTTGCCTTTAAGCGCGTAAAGCGATGCAGGCGATCCAGAATGCCTTCCAGCACAGGACCTTCAGCCGAAAGACGCATCGCGCTGGTTTTGCATTGCTCGCGGCCGCTCAGTGCAATGCCGTTGGAATCGCCGGACACGAATTCCGTCTGGAGTGTCTGCTCCAGTTCTTCCAGCGATAGCCTCGTACGGTCGATCAGAAAGGAAGCCCTGGTCAGCACCCCTTCCACGGTCTGATTGGTAAGTAGCTCTCCGGAAGCGGGATCAACGATTGCGATATCGTTGTCTATGTTGAACCCATAGGCTGCCCAGAGCCGGGCGCCCAGGCGTTGACGAGTGAGCAATTCCCATTGCGAATCTGCATTCAGGTCGCCGGCCTGATCCATCGATGCATAAAGCGCCTCCGCCGCCAGATGCGCCGGCGTGGTGTCCCGTCGCAGGCGCAACAATTTCTCACGCGATACACCAAGCTTGGTCAAGTATGCGCTAGTCTCGGCGTAGCCACGGTCAAATGGCAGTTGCCATGGGTAAATGGATCGGCGCAGTTTCGAATAGGCGATTTGCTGGATAGACTCGGCAGTGGCGCCCGGAGCTGCTTCAAGTGCTGCGGCCTTCTCCAGAATCTCCAGCACAATGTCGATGTGCTGGATCGTTTGTTCTGCGTTCTCACAACTCAGATCGAGCTTAAAGATATCAGGGCGCCTCCCTCTCAGTACATCCAACGCGTTGCCGGTCTTCCCCGTGGATTTTGCCAACAGATTGAGCAAATCGACCAGGTATGCCGGCTGACCCAACATGGATTCGCATGGCCTGCACAGACACTCGTCCAGATCGCCGAACAAGGCCGCCAGCGTCGGCGCGTTTTCTCGCACCGGCTCCGGGAGCGGGACCTTATATTCTTCCATCATCCAACGGGGATAGCGCCGGTTGATATCCACTTCAAGCACGATGCCCTTGCCGCCTTCCACCAGCCCATCGGCATAGCGAAAGAAACCGTCAATCACCTCGGTTACCGCGTCCTTTGGGAATCTATCGCGATACTGTTCACGTAGATGTTCTCGCCCGTAGCGCAAGGCCGCGCCGGGAGAGTTGATGCCAATTTTGATGAGATCTGCCGCCAGTTCCATGCTGACGCCGGTGCGTAGAAAGCGTCCGGTGTTCCGCAGTACGGTATTGGCCATGGATTCCTCGGTCTTTACCGGCACCTTGCCGAGCAATAATTTCTCGACCATGGCAGGCTGATTTTTTATCAAGGCCGCCGCATCGCTACCCGACATGCCTGGCAAGTCAAATAGACCGGCATGAATCTTTGATTCCAGCGCCGTTAGCAGATGTTGCTTTTCCACCTGCGCCTGAGTCTGCAGCGCCAGACCGGGGCTCACGCCCGCCTCCCCTGCCATATCGATCCAGTCGATGGCGTGCAATCTCGCCAACGGCGCAATCGAATCCGATGCGCCCTCCAGACGGGCATTCAAGGCGCGCGACAATCCCTCGTGCCCCGAGGTCAACTGATGCACCCGCACACTACGCACAAATGTCTTGATCGGTGCTATTGCATCCGGATGGCGCTCCGCCAGCTTAAGCAGCGCATTAGTGTTGTTCAGACCTTTTTCCTGAACTACAGCCAGCGCATCCAATGCGACGACTTTCGGCAACGGCATTGCGAGACTTCCCAGCAACTTCGCAAAATCACTGTTGCTGCTTCGCACAGGGTCAAGCTGTTGCAAGCGCTGAATCAATCGCAGTGCACCTATAAAACCATCCACCTGTTTCTCATTTAGTGGCGGAATCTGATGGGTGGACGCGGCGACATTCAAAGTCTGGATGACATTCTGTGCCGGCTCACGCAAGAGCGCGTCCAGATCTCTCGCGCCCCGCTGCCGGACAAGGCCATAAAAGAATGGCCAGCCATATTTTCGCAGAATGCTTTGCTCGGCCACATATTCGTCAGTCAGATGCAAGACTGCATCTCGCACCATCTGGCTGGACACTGCCCACGCCTGCACGGCAGTTCGATCTAATCCCGTCTCAATCACAATAAAGTCGAGATCGTGCGCAGTGATGGCCTCCGGCGGGAGATCAGCCGGCGTCTCGTGAGTACCCGTTCCCTCAGCTGGCGCGCCTTGCCCCTTAAGTAGCGGAGCAACGGTTTCGCCGATTCGTTGCCACTCGGATATCGCTCCGATATTGGACAGCAAAAAAGAGACGATTTGGTTCCGGTCTGCCCTCTGGATTTCCTGTTTGGCGAGGACTTCCCCCTCTGCGGTTTTACACACTTCAACAATGAGCCAGGGGGTTCGGCGTGACGGCAGATCGCCAAGCTGAAAGGCATCAGGGCGATAGCTGATACGATAGTCACCGTTCGCACCGGTTTCGTCGATGCCGAGCAACTGCGGAATCCGCAAATCCCGCTCGAGTGCGCGCACGATCATATTGGGCAGAGGCTTGCCATTGGCATCTTTAACCGTCCCCCGCACCACATACTGCTGGATGGGCACCTGCATATTCAGTTCGTATTCTGCAGGGGCATTGTTCTTTTTTTTGCTGGTGAACAGCAACTCGTTCTGATCGTTATAGACGCGCACGATCACATCGGCGCCGCCACGCTCTTTCTTGCTCCGGCGAAACGCGGCTTCGCTGTAGGAAATCTTGTACCCGCCCGTTGTATCTGTCGTAGCCTGACCAAGCCTGTCCTCCCTAGATTCATCCTTGTCGTAAGCAATGACGGTCACACCCGCTGCCGGCGTGGTATCTGCATTCGTCACGTTTCCGAAGACGACATACATATCACCTGCATCGACTGCTATGCCCTTGATAGACTTGGCTGTAGTTGTCTTGCCGCGCATGGCTGGCTTCTTTGATTCGGCAGATTTCGTCTTTGATGGACGCTTCGGCGATTTAGCCATTGGTATCGTCTCCGTTACTTACATGATTGCTCGACTGAGCGACACGTCTGTGTGAGTCGCTCAGTCGAAACGAACTACCGCATTGCTGTTATTGACTAGAGTTTATCCAGGAAAATTTTGACACCCTCAAAGCAGCATCTCCCATGCATCCGACCGATTGTGACAGTGTGCGATCAAAGAGTTGATGCATCAGCTTTCCTTTGCATGGCACTCAACTCTCAACCTTCTGTTCAAGCAATGGTTCCTGGCCACATTTTTTCGTCTGTTTTTATCGTGTCGGCACAATCCATGGGCTTAGTTGTTTCCCCGTTAGAGGTTCTGGCTCGAGAAGTATTGGTTCAAGATTTTTTTGATAGCCCCTCCCATCGGGCACTACCACCTCCTTCTTATATTTCGGCGAATCCTGAAATAACAGTTCCAGCTCCAGTTCCCATTGATCCACTTTACTGCCATCTTTATGATGAGATGGCTGACGTCGAAATGCTCCTTCATCTTTGGGATCTCTTGGCAACTCCTTGAAACCACCCTCCCTTATTTCTCGTTCCGTTGGACCTGACATTCTTCCTGCATGCGCAGCAAGTTCGTGAAGCAATAGCCGTACAATGCTAGAATTGGAAAGTGGACGATCAGATTCACTACCAGCTACGCGTAAAGAAACAACTATAAGACCCTTAAGACCCTTGCTGGGATCTGTTTTAGGATCACGCATACTCTCTAACTTTGCCGTATCCGGATGCAGTTTCCAATTTGCATTTGGGATCGTAGTTCCTCCGGCATGTTTCCTAGTGTCAATGATCTCCGGATCGCTGATCCATTTGCTTTTCGATGTATCATAATGCCCAATATATGTTTCATCAGTTAGATCTGGCTTGATTATTGACCCAGAGTGAACCCTACTTACCTCTGTTACGCCTGTTGTAAGTTCCCATTCCCCCTCAGCTGAAGCACGTTGTATGCTTTCAAACCACTCGGGTATTGGTTCTTTACTATCGCCCTTTTTAATAGCCGAAACCTTAATTAAACTTGGCTCCTTCTCACTTTTACTAGCTTTCTCAAAAGAGAATGCATCACGCAAAGCTTGTGGCAGCTCCTTAGACTGCTTAATTAAGTTTACGAACTGAGTTGCAGTGAGTTTTGACCCAGGTCGAATTCTAATATCGTTACCAGTTGGATCAGAAAAGTTTACTGGCCGACTATCTGAATAAAAATAGCAATTGAGTTTATTTGGCGGAGAATTCCAAAGCATAGGATCAATCCCCCCCCACCTCCCCAACCAAGGCAAATAATGCCTCGCCATGTGATAACTCAGCCCGCTCTCCTCGTCTCTCTCCATCCCTGTATACCGATACCGCTTCGTTGACGCTTCGCTGTCGCGCATCATCGCTCGATAGGCACTCGTGCCGTAAGGGTGATATTCCTCATAGGAAATGATCGCGGCTTCGTGGTCCAACTCCAGGCACGCGGAGCCGAGATGATTGCTGTACTGGTAGCGATACAGTGGCCCCGTTCTATAGTTGCGGCCATCGGCGTGGGTTCTATTGGTCACAATCACATCATCCACCAGCAGCACCCGCTGCTCGCCTTCGAACAAGTGATGAGACTCGATCTCCTCAACCGGCGTAGTGCTGCTTCCGTTGTAGCGGCGGTAGCGCTCATAGCCGCCAAAATAGATGCGTTCCCAGTAACCACCACCGGTCTGATTCACGATACGTTTCCGGCTTCGCTGTTTGCCGCTGTCGTACTGGTAGTACGCGACACCCCCGCCAATACAATCGAGGCTCTGGATCATATCGCGGTGATCCCACTGCAACTGTTGCCCCGGTGCGACATTGGCAAGATTCAGCATGCTGCCGTGGATGTCGTAGCGGTATTCAGTTTTGTCCGTGGCGTGGCTGTTATCCCAGTCGTCGTTCCCTTCCCACGTGCGCAGCAAGCGGTTGTTGTCCGTGGCATACGCATACCTGCGATGCCAGTTGCCCTGATCGGCAAGATGTCGCATGTGCAGAATGTTGCCGACTGCGTCGTAGGTATAGCGCTGGATATAGTTCCGTAAAGTCTGATCGGTGAGCGGAAATGGCTCGACCTCCTGCTGGCTCACTTCGCGATGAATGGGGGCCTGAGGAGGATTAAAGCCTTCACGACCGTCAGCTTCAATCAGACGATAGAGCGCATCATAGATATAGCGACTGCGCGGTTCAACCTGCTGATTTCTGAAGAAGACTGGTTCATATGCCTCGTCATAGATCTCGGAAATATTGCCGACCGGGTCATAAGTGTAATGCAGTTGCTGAATGATGCCGATATCCTGAAGGTTAGAGTGACGATCCGAAAAGTCACTCGCATCGGCTGGGCGTGTAGTCCGAAGTTGCTTCAGACGGAATGTCTTCTCGTCATAGTCATACTGGGTCAGCGTTCCATTGGCGAGTTTCAGATATTCCTTCTGGCCTTTGGCGTTGTAGCGAATCTCTTGAATGGCCTCCGTCTCTGTCCCATGCAGAGTCAGGCTTTCACGTTTCAGTGCTCCACGCTCATTGTAGGCGGGTGTATAAACAGCCCCCATAGTTCCAAGCTTGTGCCAGTTTTCCTGCCGCGTCATCCGGCTCAAGGCATCGTGCTCGGTGAGCTGCACGTAAGTTTCGTTTTCCAGCTTGCCGGCCATACTCCCCTGCCAGTCAAGGACAGATGTTGTGGCATCCTGCACCAACGTCCGCCGCACCTCCCGCACATTCCCCTTTAAGTCGCGCCGGATGGTTTCGACCAATCCGCTAGGATCGTAGTGGCGAATCAGCTGGCCGTTGAGATTTGTGACATCCGGTGTGACGGCATCCTGATATTCATAACGCTCCACCATGATTGGTGCATTGCCGTTGATTGTGAGCCACTGCGCCGTTGGACGATGCAGCGCGTCGTACTCGGTACGGTACATGCGTTGTTGCAGCGCGGTGCCTGCGCCTTTGTCGTTCATGTCCCAGGCCAGCATGGGCTTCCCAGCTGCATCCATGAGCATCCAGCGGTCACCCGCATCCATGCTGTGCTGAAAGAGCAAATTGCCGGCGATGTCGTAGCAGGGCACGGCATTCGACGGCATGTCACAGGCCGGTTTCCAGTCGGGGTTGAGGTCGTCGTAGAGCGGTGTATGGTTGGGCTTCGGCGGCGTGATGTACTGCATGACCAGATTGCCACGCGCGTCACAAATCCACAGCGGTTTTCCTTCGGCATCGAGCTTGGTGAAGGTGAGATAGGTGTCGTTAACGCCATTGATTCGGTTATGAGCAATGGCGATGACTTCCCGACCCAGGCTGTCGAGATGCACTTGGGCCGGAGTGTTAGCGTGCTGCGCAGCCAGCCAGGCTGCACGCTGATCGGGAGTCGCGGCAATCTCACCGGTGACACGATCGCGTGGCAACGGTTGTGTCGGATCGACTGGAGTACGATCCGCATACCATTGGCTCTCCAGCACCGTGTCATTGGCATCGAACGTCTTCACATGCCAATTTGAGAATTCTACGCGACTGAACGTGCCATCCGGCATCTCAGTGCGCACGACGCGCCCGGCGGCATCGTAGTACATGATGGATGTGACGCCATTGGCTTGCGGCATTTCAC
>LNFM01008056.1_pt1 | contig 16121 bp, 13 predicted proteins | sample 596031 | NCBI WGS metagenome assembly LNFM01 (sample SAMN04254537, study PRJNA301005) | activated carbon metagenome | isolation source: dual media filters at the Ann Arbor, Michigan drinking water treatment plant | place: USA: Ann Arbor
GTTCGCGCCGCAACCGCGTGCCTGGCGGGCGATCTATCTGCGCGGCTTCCTGGTATCGCTGACCAACCCGAAAACCTTGCTGTTCTATGGTGCGTTCCTGCCGCAATTTGTCGTGCCTTATGCTGATCCGGTGATGCAGATGATGCTGCTGTCGGCCACATTCCTGGTCAGCGCGGTTCTTCTCGACGGCGGCTGGGCGTTGCTCGCGGGACGGCTACGGCCGGTCCTCGCGGTTCACGGCAAGCTGCGCAATCGGATCTCCGGCGGGTTCCTGTTTGGCGCGGGACTGGGACTGGCGCTCGCCCGCAAACCATAGTGAGAGCCTACGCGATGCTTCGCCAGCAGACCGGAACGTCTTCGAGCTCGGTGGAGGCACTCAAATGCGCGGGCGTGACGAGGGACTCCTCAAGCAGAACGCGCTTCGTGGCCAGCACATAGGCGATAGCATAGAGTTGCGAGCAGACCACGGGCGCCGTCCTGTGTATCGAACTCAATCGGAAGTATGGCTTCAAATAGGCGACGACACTCGCGGCCTTGATGAAGCTGTATCGCTTTTTCAGTTGCACCAAGGTTTCGATGCAGAGGCGAAAACGCTGCCGGTCGTCCAAATTGAGTGGCCGGCGCACACGAAGAATTCGTGTTCCCACATAGTGATCGATGCGGTGATAAACGACACCGCGAAACGGGATGGCTTCGCAAATGTGGCCGTCGCCGATATAGACCGCGATGTGCGTCCAACGGGCGTGTTCAGCGGCATAGGTTTGTTGCTGTGCCCGGCTGATAAAGTCGGCGACCCAATTCGGAGACGACATCCGAAGAAGGATGATGTCGCCCGGAAGCCAGTCCTCAACGTTTGGAAATCGCCCGAACTTGCGCGTGCTTATCGGGCTGGGCCGCGTGAGAGGAACTGTTCCGGTGGTATTCTTGTCCGACGGATCAAGCTCCTGCTGAGCCATTCAATAACCCTTAACTATCGGCAGCGCTGCTCATCGGCATGGAGCGTAGATGTTCTACGCCGCGCTTTCTACTTTTAGAACTTCACCGTCGTCGCCGATCTCAATCAACACCTGCCCACCGATCCGGACATCCATTTCCTTTATGGTTTCGCCCCGGTAGCCACGAATCTTGTCGAACGTGAACCCCACCCACTGATGATCCGTATTGGCTTCCGCCATTCCGACACCCGAGGAGTCCAGAACCTTGACGGTGGCCATTTTCTTTGTGGCGGGCATATGCGGTCCATTCGATGAGACAGGCCAGAAGATAAGCCGAAGCGGGCCATTTTTCCACTGTTGGATTGCTCAGTGATCCAGCAGCCGCAACGGGCTGCGGCCTTCGACGAAGCCCATCGCCGCACCCACCACCCACCAGCCGGCGAGGCGCTGTAGCACGCGGGGCATCTCGCGGACCACCTCGCGGGGCACCGCCAGATACTGGTTCTCCTGCTGGCGCAGCCAGGCGCGGCAATAGAGGATGATCACGCCGCGGCGGATGCTGTCGGCGCTCACATTGGCGCCGCCGCCGTGCCACAGCGCGCCGGTCCACAGCATCACCGATCCCGCCTCCATCTCGACATTGATCGCCTTCGCCGCCGGTTGCGATTGTGCCGCCGGCACGTGCGATCCGGGGATCACCAGCGTGCCGCCGTTTTCGGCGGTGAAGCCATCGAGCGCCCAGATGGTCGACACCGACAGCGGCCCGTGCGGATCGGGCAGATTATAGAAGCCGTCGTCGCGGTGCAGCGTCTGCGCCGGCTGGCCGGGATGGAGCGTCGCCGCTGTCAGGCTGGAAAGCTGGATCTGGTCCTCCATATGCGCCTCGCAGATGGCGACCACGTCCGGGTGCGCCGCCAGCGGCCAGACCGACCGGGTCTTGCCCAGCAGGCCGTAGGGACGCTGCGTCTTCTCGCCCAGGAAGGCGCTGCGGGCAAAGCCGGTGCCGCCGTTGACGTCGTCGAGCCCGGCGCGGATCGCCTCGAGCTGGGCAGGCGACAGCGCGTCGCGGATGATCACGTAGCCCTGCTCGGCCAGTTGGCGGATCTGCGGCGCCAGCCGCTCGCGGTCCTCGGGCGTGGAGATGCGGTCGCCGTATTCGGCCTCCTGGACCGCCTTGCCGAACGGGTCGCGCCCGTAGTCGCCGTCAGCGCGCACCTTGGACTTCCTCCCGGCTGATGACCTCGTGCTCCTCGTTGTACCAGAGCGGCGAGTTGGGCAGGTCGATGAAGGTCCGTTCATCGCGCAGCAGCAGGGCGCCTGCCTTTTGCGCCAGCGGATCCCTGGCGACGGCCATCAGCTCCTCGCGCGAGTCCCAGTAGAGCTCGGCGATGCCGTCATAGGGCTCGGGCGCACCGCGCGCGGCCCGCAGGCCGGCGGCCAGCGCCGGCTCGCCCAGCGCGTGCGTCTGCACGTAGCGCTTCACCCTGATGTCCTTCATCACGCTGCGCACCAGCGGGCCATGATGGTTCAGCCAGTAGTCGTGGAACTGCTCGTGCGTCAGGTGCGGCAGCCGTCGCAGACAGAAGGTCAGCTTAATCATGTTGAATCTTTCCCCCCGTTTTTTATGCTGCACAAGCATAGCGGGGAGACATCGAGATGGCTACGAAGGCGGCGGCTGTCGTGGGGTTCACACCGCCCTTCGATCCGGCGAAACCCTTGCCCGACCTGGGCGCCGACCGGATATCCGGCGAACGCTTCCATTCCCGCGAATGGATGGACCTGGAATGGACCCGCATGTGGCGCCGGGTCTGGAACATGGCGTGCCGCGAGAGCGACCTGCCCGATCCGGGCGATACCTTCACCTACACGCTCGGCAAGGAAAGCTTTGTCTTCGTGCGCGGCCACGACCGGCGCATCCGCGGCTTCTACAACGTCTGCCAGCACCGCGGGAACCAGCTGATGCTGAACGGCGAGGGCTGCGGTCATGTGGATAGCTTCCACTGCGGTTATCACGGCTGGCAGTGGAACATCGAGGGCGTGTTGCAGCACATCCCCGACGTCGAGACCTATCCCCAGTTCAGGGACGGCGTGCCGGCCTCGGCGCTGGGCATGGAGCCGGTCGAGGTCGACATCTGGGCGGGCTGGGTGTTCTTCCGCATGGACCCCGGCGGCGAGTCGCTGCTCGAGTTCCTCGATCCGCTGCCCCGCCATCTCGACACCTATCAGATCGGCAAGTGGGACATCGTCGATTACAAGACCTTCGAGTGGCCGTGCAACTGGAAGGCCGCCTGCGACGCGTTCAACGAGAGCTACCATTTCCAGTCGCTGCATCCGCAGATGATGCAGTGGTCGAACGGCATCGCCATCGTCGAGCTGCTGGGCATCCACAGCCGCATGGTCAATGAATACGGCACCGCCGATCCGCGCTATCACGACCAGGAAAAGCCCGGCCCCGAGCTGCGCGCCTATATGGGCATGCGCGGCATGGTGCCGGAGCCGGACTGGACGCCGAAGGATGTCCGGCTGGAGATCCAGCGGCAGAAGCGGGCGGCGCAGGACGTGGTGGCCCATCTGCCCTACCGCGACATGCGCGACGACCAGCTTTCCGACGTCTACCACTACACGTTCTTCCCCAACGTCTCGTGGAACGTCACCTCGGAATCGATCACCGGCTTCCGCTACCGGCCGCATCCGACCGACCCGAACGTGTGCTACTACGACCTGTTCCTCATGGGCCACCTGCCGCCGGACGCGCCCAAGCCCGACTACACCCACCGGGTGATCCCGAAGGACAAGCTGCCGCGCTCCTACCGCGACGTGCTCGACATGGACCTCAATCCGATCATCTCCAAGGTGCTGGAGCAGGACGGCGCCAACCTCGGCGCGGTGCAGCAGGGCCTCAGCTCCGACGGCTTCAAGGGCATGGTGCTGTGCGACCAGGAACTGCGGGTGCGGCTGTTTCACAACGTGGTGGCCGACTACGTCGAAGGCCGCCGCTGATGGGCGTGGTCACGCTGGAGCGGCCGGCCGACGGGGTCGCGCTGGTCACCATGACCAATCCCGCCATCAACAACCATCTCTCATGGGCCGGCGTCCACGAGCTGTGGCAGGCGCTGATCGAGGCGCGCGAGGGCGGCGCGCGGGTGACCGTGCTGGCGTCGGGCGTACCCGGCCACTGGCTGGAGCACGCCTGGCTGCGCGACATGATCAACATGTTCCAGCGCAGGGAGGTTTCGGGGCCGGGCGACGGCTGGTTCGGCTGCCTCGACGAGCTGTCGAAAGCGCCCGTCGTCTCGATCGCCGCCATCTCGGGCGACACCTCGGGCGGCGGCTGCGAACTCGGCTGGGCCTGCGACCTGCGCGTCGCCGAGGAGCAGGTGTGCTTCAGCCAGCCCGAGGTGCGCATCGGCGTCGGCACCGGCATCGGCGGCACCAGCCGCCTCGTCCGCCTGATCGGCCGCACGGTGACGGCCGAGATGGTGCTGGACGGCGGCCCGGTCAGCGCGCGACGCATCTACGAACTCGGCGGCATCAACAAGGTCGTGCCTCAGGGCACGGCCGTCGAGGCCGCGCTGACCTGGGCGAAGCGCATGGCCGGCCACCCGCCCGAGGCGCTGGCCGGCATGAAGCGCATGCTCGCCCAAGCGGAAGAGAACCCGCTGACCGAGGCCATCATGAACGACCAGAAGATCTTCCAGGAAATCTCTCGTAAGCCCGTCGCCATCGCGAAGATGGAAGAGGTGCAGGCGAAGTTCGACGCCGGCGCGGGGATCAGGGAGACGTATTGGCCGGATGAGATCGAGCCGTAAGAAGTTTGGTTCTTCACGAAATAGACGGGCATTGGGTGTCGATGCAGATCACTCTCGTATCCGTGTCCCTGAGCCTGTCGAAGGGCCCTGCACGGACGCTGATGCAGGCCCTTCGACAGGCTCAGGGACACGGAGGAGATTACGTCCTGCCCAAAGGAGTTTGGAGAGCAACCACGCCGATGAGACACCCCGCTTTTCCGCGATGAACCAAGAGTTTAAGTAAGGTTACCGAGCTCGAAAGACGCCGAAGGCCGATCTCGATAGGGCCCGCAAGCGCAAGAAGGAGATCGAACGATGAGCAAAGCGAAATCGGCGGCGGAACGCCCGTCCGCACGCGGGCGCATCGGATCGAGCTTTGATGCGCTCCTGAAGGAGACCGGCGATTACGAAGCGGTGAAGGCGACCGCCCTGAAACGGGTCCTGGCTTGGCAGATTGTCCAGGAGATGAATGCGCAGGGTGTCACCAAGACCGAACTCGCGGCGCGCATGGAAACCTCCCGGAGCCAGCTTGACCGACTGCTCGATCCCACCAATGACGAAGCGATGCTCTCGACGCTCGCGCACGCTGCCGAGGCGCTCGGGCGCGAGATCAAGCTGGAGCTCGCGTGACGTGAGCGAGGACGAAAGCCGGCGCGGGGATCAGGGAGAGGTATTGGCTGGACGAGGGCGAGCCGTAAGCGCGTATGCCATCAATGTCATCCAATCAGTCAGGGTCGTCGATTAAATTCATTGTCGCCATAATTCCGATCACTCGACTCCAGCCGGGGTCAGTGGCTGGGTCGACAGGCACCAGTTTTTGCCGTTGTACCAGGATGAACGGTCTGGGGCGTGTCCCGCGATGCGTCGAATGGTTTGAACCGCATCCATATCACCACGCTGGAACGATAGCTTAAGACTGGTCTCCAGCGCTGGATCTTGTGCCCCGACACAAGGCACGAACATGGCTCGCGATATAAACTTGGCGCTCAAGCCAAGATCTGTGTTCGTGACGAGAAGCATGCCTCCCCAATCCCACCCCGCGGTCAACGGAAAAATCAGCCTTCCATTCGGCTTGAGGGAATAAATCCAGGCGTCTGGAGGTTCGGTGGCCCCAGCGCTCACATATATGACATCGCAGGGGGGAAGGGGCGCTTCCGCTCCCGACCTGCACGCTACGAAAACATTCTTCCGACTTTCGAGATTACTGAGTGCTTCCTTGGCGAGTAAGGGCTCTATCTCCAAAGCGTAGACGACACCGGTAGGTCCAACGAGCTCGGCCAATATCGCGGTGTAGTAGCCAGAGCCACACCCGATGTGGAGTACGTGGTCGCCCGGCATTGGCGCAACGGCCGCCATACAGCGCGCATGGAGGCTGGGTTCCCCGTTATTGATCAGTTTTTCAGGCACCAGGCCGATGACCACGTCGTCGTACAGGAGAGTAGGGTCTATCGAATTGGTATTGGAATAGCCGTTGTCGGTCAGGAACTTCCATGGGCCAGGACCTACGAAGCGTTCCCGTTCAACCGAAGAGAATGCCCTTGCGACCCTGGAGTCATCAATGCCGGCCTTTGCCGTTATCATTTCCGCGTAACGCCGCCTGACGTTGTTCATATCGGCGCTCACCGGCATCTCCCTGGATCGCGGCAACAGCTTATCAATTCCTGGTGGCCGGCTTTCCCGTCACCGGTGCAGTCTCGAACGGGTACTGGAACGGCCGCTCGGCCAGCTCTTTCTCGCTGAGCGCGCACGTGGCCTGATAGGCAAGCGGCTTGATGCGGCCGATCCGATTAACTGCCTCCAAGGCCTTCGGGTCCGACTTCAGACGTTCCAGAAAGGCTTCGATTCTCCTGTCGAACTCGGTACGGGCGGGAATACCTGTGACTTTGTTGAGACTCATGAGCAGATAGCGCCCACGTTCCGGGTCTTCCGCGGCTTCGCCGATGATTGCCAACAAGCGGTCGTAGGATCGCAGCATCCCGAGGGGTTCCAAGGCCGCGACAAGATTGTCGCGCCAATGCGTCTCCAGATAGTCGAGCGCCTCGGTGCGTCCTTTGGCGTCGTCCAACCCATCGAACGCGAATGCCCTGATGCGATGCGCGATCACCTTGCCGAATGGCGTGATTCCACGCTGCAACGCCAGATCGCTCAGGATTACCGCCTTTGCGTATTGTCCAGTCGCCACCAGCAGATCCGCGTAGTCCAGGAGTAGTTCGGTAGTCTGGAGCCCCGGAAGCCTGATAAGACCTTCGTCATAGATTTTTGCCGCTCCGTCCAGGTCACCTTGGTCGATCTGCAGGTCCCCCACCAACATATAGGCGTCATTGCCCGCACCGTGCCATTCCTCGTATCGGGGCGCCGTTTTCAGCAGGCGCAGAGCTTCGTCCAGTGCTTGTCGGCGGCAGCCCAGCATTCTCAGATGCGCAATCGCGTTGACCGTTTCGGCCAGCGACTCCGGGGCGGCCGCGTGCTGCCTATAGAACAGTTCGAAGCTTTTTCGGTCGGAAGTCAGTGGGTCGAACGTTGCCTTGAATTCCGCATTGTTCCACAGGGCTCGGAATTCGCCATCGACCGTGGCGAGTGAGTTATGGGTCGACTTGATGCGCATCAGCGTGGCGAGAGCCTTGGCCGTCTCGCCCCGGTGCATCTGCTCCCGGGCCGCCAGGTAACTGAAGATGTCCTGCTTGGTCGGAGGGGGCTTGAAGATGTCGAGCAGCTCGATCGCAAGCGGCCAGGTCGGCTCGCGCTGCAGCGAGAAAACGATTCCGGGGACGACGTGAATGATCTGCGGATCGTCCGACCCATGCAGCCTGATAAAGTCGATCGCAAGGCGAGCAGCTTCGTCGCGCCGGCGCAGATAGTGCAGGGCGCTAATCCGCAGGGTTTGGTCATATGCCGTCATCTCGCCTTGCGAAATCAACTCATTGGCCACGCCGAGCGCTTCTCCGTGACGGTCGCTTTGGAGAAACGCCATGCCCCGAAGGCGCAATGCACTTGGCTCGTTCGGCATGATCTCCAGCATGCGCGTGGTTAGCGCGAGAGCTTCGACCGATTTACCTTGGTCCATCAGGCAGACAGCGTGATCTCCCAGCGCGGCAGCGGAGTTCTGCAACTTTGCGGGCAGTTTCTCGAGGTAGGCCGCGCCTTGATCGCAGTCCCCGCGCCGGAGCGCTGCGATGGCCTTGAAGACGAACAACTCGGAATTTTCGGGCGTCAGTTGCAGCAGCTCGTCCGCAGTCTTCTCCGCGCCTTCGACATCGTTGCGCAGGAATTTTTCGTGCAGTTCATAGCCCAATGCGGTCACCCGTCCTGCATCCGGCTTCAGGGTGATGCGGGCCTGCCGCAGGACATCGGCGGCCCGCAACGGATTCTTGACCGCATAGGCCTGGAAGTCCTGCTGTGCGCCGGCGTTGTCGCCCAGCCGCTGCTTCAGGCTGGCGCGCCACAGCAGCAGGTCGGGCTCCGGACTGCCCAGCGTAATGGCCTTGTCGAGGTCGGCGATGGCCGGCGCGCTCTCTTGGCGCGCCATCAGAATATAGGCGCGCAACAGGTAGCCTTGCGGATTTGCCGGCAGCAGCGCGACGGCCCGTGTCAGGTCGGCCATCGCCTCATCGGTCTCGCCCTGGGCGATCAGGAGCTGTGCCCTGATCAGCAGCAGTTCGCCCGCGCGGTCGGATTGCCGGATCAGGTCGCCGAGCATTGACATGCCCTCGTCGCTACTGCCCGACCCGATCAGCAGCAGCGACTTGTTCATCATCGCGGGCGGATATCCAGGGGCCATGGCCAGCGCCCGGTCCGTATCGGCGATGGCGCCTAGCAGATCGTTCATCCTGGCACGGGCCCAACCCCGCTGCAGCAGGGCGTCGAGCATGCCGGGCTCCAGTGACAGCGCGCGGTTGAACTCCACGATGGCGTCGAACTGCCTGTTATCGATCTGCAGCAGCACGCCGCGGATGAAATACAGCGAGGGCGACAGCGGGCGCCGGATGATCTGCTCGTCGAGTTCCCTGAGCGCAGCCGGCGACTTGCCCTCGGCCTGCAGTTTGATGAGGCGCTGGAGCAGCGCGTCGTCGTCGCTGCCGGCCAGACCGTCGCCGGGCAGCTGGTTCATGCACTGCTCGATGGGGTAGGCGTCCAGCGGGTCGAGCGTGCTGCAGAACGAGCGTTGCTCGGGCAGATCTGGCGTCATGGCGTAGGTAGCTGGCGCGGCAGCCAGCATCACAAGCATCGACAATCGGCGAACAAACAGATCAATGAATCGCATGCGCTTTCCCCAAACGCCGTCACGAGCTTGCCCCGAAATCGTGAGGCCGACAATGCCTGCGATATCAGGGAGTCGAGGCCGCATCCCCCGTCACCGCCCCATTCTCGAACGGGTACAGGAACGGCCGCTCGGCCAGTTCCTGCCTGGTCAGCGGGCAGGTCCTGCTTTCGGGCAAAGTCAGGATGCGGCCCGTCGGTTTCAGCGCCGCGAGGACGCGCGGGTCGGTGCGGAGGCGGTCGAGCATCGCCAGTTCGCGGCGCTCGATGTCGGACGTCGCGGGTGTGCGCGGCCGCACGTGCAGGCTGTCCAGCAGCGCGCGGCCGTCGCCGGGGGCGCGCAGAGTCTCCACCAGCGCAACCGCCCGGTCGAAGCCGCGCAGCAGGCCGACGGCCATGACCGCGGCGATCGGATTGCCGGCGGCATGGGCCTGCGCATAGTCGAGCGAGGCGTCACGCTCCTTGCGCCGGCCCGCCGCGTCATGGGCGAGGGCACGGATGTAGTGGGCCATGACGATGGCGTAATCGTAGGACGGACTGATCGCCTCGGCCCGCGCCACGCGCTCAATCGCCGCGTCGTAATCGCCGTTCCCCAGCATCACGAACGCCGCGTTGAGCATCAGCGGCAGGGTGTAGGGGTTGTCCGGCCCCAGCCGGGCGATGCCGTCGTTCCAGACGGCGAGCGCCGCGCCGGCGTCGCCGCGCTTGAGCGCCTCGTTGGCGATGGTCTCGAACACGGGCACGCCGAACTGGTCCTGGTCCGCATAGCGCGGCAGCGATAGGGTCATGCGCCGGGCGGCGCTGGCGGCCTCGCCGCCGCAGCCCATCTGCTGCAGCACGCTCATGGCGTAGACCGCCGCGAACAGGTCTTCCGGGTTGCGCGTGTGGTTTTCCCACGCGGCCTCGAACGACTTCCGGTACAAGGCCGTGCCGTCGAGCGGCTGCCGCAGGACGGCTGCGTCCCACAGCGGCGCATAGACGGCGTCGCTGCTCGCCGCGAGCAGCACGTCATGGGCGCCGATCCGGTTCACCAGCGCCTCGGCCTCCTGCGTCCTGCCGGCATGCACCAGCGACCGGGCCTTCAGGAACAGCTCGAAATCCTCGCCCTGGGACGGCGGCGTGGCGACCGCCAGCAGGTCGTCGGCCAGCGTCCAGGTGTCGCCGGACTGCAGCCGCCAGACCATATCTGCCACGGCGCGCAGCAGGGTGTCGTCGGCCGGCTTCTTCTCGCGCAGATAGGGCAGTGCCGTCTCGCCGGCCTCGGCGGTGCGGTCGAGGAAGTAGAGGCTGAGGATCTGCATCTGCCACGCCCAGTCGCCATATTCCTCCGACGCGCGCAGCGTGCCGAAATCCGGCAGCGCGCCGGCGAGGTTGCCGGCCTCGTAGCGGAAGGTGGCGCGGGTCTGCAGGTACATATCGTCGTCGGGCGAGAGACTGACCGCGTTCTCGATGGCGGCGAGCGCCGTGTCGCGGTCGCCGCTGCCCCACAGCACCTTGGCGCGGATGTACTGGCTCTCGGCGGTCTTGCCGATGCTGGATTCGAGCTCGTCCAGGTCGGCCAGCGCCAGCGCGCGGTCGCCCAGCGCCTGCGAGGCGTAGGCGCGCACCATCAGCACCGCCGGGCGCGCCCAGGGCGTGGTCGCCAGCACCTGCTCGGCGATGGCGCGGGCGCCCCTGGCGTCGCCCTTCTCGATCTTGATCACCGCCAGCATCAGCCGGGGCAGGGGATCGCCTGGGCCGTCGCCAAATAGCGACGGCAGCTCGGCCTGCATCGCCGGATCGGCGCCGGGATGCTGCCGGTGCAGCGCCGCCAGGTCGGCGATGGCGCCTTCCGCGTCGCCTTTCGCGGCCTTCGCGCGGCTGCGCAGCACGATCAGGAACGGATCCTGCCCGCCCAGCGACAGCGCCTTGTCCACGTCGGTCAGCGCGCCGTCCATGTCGCGGCGGTCGAGCCGGATGCGCGCCCGCACCGCATAGACCGACGGATCGTCGGGCGCCGCTTCCGCGGCCTTCTCGGCGTCGGCCGCGGCCACGTCGAGCCGTGCCAGATCGGCCAGCGCCGTCGCCTTGACCAGCCGCAGCCAGACGAAATCGGGCGCCAGCGATGCGGCGTCGTCGAGCAGCGTCAGCCCCTCGCTCTCCCTGCCGGCGCGCAGCAGGATCAGGCCCTTGTAGGCCAGCGCCGCCGGGTTCTCGCCGACGATGGCGAGCGCGGCGTCGATGTCCGCCAGGCCCTGCGCCGTGTCGCCCAGCCCCGCGCGCACCAGGCCGCGATGGGCCAGCGCCACCGTGTTCTGCGGATCGAGCGCGACGGCCTTGTCGAACGCCGCGATTGCGTCGGCGTCCCGGTGCAGGCGCATCAGCGCATAGCCGCGCATGAACGCCACGTCGCCGTTGAACGGCTGCCTGGCGGCCAGGGCGTCGATGGCCACCAGCGTCATGGCGTAGTCATAGGCCTGGAACGCGGTGCTGACCGCCATCCACTCGCGGACGCCGTCCTCGGGCTCCTTCGGTGTCTTTTGCGCGCACTCAATCCCCGACGGCAGGCCGCAGTCGGGCCGGATCGGGTCGATCTTCCGGTCGGGCGGCGCGGCGGCGAATGCCGGGGCGCTGGCCAGCAGCAGGACCAAGAGCCATGCACGCAGAATGCCTGTCCTCATTCGAGGCTGACCATCAGCTTGCCCTTGTTCGAGCCGTCGAACAGCGCGCGGAAAATCGCCGGCATGCGGGTGAAATCGGTGCGGATGTCCTCGCGGGCGTCGATCTTGCCCGCCCGGTACCAGTCCTCGAGCTGGACCAGCGCATCGTCGATCCGGTCGGCGAAGTCGGGCAGCAGGAAGCCCTCGATGAAGGCCCGCTTGACCAGCAGGTTCCACAGATTGCGCGGGCCGGGGCGCGGCTCGGTGTCGTTGTATTCGGCGATGGAGCCGTTCATGACGATGCGGGCGCGCATGTTGATGTTGTCGAGCACGGCCTCGAGCATGGGGCCGCCGACATTGTCGTAATAGATGTCGATGCCTTCCGGGCACGCCTGTCTGACCGCGGCCGACAGGTCGCCGGCGGTGCGGTAGTTCAGCGTGGCGTCGAAGCCCAGCACGTCCTCCAGGTAGCGGCACTTCTCGTCGCTGCCGGCCGAGCCGACCACGTGGCAGCCATAGATTCTGCCGATCTGGCCGGCCAGCGTGCCCATGTTGCCGGCGGCGCCGGAGATGAACAGGGTCTCGCCGGCCTTCGGCTTGCCGATGTCGCGCAGCGCGATCAGCGCGCTGCAGCCCATGCCGCCCAGCAGGCTGTTGTATTTGGCCAGCGGGATCGTGTTATCGGCCGGCAGCTTGCGGAACACGAAGCCGGCGCCGAGCAGCGAATACTCCGACCACGAGCCGATGGCGTAGAGCCGGTCGCCGACCGGGTAATCCGGGTTGCGCGAGCTGATCACCTCGCCGATGACGCCGGCGCTCACGGCTGCGCCCAGCGGAATCGGCGGGAAGTAGTTGCCGCCCTTGTCCATCCAGCCGCGCTGCGCCGGATCGACCGACAGGACCAGGTTGCGGGTGACGAATTCACCGTCGCCGGGTTCCGGCACCGGGCTTTCGATCAGCTCGAAGTCGGCGTCGGCGGGCACGCCCGTGGGGCGACGCTTCAGGATCCACTGGCGATTGGTGGTCAAGGGTGGCCTCCGCCGGATTGTTGCCCGTGCAGGTTTCTGTGACATACTGCGCGCAGCCGACCATACCACCATCCGGCGGGACAAGGGCAGCAAGCGCATGAAAAAGGCGGATCAGGAGCAGGCGCCGATCATCGACGACGCCGAGTACAAGGAGCGCCTGCTGCAGCTCCAGATCGAACTGGTCAAGATGCAACGGCACAACATCGCCAACGACCGCAAGGTGCTGGTGATCTTCGAGGGCCGGGACGCGGCGGGCAAGGACGGCACCATCAAGCGCGTCGTCGAGCATATGAGCCCGCGCGAGACGCGGGTCGTGGCGCTCAGCAAGCCGACCGATCGGGAAAAGACCGCCTGGTATTTCCAGCGCTGGGTGGAGCATCTGCCCATGGCCGACGAGTTCGTGGTGCTCAACCGCAGCTGGTACAACCGCGCCGGCGTCGAGCGGGTGATGGGCTTCTGCGCCGACGACGAGCTCAGGGAGTTCTACGAGACCGTCGGCTTCTTCGAGCAGATGCTGATCCGCTCGGGTCTCGTGCTGTTCAAGTACTATCTCGACATCTCGAAGGACGAACAGAAGAAACGCCTCAAGGAACGCCGGCGGGATCCGCTGACCCAGTGGAAGGTCAGTCCCATCGACGCATCCGCGACCAAGCTGTGGAAGCAGTACAGCGCGGCGCGCAACGACATGTTGGCGCATACCCACAATCCGGCCGCGCCGTGGACCATCGTCAAGGCGGACCACAAGAAGACGGCGCGGATCAACCTGATCTCGGACATGCTGTCGAGGCTCGACTACGAGGGCAAGAAGGAGAAACTGATCCGGTGCAATCCATCCATCGTGTTCACCTATGATCCTTCCTATGTGGAGAATGGGCTGATCGCGCCCTGACCATGGAGATCGAGCTCAAGCTGACGGTCTATCCGGGCGACGTGCCCGCCATATTGCGGGCGGTGGGCGACGTGGCGTCGGTCGTCCAGCCGCCGGCCGTGAGGCGGCTGGAGAGCCGCTATTACGACACGACCTGCCGCAAGCTGAAGTCGAGCGGCATGACCCTGCGCGTGCGCCGGGTCGGGCAACGGTTCATCCAGACGGTCAAGACCGAGGGCGACGGCCTGTTCGCCCGCGGCGAGTGGGAAAAGCCGGTGGCGTCCTTCGCGCCGGAACTGGACGGCCACGCCGACGGCCTGCGCGAAGCGTTCGTCACCGATATCGAGCGCAACAGGCTGGTGGCCTGCTTCCCGGCCTGGCGCGCAGATCCAAGCCGTATCGAACTGGCCATCGACACCGGCGTGATCCGCGCCGGCGGGCGCGAACTGCCGGTCAACGAGGTCGAGCTCGAGCTGATCGACGGCGCCGCTGCCGACCTGTTCGACCTGGGCGCGCGGCTCGCCGAGCTGGTGCCGCTGCGGCTTTCGATCGACGCCAAGTCGGCGCGCGGCTACCGGCTGGCCGAGGATACGCCGCCGCCTTCGGTCAAGGCCGAGCGGCTGGAGTTCCCCGACGACATCACGCTGGAAGACGGCATGCGCGAAAGCCTGCGGGCCTGCATCCGGCAGTGGCTGGCCAACCAGGCCTCGGCATTCGACGGCCGCGATCCGGAGGGCGTGCACCAGATGCGTGTGGCGCTGCGCCGGCTGCGCTCGGCGATCAACTTCTTCCGGGATTTCATTCCGGATCCACCGCTGGAAGAGTTCCGCGACCAGTCGAAATGGGCGGCGGGTAGCCTGGGTCCGGCGCGGGACTGGGACGTGTTCCTGCTGGAAACCCTGCCGCCGGTGATGGAGCTTTGGCCCGAACACCGCGGCCTGCGGGCTTTGCACGACGGCGCCCGGCGGATGCGGGACGAGGGATACACCGAGGCGCGGGTGGCCATGAGCTCGCCCGCCTATACCGTGTTCGCCCTGCGCCTGGCCGGATGGGTCGAGCGCCGTGGCTGGCGGTCGGGACTGTCCGAGGAAGCCATGAAGGCCGTGAAACGGCCCATGACCGAGCATGCCGGCGGCCTGCTGGACCGGCTGTACCACCAGGCGCTGGACGCGGGCGCCGACTTCGAAAGCCTCGACGCCGAGGCCAAGCACAAGCTGCGCATCGCGCTGAAGAAGCTGCGCTACGCGGGCGAGTTCTTCCGCGGCCTCTATCCGCGCAAGGATGTGAAGAAGTTCCGCGACGCGCTCACCGACATGCTCGACCTGCTCGGCAAGCTCAATGACCTGACCGTGGCCCAGGGCCTGTGCGGCAAGCTGATGGAAGCGGCCGACGACGATGAGGCGCCGGCGTCGGGCACCGCAACGCTGGTGACGTTCCACGAGCAGCGCGGCCACGTATCGGACAAGGCGCTGTCGAAGGCCTGGGCCGACCTGCGCGGCGCCGATCCGTTCTGGCGGGATTAGAGCGCTTTCAGCCAAGGCGGAATCGCCTTGGCGTCCGAAAGCCGCGGCGACGAATGCTAGAGTGGTTCAGCGTCAGCTGAACCACTCTAGCGGGCGAACCAGAACACGAGGCCGCTGGCAATCATCGAGGCGAGGAAGCCCGCGCCGACCCGTGCCGCCATGCCAAGGCTGCCGATCCACAGGATGATGCCGAGCTTGGCGACCACGTTGACGTAGACGGCGGCCATGACCGCCAGCACGCCCACGGCCGGATCCAGCCCGGCGGTCACCATCTGCGCCGCCGTCAGCGTCGGCGCGTCCACGTCGGTCAGCCCGGCCAGGGCCGAAACCGCCAGCAGCCCCGAATTGCCCAGCCAGTCGCGCACTCCCGCCGAGGCGACCATCACCACCGCCAGCAGGACTCCGAAGCGCAGCGGCACCTTGAGATCGAAAGGCTCGACCATCTCCCGCGCCGTCTCTTCGGTCCGGATCGGCGTGCGCGGCCAGATCGCCGCGAGCACGACGAGGCTCGCCGCGGTCATGGCGCCGAGCGGCAGCGCCAGCCGCCAGGCGAGCGTCGGCGAGAACACCGCGCAGGTGCCCAGCACGCGCAGATACATCACGGTGGAACCCGCCAGCGCCGCGGCGGCCGACACCGGCTCCATGGCCTTGGCGCCCCGCGACAGCTTTGACATGGCCACCGCGATGGCGGTCGAGGAGGTCATGCCTCCGAGGAAGCCGGTCACCATCATCCCGCGCTTGGGCCCGACCCATTTGACCGCCAGGTAACCGCCGAACGACATGGCGCTGATCAGCACCACCATCAGCCAGATGGTATAGGGGTTGAGCGCGTTCCATGGGCCGAATCCCCGGTTCGGCAGCACCGGCAGGATGACCAGCGACATCACCAGCAGCCGGAACGCCGCCAGCATCTCCTTGCGCTCGAGGGTCTCCAGCCAGTGGTGCAGCGACGGCTTCAGGCCCAGCAGCACCGTGACCACCACAGCGCTCGCCACCGCGACCTGATGCTCACCGAATCCCGCGATCACGCCCAGTGCGAAGGTCAGCACCAGGGCGATTTCGGTGGTGATGCTCCGGTCCGCG
>LNFM01017496.1_pt1 | contig 16121 bp, 15 predicted proteins | sample 596031 | NCBI WGS metagenome assembly LNFM01 (sample SAMN04254537, study PRJNA301005) | activated carbon metagenome | isolation source: dual media filters at the Ann Arbor, Michigan drinking water treatment plant | place: USA: Ann Arbor
TGCCCATGACCGCGTTGCGCAGGCCCATGGAGAGCGAGGAGCCCACCACCGTCTGCACCAGCGTGGTGTCGGTGGTCAGGCGCGAGAGCACTTCGCCGGTTTGTGTGGTCTCGAAGAACTGCGGGCTTTGCCGCAGCACATGGCTGTAGACCGCGTTGCGCAAATCGGCGGTGACGCGTTCACCCAGCCAGCTCACCAGGTAAAAACGCATGGCCGAGAAGAAGCCGAGCGCCACGGCCACGCCGAACAAGGCTGCGAAGTGGCCGCGCAGCGCCAGCGCCTGCTCGCCTCGCCCGGCTGGTGCGAGGCCACTGTCGATGAGAAAGCGCAAGGCCAGCGGAAACGCCAGCGTGGCCGCAGCGGCCAGCACCAGGAACAGGATGGCCAGACCGATCTGCAGGCGGTAGGGCCGCAGAAACGGCAGCAGGCCGCTGAGTGAGGTGGGGGTGGTGGCTTTGGGGCGGTCGGAGGGGGAGGGGGAACTCATGCGGGTGAGTGTGCCGGGTTTTGTGGACACCGGTTTTGTGCGGCCAGCGGCATGGGGTACATCTGCCGGGGGTAGGTCATTGGTACGAATTTTTGATGCTAGGATCGCGGCCAAATTTTCAACCACCAGGAGGGATGGGATGGCGCAACACAGCGAGTTTGAAGCAACCGAGGTCCTGCCCGACAGCCGATTGCCCAGCAGCGAACCGGCCCACCCGCTCGACATCCGCTTCACCGGCTCGGGCAGCGAGTATTTCCGCATCTGGATCGTCAACCTGCTGTTGACCCTGGTCACCCTCACGCTGTATTGGCCGTTTGCCCGCGCGCGTCGCCTCGCTTATTTCCAGAACAACACGCTGGTGGGCCGCGACCCGCTGGGGTTTCACGGCGACCCCTGGAAGATGTTCCGCGGCTACCTGCTCATGCTGCTGTTCGGTGTGTCGTACTGGGCCGTGTCGAACTTTGCGCCAGCCTTTGCATGGCTGCCCTTGCTCCTGCTCGCGGTGCTGTGGCCCGCGCTGTGGCGCGCATCGCTGCAGTTCCGCCTGCGCAACACCAGCTGGCGTGGCGTGCGCATGTCTTTCGAAGGCGACCTCAAGGGTGCTTACCTGTGCATGCTGCCGTTCTTCATCCCGGTGGTGCTGGTCGGATTCGTGATCGGTTTTGCGGCATCGGCCACGCAGGGCGCGGACGAAGGCGCAGCCGGCGCCGTGTTTGCTGCGGCCACCGGCCTGATGGTGCTGGCCATGGCCGCGCTGTCGCCCTGGCTGCTGGCGCGCATCAAGCGCTACCAGCACGGCGGCTACGTGTTCGCGCAACAGCGCACGCGGCTGGACGCCGGCCTGGGGGCTTTCTATGGGTTTTCGTTCCGCGTGATGGGCGTGTCCTTGCTGTGTTCGGCCTTGCTCGCCGGGGTGGGCGTTATCGTGGCGGCGGTCATGGGTGCTTCCTCGGGTGCGGCCGTGATCATGTTGCCCTTTCTGCTGGCCCTGGCTTACCTGGTGTTCCCGCTGGTGCTCATGCCTTACACCACATCGCGCCTGCAGAACCTGCTGTGGGGGCAGACCCGCAGCCGACGCATCCGTTTCGACAGCCAACTGAGGTTTGTTCCCCTGATGCTGCTGACAGCGAAGAACTGGCTGCTCATTGCACTCACGCTGGGTCTGTACTGGCCGTTTGCCAAGGTCAACACCGCACGCCTGCGGCTGGAGTCCATGGGCGTTTCGGTGCAGGGCGACGTGAACGCCTGGCTTGCCAAGGCGCAGGGCGGCGACAAAGGCATTCTGGGCGACGCGGCGGGCGACTTCTTCGGCATCGACATGGGCTTGTGATGAGCACAGCGCCGCGCCTGCTCAGCACCTGGTTCGACGGTCAGAGCCCGCGTGCGCAGGTCTGCGAGCTCTGCATCGAAGGCAACGAGCTTGTGCTCACGCTGGTGAGCGGCGAGCGCCGCTACCCGGTGCGCCAGGTGCGCTGGGCCGAACGCCGCTCGCACGGTCAGCGCCAGACCGAGCTGCCCGACGGCAGCCTGATCCAGCACGCCGATGCAGGGGCGTGGGACGCTTGGCGGCAGGCCAGTGGCCCGCGCGAGGCCGCGGTGGTGGGCTGGATGCAGAGCTGGCGCGCCACGCTGGTGGCCATGGGGGCCAGCGTGGTGTTTCTCGGTGCCGCGTGGGTCTGGGGTGTGCCGTGGCTGAGTCGGGCGCTGGCGCAGCAGGTGCCGCACTCGCTGGAGGCGCGCCTGGGTGAACAAGGCATGCAGCAACTGGACCGCTTGTTTCTGCAGCCGAGCATGCTGCCCGCGCAGCAACAGCAAGCCTTGCGCGAGCGTTTCGCCTCGGCCGTGCAGCGCGCCCATCCCCAGGGCGACGCGCCGGTCTGGCAGCTTTCGTTCCACCAGTCCAAAGCCCTGGGCGCGAACGCGTTCGCCTTGCCCGGCGGGTACATCGTGATCACCGACGACCTGGTGAAGCTGCTGGCCGACCAGCCCGATGCCATTGTTGGTGTGCTGGCGCACGAGCTCGGTCATGTGCACCACCGCCACGGCCTGGATTTGATGGTGCGCGCCAGCCTGATCAGTGCGCTGGTGGGCGTGGTGCTGGGCGACGCCAGCGGCTTCCTGGCCACCGTGCCCGCCACCCTGGCCACGCAGGCCTATTCGCGCGATGCCGAGCGCTTGGCCGATGCCTTCGCTGCGCAGCTGCTCGATCGAAGCGGTGTGTCCCCATCGGTCATGGTGGCGTTCTTCGAGCGCATCCGACAACAGGAACAGGCCGACCAGGACGATGACGGCGATGACGGCGATGACAGCGCCGCGCTGCCGATCGCCATCTCCAGCCACCCCGACCACGACGAGCGCATCCGTTTTTTCCGCGAGTGGAAGACCGAGCCCGCGCGCCCCTGAACGCGCCGTTGGTCTATGTCGGTCAACGCACCGACGCAGGTGAATGGCCTGCCTAAGCTGCCTTCACACCACCCTTCGGTGGATGACACAAAGGAATCACCATGAACCATTCAAAACTGCTGTTGGCCGGCGCCCTGTCGCTCGCGCTCGCCGGTTGCATTTCGGCACCCATGGGCCCCGCAGGCCCCACCGGAGCCACCGGTGCCACGGGCTACACCGGTGACACGGGTGCCACCGGAGCCACTGGCGGCGCAGGTGCGACGGGCAGCACGGGCGCCACGGGCAGCACCGGCTACACCGGCGCCACGGGTGCCACCGGCAGCACTTCGTTGCCTTCGAGCGGCGGCACCGTGATCGTCGTCCCGCAACGCTGATCTGCTGCGCAGCGGCGCCTCACAACACCAGCCGCTGCGCGTACCCCGTCATCTCCAGGTAGCCACGGCCCACGCGCTGGCCGTTGCTCCCGAACAGGTCGGACAGACCTTCCCAATACACCGTGCCGGTGCCCTGGCGGCCATCGAGTTCCTGCGGGTCGATCACGGCCTTGACCGTGTAGACATCGGCCGGCGTGCTGATCAACCATTGCACCGGGTACTTCGCCCGGGTGAGTGGACTGGTCCAGTGGCGTTGCGGTTTGAAGTCAACCTCGCCGGGGCGAAAGGGGACGATGTCGGTGGGGCTTTGCGCACTGACACCGGCCCGAAACGATCCCCCCGCCCAGACCTTGCTGCCGTCGGCACGGCGCAGCTGAAACGCGGTCAGGCTGTGGCCGTCAAACAGGTTCATGCCGATCCAGTCCCAGCCCACCGCCTCGGGATGCAGCAGCGCCTCGCTCCACTCGTGGTCGAGCCAGGCGGTGCCGGTCACTTCGAAGCGCTGTTGGCCGATGCCCAGCGTGCCCTGTACTGCGAGGTGGGGATGCGATACGTAGAAGCTTGCTTGTGAGGCGTCGGGGCCTTTGCGCGAAAAGCCCTTGTCACCCTGCAGCAGCCAGGCCTGTTGCGGTTGCGCAGTGAGATCGATGCTCAGCGTGTCACCGCCGATGCGTGTCTTGTAGTGACCATCCGCTGCGCGCTCGATGTGCCAGTCGCGCAGCACCACGCGCGTGTCGGCTTCGCTGGCGAACACGCCGCGTTCGGTTTGCATCGGCAGCTCGCCGTTCCAGCGCGCCATGCGCTGGTCGTGCAGAAGTTTGCCGCTGTTCACATCGGTGATGGCGGCGTGCGCGAACAGCAGGTGTTTTGCGGCCAGTCGGCTTTGCAGGGCCTGTGTGCCATCGACGCGGCTGCGGAAGAAGGTGACCTGGAAGCCGAACTCCCGGCCCTTCTGGTCTTTCGCGTGGCCTGTGAGGTACCACCACTCGGTGCGGGTGTCGTTGTGGGTGCCGTGGTCGCGCGGGAACACGAGGGGACGGGGTTGGAGCGCGTCGCCGGGGCGGTGCGGGGCTTGTGCGTGGAGGCCGGGAAAGGCGAGGGCGCCCGCCGATGCGATCAACAGCTGGCGGCGGCTGGTGTGGGCTTCGACAGGCTCAGCCCGAACGGTTGGTTGTGTGCTCGTTGTCATGTTCACCAGTCCTCCTTCACAGCGCGTACCGCGTCGCGGCTCGCCGCGGCCTGCCCGGCCAGCCACGCGGTGAGCGTGCCGGCCACCACCACCGCCGCACACAGCGCCAGCAGCCTCGCCCAGGGCAGCACCAGGTCCATGGTCCAGTGAAAGCTCTGCGGGTTGACCACGTGCACCAGCACCAGGCTCACCGCCAGACCAAGCGCCAGACCAGCGATGGCGCCGAGCAGCGTCCACGCCAGGCCTTCGAGCGCCACCACGCCCAGGATCTGCTGCCGCGTGAGGCCCAGGTGTGCGAGCAGGCCGAACTCGCGTTTGCGCGCCAGCACCTGCGCGCTGAAACTCGCCGCCACGCCAAACAGCCCGATGCCGATGGCCACGGCCTGCAGCCACACGGTGACAGCGAAGCTGCGGTCGAAGATGCGCAGCGAGACCGCGCGGATCTGGCCGGATGACGCGAACTCGATCAGGTCACGTGCACCTCGCTCTTCGGCCAGAGCGCGGATGCGTTCACGCACCGCCTCTTCGTCGGAACCCTCCTGCAGGTGCAGCGCCAGGTCGTTCACGCGCGCATCGCCCGTGAGGCGCACAAAGTCGGCGCGGTCCATGGCCACGCTGCCGTGCTGGCGGGCGTAGTCGCGCCAAACGCCCGCCACAAAAAAACGAACGCTGCGCACGTTCGGTTCGGCAAAGGCTTGCGCGAGGCTCGGCAGCCAGCCGCCGGGTTCGGCGCCATACAAGTCCACCATGGCTTCGCTCACATACACAGCAATCACGCTCTCGCCTTCGGCCGCAGCCGGGGCCGGGGCCGGCAGCGGGTTGCCCACCAGCGGCAGGCTCAGCGCCGAGCCCGGCACCATGTCGAGCGGGCGTGTGAGCAGCACCACGGCCGGGCGCACCGGGTCGAACTGCACCGGTGTGGCGCGCAGGGTGTCCACGCGCCCGACACCCTCCACGCGCGCGACCGCCACCACGAAATCGGGCGGCAGGTGGGCCGTGTCGTTGCCGCTGCCCCCAGTGCTGCGCACGTACAGCTGCGCGGGCAGCACGGCGTCGAGCCACTGCGTGACCGAGTCCCGAAAGCTCGCCACCATCACCGTGAGCGCCACCGACAGCGCCAGACTGGCGACCACACCGCTGGTGGCCACGGCGGCTGTTTCGCGCAGGCGGCGCGCGCGCTCCACCGCGAGCACCGGCAGCGCATGCCGTGTGATGTGGGGCGCAATGCGGTCCAGCAGCCAGCCCACCGCCAGCGGCAGTGCCGCGATGCCGCCCACCAGCAGCAGGCCCACCGACAGGTAGGCCGCGAGTGGAATGCCGGCCACGGGCGGTGCCCAGGCCAGGGCTGCAGCAAGTGCCACCAGCGCCAGAGCCAGCGTGTGGCGGCGCGCACCGGCGGGAGCGGGTGCGCCCAGTCCCTTCAAAGCCAGGGCCGGCGCCATGCGGGCCGTGGCGCGTGCGGGCCACCAGCCACCCACCACCGAGGCTGCCACACCCAGCAGCCCGTACACCAGCGCAGCCCAGGCGCTCCATTGCAGGGGCGGTGCCACACCCGAAAAGTAGCCGCCTCCGAGATCACCGCCCAGCAGCTTGAGCGCGAGTGCCGCCAGCGCCGTGCCCAGCGCGATGCCCAGCAGGCTGCCGAGCAGACCGAGCAAAGCCGATTCGGCCAGCACCAGGCGCAGGCGCTCGTTGCCCGAGAGACCGAGCACACCGAGCAGCGCGAACTGTGGCTGGCGCCGCGCCACCGAGAGCGAGAGCACCGAAAAAACAAGGAAGGCGCCGGTGAACAGCGCCACGAGCGCAAGCACGGTGAGGTTCACCCGGTAAGCGCGAGAAAGGTTGCTCACCCGTTCGCCCGACTGCTCGGGTCGCTGCGCGATGACTTGCGCCGGCAGGTCGAGCGAGGCCAGTACCGTATCGAGCCGCGCGCCGGGCGCCAGTCGCAGGTCGAGCCGGCTCAGTTGGCCTGCACGGTTCATGAGGTCTTGCGCAGCGGCCACGTCCATCACCAGCAGCGGCGCCCCCGGTGCATTCACCCGGCCAGCCACGCGCACCGTTCGCAGCGTCAGACCGCTTTGCAGCTGCAGCGTGGTGCTGTTGCCCAGCGCTTGGGACGCGGCTGCGTTGAGAAACACCGCGTCGGGTGCAAACAGGTCGAAGCGCCGCGCTGCGGTGTTGTCGGGCGCAGCCGCGGGCACCGGCATCAGTGCGGGTGACAAGCCGGCCACCACCAGCGCGTCCACACCCAACAGCTTCACCGCCACGCGCTCACCACCGGGCAGCACCGCCTGGGTGGGCAGATCCAGCACGGGGCTGGCCAGTGCCACGTCAGGGTGGGCGGCCACGCGGTCGAGCAGGGTGTCGGGCAGCAGACCCTGCCGGGCGCGCAGCTCCACATCGGGCTGGCCATTGACCGAGCTGACCGCGCTGGAGAATTCGGCGAGTGCCGACGCGTTGATGAGATGCACCGCAAACGCCAGCGCCACGCCCAGCATGACGGCCACCACGGCCGAAGCGTTGCGCCACGGGTGGTGGCGCAACTCTTGCAAGGAGAAGGTTGAGAGCAGCGCGCGCATGGTGTTTGAGCTTACGCCCAAGCCCTTGCCCTGCCGCAGCGGCGGGGCAAGGTGCCTTGGCGCACAGACGGCAGCACAGCGCACGCGTACCATCAATCGATCTTTGTCTCACCGTCTCCCGGCGGGTATCCCCGCTTCCACTGGCCCCCAGGCCGGTCCATTTCTTTTTCACGGTGACCCCATGGTTCGCATCCACCTCGCCATCGACCTGCAGTACCAGGTCAACCAGCCCAGCGCCGACTTCATCTTCAACGTGCAGGCCGCGCATTCCCCACAGCAGACCGTGGTGTGGGAAGAACTGCAGGTCAGCCAGCCGGTGCCCCTGGTGTCGTACACCGACGCCGCCACGCGCACGCGCATCCTGCGACTGACCGCCAATCCCGGCCCGTTGCAACTGCGCTACCGCGCCACGCTCGACATCGTGCACCACGTGGACCAGCCCGACAGTGTGTTTGAAACCCCCATCAACCAGCTGCCCACCGATGTGCTCACCTACATCTACCCCAGCCGCTACTGCCAGTCCGACTGTGTGACCGCCATGGCCAACGAGTTGTTTGGCCAGATGCCACAGGGCTACCGGCGCGTGGAGGCGATCCAGAAGTGGGTGCAGAGCCAGGTGACGTTCGAGTCCAACACCAGCAACTCCATGACCTCGGCCATGGACACGCTCAACGACCGCAAAGGTGTGTGCCGCGACTTTGCGCACCTCATGATCACCTTCTGTCGCGCGCTCAACATACCGGCGCGCTTCACCACCGCGATCGACTTCGGCGCCGACCCGGCCCTGGGTCCGACCGATTTCCATGCTTATGTCGAGGTCTACCTGGGCCACCGCTGGTACCTGTTTGATCCCTCGGGCACCGCCATTCCCATGGGCTTTGTGCGCATCGGCACGGGGCGCGACGCGGCCGACGCGTCGTTCGCCACCATCTTCGGTCCGGTGTCGGCCCAGGCTCCGCGCATCGACATCTCCGCGCAGACCAACCCCGCCCACGGCTGGCTGATGCCCGTGCGCCGCCCGGAGGCGCTGTCCACCGACGCGTCGTTCACCTGGAACGCCGGCAACGCCACCTGACCCGCACGGGGCCTTGTGGCCTAATAGCGGGTTCCGTCACTTTCGCAACTTTCTCAGGATCCAGTCATGGGCAACAAAATCGTCACCGAAGCCGACCGCAAACGTGTCCCTGACCTCCCCTGGCCGTGGTCAGCGCGTGAGCCTGGAGCGTGGCGTGGCCACCCGCAGCAAGAAGAATCCCGGCAAGCGCTCCAAAAAGGGCGGCTGACCGGTTCGGCCGAGATGGCCGGACTTGTTGCAATGCAAACAGCCCGCACCGCGGGCTGTTTGCATTTCAGCGTGTGAAGCTGAGAAAGCGCCCTTTGTAGGCCGTGCCGTCCTCCAGCTGGCGCCCGGCTGCCTGCATCGTGAGCACGAACCCCAGCATGCCCATGTCGCGGCCAAAGGCGGCGCGGTTGCCGCGGTCGGGGTCGACGATCACGATCTGCGCGCCCACCGCCGCGTGGCGGTGGATGAAGGCGGCGAGTTGCGCCGGTTGCTGGCGTTCGTAGAGCAGGTCGCTACCCACGATGAGATCAAAGCGGCCCAGCGCGGGGTTGTCGGTGGCCGCCACGCTCTCCCAGTTGCCGGCCTGGTAGGGCAGCGGCCCCAGGTCGTTCAAAATCAGGTTGTGGCGCAGGAATTCTTCCGTCAGCGGGTGCCAGTCGCTCACTGTCACATCGGCACCGCGCCGGTGCATCACCAGGCTGGCCAGCGCCAGTCCCGCACCGATCTCCAGCACGCGCAGCCCCGCCAGCGGGTGCGTGAGCATGGCCAGCGCGAGCACGCGCGAAGAAGGCCACACCTGGCCAAAATGCGACCAGCCCGCCGAAGGCAGACCGATGTCGGCCGCGGCATGGTGGGTGTCGTTGAATTGCTGGTCGTCGATCAGGCAGCGGATGTGCCAGTCGGTGCCGCCGAGCGACAGGGTCTCGGTCTTGACCTGGTAGCCTGGCATGGGATGTTCCCGAAGTGGCTGTGTCCGACCCTAGCACGTGCGCTGCACAATGTCTGCGATGCGCCACGCGCAAAACCAACAGGAGATGTCACATGGGATGGTTTTCCAAAGCGAAAGACGGCTTTTTCCTCAGCACCACGACGCCCGAGGGCATCGACCGCTCGCAGTACCTGGGCGTGGTCAACGGCGAAGCCATCATTGGCGCCAACATCTTTCGCGACATGTTCTCTTCAGTGCGCGACGTGGTGGGCGGGCGCGCCGGCGGCTACGAGCGCGCCCTCTCCGGCGCGCGCGACGCTGCCGTGGAAGTCCTCATCGAAGCGGCGCGCGAAATGGGCGCCAACGCCGTCATCGGCATCGACTTCGACTACGAGGTGCTGGGTGAGACCAACGGGATGATGATGGTCGCGGTGAGCGGCACCGCGGTGAAGCTGGGGTGAGGATCCGGGTGAGCCTCAGCCCCCCCGCAAGGCCTTCAACAGCTTCTGCCCGGCGCGCCCGCTCGCCTCGTGCCCCAGCCGCTCCTGCTCCACGCGGATCGCAGCGCGGCTCTTGTCGCCCAGCATGCCGTCCACCGCGCCAATGTCGTGGCCGCGCGCGATCAAGAGGGTTTGCACTTCGCGACGCTCGGCGCGTGAAATGCCCGGGTCGTCGGTGGGCCAGGGCGTGGAGAACACGCCGCCGCCGCGCAGCCGGTCGGCCAGGTGGGCGATGGCCAGACCGTAGCTTTCGGCCGCGTTGTAGCTGTAGATCGCGTCGAAGTTGCGCAGCACCAGAAAGGCCGGGCCCTGCGCCCCTGCGGGGGTCATGAGGCCGGCGCTGCCGCTGGCAGGCAGTGGCGAGCCGTCGACCCGTTTGAGGCCGCGCGCTGCCCATTCGCCCATGGCGCGCTTGGTGCGGCGGCCTTCGCCGGTGGTGCTGAAGCCCTGGGGCAGCTTCACTTCAAAGCCCCAGGGCTGACCGCTTTGCCAGCCGGCCTTGGCCAGAAAGTTGGCGGTGGACGCGAGCGCGTCGCTGGTGCTGTCCATCAGGTCTGCCTTGCCGTCGCCGTCGAAGTCCACTGCGAGGCGCTCGAAGGTGCTGGGCATGAACTGCGTGTGGCCAAAGGCGCCGGCCCACGAGCCGACAAGACGCTCGGGTGCGATGTGTCCGGCCTGCAGGATGCGCAGCGTGGCGTAGAACTCGGTGCGGAAGTAGGCCTGCCTTCGCCCGAAGCACGACAGCGTGCCCAGCGACTGCACCAGCGGCGACTTGCCGAAGGTCTGGCCAAAGTTGCTCTCCACACCCCAGACCGCCACCACCGTGGCCGGATCCACGCCGTACTTGTCGTTCACCTTCGCGAGCGTTTCGGCGTGGCGCTCCAGCATGGCGCGGCCCTCGGCCACGCGCTCTTCGTCCACCAGGCCGGCCAGGTAGTCCCAGATCGCAGTGCGGAACTCGGGTTGAAAGTTGAGCTTGTCGATCACGCTCATGTCGGGCGCGAGGTTCTGCGTGTGCAGGGCAAAGGTCTCGTCGCGCACGCCGGCGGCACGCGCGGGCGCGCGCAGCGTGTTCAGGCAGGTGTCGAATTCGGGGTTGGTGGCTGGCGTGGGGGGCTGGGCCCAAGCCGCAGAGGACAGCAGGGCAGCGCCCAGGATGAGGGAAGGTTGGAGATTCATCGGGGTGAGAGTGGGGAGAAGCGGCCGCGTTCCATGGGCCGTGTGTGCAGGTGTGAATGCGGCAGTGTCAGGCCGCCCAGGTGCTGCCGTGCTCGGGCACCAGCGCCTGCCAGCGCAGTTCGGTTTCGATGCGGTGGCGCAGCCGGTCGGAGGCTTCCATGTCACCGTGGGTGACGAACACGCGACGTGGCGGCTGGGGCAGGGCGCGCAGCCAGGCCATGAGCTGCCCGGCGTCGGCGTGCGCCGAGGCCGACTGGAGCTGCACGATTTCAGCGCGCACCGGCAGGTCTTGCCCGTGGATGCGCAGCTGCGTGCCGCCGTTGGCCAGCGTGGCCCCGCGCGTGCCAGGGGCCTGGTAGCCGGTGAGCAGCACCATGTTGCGGTGGTCGCCCAGGTACTGCACCAGGTGGTGCAACACACGCCCGCCGGTGGCCATGCCGCTGGCGGCCAGGATCACCTTGGGGCCGTGCTGGCGAGCGATGGCCTTGGACTCGTCGGCCGTGCGCGTCATCTTCGCGACCTGCGACATGGCGTGGCACTGCGCTGCGTTCAACCGGTGCTCGCCCGGATGGCGCGCAAACAGCTCGGTGCTGTGGATGGCCATGGGGCTGTCGAGGTAGACCGGCAGGCTGTGCGGCAGCTGGCCCGAAGCCTTGAGCTGTGCGATGGCGTGCAGCAGGGCCTGCGCGCGGCCGACCGCAAACACCGGCACCACGGCCGAGCCACCGCGCGCAGCCACGCGTGTCAAGGCGGGGCCGAGTTCGGCCAGCACGTCTTCGTCGGGGTGGTCGCGGTCGCCGTAGGTGGACTCACACACCACCACGTCGGCCACGGGCGGCGCGTCGGGCGCGAGCATCAGCGCGTCGTCGGGGCGGCCAAGGTCGCCCGAGAACAGGATGCGCCGCCCGCCCACCTCCAGCAGCAGGCTCGCTGCGCCCAGGATGTGGCCCGCGCCCGAGAATTGCGCGGTCCAGCCCTTGAGCGGTTCAAAGGCCTGGTGCATGGGCACGGTGCGAAACAGCTTGAGGCTTTGAATCGCATCACTCTCCGTGTAGAGCGGCAGCGCTGGTGAGTGTTTGGAAAAGCCTTTGCGGTTGGCGAAGGCCGCGTCTTCTTCCTGGATGTGGCCGCTGTCCGGCAACAGGATCTGTGCCAGATCCCGCGTGGCCGGTGTGGACCACACCTTGCCGTGAAAGCCCTCCTTGGCCAGCAGTGGCAAGTAGCCACTGTGGTCCAGGTGCGCGTGGGTGAGCAGCACGGCACCGATGTGGTTGGGCATCACCGGCAGCGGGTCGCGGTTGCGCAGCCGCAGCTGCTTGTAGCCCTGGAACAAGCCGCAGTCGACCAACAGGCTCTGGCCCTCGTGCTCAACCAGGTATTTGGAGCCGGTGACCGTGCCGGCGCCGCCAAGAAATCGGATGTGTACGCTCATGCAGGTCATCTTACGCCCCGCCTCTCGGCTTCAGAGGGCCGCCGTGCCGGGCCGCTCCCAAACAAGGCCGCGCCCCTCGGGGGCAGCGACCCACGCAGCGACGGAGCGTGGGGGTCAACTCAAAACCGCATCCAACAGCAACATGAAGATGAAGCCTGCGAGCAGCGTCGCTGTGGCCATGGTCTCGAAGCCGTTGCGGTGCGTCTCGGGAATGATCTCGTGGCTCACCACAAACAGCATGGCGCCCGCCGCCAGTGCGAGACCCAGCGGATAGAACACCGGCACGCTGCCCAGCACCACCAGACCGACGATGGCGCCCAGCGGTTCGGCCAGGCCCGTGAGCGCTGCCACGCCCCACGCCTGCGCCGCGCTGCGGCCCAGCGTGCGCAGCGCCATGGCCACGATCAGGCCTTCGGGCATGTTCTGCAGCCCGATGGCCAACGCCACCGACGCACCGGCCTGCGCACCGCCTGGCTCTCCAACACCCGCGTAAGCCGCGCCGACGGCAAGACCTTCGGGCACGTTGTGGATCAGGATGGCCAGCACCATGAGCTTCGCGCGCTGCACAGCGGCGCTGTCGTTCCGTGCTCCCCAGGCGCCGGTATGACCGAGTGCCGCTGGTGGCAGCACCGCGTGTTCGTGGGGCGTAAAGCGGTCGATCGCCAACATCAGGCCCATGCCGAGTGCCAGGCCCACACCGCTGAGGGCCGCCGCGCCGGTGGCCCCACCGGTCATGCCGGCAAACAGGGTGCGCCCGGCATCGAGTGAGGGCAACAGCAGCGCGAAGATGGCCGCGGCCAGCATGATCCCGGCCGAGAAAGACATCAACGCGGCCTCCTGCAACTTGCTCACCCGCTGTACCAGAAACACCGGCAGCGCGCCCACGGCCGTGGCCACCGCTGCGAGCAGCGAGGCCTGCACACCGGCGGCCATGGCGCTGCCGTTGTCGGCGGCCGTCCACCAGGCGCGGGTGGGCGCCCAGAAGGTGCTGAGCGCGGCCAAGCCCGCCATCACCAGCAGGCCGGCACCCAAGGCCAACAGCGCGTTGCGCAGCGCGTGGGCGGGCACCTGCAGATCGAATTCCTGCAACTGGGCCCAGACGGGTCGGACTTGTCGGATCAGGGCGGCCATGGAAACCTCACAAACGGAAAAACAGACACGGCCGTCAGTTTGACAAAATCTATCGACATAAGCCAATCGATATTGGCAATGAGGCGCATAGATGCGCAGCAGAAAAAAAGGGGCGCCGCTCAAGCGGCGCCCCCGATGCGTTCATGAAGCCGGTCTTCAGCTGAAGAACGACTTCGCTTTTTCGAACCATCCCTTGTCGTTCGGGCTGTGCTTGTGGCCACCCTTCTTGAACGACTCGTCCAGCTCCTTGAGCAGCTTGCGCTGGTGCTCCGTGAGCTTGATTGGCGTTTCCACCGCCACGTGGCAGTACAGGTCGCCGGGGTAGCTGCTGCGCACGCCTTTGACACCCTTGCCGCGCAGGCGGAAGGTCTTGCCGCTCTGGGTGCCTTCGGGCAGGTCGATGGTGGCCTTGCCTTGCAGGGTGGGCACGTCGATCTCGCCACCCAGGGCCGCGGTGGTCATGGGCACGGGCACGGTGCAATGCAGGTCGTCGCCGTCGCGCTCGAAGATGTCGTGCTTGCGCAGGCGCACTTCGATGTAGAGGTCGCCCGACGGGCCGCCGTTCTGGCCGGGCTCACCGTTGCCGGTGCTGCGGATGCGCTGGCCGTCGTCGATGCCGGCGGGGATCTTGATCTCCAGCGTTTTCTGCTTCTTGATCTTGCCCTGGCCGTGGCAGGTGGGGCAGGGCTCGGGAATGATCTTGCCGGTGCCGCTGCACTGCGGGCAGGTCTGCTGCACGCTGAAGAATCCCTGGCGCATCTGCACCGAGCCCTGGCCGTGGCAGGTGCTGCAGGTCTTGACGCTGGTGCCGGGTTTGGCGCCGGTGCCGGTGCAGGTTTCGCAGTCGTCCCAGCTCGGAATCCGGATCTGCGTGTCCTTGCCGCCAGCCGCTTCCTCGAGCGAGATTTCCATCGCGTACGACAGGTCGGCGCCGCGGTAGACCTGGCGACCGTTGCGCTGACCGCGCGCGCCACCGAAGATGTCGCCAAAGATGTCGCCGAACGACTCGGAGAAGCCGCCAAAGCCTTCTGCGCCGGCCGCACCACCGCGCAGGTTGGGGTCCACGCCGGCGTGGCCGTATTGGTCGTAAGCCGCTTTCTTCTGCGGGTCGGACAGCATCTCGTAGGCCTCTTTGGCCTCCTTGAAGCGCTCTTCCGCTGCCTTGGCCGCATCGCCCTGGTTGCGGTCGGGGTGGTGCTTCATCGCCAGCTTGCGATACGCCTTCTTGATCTCGTCGTCGCCGGCGTTCTTGGTAGCCATGGTCTTTGGGGAACGGTCCCCGGGGTTCGGTTGGAACACAAACGCCGCGGCAGGTTGCCCTGACGCGGCGGATGATCGAAAGGCTCAGCTGATCAGGACTTCTTCACTTCCTTGACTTCGGCGTCGACCACATCGTCGTCGTTCGCCTTGCTGTTGCCTTGCTGCGCGCTCTCGGCGCCTGCCGCGGCCGCCTGCTCGGCCTGCGAGGCGGCGTACACCTTCTCGCCGAGCTTCTGGCTGGCGGTCATCAGCGCTTCGGTCCTGGCTTCGATGGCTTCCTTGTCCTCGCCCTTGGCCGCTTCTTCCGCGTCTTTCAAGGCGGCTTCAATGGCTTCCTTCTCGGCTGCGTCCAGCTTGTCGCCGTGTTCGCCCAGGCTCTTCTTCACGCTGTGCACCATGGCCTCGGCCTGGTTGCGTGCCTGCACGAGTTCGACCTTCTTCTTGTCTGCTGGATCTCGGCCTCGCTCAGACCCGAGTTCGCCTTGATGGTGATCTTGTTTTCCTTGCCGGTGCCCTTGTCCTTGGCGCCCACGTGCAGGATGCCATTGGCGTCGATGTCGAACGACACTTCGATCTGCGGCATGCCGCGCGGCGAAGCGGGGATGCCTTCGAGGTTGAATTCACCCAGCAACTTGTTGCCCGAGGCGATCTCGCGCTCGCCCTGGAACACCTTGATGGTCACGGCCGGCTGGTTGTCCTCGGCGGTCGAGAAGGTCTGCGCGAACTTGGTCGGGATCGTGGTGTTCTTCTGGATCATCTTGGTCATGACACCGCCCATGGTCTCGATACCAAGAGACAGCGGAGTCACGTCCAGCAGCAGCACGTCCTTGCGGTCACCCGAGAGCACCTGACCCTGGATGGCAGCACCCACGGCCACAGCTTCGTCGGGGTTCACGTCCTTGCGCGGCTCCTGGCCGAAGAACTCCTTCACCTTCTCCTGCACCTTGGGCATGCGGGTCATACCGCCGACCAGGATCACGTCGTGGATGTCGGAGACGCTGATGCCGGCGTCCTTGATGGCCATGCGGCAAGGCGCGATCGTGCGTTCGATCAGCTCTTCCACCACGTGAGCTTGATGTTCAGGTGCTTCGGGCCCGACGCATCGGCGGTGATGTAAGGCAGGTTCAGGTCGGTCGCGGCCGAGCTGGACAGCTCGATCTTGGCCTTCTCGGCGGCTTCTTTCAGGCGCTGCAGCGCGAGCACGTCCTTGCTCAGGTCAACGCCCTGGTCCTTTTTGAACTCGCCAATGATGTAGTCGATGATGCGCTGGTCGAAGTCTTCGCCGCCCAGGAAGGTGTCGCCGTTGGTGGACAGCACTTCAAACTGCTTCTCGCCATCGACATCGGCGATCTCGATGATGGACACGTCGAAGGTGCCGCCACCCAGGTCATAGACGGCGATCTTGCGGTCGCCCTTTTCCTGCTTGTCCAGGCCGAAGGCCAGGGCCGCAGCGGTGGGCTCGTTGATGATGCGTTTCACGTCCAGGCCCGCGATGCGGCCGGCGTCCTTGGTGGCCTGGCGCTGCGCGTCGTTGAAGTACGCGGGCACCGTGATCACGGCCTCGGTCACCGGCTCGCCCAGGTAATCCTCGGCGGT
>LNFM01008057.1_pt1 | contig 16119 bp, 12 predicted proteins | sample 596031 | NCBI WGS metagenome assembly LNFM01 (sample SAMN04254537, study PRJNA301005) | activated carbon metagenome | isolation source: dual media filters at the Ann Arbor, Michigan drinking water treatment plant | place: USA: Ann Arbor
GGAGGGCAAGATATGGTCCGGCATCGGCCGAAAGCCAGATTCGCGCACGGCTATCGGAATCGATGCGGAGCGCAAGTTGCTGTTTATGGCTGTTGCAGAATGGGCATCGCCGCGGCTTGTGCTCGAACAGCTCGCAAAGTTGGGCGCGCGCGATGCCATGCTGCTGGACGGCGGCGGTTCGTCCGCAATAGCCATCGGTGAAGGCGGTCGTGATTTGGCAAGAGGAGCGTTGTTCGGAGGCTGGCGGCCGGTCGCTACCTTTTTCGGGGTCAGAGCGCGCCGCCTTGACTCACCGTAGGGCGGTGCACTGGCGCCGGCTCCTCTGAAGCATTGAGCGCTGCGGGGCGTCCACGATGGACGCGGGTGACGGGGTCAACACACGCCAGGGATCCGCAGGTCATTTCAAGGACGCGTTTTGAGCGGTTCTCAAGGCTCCCTGTAATGCTTACTGTGCGGTCTGTTCGGTGCAGATCGCCAGTTGCGCCTGCGCGTCTCAAGGACGCGTTTGAGCGGTTCTCAGGGCTCCCTGTAATGCTTACTGTGCGGTCTGTTCGGTGCAGATCGCCAGTTGCGCCTGCGCGTCTGCTTTCGATGCCGCAGGCAGATTGAGTGCGAGTGCCTGTTCCAAGGCTGATTTGCACTCATCCCATCGTTTCAACTGCTGATAGCTCTTTCCGAGGTAAAGCTGGAGTTCCGCATCGTTACTGCGGGCGCCGGCGGCCTGATTCAAGAGCTCCGCGGATTGTGGATAGAGCCCGCGCTTGAAGTTCAGGATACCGAAGGTTTTGGTGAGCTCGGCATCATCCGGATAGGCCTGCCGCGCCTTTGCGGTCGTGTCGAAGGCCTTGGAGTCATCCGCTGCCCGCGTCGCGTAAATCAGGGCGAGATCGCGAACAGCAGGGGCAAACGACGGATTCGCGTCGACGGCTTTCTGGTAGGTCTCGATGGCCTGCCCAGCCTGACCTTCCCGCACCTGCAGGCGGGCGAGCCGCGTGAGTGCTGCCGGGTCGTTAGGCCGTTGCCGCAAGAACGCATCCAGGGTCGTGCGCGCGTCGCCGGTTGGGCTCTTTGCATCCATCGTCAGGATTGCGAGCCGCTGCTGCGCCTCCTCCTTTTGCGGAAACGGCGCGGATAGCTGCACCGCCTTTTGCAACGCAGCCCGGGCTGCTGCCTCATCCCCCAACATGTATTGCACCATGGCGAGATGATACTGAACCTCGGGGTTGTCCGTTAGCTTGGCGGCGCCCTCTTGCAGGAGCGGCAGGGCATTTCGATAATCGCCCTTCCTGAACATGACCCAGCCCAATGTATCCGCCAGGCTCGGGTTGTTCGGGAAGGCCGTGCGAGCTCGCTTCGCCAGGTCCAGCGCCTTGTCGACCTGATCAAAGCGCTCTGAATAGACCATGGCAAGGTTGTTCAGGGCGAGCCCGTTACTGTCGTTGATGGCAAGCACCTTTTCGTAGGCATCGCGCGCGGCAGCATAGTTCTTTGACCTTTCATAGATGGAGGCAAGCTGCAGCAGCGCCGGGACGCTCTTGTTCTGCTCAACGAAAACGTTGAGCTTCTGGATCGCCTGGTCCGGTCTCTCCGTGGCAAGATAAAGCTGCGCGAGCAGCAGGTGCGCCGCTTCAAATTTGGGGTCGACCTCGATGGCCTTCAATAAATCGGCTTCGGCGCGAGCGAAATCGCGCTGCGCAAAATAGACCTTGCCGCGCAAGGCCCATGGCTGCGCGCGTTTGGCGTCCTTTTCGATCTGCTGCTGAACCCGACCCAATGCCGCCGCGTACTGCTTGTCAGCGATCTCGAAGTCGACGAGCCTTTCGGTGGCAGGCAGGAAGTCGGGAGAAATCACGGCCGATTGCTCGAATGCCTTTCGGGCTTCTGCTTGCTGACCTTGTGCAAGAAGGACGTTACCCAAAAGAAACGGCGGCTGCGGATCCTTTGGAAATAGCGCCATCATCTGCCGATACGTTGCCGCGGCTTCGGTAGTCTGTCCCTGGGCCGAATAGGCCGTGGCCAGCAGATAATATGTCTGGGCTGTCTGCGGTCGTTCCTTGATCAACTCCCGCAACGGTTCGATCGCGGTGGCGGCGCTGCCCTTGCGGATCTTGAGCTCGGCAAACAGCAAAACGGCCGGTTCGAGCTTCGGATCGAGCTTGACCGCGTCGCTCAGCCGGTTTTCTGCGCTCTCAACGGCGGTCCGCGCGTTCGTCTCGCTGGCGTTTTTGGCGGAGAGCAAATAGGCGGCGGCCAGCTGGTAACGCACCAGCGCGTTGCGCGGAAATGAATTGCTCAGGAATTCCAGTTCGCGGATGGCCTTTGATGTGTCGCCCTTGCTCGCGTTGATGAGTGCATCCTGATAAACGGCCTCGAAGTTGGTCGGGTCTTGCGCCAGAATGTTCTGGATGCGCGCAGCACAGTCGTCCTTTTGTTTTTCAGCGCATGCGATTTTCAGGAGCGCTACGCGAGGCGGGAGATACTCCGGTAATTGCTTGTTGATGTCCTCCAGCATCGTCTTTGCTTCGGCCGCGGCACCCGTTCGAAGCTTGAAATCGACATATCGCATCCTGACAGGCGAATTGCTGGGAGCCAGATCCGCCGCGGCCTTGAATGCCTGATCTGCGGCCTTGAGATCGTTGTTGCTCCAATACAGCATCGCCAAAGCTACGTGAGGCGTGCTGGACTTGGGATCGAGTTGGATGGCCTTCCTGAATGCCGTTTCAGCGCGCGCTTTTTCACCTTTTTTGAAGTCAAGCGAGCCAAGCGCCACCTGATAGCTCGGACGGTCCTGGTCAGCCTTGCGAAGGTCTTCGATGGTCTTTCTGACGACCTCAATTTCTTCGGGCGATCGGGCGGCGTCGGCCAATAGCGATAGCGCCGGCTCATCGCCCGGGCGTTTGGACAATGCCTGCAGGGCTGCTTCGCGAGCCTGTACGAAATCGCCGGTCGCAAAGAGGGCTAGTCCAAATTTGACCTGCATTTCTGCGTCGTCCGGCTGCAGGCCGGCGTATTTCTTCAGCAAGGGGTAGGCCTGGGCGATCTGCCCCTGGTCATCGTACAGGATCGCCAACCGGCGCATCGCAACCGGATCGTCAGCCGCAAGCCGCAGGACCTCGCGATAGTCTTTCTCCGCCTGACTATATCGTTGAGCAGCGTAGGCTTCGTTGGCGCGAGATAGAATTTGCTCTTTGGTGGGAGCCTTTTCGGAACAACCGGCGATAGCGAACGCCGCGAGCGACAGCGCCAGCATTGATGGCCAACATTTGCCGAAGCGAACGCCCCGAGCCAATCGTGTTGCACGAAAAAACATAGCGGGCATGAGAAGCCGTCCCAATCAACTAGGTGTCAAGATCCGCGTCAGAAGGCTTGGAAAAAAACAGCGCCAGCGTCTTACTGGCCCGCGTTCTGAGATTCAACTGCCGGCCGCCTCGGGGCGATCGACAAGGGATTTCACCGGTTTCGCTTATCAGATCCCTGTCCAAAAAATAACGCTTGGTAATTGTGGTGGAATTTTGCTAGCGGTTAGCGCCTGTGGGAACGAACTTGTCAGCCTGATTTTGGCAGGCGGAAGCTTGGGCTTTTGCTCTGCAGCATCAACCGGGTTCGTTTCGAGCGCGTTTGATTGACGATCCAAGAGTGCTAGCCTACCTGAGGCTAGCGGCTTTCTTCATTTTTCCTTGTCCAGAGATACTGATGGTGGACGCGTCAGTTCACGAGCGGTCGATCGCTTCCAAGCCGCGGATGTTGCCCGCGATTTGCGAGGCTGTTCCGCGCAACGACTTCTTTGCGATCCTTTACTTTCTAGGCTGCGCAAACGGTCTATTGGGCCGGCTGATCCAGAGCTTTCAGTTCTCCGATTGGGAGGGGGCGCTCGCCGGTGCGGACATCAACGTTATCATATTGCTGGCCTGCTTTGCCGGAATCTCCCTGGTCGCTACCAAAACCTCGGAGCGCACGCAGCCGTTCGACCTCGTTGTCGCGCTGCTATTTTTGATCCTGGTCAGTCTTCCGATATTTCCCCTAAGTTGGGTGGGGATTACGGTATTGAGCCTGTACATCCTGGTGTTTGCAGGCAACGATCGCGAACGGGTGCGGGGAGCCTTGATCCTGCTTGCAATGACGGCGCCCATGTTGTGGAGCCGCCTGCTGTTCCAGATTTTTGCGAAACCCATTCTGGATATTGATGCATTGCTGGTCTCGCTGCTGCTGGGCACCCAAAGGACGGGCAACATGGTCGGGTTCCTGGACGGATCCGGCTACATGATTGTTCTGCCGGCCTGTTCCTCGCTGGCCAATATGTCGCTGGCGCTGTTGTGCTGGGTTACCATCACGCAGTGGGCCGGGCACCGGTGGATCGCAAAGGACCTGTTCTGGGCTGGACTAGCCTGCGCTTCTGTCATCGCCGTCAATGTGACGCGTATAAGCCTCATGGGTTTTAGTCAGCGCCACTATGAATTGATCCATAGCTCCTGGGGCGACATGATCACCAATACGATCATGCTGGCTTTGATGGTGGGTGTGACTGTGCTGGGTGCGCGGCGTGAAATCTTCGCGCGCGCTTAAGTACCTCGTGCTCCTTGTGTTTCTATCGCTCACCCTGGGCTGGAAGGTGCTCGCCCGTGCGACGCCTCACGAGCAGCCGACTGATCGTACTATTCAGGTTCGGATTGCCGAGTTCCTGGTTGCGCAGCATTTTAGCGTTTCCATGTTGGAACGCGCGGAGCAAGGAAAGCCCGCAGTAACAGCCAGTTCGGGCGGGTGCCGTATCCTTGTCATAAGGTCCCCGGCGCTGGGGTGGGACCGTGACCTGGTCCGGCGCTACGCGGACGCCGGAGATCAGGTTTTTGTTGTGTTCCAGGGGCGGATCTACGCCGATCAGCCTACCGTGAGAACCGCGTTTGATGCGTTGTGGTCGCGGTTCCTGAGGGAACTGGGTTTTGCCAAATGGCCCAGTCCAGTCCTTGCGGTGGTAGCACGAACGTCCTGCGAGGCCGATCGTCTCCCTTGGGATAAATTCCTTGCGCAAAGCTGATTTGGAGAAAACGTGAAGTCACTAGGTCAGCGTTTCCTTGATTTGACTCATATCAGGCGGCTTTTTTGAGTTTGTGGGACCAAGTGTTGAAGTGATTTATGGCGGCCATGATGCGGTCCTTGAGTTCCTGTTTGGATGCAACCCGGATGTGGCGCAGGACCGAGCGGGCGAGCTTGGAGAAGAAGCCCTCGACCAGGTTCAGCCAGGAGCCGTGCTTGGGCGTGAAGGTAAATTCGAAGCGGCCCGTAGTTTTGCTTGGAAAGCGACCAAAGAATCTTTGCCGGCAAACGAAAAATATATTAATGATCAGTTACCTGCCGCGCCGCGGCGAGGGTAATATTTCCCGCTAAATGCGCCCTAAAAAGGGACAATGGGACGATAGGCGCGCATGTCTGAATCCAGTTTGCCACAGCAGCGAGCAGCCGCGCCCGCAAGTTTGGGGCAGCGGCTCGATTCCTTGCGGGGCTTCGTCCAAAGGCAATACCTCGCGATCCTCATCGGGCTCGTTCTTGTCCTGCCAATCGGGGCCTTCAACGCCCTCAGCAGCCCCAAGACTTACACAGCCTCCTCCACGATGACCATTGAGAGCCGCAAGGGGCCGCTGGATGAGCCGGGGCGTGCGGCACCGCTCGATATGGCCTGGTTCGAAACCAGCCTGCAGAACCTGCGATCGGTCAATGTGCTGGGGTACGTCGTCAAGCAGCTTAATCTTGCGAACGATCCGGAGTTTTTGAGCTCGGACAAATCGCCGCTGGAACGGTTGTTGTCCCGGATTGGCTTGGGCGCTACAGCGCCGAAGTCCGACGCCGAGCGGGTCAATCGTGCGGTGGCACTCGTGGCCAGCGGGATCAGGGCGCAACGCATCGGCTTGAGTTACATGATCAGGATCGACTTCTCAGGACGCGATCCGGAGCTCGCCGCAAAGATCGCCAACGAGATGGTCAATGCTTACATTGCCGACCAGATGAATGCGAAATACCAGGCGTCGCGCAGCGCGGGCGACTGGCTGCAGGAACGGCTGCAAAATCTTCGCGACCAGGCGGCTACCGCGGAACGCGCGGTGGTTCAGTTCAAGGCCAAAAACAACATGGTGTCGACGGGCGGGACACTGATGAGCGAGCAGCAGCTCGGTGATACCAGCACGGCGCTGGGCAAGACGCGGGCGCAGGTGGCCAATTTGCAGGCGCGGCTTGAGCGCATGGATGCCGTTCGCCAAAGCTATCTACAGGACTCCAGAGATCAGCCCGGCCTGCCTTCCGGCGAAACCTTCTCAGAGGCCATGAACAACCCCATCATCAATTCCCTGCGCACGAGGTATCTCGACCTCACCAACCGGGAGGCCAGCTGGGCTGCGCGCTACGGCCAAGATCACGTCTCGGTGCAGAATATACGCAACCAGATCAAGGAAATGCGCCGGTCGATTGCCGATGAGCTCGGCCGTATCGAGGAGACCGCCAAGGGCGAGCTTGAGATCGCCCAAAAGGGCCAACGGGAGCTGGAGGCGACCCTCGCCAACGCGCTCTCGAAAACGCAGGACGCCAATCAGGCGCAGGTAACGTTGTTCAGCCTCGAGGCGGCCGCCAAAAGCTACCGCTCGCTTTACGACAGCTTTCTCAAGCAGCACACCGAGGCCGTGCAACGGCAAACCTATCCGATCAGTGACGCGCGGTTGATTTCGTCAGCTTCCGTGACACAGACCGGCCCGCAAACATTAAAGATCTGGTTGACCACCCTTTTCGCTGGCGGGATGCTTGGCGTGGGGTTCGGCGCGCTGCGGGAACTGCTCGACCGAGGTTTCCGGACCAGGGAACAGGTGCAGTCGGTCCTCAATACGGAATGCCTTGCGTTGATTCCGCGGGTGGGCGAAAACCCCGGTGCATCACGGCTCTCATACCGCGGCGTCATTGAGATGGCGCGCGGGCCGAAAGCGCTGCCCGCGCCATCGGCCTCATCGGGATCTCCCAGGACCGAGCCGCGTGGGCGCGCACGCATGCTGTGGAACGCGGTCGACGCGCCCAATTCGGCCTATGCGGACGCCATTCGCTCGATCAAGCTTTCGCTTGAATCCGGGCCCGACGCGGGCTGTCAGGTAATCGGCTTGACGTCGTATCTGCCGGCGGAAGGCAAGTCGACAATTGCAGCAGGCGTCGCCAGTCAGTTGGCCGCAACCGGCCGGCGCGTTATGCTGATCGACTGCGATGTCCGCAATCCGTCGCTGTCGCGGGCGTTATTTCCCGACGCGAAGCTTGGGCTGCTCGATGTGGCCGTCGGGGAAGCAAATCTGGCGCAAGTCATGTGGCGCGATACCGCTACGGGCCTGACCTTCCTGCCCATGGTTCCAAAGCCGTCCCTTCGCAATCCGACCGAAACGCTTGCCTCACGCAATGTTAGGCTGCTGGTTGAGTCACTGAAGAACTATTGCGACTTCATCATTGTCGACATGGCGCCGTTGATCTCTTCGGTTGATGTCCTTGCGGTATCGCGCTTCGTGGAATCGTACATGTTTGTGATCGAGTGGGGTACGACCAAGATGGAGGCCGTACGACATGCGCTGGACAATGCGCCTGGCGTGCAGATGAAGATGCGCGGTGCCGTGCTGAATAAGGTGGACTTTGCGGGCCTCGCCAGTTACGAGCCATACGGTGAATACCGTCATTATCACTACGGCCAAAGCAGCTCTCCTCCCGCCCAAAGCAGCTCGCCCCGCGCCCGGAGCAGCTCGCCGTCTACGCATTGAAGGGAAATGCAGATCCCGTCCCCACATGAGTTGGCGAAGGATGCCCGTTGGTATCTCGTTCATACGCGGCCAAACAGTGAGCGAAAAGCCGAGCTCAATCTCAAAGCACAGGGACTGAAGACGTTTCTGCCGCAAATTGAGAAGACCATTCGGCATGCTCGCCGGTTGACGACCGTGCGGCGGCCGCTGTTTGCGCGCTATCTCTTCGTCAGCCTGGACATTGGCCGCGACGCGTGGTTTCCCATCAACAGCACCATTGGGGTGTCCCGCATGGTTGCACAAGACGGTAAGCCAGCCGCGGTACCGTTGGGCATTGTCGAGACGTTGCTGGCGCATTCGGATGCGGGTTTAACGCGGCTGGACCACGCGCTCACGCAAGGACAGCGCGTGCGTATCCTGTCCGGGCCGTTGGCGGATTTTACTGCGACGATCATGCGGCTTGACGCGCGCCGCCGCGTGGATGTTTTGCTTGAGGTCATGGGAAGCGCGGTTTCCGTGTCGGTCGACCGCAGCACGCTCGCACCGGCGGCGTGAGCTGAAGGGGCAAGGCTTGCCCTTGACGATGTTGAAGCCGGGTGGAGCGATTCACCCGAAGTGCGGTAGCGTGGGTTTTTGCGTTCCTGAATGTCAAAGCGTCTGGTTTATATCTGTGATTGGCTGCCGCCGGACTTCGGCGCGGTCGGCCAGTACGCGATGCTCGAGGCGCATTCGTGGGCGAAGCGTGGCTTTGCGGTCACGCTCGTTGGTCTCACGAGCGGAGCAAGCGCGCGCGAGTTGCCGGTACCGATCGGGCAGGGATCGGTCGAAATCGTTCGGGTGCATCGGCGCCACTATCGGAAGCAGCGGTTTTTCGAGCGGCTGATCTGGACGATTGCTGCCAACCTGGCCTTGCTGCGCGGAGCGTTCGCAGCAATGCGCGTGGCCGACCTCGTTGTGTTTACGGGCAGTCCGCCATTGATGCTTCATTTCATCGCGCCGCTGAATATGGTCCTGCGACGGCGGCTGGTCTACCGCATCATGGATTTTCATCCCGAATGCCTGATCGCCGAGCGCGGGAAGAGCGGCTTCTTCCTGCAGGCGTTGCTTCGGCTCACCCATTTCTGGCGGCGCCGCATCGACGCATTCGAGGTGCTTGGACAGGACCAGGCAGAGCGGCTGCACGAAATCGGGATCGCGGAGCGCCGGATCGAGATCAAGCCCAATCCGTCGCCGGTCGCTTTCCCGGCGGGGCTTGCGCCGCTTCCATTGCCCAGGGAACTGCAGGGGGGCGGCGGCGTGATCCTCTATTCGGGCAACTGGGGCGTGGCTCACGATGAGGATACGTTCATCGAGGCCTACACGCGCTATGTGGCCGGCTCGAGCAACCCGTTGCGGCTGTGGATCAACGCGACCGGCGCGAAGGCGGATCGCGTCGAGCGCGAACTGCGCGCGCGCGGCCTTCCGTTCTACCGATCGCACCTTGTTCCGCTCGAACAGCTGGCGAGCCTGCTGATCGCCGTCGACGTTCACCTCGTCACGCTGCGCGACGCGTTTGTCGGCTACGTCCTGCCTTCCAAGGTCCATGCCTGCATCGATTCGGAAAGGCGCATTCTGTTCATTGGCAGCCAGGCATCCGACGTGCATCGGCTGGCCGCCGCTTCGCTTTCGGCCGGCCAGTATCGTCGCGTCGACGTCGGCGATGTCGAAGGGGCGTCAGTCGCGTTGAAATGCCTGGAGCATGGCATTGCGACGGAGCGCGAACGACGCCTCGCCGAGGCCGGAGCCGTGCAGAGCCGGTCAGCCAGGCCCGGCCCTGCCACGATCAATGCGGTCAGGTGATCGGGGAATGTCGGCTGTAGAAATGCCGGTCAAGAAGACGATGCCGACGCCAGAAGCCGGCCGGGATGCAGGCGAGCCTTATGAGCTCATCATCGAGTCGGGCCGCGCCGAACGCCACTACTGGCTCGATCTGTGGCGCTATCGTGAACTGTTTCAGGTGCTGGCGTGGCGAGACATCGCGGTCCGCTACAAGCAAACGGTGATTGGCGCCGCCTGGGCCATCGTTCGACCCTTCCTGACGATGGTCGTGTTTACGATCGTGTTCGGCAAGCTGGCCCAGTTGCCGTCGGATGGCACGGCACCCTACGCGCTGATGGTCTTCGCCGGGATGTTGCCGTGGAGCTTCTTCGCTACCGCTCTCGCTGACGCCTCCAACAGTCTTATCAGCAACGCCAATCTCGTCGGGAAAGTATATTTTCCGCGCCTCATCGTACCAACCGCTGCTGTCATGGTCGCGTTCGTCGATTTCCTGATCGGCTTTGCAATCCTCATCGCTTTGATGATCTGGTACCAGTTCGCGCCGGGCTGGCAGGTCGTGTTCCTGCCGCTCTTTGCAATGATCGCCTTTGTCGCAAGTATCGGCATCGGGGTCTGGATTACCGCCCTCAACGTCAGGTACCGCGATTTCCGCTATGTCATCCCCTTCATGGTTCAGATGGGGCTGTATGTTTCGCCGGTTGGATTCAGCTCGAACGTCATCCCGGATCAATGGCGGCTGCTCTACTCGCTCAATCCGATGGTCGGGGTGATTGACGGGTTTCGCTGGTGCCTCCTCGGCGGCCAAAGTCAGCTGTACTGGCCGGGGCTCGCGCTGAGCGTCGGCGTTGCCGCATTCTTCCTGTGGTTTGGCATCCGCCAGTTCAGGAAGATGGAAAAGAGCTTTGCGGATCTGATCTGAGTCCAATGTCCGACGTTGCCATCGCAGTCGAGAACCTCTCGAAGAGTTACCTGATCGGCCATCAGGCGGGTCAGCGCGAGCGCTACACGGCGCTGCGCGACGTCATCGCGCGCGAGGCGCGAAATTTTGCCCGCAAGGGGCTCGATTTTGTTGGTGGCCGGCAGATCGTCCAGGGCGATGAAGTCGAGCAATTCTGGGCCTTGCGCGACGTCAGCTTCGAGGTGAAGCGGGGCGAGGTTCTCGGAATTATCGGGCGGAACGGAGCCGGCAAATCGACGCTGCTCAAGATACTCAGCCGCATCACCGAGCCTGATAGTGGACGTGCGGTCGTACGCGGCCGCGTTGCAAGCCTGCTGGAGGTAGGCACGGGCTTTCACCCCGAACTGACCGGTCGCGAAAACATCTTTCTGAACGGGGCGATCCTCGGGATGACCAGGGTGGAGATCAGGAAGAAATTCGACGAGATCGTCGCATTCGCCGAAGTCGAACGGTTTCTCGATACGCCGGTGAAGCGCTACAGCAGCGGCATGTATGTCAGGCTGGCGTTTGCGGTGGCGGCGCACCTGGAGCCGGAGATCCTGATCATTGATGAGGTCCTTGCCGTTGGCGATGCAAGCTTCCAGAAAAAGTCGCTGGGCAAGATGCAGTCGGTTGCCGTCAACGAGAACCGCACCGTCCTGTTCGTCAGCCACAGTCTCCAGGCCGTTCAGTCGCTGTGCGATCGGGCCATTCTGTTGAATTCCGGAACGGTGGAGGCACAAGGCGCGTCACGCACGGTGGTCGGTCAGTATTTGAGGCACGCACAATCCCCCGGTGGAGAAAAAGTGTGGCCGGAAGATGCGTCGCCAGGGAATGATGCGGTGTCACTTCTCGCGTTACGAATTATCGGCGAGGGAGGAGAAACCAGCCGATCAGTCGACACTGACAAGGATTTCTTCGTCGAACTCGAATTCAAGGCAAGGAGACTGGACACCAGCCTGTGCGTTGGATTTGATCTGGCCAACTCCGACGGCGTGACCGTCCTCCGGTCGTATCAAACGGACTCCCGCGAGGAAAACTGGCCGACCGTGCAGATCGGATGCAATCGCTGGCGTTGCAGGATCCCGCGCGGATTGCTGAATGGCGGCACCTATCTGGTAAACCCGCGAATATCAATTCACAACGTGGCCTGGATCGTGCACGAAGATGCAGTTCTGGAATTTCGCGTCAGTCTGAGGCACGGCGTCTCACCGTTCTGGAGTTCGATCTCCGAGGAGAATCGGCCCGGTCTGATGGCACCCATTCTCGATTGGAAGCTCGTCGAGCCTTTGATCCAACTTGATCCGACTTGATCAGACAATGGCAATGAAACACCGATCGCCAAGCTTGCGTCCTGCCCTCGAGAATAGTGGCAAGCTATACGCAATAACCTGCACCCAGACGTGAGCGAGCAGCGTGCTGAAAGCCCCTAGAATATCCATCATCACGCCGACGTTGAATCAGGCGGGGTTCATCGAGCAAACGATTTCTTCGGTGCTCGGCCAGGGCTATCCAGATCTGGAGTATATTATCATCGACGGCGGCAGCACGGACGGAACCCTCGATGTCATTCGAAAGCACGAAAAGCACCTGGCTTCTTGGGTCAGCGAAAAGGATTCTGGCCAGTCGAACGCAATCAACAAGGGGTTGAAGCGCGCAACTGGCGACATCATCGCTTACATCAACAGCGATGATTATTACCTGGACGGCGCTTTCAGGCGCGTCGCCGATTCGTATTGCGAACATCCCGGCACCGATCTTTGGCATGGACGCTGCAGGATCGTTGATCAGTTTGGGACGAAGGTGGATGAACGCATCGGTTCAATCGAACGCTACGACGAAATTCTGGATCTTTGGGACGTCTGGTGGAAGCGGCGTAACTTCGTTCAGCCGGAGGTGTTCTGGACGAAACGCATCAGCAAGAAAGTCGGCGCGTTTCGCGAGGATCTGAATCTCGTAATGGATTACGAGTACTGGCTGCGAATATTTGCCGCCGGTGGAACCGCTCGATTTATTGATGCGGAACTCGCGGCCTTTCGCCTGCAGCCGAACCAGAAATCAACGCAGCCTGCCCGAACGGCGCAGGAACTTCTCGATGTCGTTCAGCCGTATCTCTTTGGTCCAAGCGAGCGACTGACGCATCAGAAGCGAAGAACCCTGCAAGCCAAGTGGATTTATCAGGCGGGATTCCTGAATGAGGTGGAGCGGTCGCTCGACCGCAATGAGGCGCGATGGCGGCGGTTGATGAGGCTGGCGTGGTTTTCCGCTGCCAATCCTCGGGTCATGACGGCGCCTGATTTTTGGCAGCGTGTGCCGGGGATTCGATCCTTGGGCAACCGGACGACCGCTCAATCATGAGGCTGACACCCGGCGCTCTGCGGCTGAGACTGCATCAGAAGTTTAAGCACGGCTTGCGCGTCGCCTGGTACAGGGATGTCGTGCGCCCGCGCATTCTGAATTCCCCGCCGATCGCAGGGTCGCCGGAGCGGCGGTTTGAAATCCATGTCCTTACGTCGCGGCACGACTGGCTCAACCTGATCTGGTCGTTGAAGTCGTTCTATGCCGCCAGCGGCAGGCGCTATGCGTTGTGCATTCATGAAGACGGCTCGCTGGATGCGTTCGCGCTGTCGTCGTTGCAGCGGCATTTCCCGGCTGCGAGGATTATTCGTCGCCACGAAGCCGATCAACGGCTCGCGCGGGAACTGGGAGCATTCCCGCGCAGTTCGCAGTTCCGCAAGGCCAATCTCCTGGCGCTGAAGGTGTTCGACTTCATCTCATTCTTGCAGGCGGATCGGATGGTGTTGTTCGACAGCGATCTGCTTTTTTTTGATGAGCCGGCCGACTATCTGTCCCGTCTCGAAGACGGCAACTATCGGTTCAACGCGTTCAATGCGGATTGCGAAAGCGCTTACACGGTCGATGCCGAAGCGGTGCAGAGCCGCCTTGGGTTCGAACTGTTGGCCCGCGTCAACAGCGGCTTCGGCGTCATCCATCGGGATTCGATGAGGCTCGAGTGGATCGAGGAGTTTCTGGCGGTACCCGGTCTTGCTGAGGGGCACTTCTGGCGGATCGAGCAGACGCTGTACGCGCTATGTGGCTCCCGGTTCGGTGCCGAGCTATTGCCGCGGGCCTACGACGTCCGCCTAGAGGCGGGTATTCCCCCACGCATCTTCCGTCATTACGTCGGGGCCATCCGCCACCTCATGTATGGAGAGGGCATCGCGCATCTGGCGCAGGATCGATTCCTGGAACGGTGCCTGTGGACGCAAGAGCCGAGCGCTCACCCGCCGGTCGTGCAATTGAGCTCGGTGCGTCGCTGATGCGAGGCCGCTGCCGCTGGCGAACCGCGCGACCGTGACGTCCAGGCCGATGAATATCCTGTTCGCTCCGGACTACCGGGCAGGGGTGCCTTATCAGACGCTACTGGCCGATGCCTTGATACGCCGTGGTGCGAACGTCCGGTTTCTGCAAGGATACAAGCGTGTCTTCCCGTTGAGCCGGCTGTTGCAGGATCAGGAATGCGATATCTTTCATTTGCACTGGCCTGAAGCCTATTACTCGCGCCGGGGCGATGCCTTCGACCTGTTCCGGACCGCGCGATTTCCGTTCGATCTGCATCGCGCGTCGCAGAGGGCTGCTCTCGTGACGACGGCGCACAATTTTCACGCGCATGATCGAACCTCTGAGATGCTGATCGGGCGCAACGTGCGCTATGCCAATCGCAAATCCAGGATCGTCTTTGCCCACTCGGCCGGAGCGAAGCAAAAGCTGGTGCAGGCGTTCGGCCTCGATCCATCTTTGGTGCGCGTCGTTCCGCACGGCGATCTGTCGGTAGCGATGCCCCCGCCCGTAGGCCACGCCCAGGCGCGACACGAACTCGGCCTCGGCGATGGCAAACTCGTTTTGATGTTCGGCGCGGTGAAGCCCTACAAGGGGCTGGAGGATGTCATCACATGGTGGAAACAGGCCGAACCACCCGCAAGGCTGGCTATCGTTGGAAGACCAGGGTCCGATGCCTACGCGGCCCATATTTCGAATACCATCGGTGAAACATCGCAAATCATATCGAGGTTCGAGTTCCTCTCCGATGATGCGCTCGGTTTGTGGCTCAGCGCCGCCGACGCCGTTATTGCCAACTATCGCGAAATCCTTACCTCCGGCGCCGCCAGCCTGGCTCGCTCGTACGGCATCCCTCTGATACTACCCCATCGGCTCGACACGATCGACCTCGATGAACCGACGCCCTATGTGCGGCGGTTTACCGATTTTGCGACCGACTTCCGCACCGAACTCGACGCTGCACTGTTGCTGCCGCCGGACTTTGCAGCGGCAGCAACCTGGCGCGATGCGTGCAGTTGGGACAGAATCGCGGAGCTGACGATGGACGGGTATCGGTGTGCAACGGAGCACAAGTGTTGCGTGGCTTCGCATCGTTGAAGCGCAAGGCTGGTCGAGTGATTGCGGTAAACTCGCGGATCGAAATTATATAACTGCTAGGGTAAATGACTGGCTTTAATGTGAGTCCATTAGTTTCAATTCTCATTCCGTGCCACAACGCTCGGCAATGGATCAGCCAATGCATTGAAAGTGCTATCGATCAAACGTATCCGCACAAGGAAATCGTTGTAGTCGATGACGGTTCGACGGATGGCAGTCAGGATGTAATTCGTAGGTTCGGCGATCGCGTTCGATCCGAATTCGGTCCAAATCGTGGTAGTAACTTCGCGCGCAATCGGCTTGTGGAGCTGAGCCGCGGTGATTGGCTCGCGTTTCTCGATGCTGATGATTACCTTTTGCCCGAGAAGATCGAACGGCAAATGGAGGCTGTCGAACGCAATAGGGATATTGCAGTCGTCTCTTCACCACCGATCGAGTTTATTGAGAAGACTGGCAAGACATATCAGCAGACGTTTGAAGACGATGACCTTCTTGCAAACTATATCGGTTGGGGACGTTTCTCCACGACCGCCTGTTTGTGGAAGAAGGAGGCTCTCAACGAGGTTGGCGGCTGGAACCAAAATCAACCGGTTTGCCAGGAGCATGAGCTAATCCTTCGCCTTATACTCGCGGGCAAGGAGTTTAAGCTGTTGAAGGAGCCCCTGTCAGTTTATCGGAAGGCGAACGACGATTCGATCTCGCGGCGTTCTCCAATAAGAACTTTGACCCATCAGATGGCGCTCCTGAACAAGCTTGAGAGTTTCCTCATCGCTTCTGGAAAGCTGCAGGATAATCACCGCAGAGCACTCGAACAGACCAGATTCCAAGCTGCGCGCACGTCCTATGCTCACGACAGAGAGTTTGCGGGCGGCCTAATTAGACAAATCTATCAGACTAACAATGAATTTACTCCGCGTGGAGACGCAGCGCCTTTGGCCTATCGGGTCTTCTTTAAATTGTTTGGGTTCAGGCGGACAGAAAGCATTGCGGAAACTATTCGCGCAGTCAGATCATTTCGTCGTCAATAAGAGTCATTCAGATTCTTAGCTGGTGAAGTCCGTGAATTCAGAGATAGATGGGAGTGTCGCACACGCCGGCTTGGACTCGGGCCGTTGGTCTGCAACACGGCTGCGAAACCTCAAATATCTGCTGCTCGCGAGCGATGAGTCCGTGCAGGGC
>LNFM01008059.1_pt1 | contig 16118 bp, 13 predicted proteins | sample 596031 | NCBI WGS metagenome assembly LNFM01 (sample SAMN04254537, study PRJNA301005) | activated carbon metagenome | isolation source: dual media filters at the Ann Arbor, Michigan drinking water treatment plant | place: USA: Ann Arbor
CTATGTGGACACCGGCTTCACCGCCGGGCTTGAGGAACAGCTGGATGACATTTCCGGCGGCCGCGCCGAGTGGCGCGCGGTGATGCACGCCTTCTGGAACGACTTCCGCTCCGCGGTGGATGCGACGAAAGACCTCAAGATCAGCGATGTGATTGATCGCCTGGACGAGGAACTCGGCGCACATTTCTTCCCCAAGCCGGCCGATGGCGGCGACCCGCGCGCCTGCCCCTCCTGCTCCACCGGACGGATCGGGCTGCGGCTCGGGCGCACCGGCGCCTTCATCGGCTGCTCGAACTATCCGGAATGCCGCTACACCCGCCCGCTGGCCGTGCCCGGCGCCGAGGGCGAGGGCGCCGGCGTGCTGGACGATGACGTGCGCGTGCTGGGCGCCGACCCGACCAGCGGCCTGGAGGTCACGCTGCGGCGCGGCCCCTATGGCATCTATGCGCAGCTCGGCGAAGGCGGCGTGGATGCCAAGGGCAAGCCCACCAAGCCCCGGCGCGCCAGCCTCTCGCGCGGGATGGACCCCGAGGTGATGACGCTGGAATCCGCCCTGGCGCTGCTGTCCATGCCGCGCATCGTGGGGCTGCATCCCGAGACGGGGGAGGAGATCAGCTCCAATCTCGGCCGCTTCGGGCCCTATCTGAAGATGGGCGCGCTGAGCAAATCCCTGGACCGCGATGACGACCCGCTGACCATCGGCCTGAACCGCGCCGTGGACCTGATGGCCAGCGCGAAGCCGCGCGGGATCACGCTGGGGGATCACCCCAAGGGCGGCATTGTCGAGGTGCGGCGCGGGCGTTTCGGGCCTTACCTCATGCACGGCACGCGCGTCGCCAACCTGCCGCGGGGCACGGAGATGGAGGCGGTGACGCTGGAGGAGGGCATCGCCATCCTCGCCGAGAAGGGCAAGGAATTGCCGCCCATGAAGGGCAAGGGCGGCAAGAAGGCGCCCGTCAGGAAGGCCGCGCCGAAGAAGGCGGAGGCACCGGAAGCCAAGGCGGCCCCGGTGAAGAAGGCATTGGCGAAGAAGCCCGCAGCCAAGAAGGCGGCCGTTAAAAAGCCGGCGGCCAAGACCAAGGCGGGCGGCTGAGATGCCGCGCAGCGGGCCTCCGGCGAAGGGGCAGAAGGCCCGCAAGTCCAACGCCAAGAAGCGCGCGGATGACGCCAGCCCCGCGCCGAACAAGACCGGCCGCGCCAAGGTGAAGACCGCGCCCAAGGGCGCAGCCTTGCCGAGCAAGGCCGACCTCAAGCTCTTCCTCATCAGCATGGGCGGCCGCGTCGGCAAGAGCGAGATCGCCCGGCATTTCGGCCTGCACACCGAGCAGCGCCCGGCGCTGCGGCAATTGCTTTCGGAGATGAAGTTCGAGGGCAGCGCCAAGCCCGTCGGCAAGCGCACCTTCGCGGGCGAGGCCGCGGGGGCGCCGGTGGTGGCACCCAGCCCCATCCCGGGCGCGCGCTTCAAGCCGGCCGCCCCCTCCCGCGCGTTGGGCAAGACCGACCGCGGTACGCCGCCCGACCGCAACGGCCCGCCCGCGCGCGGCCGCCTGCCGCGCCAGGCCGAGGCCGAGGCGCCCGCGCCCGAGGCCCCAGCGCGCCCCACCCGCCTGCCCGAGACGGCCGTGGTGGAGGCCTTCGGCACCGATCCCGATGGCGACCCCATCGCCCGGCCCATCGGCTGGCAGGGCGAGGGCAAGCCCGTCATCTATATGCATCCCGAGCGGCGCGGACAGACGGCCCTGGCCCCCGGTGAGCGCGTGCTGGCCAGGCTGCGCCACATCACCGGCGAGAAATACGAGGGCCGCACCCTCAAGCGCCTCGGCGCCGCGGAGGATCGGCGCCGCATCCTCGGCGTCTTCCAGGATGGCCGCATCATCCCCACCGACCGCCGCCAGAAGGCCGAATGGACCGTGCCCCCCGGCGAGGAAGGCGGCGCCCATGGCGGCGAGATCGTCCTGGCCGAGGCCCTGCCCTCCAGCGGCTTCGGCCTGCGCCCCGCGCGCATCGTGGAGCGGCTGGGGCGCGTGGGTGAGCCGCGCTCGGTCTCGCTCATCTGCATCCATGCCCATGGCATCCCCGAGCTCTTCACCGCCGAATCCGAGGACCAGGCCGAGCGGGCCGAGGCCGTGCCGCTGGGCAAGCGGACCGATCTCCGCAGCACGCCGCTGATCACCATCGATGGCGAGGATGCGCGGGATTTCGACGATGCCGTCTTCGCCGAACCGGTTGGAGACGGCTGGAAGATCATCGTCGCCATCGCCGATGTGGCCCACTACGTCACACCCAATTCCGCGCTGGACCGCGATGCCTGGGCCCGCGGCAATTCCGTCTATTTCCCCGACCGCGTCGTGCCCATGCTGCCTGAGGCCCTGTCGAACGGCTGGTGCAGCCTGAAGCCGCTGGAGGAGCGCGGCTGCCTCTTCGTCGAGATGCATTTCGACGCCGCCGGCACCAAGACCGGGCACAAATTCGGCCGTGGCCTGATGCGCAGCTTTGCCCGGACCACCTATGAGCAGGTCCAGGCACTGCACGATTCGGGCGAGGCGCTGGAGGGCGTGCCCGAAGGCCATATCGCCCGTCTCTACGCCGCCTTCCGCGCCCTGCTCTCGGCGCGCGAGCGGCGCGGCACGCTGGATCTCGACCTGCCTGAGCGCCGCGTCATGCTGGATGCCGAGGGCAATGTCACCGCCGTCATCCCGCGCCCGCGCCTCGACAGCCATCGCCTCATCGAGGAGTTCATGGTCGCCGCCAATGTCTGCGCGGCGGAGGAGCTGGAGCGGCTGGGGCAGCCCTGCATGTACCGCATCCATGCGCCGCCCTCGGAGGAGAAGTACAACTCCCTGAAGGAGTTCCTGGGCACGCTCGGCCTTTCGCTGAACCCCGTGGGCCAGCTCCAGCCGCGTGATTTCCAGATGCTGCTGGACAAGGTGAAGGACACGCCCGAGGCGCGGATGGTGAATGAGACCGTTCTGCGCAGCCAATCCCAGGCGGCCTATGAGCCCGACAATATCGGCCATTTCGGCCTGGCCCTGCCGCGCTACGCGCATTTCACCTCACCCATCCGCCGCTATGCCGATTTGCTGGTGCATCGCGCGCTGATCCGGGGCCTGAAGCTCGGCAAGGACGGGCTCTCGGAGGCGGAAACGGCCCGCTTTCCGGAAACCGGCGAGCACATCACCGCCACCGAGCGCCGCGCCGCCGCCGCCGAGCGCGATGCGGTGGACCGCTACCTGGCCGCCTATCTGGCGGATCGCGTGGGGGCGAGCTTCGCCGCGCGTGTCTCGGGCATCCATGCCTTCGGCGTCTTCGTGCAGCTGAGCGAGACCGGCGCCTCCGGCTTCGTGCCGATGAAGGCCCTGCCGGAGGATCACTGGATCGCCTCCGAGGACAAGCGCAGCCTGGTCGGCCGCCATTCCCGCCAGGTGATCCGCCTGGGGGACGAGGTGGAGGCGCGGCTGCGGGAGGCCAATGCCCAGACCGGCAGCCTGGTCTTCGAGCTGCTGATGGGCGGTGCGCCACGCCGCATCCGCGCGGGGCGCAAACGCAAGGCTTGACGGGTGCGCCCCGGCCGCTAGAACACCGCTTCCCTTTCCGCACCAATCCGCCCATGGGCCAACCCATGACCCGGCTGGGGCGCAGCACAGAGCAAAGACAAGACCATGGCCAAGGCCAATACGATCCTCATCAAGCTGATCAGCTCCGCCGATACGGGCCACTTCTACGTCACGAAGAAGAACACCCGCACGGCCACCGGCAAGCTCGAGCTGAAGAAGTACGATCCGAAGGTGCGCAAGCACGTCGTCTACCGCGAAGGCAAGATCAAGTAAGCTTCGCCCGACTTTCCTGATACCGGGGACCAGCGCCGCATTGGCTTCCGGGCGGCTGGTCCGGAGCGGCTGAAGGCCTATTTTGCCCGGCCATTCTCTCTCTCTTCGGATATCTCCATGCAACTCATCGGCCGTACCCTCTCGCCCTTCGTTCGCAGGGTGGCGGCGACGCTCGCCGTCTATGGCCTGGCTTGCGAGAGCCTGCCCCTCTCCACCATCGCCGATGCCGCCGCCATCCGGGAGCGCAACCCGCTGGGCCGCGTGCCCGCCCTGGTCCTGGATGATGGCGAGGTGCTGGTGGATTCCAGCGCCATCATCGACCACCTGGACAGCCTGGCCGGAGAGGCCGCGCTCACCCCGCGCGCGGGCGCCGAACGCCGGCGCGTGCTGCACGCCGTGATGCTCGGCCTCGGCGCCACCGAGAAAAGCGTCAGTGCCTATTACGAAGGCCAGCGCCGGCCCGAGGGCCTGGTCTGGGCCGAGGGCCTGGCCCAGCTCGAAGCCCAGGCCCAGGCCGGCTTCGGCGCGCTGGAAGCCATGCTGACCAGCGATTACCTGTGCCTTGGCCGCCTGACCCAGGCGGATGTGACGGCAGTCTGCGGCCATGACTTCGTGGCCCGCGTCAGCCCCGGCCTGCTGGAAGGCCGATTCCCGCGCCTGACCGCCCTCGCCGCCCGGCTGAACGCGGATCCGCGCATCGGTGGCACTGCCTTCAAGGGCTGAGCCACCGCGCAATCACCTGATTGCGGAACGGGTTAACCCTTCCTTCAGCGGAATGACGTAAAGCTCACGCGACAGGGCCGGCCCATCTGTGCTGCACTGCACAAATTGGGTCTTGAACTCTGACCAAAGTGCCTTAGATACGATTTCGTAATGGGAAGGATCGCAAGCACGGCTCCATGAATTCAAAGGGGGCTCGCATGCTTCGTCGTCATCTGCTCAGGCGTCATCTTCTGGTGGGCGCGCTGGCCGCGCCGGCCGTGCTTCGCACCCAGGCCGCGCGCGCCACACAGCCGGTGGATGTGGAATTGGTTCTCGCGGTGGATGTCTCCCGTTCCGTCGACAACGAGGAACAGGAGATGCAGTTCAAGGGCTATGCCGCCGCCTTCCGCGACCGCCGCCTGGTCGAGGCCATGGCCCGCGGGCCCGTCGGTTCCATCGCCTGCACCCTCTTCACCTGGTCCGACTGGAACATCCAGGAGCACTTGGTCCCCTGGATGAAGCTGGACGGCCCGCAATCCGCCGAGCGCTTCGCCCAGGCCATCGACGCCGCCCCGCGGCGGACGCATCTCTACACCTCCATCTCCGGCGCCATGGACTACGCCGCCCGCCTCTTCGGCCAGGGCTATGAGGGGACACGGCGCGTCGTGGACATCTCGGGCGATGGCATCAACAATTCGGGGCGCGAGGTGGGTGCGGCGCGTGAGGAGGCGCTGAACCAGGGGATCGTGCTCAACGGCTTGGCCGTGCTGGACCGCACGCCGCCGCCGCCCGGCCTCGGCGCCATGCAGCCGCTCGATGAATATTACCGCGAGCGGGTGATCGGCGGGCCCGGCGCCTTCCTGATGGTGGCGGATGGCTTCGAGAGCTTCGAACAGGCGGTGCGCCGCAAGATCATCCGGGAGGTTGCGGCCGCGCCGCCGCCGGGGCCGATGGTGGAGCGGGCCACGGTTTAAGAGGCCTCCGGCGGCTGGGGCCACGGGCCCCAGACCCCTTTTTATTCAATAGCTTCCAAGGGCGGCGCCAAGGAATGGGGTCTGGGGCCCCCAGCCGCCGGAGGCTCCTTTGATCTGCCGCATGGCGCCCGCCCCCAACCCTGCCATCATGGTGATCCATCCCAGGAGGAGATCACCCCATGGCCGAGATTGACCACATCGTGCTCGGTGCCCGCACTCTCGACGAGGGCGCCGCCTTCGTCACCAGGCTGCTGGGCGCGAAGCCGCAGCCTGGCGGCAAGCATGAGGGGGCCGGCACGCACAATCTGCTGCTCGGCCTCGGGCCCGATTGCTACCTGGAAATCATCGCCCCCGATCCGGACCAGCCCGAGCCCGCCCATCCCCGCCTCTTCGACCTGGATGACCCCGCCACGCGCACCATGCTGGAGGCCGAGCCCCGGCTGATCAGCTGGGTCGCCCGCACGCCCTCCATGGCCAGCGTCATGGCGCGACTCGGCCCCCGCGGCGGCACGGTGCGGGAGATGAAGCGCGGCGACCTCGCCTGGTCCTTCGCCGTGCCCCCTCAGCGGCAGGACATGGACAATCTCATCCCCCCACTGATCGAGTGGAAGGGCGAACGCGCCGGCCGCCATCTGCACGACAGCCATTTCCGCCTGACGTCCCTCGAGGCCGAGCATCCCGAGGCGGAGGCGCTGCGAACGGCGCTGGAGGAACGCGGCCTGGGCGCCGCGCTGCTGGTCAAGCGCGGGCCGCATCCGCGCCTGGTCGCCCGGCTCAAGGGGCCGGACGGGGCAGAACACATCCTCACGAGCGCTTGAGAGCATCCCGATCGGGCGAGCCTCTTGCGCCGATTGGTGGAGGCCCCTCCTCGCCGTGGCCTGTCCGTGCTAATTTCGGTTGCATGTCGCGCTTGATGCAACCTTGCGGATTACGAAGTGGCGTCGCGCCCAGCGGCGGCGGGGCGATAGCGCCAGACGCTGGCCGGCGGGAAATTCGCGAGGGTGAAGGCCATGCGCCGCGCCGTTATGCCGAGCTTGGCGTAAGGCAGGGGCGAGGTGGCGCAATAGGTGTAGAGCAGGAAGCCGCGGCCGGGCGCCACGCTCTCCACCGCATCGCGGAAGGCCTCCTGCCGCTCCAGCGGCAGCAGCACCAGCGGAATGCCGCAGATGGCGGTGCCGATCTGGCCGTGCATGTGCGGCGGCAGGGTGTTCTTGAGGTCGAAGGCATCGCCGCAGATGACGTTGACGCCGGGCAGCGCGATGCGCAGGAAATCCGCCATCTCGGGCACGATCTCGACGACAATCAGCTTCTGCGCGGGCACGCCGGCGGCCAGCAACGCGGCCGAGATGACGCCGGTGCCGGCGCCCAGCTCCAGCACATATTCGTCCGGTCCCCGCTCCACCGCCGCCGCGATCTTGCGGCAGAGCGAAGGAGAGGATGGAATGATGGATCCCATCTGCAGGGGGTTGCGCAGCCAGCGCCGGAAGAAGAGGCTCTTGTTGGCGGCCGGCTCTTGCCGGTCCAGAGTCATTTCAGACACATCACGCTCCTGTTGCCTTGCGCGCCTGACCTGAGGGGAACATCCAGCCGATGACCGCCCGCATCCTCGCGGTGGATGATATCGCGGCCAATCTTCGCCTGCTCGAAGCCAAGCTTCAGGCCGAGTATTACGAAGTCCTGCTCGCCTCCAGCGGCCAGGAAGCCCTGAATGTCGCTTTCACACAAATGCCAGATGTCATTCTCCTGGATGTCATGATGCCGGGCATGGATGGCTATCAAGTGTGCACGGCGCTCAAGGCCGATGCACGGACCCAGCACATCCCCGTCGTCATGGTGACCGCCCTGACCGACAGCACGGAACGGGTCCGCGGCCTCGAAGTCGGCGCCGATGACTTTCTCTCCAAGCCCGTGGACGACGCGACGCTCTTCGCCCGGCTGCGCGCGCTGCTGCGCGTGAAGCAGGTGCAGGATGCCTGGCGCCTGCGCGCCGAGACGGCCAAGGATCTCGGCCTCGAATCGGCGCCCGAGCCGGCGATTTCGGTGACCGGCGCGCGTGCGCTGATCATGGCGGAAATCCCCGAGGAGATGGAGGTGGTGCGCGCGGCGCTGGCGGCCGATGCGCTGAAGATCACCTCGGTCACCACCATCGAGGAAGCCCAGCGCCTGCTCTCCAAGGGCGATTTCGACCTGGCGCTGCTGGCCCTGCCGCCGGACGCGACGGAGGTTCTGCGCCTGGCCTCGCGCCTGCGCGCGCAGAACAACACGCGGGACCTTCCGCTGCTGCTGCTGGCGGATTCGGCGCAGAAGACGCAGGTGCTGCGCGGCTTCGACCTGGGCGCGAACGACCACGCCTTCCGCCCGCTCGACCCCAATGAGGTCCGGGCGCGGGCGCGCAACCAGATCCGCCGCAAGCGCTACCAGGAGCGGCTGCGCGCCGAGCTCGACCGCTCGCTCGAAATGGCGGTGACCGACCAGCTGACCGGCCTGCGCAACCGCCGCTATGTGCGCCGGCATCTGGATGGCCTGCTGCGCACGGAGGAAGCGGCGGTGCTGCTGGTGGACATCGACAAGTTCAAATCCATCAACGACACCCATGGGCATAATACCGGCGATGCCGCCCTGCGCGATGTGGCCGAGCGGCTGCGCGTCCAACTCCGTGCCGCCGATGTCGTTGCGCGCTATGGCGGTGAGGAGTTCCTGGCCGTGCTGACCGGCGCGCCCAGCGCCTATGCGCTGATCGTGGCCGACCGCCTGCGCGAGGCCATCGCCGCCGAGCCGGTGCGCGTGGGCGCGCTGGAGGTGCCCATCACCATCAGCATCGGCGTCGCCGTGGGCGGACCCGGCGTGCCGGCCGAGCAACTGATCGGCTCCGCCGACGAGGCGCTGTACCGCGCCAAGCGCGACGGCCGGAACCGCGCCTACCTGGCCGACCCCGCGCTGGATAAATCGGCCCAATAGGAACGCCGCGGGCACTCTGACAACTTTGTCATGGTGCTTCCCGAATGCTTCCAGCCTTGGCCGGGCAGGGTGCCTCCAGCAGCGGGACAGGGGTCCCGCGCCGCAACTGGAGACCACCATGACCCTCCCGATTTCCCGCCGCCTGCGTGCAGGTTTCGCCGGTGCCCTGATGGCCGGCACGGCCCTCGGCGGCTTCGCCTTCTGGCAGGGCCACCCGGCCCAAGCCCAGATGGGCGCCATCAGCGTCCCCGCCATCACCCAGACCGCCGTGGCGCTGCCTGGCTTCGCCGACCTCGCCGCCCGAATCCGTCCCGCCGTGGTCACCATCACGACGACCGAGCGCGCGACGCAGGTCAGCAGCAACTCGCCCTTCCCGCCGGGCAGCGAGCAGGACCAGCTCTTCCGCCGCCATTTCGGCGAGCAGCCGGGCCAGCGGCAGCAGCCGCAACGCCCCGCCAATGCGCTGGGCTCGGGCTTCATCGTGGATGCCGATGGCACGGTGGTGACCAACAACCACGTCGTCCGCAACGCGACGAGCGTGAAGGTGAAGCTGGAGGATGGGCGTGAGCTGAATGCCCGCGTGGTCGGCCGTGACGAGCGCACCGACATCGCCGTGCTGAAGGTGGATGCCGGCCAGCCCCTGCCCTTCCTGGCGCTGGGTGACAGCAACACCGCCCGCCCCGGCGACTGGGTGGTGGCCGTGGGCAACCCCTTCGGCCTGGGTGGCACGGTGACGGCGGGCATCGTCTCGGCGCGCGGGCGTGACATCGGCGTCGGCCCCTATGATGATTTCATCCAGATCGACGCCTCGATCAACAGCGGCAATTCGGGCGGCCCGCTCTTTGGCCTCGATGGCAGCGTGATCGGCGTGAACACGGCGATCTTCTCGCCCAGCGGCGGTTCGGTGGGCATCGGCTTCGCCATCCCCTCCAACATGGTCCGCCAGGTGGTGGCGCAGATCCAGGCCAATGGCCGGGTGGAGCGCGGCTTCCTGGGCGCCTCGACGCAGCCGCTGACGCCGGCCCTGGCGCGCTCGCTGCGCCTTTCCAAGCCGGAAGGCGCCCTGGTCGGTCAGGTCGAGCCCGAGAGCCCGGCCGCCCGCGGCGGCCTGCGCGCCGGCGATGTGGTGACCCAGGTGGGTGAGACCGCCGTGGCCAATCCGCGGGACCTGGCGCGCGCCATCGGTGATGCCCGCCCGGGCAGCGAGGTGCGGCTCTCCGTGCAGCGCGACGGCGCCGCGCAGGAGCTGCGAGTGACGCTGGCGCAGCTGCGCGATGGCCAGGCGGCCGGGGCGAAGCCCGCGGCCGAGGCGGAAAGCCGCGGCGGCCCGGTGGGCGTGGCCCTGGCGCCGATCACCCCCCAGGCGCGGCAGCAGCTGAACCTGCCGGCCAATGCCAATGGCGCCGTCATCGCGGGCATCCGCGACGGCAGCCCGGCGGCCGAGGCGGGCCTGCGCGAGGGTGACGTGATCATCGGCGTCGCCGGCCGTGACGTGGCCGATGTGCAGGCGACGGTGGGCGCGATCCGCGAGGCGGCGCGCACCCCCGGCTCGGCCATCGCGCTGCGCATCCTGCGGGAAGGCCGCAGCGCCTTCGTGGCGGTGGAGATGCCGGCCCAGGGGTAATCGCGGCCAGCTGAGCAAAACCGGGCCCGGACAACAGGGCCGGTTTCATCAGGCGGCGCTCGCTCCCCCCTTTGCGAGTGCAGCCTTTGAGGCAGGCCCCACCCCCGGGCCTGCCTCCTTTTTTCAGTCGAAGCCCACCGGGAAATGCGCCGGAAAGGGCGAGCCCGCGCCATCCACCGGGCCCAGCCGGCGCAGCCCCTCGCGTTGCAGCAGCGGCTTGAGCATCTGCGGAATCACCGCACGGTTGATCTGCGCGCCGAAGCAATGATGCATCCCATAGCCCCAGAGCATGGTGTCGCCCCAGGGCCGGTCGGTGCGGAATTCCCCGGGCGATTCCAGCGCGAAGGGGTCGAACATCGCCGAGAGATTGGCGGCCAGCACCATGCTCCCCTCCGGGACGCGCAGCGCGCGCAGATGCCCGCGCGCGATCACCACCTCCCGCACGGCGCGGCGGTAGAGGATGGGGTTCACGGGGTCGAAGCGCAGCGCCTCGAAGAGGCAGGCGCCGAGCAGCGCGTCATCCCCATGCCGGGCGGCTTCCTGGGCCATGGCCAGGGCGGCCGGCTGCTCGAAGAGCTGGTTCAGCGCCAGCACCGCCGCCTTGGAGAGGGTCGGCACCAGGCCGATCATCAGCCCCAGCAGGTTGTTGCGGATGGCCAGATCCCCCAGCCCCGGCATGGCCAGGCAGCGGTTCAGCACATCATCCCCGGCGACAGGGGCGGCACGGCGCGCGGCAATGGCGCCGTCCAGCCAGGCGCGGCAGGCCTGCGCATCCGCCAGCGCCGCGCGGCCCACAACGGGGTCGGCGTCGAGATCGGCGAAGAGGTACCAGAACATCCGGGTGGTCCAGCGGATCATCTCCGCCTCCGAGGGGCCGGGCGTGCCGAAGTATTCCGCCAGGATGCGCGCCGCGATGGGGCCGGTGAGCTGCGCGGGCACATCCAGCCGCCCGCCGGAAGCCGCGACGATCGCCGCCGCCTGCGCCGCGACGAAGGGGATGAGGCGGGTTGCCACATCCTCACGCCGGACGACAAGGCGCATCATCGAGACGTCGCGCACATAATCCGCGCTGTCCTGCATGCCGAGAAAGAAGTTCTCGCCGCCGGTGATGGCGCGCATGCGCGGCTCATAGACCACGGCGAAATCCGCCTCGCGCTCCAGCACCTCGGTCACATCGGCATGGCGGGTGATGAGGACGGTGCCGGTGCTGTCATAGGCGGTGATAAAGCGCCGCTTCAGCCGCAGATTGGGCTTGAAGGCGCGGAGTGCGGCAAAGACCAGGCGCTGGCTGGAGGATGCGCCGAGCAGCGCCGCCAATCCGCCCGGGCGGAAGGCGGCCGGCACGCCCAGCGCCACCAGGCGGAACAGCGCCGCGAAGCCCGCGCCCCAGAGGGCGGCGCGGATTCGCAGCGCCGCGATCACGTCGGGTCCACCAGGCCATGCGCGATCATGCGCAGCGCCGTCATGGAGGGGACGAAGAAATACTCGCCGCCGCGGCTCTCCACGAATTGCGGCATGCCCGCGCAGATGAAGGGCGGCTGGCCCGAGCCGGTCTCGGCCGCGATGACGAATTTCGAATCCGCATCGTGATTGCCGATGATCGGGCAGGTGTCATTGCCGCTGTTGAAATCCAGCCCGTATTGCATCCATTGCTGCTGGACGAATTCGAATTGCCGGAACAGGCTGGCGCAGCCGGCCAGCATGACGATGCCGTGCTCGCCCGCGTCATCGTCCCCGCCGCCATAGGGCAGGCCGCGCCGCAGGATGCGCCGGCGGTTGTTGAGCACCGAGCCGTTCCACTTCTTCGGATCATCGCTGGAGAGGTAGGGGTCCAGCATGTCCCGCGTGTTGGAGCGGCGCAGATGCGAGTTCAGCGGGCATTTCGCCCCCTGCCCATCGCTGCGGAAGGTGAAATCCACCATGGCGCGGTTCAGGGCCGCGATGGTCACCTGGTCCGCCGCTGCCTCGGCCGCCGCGCGGCGGGCGCGGAAATCCAGCCATTCCGCATGCGTGCCCGCCGCCATGAGCGGCACGCCATCCGCCCAGCGGCCGGCCATCTTGGCCTTCAGCGTTTCCACGGCCTCCTCCGGGTCCACGCCCATGACGGCGCCGTATTGCTGCGCGGTCCGGGCGATCCAGTCGTGGAAGGCGGCGATGTTCTGGTGCAGCTTGCGATAGGCGAAGAAGGTGCCGTTGCGGCTGAAATCCAGCGGCAGGCCGGCCGCCGGAATCTCCTGCGACTCGTCGGGATGGCCCAGCAGGAATTCGCCGGTGGCGATTGGCGCCCAGCTCTGGTTCGGCAGCAGCTTGCCCTGGCCGACCGCCGCCTCGGCCGCCAGCTCCGCCGGCATCTGGCCCTGGAAGACGGGATCGCCGATCGCGTCCACGAAGCCGAAATGCTCCATAGGCGTGGGTTGCAAATGCCCCTCCACCGTGGGGGCCAGCAGGGCGGAGAGATCCTGCCAGCGCGGATCGGCGCCGCGATGGCCGGACAGCACCTCCACCCCGCCTTCCGTCGCATGGCAGAGCCCGATGAGCTCGCGCGTCATCTCTTCCAGGCGGGGCACCGCCTCGCCGGCTTCGGTCATCTGCGCGTTGAGGGTGACGAGGATGTGGATCCGCTTAGGCTCCAGCCAAACCTCGTCCCAGGCCTCGGAGATGGGCTTCGGGTGGTTGTCGCCCAGGATGTCGGCGCGGGCGGCCATGCCGTCGAGGAATTCATCCGGCATGGCGCGCAGCGTGCGGATGGGCACGCCCAGTGCCAGCAGGCCCCGGAAGGTGAAGGCGAAGTTCAGCGCCACCTCGGGCCTTTGCTGATAGATGGTGCCGGGCGGATAGGGCTTGCGCGCGGAGGGCCAGCGCAGCGCCGTCGTCACCTGGCGGCGCATCATCTGCAGCAAGGTGCGGCCAGCCTCGGGCCGCGCCACATGCAGCAGCAGGAAGCGCCCCTTGGGGAAGCCGAGCCGCCCATAGGCCGAGAGGATATTCCCCTGGATATCGGCGAGTTCGAGCTGGACACTCATGGGCGAAATCTCCCTTCAGGAGCGGACGACCCCGCGCGGCTGGGTCGGCCCCGTCACATCGCCCGGCCGGTGCCTGGCCAGGAATTCGGCAAAGCCCGCATAGAGCGCGGCCGGGCTTTCGCCCTGGGTCGCGATCGCAAAGCGGGTGAAGCGCTGCTGGAGATAGAGGGCCTTGAGCACGCTCGGCAGGTCCGAGCGCGGCGCCGCGGGAAAGGGCTTTTGCCCCGCGCGCATGATGCGGAACAAGGCCGCACCCGCCACGCCAGCCAGGCCCAGCAGCCCCGCGAGCGCCAGCCAGAGCCAGGCCGCCCCGGCAAACGGGGCGATGACCAGCCCCAGCACCAGCGCCGCCACCGCCCCCAGCGCCAGGTTGATGAAGGGCTTGAGCGAGAGCGGTGCGAGCGGCGGCGCGCCGGGCCAATAGTCGTTGAAGGGCATGGTGGTCTCAAGCTCGCAGCCGCGGATGTAGCGGGCGAAGCCGCTGCCATCCGTAATGGCGGCGCCGCGATGGCAATGGGCGAGGATGGCGCGCCATTCCTCCCCCATCACGGACCAGAGGCCGCGCAGATAGCCATCCACCGTCTCGGCGCTGCCATCGGCCGCGTCGAAATCCGCGACATAGATGAGGAAGGCGCCGTCCAGCCGGTCCACCGGGTCGAATTGCGTGGGGGGCGGGCCGGCGATCGCGACCTTGATCGGGTCGCGTTGGTTGCGGCCGTTGAAGGCGACGTCATCGAGGATGACAAGCCGGGTGAAATGCGTGCGCGATTCCCGGGCGAAGGGCGCGTTCACGCCGATCTTCTCGGTCGCCGGGGATTGCAGCGCGGTGGGCAGCGCCGCCAGCACCTCGCGCAGGGCATGCAAATGGGAGGTGACCTGGCCGCCGGCCATCGGATCCTCCACCGCATCCATCCGCACGGGGATCAGCGCGGTGAGGAAGTAGTGGCCACCATCGAAACTCGGCATGGCGGGCGCCTCAGGTCATCGGGCGCTTGATCAGCGCCTCGCGGTTGATGTCGGCATTGCGGGTGTCGTTGCTGGCCACGGGGGCATAGCCGGCGGAGGCGAGGTCGTTCTGCACCTCGATGAGGGCGGCGCGATAAGCCTCGGCGAAGGCCTGGGGTGGCAGTTCGGCGTGAAGCTCGGCCAGGCGATCCAGCACGGTCCAGAGGCGTAGCGCCGCCTTGATGTCCCGCTGCGCGGCGCCGGGTGTCGCGTTGTAATAGTAATCCGTATCCACCTGGTTCGCGCGAATGTAGTTCTTGAACGGAGTGATTGGGATCGAGCCCGGGTACTTCGTGCTGGAATACCAGAACAGGTCCAGCCCATTCGGAATGCCGTCCGAAAAGGCGTCGATATACTGGTCCCAGGTGCCGTTGAAATTGCTGACGAAGAGCATGTAGTCATTGCGCAGTTGCGGCTTACCCTGGCCAAGGTCAGGCCATTGCTTGCGCTTGATCAGCACCCAGCGGGCAAAATGGATGATGGAAAGGCCCAGCAAGCCACCCAATTGCTGCGGCTGGGTGCGGGCCAGCATGAAGATGAGCCGGTTGATCCAGGTCTTCCACGGCCGCATGGGAGTGACGACGTTCATCCCATAGGCCTTGCCCGCGACATTCGACATTCGGTTTGCCACCCATGCGCGTGTTTCTTGGAAAGATTAACAACCTTAACGCGAGTATCGGGGCAATCAAATGGTTTTTCGCCTTGGCTGCGCGAATGCGATGGCCGGGGGCCGACCGGTCAGCCGGCCGCGAATTCCGCCCGGATGGCGTCGCTATGCTCGCCCAGACGGGGCACGGGGCCAAATGCGCGCGGGCCATCGCTGAAGCGCGCGGCGGGGGCGGCGAGCGGGATCAAGCCCTTCTCCGTCTCCACCTCGATGCGGCGCAGCGCCTTGTGCTGCGACAGCCCAGCGACGTTGTTCACGAAGCCATAGGCGGTGTTGGCGCGCGTCAGCCGCTCCACGCAGGCGTCGCGGTCATGCGCCTTGAAGACGCTGGCGATATGGGCATCCACCATCGGCCGCTGCGCCACGCGCTCCAGGTTGATGCGGAAGCCCTCACGCTCCGTCAGGCTCTGGTCGCCCAGGAAATGCTCGGCGAATTGCGCCCATTCGCGCTCATTCTGGATGGAGATGAGGATCAGCGCACCATCCTTCGTCTCGAAGGCGCCATAGGGGCAGAGCGAGGGATGGGCCAGGCCGATGCGCTGCGGCTCCTTCCCCGTGCCTTCGAGGTAGAGCAGCGGGACGTTCATCCAATCGGCCATGCCGTCGAACAGGCTGACGCCGATGCCCTTGCCGCGCCCGGTGATGCCGCGCTCGATCAGCGCTTCCAGCACCGCCGCATGGGCGTTCATCCCGCAGGCGATGTCGCAGGCGGAGACGCCCACGCGCCCCGGCCCCTCCGGCCGGCCGGTGACGGAGGTGAGGCCGCTTTCCGCCTGCACCAGCAGGTCATAGGCCTTCATGGCGGCGTATTCGCCCTCCTCGCCATAGCCGCTGATATCCACGGTGATGAGGCGCGGATGCCTGGCGCGCAACTCGGCAGAGCCGAAGCCGGCCCGCGCCATGGCGCCGGGGGCCAGGTTCTGGATGAAGACATCCGCCTTCTCCAGCAGCCGCGCCAGCAGCGCCTTGTCCGCGGGCTGCTTGATGTCGAGGCAGAGGCTTTCCTTGCCGCGGTTCAGCCAGACGAAATAGGTGGACAGGCCCTTGCAGGCGGCGTCATAGCCGCGGGCGAAATCCCCCTCGGCGCGCTCGATCTTGATGACGCGCGCGCCCGCATCGGCCAGCTTCATCGAGCAGGTGGGCGCGGCCACCGCCTGTTCCATCGAGACGACCAGCAGCCCGGCCAAAGGTTTCCCGCTCAATTCCCCACCCTTTCCACATTTTTCTCAGTCCAGCCGCGCCGCGCGGATATGGCTGCCCCAGCGGGCATGCTCGGCGCGGATCAGTGCCGCCGCGGCCACCGGCCCGCGCTCCGCGCCCTCGGGCGGGATGACGGAA
>LNFM01008062.1_pt1 | contig 16111 bp, 16 predicted proteins | sample 596031 | NCBI WGS metagenome assembly LNFM01 (sample SAMN04254537, study PRJNA301005) | activated carbon metagenome | isolation source: dual media filters at the Ann Arbor, Michigan drinking water treatment plant | place: USA: Ann Arbor
TCGATGCCGGCCGTGGGATCGAACCCGTTGACGAAGCCGGATCCGAGCGAACGGCCGGCGAACAGGCAGACGGCCCCGGCGACGCCGACCGATGCGAGGCCGAGCGCCTGGGCGAGGAGCGCCGAGCGCACCATCCGCGGGTGGACGCACAGGGCCGTCCCGCCGAGGAGGGCGACCATGCCCCCGGCGAAGGTGGTGGCGAGGAGGCTCAGCGGACGGGGAGGGGGGACGTCGTGGCGACCGCGCCGCGTCGCGCCGGGACCGCCGAATCTCCGCCCACGATCTCCGCCTCTCATTGTCTTGCAAGATCTTTGTTTTACAATATTTGAAGATACGGCATACTCTTGGCGAGGACAAGCAGCCGGGCGACCGGGGAGGCCGCGGTGCCGGAGGGTGGTGGGAGCGGGCGGAGCGACGCGGCGGGGGACCGCACGCGGCCGATCCACGTCGCGAAGGCGGAGTTCTTCCGTGTCCTCGGGCACCCGGCGCGCGTGCGCATCCTCGAGCTGCTGCGGGAGGGCGAGCACAGCGTCGGCGAGCTCCAGGTGGCGCTCGGGCTGGACTCGAGCGGGACCTCGCAGCACCTCGGCGTGTTGCGTCGCCAGGGCATCCTGGAGAGCCGCCGCGAGGGGACCAGCGTCTTCTACCGTGTGCGCGACCCGCGCATGTTCGACCTGCTCGAGGTGGCGCGCGGCATCCTGACCTCGTCGCTCGAGGCGACCCAGGCCCTCCTCGCCGAGATGGCGACCACCCCGGAACAGGAGCCCACGACGACCCGCACGCCTCGTCGGGGCGGGGCGGCGTGACCGGCGACGGTGACGCCCGTCCGGGGGCACCCGCGCGGTCCCGCGGCGCCGCGACCGGGCGGGTGCTCCTCGTCGCCGGCGCGCTCGGGCTGGCGTTGTTCGGCAGCCTCCTCCTGGTGTTCACCCCGTCCCTGGATGGCCACCCCGGCCTGCAGACGTTGTGGGTCGTCGCGTCGCTGGTGCTCCTGAAGCTGCCCCTGCTGCTGCTCGTGTGGTGGGTGATCGTCCGGAGGCGTTCGCGCGCCACGCCACCATGGAGCCGCGAGACGACCGCCGCCTTCCTGACGCGCGTGACGGAGGGCGTGTCGCGTGCGCGGCAGGGGCGTGAGCCGGCCGGGGATCTCGGCGACCTGCGCCGGGAGGTCTGGGCGGCGACCGCCCACGCCGACCCCGCCGCGGCGCAGCAGCTCGTGGACCTCGCCCTCGAGATCGAGCGGCTCGAGCGTCGCCGCCCCCACGCTCACGGCGGGGAGCCGGAGCCGGTCCTCGCCGGGGGTGGCGGGCCGCCGACGGCGTGACCCCCCGGCGGGTGCGGCCGGGACGCCGACCCGTCGTTCGTCCTGACCGCCGGACGGGCATGGTCCCGTCGTGGCCGATGACGTCGAGCGAACACCGGACGGGCGGTTCATCGTCGTGGATGGACGGCGGTGGCGGGCGTCCGACCCCGCGATCCCCGACGCTCTCCGCACCGAGCTGGTCCGCGAGCTGATGGCGGCGCGCCGCGACGTGGGTGCGGCGCACGGGGAGGAGCCGCGGACGGCGGCGGCGCGGGCCCGGGTGCAGGACGCGAAGGTCGCCCTCGGGGAGCGCGGCGAGCCGTGGTGGGAGGCCGCGACGGACGAGGGGCGGGCGGACCGGCTGCGCGCCGCGATCCTCACGCTGCTGCGTGCCCGCGACCCGGAGAGCACTATCTGCCCGAGCGACGCCGCGCGCGTCGCGGGCGGCGCCGATTGGCGCCCCGCGGTGCCCGCTGCCCGGGACGTCGCCGCCGGCCTCGCCGACGCCGGGGTCGTGGACGTCCGCCAACGCGGACGATCCGTCGACCCGCGGCAGGCCCGCGGCCCCCTGCGCATCGCCCGCGGACCCTCCTGGCCCGGCTGAGCCTGGCGACGCCGCCGGGCGAGCCGGTATACACCCCTCCGGGGCGGGATCGCCGGACGGAGAGGGAGGGTGGGGGAGCATGGCCACGAGGACCGAGGCGGGCACCGACGGGCACGTCGCCGACAGCCACGACCTGATCCGCGTCCACGGGGCGCGGGAGAACAACCTCAAGGACGTCAGCGTCGAGATCCCGAAACGCCGGTTGACGGTGTTCACGGGCGTGTCGGGGTCGGGGAAGAGCTCGCTCGTGTTCGGGACGATCGCCGCCGAGTCGCAGCGGATGATCAACGAGACCTACAGCGCGTTCCTGCAGGGCTTCATGCCGAACGTCGGGCGCCCCGACGTCGACGTCCTCGACGGCATCACCACCGCGATCATCGTCGACCAGGAGCGGATGGGCGCCAACGCCCGCTCCACCGTCGGCACCGCCACCGACGCCAACGCCATGCTCCGCATCCTCTTCAGCCGCCTCGGCACCCCCCACGTCGGACCGCCGAACGCGTTCTCGTTCAACGTCGCCACCGTCCGCGGCAAGGGGGCCCTCACCGTCGAGAAGGGCGGCCGGAAGGAGACGACGGCGCAGAGCTTCACCCGCACCGGCGGCATGTGCCCCCGCTGCGAGGGGATGGGCGTCGTCACCGAGATCGACCTCACCCAGCTCTACGACGCCGACCTCTCCCTCAACGAGGGCGCCATCACCATCCCCGGCTACAAGGCCGGCGGGTGGTCGGTGCGGATGTTCAGCGAATCCGGCTTCTACGACCCCGACAAACCGATCCGCGACTTCACCGAGGAGGAGCTCGCCGCCTTCCTCCACCACGAGCCCGTGAAGGTGAGGATCGCCGGGGTCAACATCACCTACGAGGGCCTCGTCCCCCAGGTGCAGAGGACGTACCTCGCGAAGGACCGCGAGGCGATGCGACCCCACATCGGGGCGTTCGTCGATCGCGCCGTCACGTTCACGACATGCCCCGACTGCGGCGGATCCCGGCTCAGCGAGGCCGCCCGGTCATCGAAGATCGCGGGCATCTCCATCGCCGACGCGTGCGCGATGCAGCTCACCGACCTCGCCGACTGGGTGCGCGGCCTCGACGAGCCGTCCGTCGCGCCGCTCCTCACCACCCTGGGACGCGCCCTCGACGCCTTCGTGGAGATCGGCCTCGGCTACCTCTCCCTCGACCGGCCGTCCGGCACCCTCTCCGGGGGCGAGGCGCAGCGCGTGAAGATGATCCGCCACCTCGGCTCGTCGCTCACCGACGTCACCTACGTCTTCGACGAACCCACCATCGGCCTCCACCCGCACGACATCCAGCGGATGAACGACCTCCTGCTGCGGCTCCGCGACAAGGGCAACACCGTCCTCGTCGTCGAGCACAAGCCCGAGACGATCGCGATCGCCGACCACGCCGTCGACCTCGGCCCCGGCGCCGGCACCGCCGGTGGCGAGGTGGTGTTCGAGGGCACCGTCGCCGGGCTGAGGGCGGGGGACACCCTCACGGGACGCCACCTCGACGACCGCGCCGCCCTCAAGGACACCGTCCGCTCCGCCGCCGGCGTGCTCGAGGTGCGGGGCGCGACACGGCACAACCTCCGGGACGTGAACGTCGACGTGCCCCTCGGGGTGCTCGTCGTCGTCACCGGCGTCGCCGGGTCCGGCAAGAGCAGCCTCATCCACGGCTCCGTCGCGGGCCGGGACGGCGTCGTCGCGATCGACCAGGCCGGCATCAAGGGCTCCCGGCGCAGCAACCCCGCCACCTACACCGGGCTGCTCGAACCGATCCGCAAGGCCTTCGCGAAGGCCAACGGCGTGAAGCCCGCCCTGTTCAGCGCCAACTCCGAGGGGGCGTGCCCCACCTGCAACGGCGCCGGGGTCCTCTACGCCGACCTCGGGATGATGGCCGGCGTCGCCACCACCTGCGAGGACTGCGAGGGCAGGCGGTACCAGGCCGCGGTGCTCGAGTACCACCTCGGGGGACGCGACATCAGCCAGGTGCTCGCCATGCCCGTCACCGAGGCCGAGCGGTTCTTCGCCGACGGCGACGCCCCCATCCCCGCCGCTCACGCAATCCTCCGGCGGCTCTCCGACGTCGGCCTCGGCTACCTCGGCCTCGGTCAGCCGCTCACCACCCTCTCCGGCGGCGAGCGGCAACGCCTGAAGCTCGCCACCCACCTCGCGGAGAAGGGTGGCGTCTACGTCCTCGACGAACCCACCACCGGCCTGCACCTGGCCGACGTCGCCCAGCTCCTCGGCCTGCTCGACCGGCTCGTCGACTCGGGCAAGTCCGTCATCGTCATCGAGCACCACCAGGCGGTCATGGCCCACGCCGACTGGATCATCGACCTCGGCCCCGGCGCCGGCCACGACGGCGGCCGGGTCGTCTTCGAGGGGACACCCGCCGACCTCGTCGCCGCCCGGTCCACCGTCACCGGGGAGCACCTCGCCGCCTACGTCGCGGGCTGACCCCGACCCGCCCGTGCCGCGGGAGCGCGCGGATTTCGGCGATCGCTGGCGCGGAGGGTGGGCGGTGACCCCCGGCGCGGCGATACTGCGGCGCATGCCTCCCGTGACCGCACGTGTCCTCCGCCGCGCCGGCCTCGTCGCCGCCGCCGCCCTGCTCGCCGTCGTCGCGGCACCCGCCGCGGGCCACACCGACATCACCTCCAGCTCGCCCGCCGACGGCGCCGTCGTCGAGCGGGTGCCGGCGCGGATGGTCCTCACGTTCGGGCAGACGATCGGCGGGGCCGGGGCGATGACGCTCACCCGCAACGGCGTCGGCAACCTCGTCAAGTCGGCCCGGCGGGACCCGCGCAACGCGCGGCGGGTGGTCGTCACGCTGAAGCAGCCGGGGGCGCGGAAGCAGGCCGGTCGGTACCGCCTGTCGTGGCGCGTCACCGCGCCCGACGGCCACGCCATGAACGGCGTCGTCGCCTTCCGCGTGCGCGCCTGACCCTGCCGGCGGCCCGGTGCCCGGGGTAGGATCGGCGCCGATGAACGCGGTCATCGCCCTCGCGCTGCGCCGGGTCGGTCTCGTCGGCGCCGGCCTCGCGGCCACGCTGGCCGCCCACGCCGTCGCCGTCGAGGGCGCCCACGTCGCGCCGACCGCGCCGGTCCTGTGGGGGACGTTGCTGCTGGCCGCCGCCATGTGCGGCGGGCGCAGCCGGTTCCGGGCACGGTCGTACGGGGTCACCGCCGCCCTGCTCGCCGGTCTCCAGACGGTCCTCCACGCGGTGCTCGTCGTCGCGCCCTGGGCCCTCGGGCTCGCGCCGCACCACCACGCCCTTCCCGTCATCGATGGGCGATCGGTGCTCGTGCACGTCGCGGTGGCCCTGCTGCTGGCGCTGCTGCTGCGCCGCGCCGACCTGCTGCTGGCGGCCGCCACCCGCGCCGTCGCCGCGGTCGCCCGCGCACTCGCACCACCACCGCCGCGCTCCCCCCGCCGCGCCGCCACGCGCCTGCGGGCGTGCGTCACCGGGCCGCGGTCCCGCGCGCGCCACCGCCCCCGCTCCTCGCGCGGACCCCCGATCGGACCCCTCCCGGCCGGACCCTCGCCCACGCGCTGAGTCCCGCGGCGGCCCCGTGCCGTCGTCGCCCGTCCCCGGACGGACGCCGGGTCGTGATCTCCCACCACGCGGACCGCCGGTCCGCGCGCCCCACCGACCCCCGGGCCGGCGGAGACGCGCACCGCGATCCGCTCCATCGCCCGACCCCACCCGGGGCCGGAGACCAGGAGACCGATCGATGAACCGAACCATCCGCACCGCCGCGCTGGCCCTCGCCGGCTGCGGCCTCATCGCCGGCGCGACCGCCGCCGCGGCCGCCGCCCACGGCGAGGCGCCCCACCGCGGAAAGCCGCACACGATGCCGGTGAAGGTGCAGTTCACCGCCGTCAACGGCACCGCCCCCGTGACGTGCGCGACCCCCGTCACCGGGCTCGGCACCACGTCGGCGACGGCGGTGCTGACCGACCTCCGCTTCTACATCTCGAACGTGCGGCTCGTGCGCCGCAACGGCACCAGCGTTCCGCTGACGCTCACCGGGCCGAAGGCCGTCAACGCCACCGCGAACGGCGAGCGCGTGACCCTCATCGACCTCGAGGACGGCACCGGATCCTGCGCCGCCGCGGGTGACCGCGCGACGAACGCCGTCATCTCCGGCACCGTCCCCGAGGGCCGGTACGTCGGCGCCCGCATGTACATGGGCGTGCCGTTCCGGATGAACCACACCGACGTGATCACCGCCCCCCGGCCGCTCGACGGCCTCGCGATGAACTGGTCGTGGCAGTCCGGCCGCAAGTTCGCGAAGATCGAGCTGGCCGACCCGGCCGGGGCGGCGAGCACCTGGGCGTCCCGGGCGTTCCTGTTCCACCTCGGCAGCACCGGGTGCGTCGGGGACCCGATCGCCGGTCAGACCGTGAACTGCGGGAAGTCGAACCGCATGGCGATCCGCCTCGCCACGTTCGACCCGGCGACGCAGCGGATCGCCGTCGACCTCGGGGCCCTCACCGCCGGCAACGACATCACCGTCAACCGCGCGGGCGCCCCCGGCTGCATGTCCGGGCCGACCGACCCGGAGTGCGGCCCCGTCTTCGCGGCCCTCGGCCTCGGCCTGGGCAGCGGCCGGCCGGTCGCCGGCGGCGCGTCGCAGACGCTCTTCCGGGCGATCCCGAGGTGAGGCGCGCCGACGGCCCCCCGTCCCCACGGGCGGGGGGCCGGCGGCTCCCCGTGCGGGAGTGGTTGCTCCGGCTCGGGGCCGTCGCCGGTCTCGGGGTGATCAGCGTCGCGCTCCTTCACGGCGGCACCGGTGAGCGTGCCGTCGCCGCCAAGGCCGGGGCGTGGACGTGGGACCTGCCCGCGAACTTCCCGGTTCCGCGGGTGCCGACGGGGAACCCCATGTCCGAGGCGAAGGTCGACCTCGGCCGCTTCCTCTTCTACGACCGGCGCCTCTCGGGCAACGGGACCCAGTCATGCGGGAGCTGCCACATGCAGTCGCGGGCGTTCACCGACGGCCGCGGACGGGCCGTCGGCTCGACCGGCGAGGTCCACCCGCGCGGCGCGCAGTCGCTCGCGAACTCTGTCTACAACGCGACCCTCACGTGGGCGAACCCGTCGCTCGTCACGCTCGAGCGCCAGATGGAGGTGCCCCTGTTCGGCCGGGAACCCGTCGAGCTCGGCATCACCGACCGCAACAAGGGCGCCGTGCTGCGGCGCATCGCGCGCGACCCCCGCTACCGCGCGAAGTTCGCGGCCGCGTTCCCCGGCCGGCGGGCGCCCGTCACGTGGCCCAACGTGATCCGCTCGATCGCGACGTTCCAGCGCAGCCTCATCTCGGGGGACAGCCGGTACGACCGCTACCTCACGGGCCGCACCCGGCTGACCGCCGCCGAGAGACGGGGCAAGGACCTCTTCTTCGGCGAGAAGGCCGAGTGCTTCCACTGCCACACCGGCTTCATCTTCAACGACCAGGTCGTCCACGCCCGCAGCCGCTCCGTGCCGACGCCGTTCCACAACACGGGGCTGTTCAACATCGGCGGCACCGGGGCGTTCCCCGCCCCGAACCGCGGCGTCTTCGAGCTCACGGGACGGCCCGAGGACATGGGGGCCTTCCGCGCGCCGAGCCTCCGCAACGTCGGCGTCACCGCCCCCTACATGCACGACGGGTCGATCGCGACGCTGCGCGCCGTCGTCGACTTCTACGCCGCCGGGGGACGGGAGATCACGACCGGACCGGACGCCGGCGATGGGCGCCTCAACCCCCACAAGGACCCGTTGATCAACAACATCGCCCTCGACGAGCGGGAGCGGGCCGACCTCGTGGCGTTCCTCCGCACGCTCACCGACCGCGGCTTCCTGCGCGACCCCCGCCACGCCGACCCCTTCGCCCCGCGACGTCCCGGGGCCCGCCGGTGACGGTGCGCCCCCCGCGGGAGTCCGGGCTAGGCTGGCGACCGTCGTGCCGCGCCCGCGCCCCGCCATGAGGCCCCTGCTCGCCGGGGCCGTCCTGCTCGCCGTCTGCGCGACGGCCCTCGGGGCCGTCGTCCACGCCGGCACCCGCGGTGGGGAGGGGGCGGCGCCGCCCCCTGCGCCCGCGCCGCCCGCCGCCGCCCGCCCTGCCCCGGAGCGCCCGCAGCTGCCCGGTGGTGGGCGCAGCATCCTGCCGGAGCACCGCGTGCTCGCCCACTACGGCGCGCCGCAGGCGGAGGCGCTCGGGATCCTCGGCATCGGCAGCCCCGCCACCGCGGGCGCGCGGCTGCGGCGCGCCACCCGGCCGTACTCCGGCCCCGGCCGGAAGCCGGTGATGCCGGCGATGGAGCTGATCGCGGTGATCACCACCGCCGCCCCCGGCGCCGACGGCCGCTACCGCTTCCGTCAGGACCCGGCGGTGATCCGCCGGTACCTGCGGGCCGCCCGCGCCGCGGGGGCGTTGCTGATCCTCGACATCCAGCCGGGGAGGTCGGACTTCGTGACCGAGGCGCGGGCCCTCGCCCCGTTCCTCGTGCAGCCCGACGTCGGCCTGGCGCTCGACCCCGAGTGGCGCATGGGGCCGTCCGAGGTCCCCGGCACGGTGATCGGGCAGGTCGACGCGGAGGAGGTGAACCGCGTCGCCGCCTGGATGTCGCGGATCGTCGCCGCCCACGACCTGCCCGACAAGCTGCTGCTGATCCACCAGTTCGAGGACGGCATGATCGAGCGGCGTGGCCGCCTCCGCACCCACCGCGGCATCGACCACGTCCTCAACGCCGACGGCTTCGGCACCGCAGGGGCGAAGGCCGCGACGTACCGCCGCGTCACGCGCGCCCGCGGCGGCTTCGCGACGGGCTTCAAGCTCTTCTACGAGGAGGACACCGGCCTCATGACGCCCGGTCAGGTCCTCCGCCTGCGGCCCCGCCCCGACGTCGTCATCTACGAGTGAGGCGCGACCCCGGGCTCACGCCCCCGGCGGCAGCTCCGACCGACGGTCGCCCTCGTCGAGCTGGGAGAGGATCCACTCGCGCTGCGCCCCCGTCAGCCGGCCGAGGCTCCGCCACGCCTGGTCGGGGTCGGAGAGCGTCAGCTCGGTGGAGAGCCGCCCCAGGGCGCGCATGGCCTCCAGCTGCTCCCACGTCGCGAGGGGTGGCTCCTCGCTGTCGGGTGTGAGGGACATGGGTCTGCGGCGATCGTAGGACCGCCGGGCCCCCTTACGACAGCAGGGAGACGCGAAGGGGCGCCCCCGCGGGCGGGGCCCCGGCGCCTCCGGCATCGCACCGGTGACGCCGGAGGCGCCGCGTCCGCCGTCAGTGGTTGCGGAGGGCGTCGATCAGCTCGTCCTTCGTCATCGACGAACGACCCTCGATCCCGACCTCGGCGGCGGTCTCGCGGAGGTCCTCGACCGTCCGGTCCTCGTACCTCCCCGCCGCGCCGCCCTTCGACGACGGATCGTCCCCGCCGGCCTTCGCGTTGGCGATGCGGGCGGCCTTCTCCTTGCTCGCGCCCTCGTCCCGCAACGCCTCGTACGTCGCGTCGTCCTTCACCGACGGACCGTGATCCCGTGCCATCACCACACCTCCATCGTCCGGGTGCCGTGACGACCCCGTACCCGCCACGCGGGAGCCGACACCCCGGGTCGTGGGACCGGCGACCGGCGGCCCCGGGTCAGGGGGTGGCGGCCGCCGGGAGCACGGTGACGGCGGCGGTGAGCAGGAGGGGGGACCCGTCGACGCGGACCCGTTCGGCGATGCGGTACGGGCCGGCCGGCACCGCGGGGACCGTGACCGTCGCCCGCCGGCCGGCACCCGTCACCGGCAGGCGCGCGACCCGCATCCAGCCCGCGCCGGTCCGCTGCTGCAGCAGCGCCTCGGTCCCCCGCCGCAGCGACGCCCGCTGCCGCAGGCGCACCCCCAGGGCGACGGTCTCGCCGATCCGCGCCCCGACCGGAGCAACCAGCGCCGGGCCGGTCCGCAACCGGGTGGTCCGACCCCGCAGGCAGGTGAGCTGGGCGGCGGTCGTCGCCCCCGTGCACCGGGTCTCCGCGGCGTGCACCATGAGGGCCCCGGGACCGGAGGGCCCGCCACCGTGGTTCACCGCGACGGCGAACCGGGGGGCGACCCCGACGATGCGCCGCGCGAGCTCGGCCACGACGGGTTCCGGCGGGGACGGGACGCCGATCAACACGACGTCATTGCAGACCGGCCGGACCGCCGTCCCCGCGGGGGCGCCGACGTCCCCCTCGGGGACCGCACCGGCTCCCAGGTAGGGCACGCCCAGGTACGCGACGACCGCGGCGCACGCGCCGTCGGCGCGCTCCGCGCCCGCCCCGCCGAGCAGGGACGCCGCGACGAACGCCGCCGCCACGACCATCCCCGTCACCCGTGCCCCCGTCACCCGGCCAGCGTATCCGGCACGGGGGACCGGGGCGGGCGTCCGCCGCGGCCGAGCGGGTACGTTCCCCGCGGAGGGACCCACGACGGCGAGGGAGCGTGAGGGCCGTGGCGGCACCGGATCGGATCGTCATCTGCGGGGCGGGCGCGATCGGCGCCGCGACCGCCTACTTCCTCACCCGCCGGGGCGCGCGACCGGTGCTCGTCGACCGCGCCCGGCCCGCCGCGGCCGCGTCCGGGAAGGCCGCGGGCTTCCTCGCCCTCGACTGGAACACCGGCACGCCCCTCGACGGCCTCGCGCGGGAGAGCTTCGCGCTGCACCGGGCGCTCGCCGACGAGCTCGGCGCGGAGCGCCTCGGCCACCGGCCGATGGACGCCCTCATGACGGCCGCCGCCGACGAGGGGGACCTCGAGCGGTACCGCCGCCTGCCGAACCCCGGCTGGCTCGACGGCAACGTCGTCGCCCACGAGGTGATCGGCGGCCCCGCCACCACCGCGCAGGTCGACCCGCGGGCCTTCACCTCGGCGCTCGCGGAGGAGGCGGTCGCCGGCGGCGCCGAGCTCGTGACGGGGGTCGTCGACGGGCTCGTCCTCGACGAGGCGACCGGCGCGGTGCGCGGTGTGTCGATCGACGGGGAGGTGCGCGACGCCGACGCCGTCGTGCTCGCCCTCGGGCCCTGGACGGCGCAGGCGCAGCGCTGGATCCCCCTGCCGCAGGTGTTCGGCACCAAGAGCGCGAGCGTCGTGCTCGGCGCCGACGCCCCGGCCCAGGCCGTCTTCAGCGAGTACGTCGCCCGCGACGGGCGCCGCAGCACCATCGAGATCTACCCGCGGGCGGGCGGCACCGTCTACGTGTCCGGGCACCCCGAGCACGGGGCCCTGCCCGACGACCCCCGGGAGATCGCGCCGACGGACGCCGCCGTCGCCGAGCTGCGGCGCATCGCCGGCGTGCACTCCGCGTCCCTCGGCGACGCCGACGTCGTCGCGGCGACCGCCTGCTACCGCCCCCTCACCGTCGACGGCGTCCCGCTCATCGGCCCCGTCCCCGGCGTCCCCGGCGTGGTCATCGCCACCGGGCACGCGTCGTGGGGGATCCTGAACTCCCCCGCCACCGGGAGGATGGTCAGCGAGATGCTCCTCGACGGGCGGTCGACGTCACTCGACGCGACGCCGTTCGACCCGGCGCGCCTGCCGGCGGGACGCATCTCGGCCTGAGCGGCGCCCCGCCCGGCTCCCGGCCGGACGGGGTGCCGTGGCACCTACCGGCGGCGGATGACGAAGCTCTTCACCGCGGTACGCGGCGGGCCGGCCGCCGGCCGCAGGACGATGCGCACCCGGTAGCGCCCGGCCGTCATCTTCCGGCCGAGGATGAGGCTTCGGTTGCCCGCGGCCACCCGCTTCACCTTGGTGGCGCGCACACGCTGGAACCCGGGGCGCCCGACCCGCTTGCGTTCGAGCACGGTGCTGAGGCGCACCGTGGTGTTCAGGCGGAACCGCGCGACGGTGACGCGCGCCCGGGTCGTCCCGACCTTCCAGCGCGAGAGGGACGGCCGCACCGCCGGCCCGCCGCTCGGCGGCGGCGACTCGGTGAGGCCGTCGGCGGAGACGATGATGGTGCGCGACAGCACGCTGGTGGCGCCGGCCGCGTCCGCCGACCGGAGGCGGATGACGTAGGTGCCGACCCGGTCGAACCGCCGGCTGACGCTCGGCCCGGTGCCGTCGGCGAACGCCCCGTTGCCGGCCGTGTCCCACGCGCGGCTCGCGACGACCCCGCCCTCCGGGTCCGTGACCTGCGCGGAGCCGAACGTCACGGTGGCGCCGACCTTCGGCGACGTGTCGGAGGTGCTGATGACGCCGGCCGGGGGCGCGTTGCGGGACAGCGTCACGAGGTCGGCGGCGAAGGCGTCGCCCGGCAGGGCCGGGATCTGCGAGACGTAGACGTCGACCTGGCTGCCGGCGCGCTGCGAGGTGAAGACGGGCGTCGTGACCTGCTGGAACGCGCCGGACAGGACGACCTCGCCCTCGAGCCGGGCGATCAGGTCGCCGTCGGCGTTCCGCTCGCGCACCCACACCTTGCCGAGCTTCCCGATCGACTGGGGGGTCTGCGCGCGGATCCAGGCGGACGCGACGAACTGGGTGCCGGCCGGCACCGAGGTGCCACCCGACGACACGGCGTCGTCGATGGAGTAGCCCTCGAGGCCGTCGGCGGTGGGGCCGGCGACGACCTGCACGGCCGAGCTGCCCTCGGGGGCCTCACCCGGCGCGAGGGGGAGCTGGCTGAAGGTCGAGCGGAACCCGCTCCAGTCGGCGGCGGGGTCACGCTCGAAGGAGGGGTTCGCGACGAGGTTGCCGGCGGGCGGCGGCTCGGCCAGGGCGGTGACGCCGCCGAGCGCGAGGAGGCCGGTCAGCGGCACGACCGCCCGGCGGGCGCGGGAGCGGGTACGGGGGGAGGGGGGAGTCGTCATCGCGCGAGTGTAGTGCCGGCCGACCCGCGACCGGTATGGGACGGGTACGGGGGGGTGGTATAAGGGCGGAATGCACCCTCCGTGGTGATCCCCCCGCCGATCCCCTGACGACGCGACGCGGCTCGCACGCCGCGCCGTCGCGTGGTGCGCGCTCGCGGACGCGGTGCCGCTGTACCCCCTGTACGCGCTGCTGTTCGCCGACGCCGGGATGTCGGCGTCGCAGATCTCGGCGCTGTTCATCATCTGGTCGCTCGTGGCCGTGGTCGCGGAGGTCCCCTCCGGCGCTCTCGCCGACCGCTACTCGCGCCGTGCCGCCCTCGTCGCCGCGGGCGCGCTGCAGGCCCTCGCGTACGCGACGTGGCTCACCGTCCCCACGTTCGCCGGCTTCGCCGCCGGGTTCGTGCTGTGGGGCGTCGGCGGCTCGCTGACGTCCGGCGCCTTCCAGGCGCTGCTGCACGACGGCCTCACCCACGCGGGGGAGGGGGGCCGGTACGGCGCCGTGCTGGGGCGCGCCGAGGCGGCGGCGCTGGCCATCCAGGTGCCCGTCGCGGGCGCCGCGAGCGTCCTCGCCGCCGCCGGCGGGTTCACGCTGGCGGGCTGGGTGAGCGTCGGCACCTGCCTGGGGGCCGCCGCCCTGGCGGCGACTCTGCCCGACCACCGTCTCGCCGGCGACGACGACGGGGAGGGGGAGCGGGGGTACCTGGCGACGCTCGTGTGCGGTGTGCGCGAGGCGGCGGGGGCGGCCGCCGTGCGGGGCGCCGTCATCGCCGTCGCGGTGCTGACGGCGTTCGAGGGGCTCGAGGAGTACTCGCCGCTGCTGGCGGCGGGGTGGGGCGTGCCGGTCGGCGTGATCCCCCTCGCCCTGCTGGCGGTGCCGCTCGCCGGCGCCGCCGGCTCGGCACTGGCGGGCCGGGTGACGGGCGCCCGCACCGGCACCCTGACGTTCGCGCTCGCCGTCGCCGCGCTCGCGCTGGGCGTGGCGGCGGTGCTGGGGCGGCCGGCGGGCATCGCGGGGTTCGCGCTCTTCTACGGCCTGTGGCGGCTGGTGCTGGTCGTCGCCGACGTGCGCCTGCAAGAGCGCATCACCGGGCCGTCGCGGGCGACGGTGACGTCGGTGGCGGGCCTCGCGAGCGAGCTGTCGGTGGTGCTGCTGTTCGGGGCGTGGGCCGCGGGCGGCATCGCGGTGGCGACGGTCCTCGCCCTGGTGACGGCGGTCACCGTCCCGCGGCTGCTGCGGCGCACCCGCCCGGCGGCGCGCCCGCGGCTCAGCCCCCGGCGGGCTCCAGCTCCCCCGCCCGGGTGAGGAGGGCGGCGTACCGGCCCCCGCGGGCGAGCAGCTCGGCGTGGGTGCCGCGCTCGGCGATGCGGCCGGCGTCGAGCACGACGATCTGGTCGGCGTCGCGGACGGTGGAGAGGCGGTGGGCGATGGCGATGACGGTGCGCCCCTCCTGGAGTCCCTCGAGGGCCTCCTGCACCGCCCGCTCGGTCTCGGTGTCGAGGGCGCTGGTCGCCTCGTCGAGGATGAGGATCGGGGGGTTGCGGAGCACGGTGCGGGCGATGGCGATGCGTTGCTTCTCGCCCCCCGAGAACCGGTATCCGCGTTCCCCGACGACGGTGTCGTACCCGTCGGGGAGGGCGGCGACGGCCTGGTGGATCTGCGCCGCCATCGCCGCCTGCTCGACCTCCTCGTCGGTGGCGTCGGGCCGTGCGAAGCGGATGTTCTCGCGCACCGTCGCGTGCACGAGGTAGGTCTCCTGCGAGACGACGCCGACGGCGTCGGCGAGGGACGCGAAGGTGACGTCGCGGACGTCGACGCCGTCGATCGTGACCCGTCCGCCCTCGACGTCGTAGAGGCGCGCGACGAGGTACCCGAGCGTCGTCTTCCCCGACCCCGTCTCGCCGATGACGGCGGTGGTGGTGCCGGCGGGGACGTCGAGGGTCACGTGGTCGAGGGTGCGGCGGGTGCCGTCGTAGGAGAACGAGACGTCCTCGAACCGCACCTCCCCGCGGAGGCGGTCACGGTCGAGGACGACGGCGTCGGGTGACTCCCGGATGTCGACGGGGAGGTCCTGGTAGTCGAAGATCCGGTCGAAGAGCGCGAGGGACGTCTGGATGTCGATCTGCACGTTCAGCAGCGACATGATGGGCCGGAAGAGGCGCGTCTGGAGCGTCGTGAACGCGACGACGGTGCCGATGGTGACGGCGTCGCCGGCCGCGCCCTGACCGGCGAACCAGTAGACGGCGGCCGGCATCACCGCGAAGGCGGTGGTGATCGACGCCATCGTCCACCGCCCCGCCATCCGCTGGCGCACCTCGAGCTCCGCGAGCCGCTCCGACTCGGCGTGGAACCGGTCGGCGAGCGCCCCGGAGCGGCCCATCGTCTTGCCGAGCAGGATCCCCGACACCGACAGGGACTCCTGCACGATGCTCGACATGTCGGCGATCGTCTCCTGCCGGCTGGTGGTGATCACCTTGCGCTGGGCGCCGACGCGGCGGGTGAGGATCACGAAGAACGGGAGGAGCCCGAGCGAGAACAGGGCGAGCCGCCAGTCGAGGATGAACATCGCGATGACGCTGGCGATGACCGTCGTCGCGTTGGAGACGATCGACGTGGCGGTGGAGGTGACGACGTTCTGGACCCCGCCGATGTCGCTCGCGATCCGTGACTGCACCTCGCCGGTGCGCGTCCGCGTGAAGAACGCGAGCGACATGCGCTGCAGGTGGCGGTACACGGCGGAGCGCAGGTCGTGCATGACGCGCTGGCCGACCTGGTTCGACAGGAGCGTCTGGAACACGCCGAGGATGCCCGTCGCGATGGCGATGCCGATCATCCCGAGGACGAGCATCGTCAGCAGGCGGTCGTCGCGTTCGGGCAGGGCCGTGTCGAGGATCGCCCGCAGCAGGAACGGCGAGACGATGTCGAGGGCCGCCGCGAACGCGATCAGCGACAGCACCGCCGTGAGCCGCAGGCGGTAGGGGCGGAACAGCGAGATGACGCGCCGCAGGTTCGCCCGTCGGGTCGCGGGGTCGTCGGGGCGCGCCGGCGGGTCGGGCCGGACGCCCATCCCCATCCCCATCCCGCCGCCCTCACCGCCGCCGCGGGTGCTCATCGACCGGTCACGGACCGTGGATACCACACGGCCGCCGGAGCCGGTCCTCATCCGCCCCCCGCGGGAGGATGCGGGGGGGCCGGGACAAGGAGCGGGGTGGGCGTCGTCAGACAGGGGGAGATGAGCGACGACGACCCCGCACTCGTGCGCCGCGCCCTGCGCGGTGACGCCCCCGCCGCGGAGGCGCTGTTCACGCGCCACTTCGACGCGGTCTGGCGTGTGGCGTTCGGGGTGACTGCCCAGCGGGGAGCCGCCGACGACGTCGCGCAGGCGGC
>LNFM01008063.1_pt1 | contig 16111 bp, 5 predicted proteins | sample 596031 | NCBI WGS metagenome assembly LNFM01 (sample SAMN04254537, study PRJNA301005) | activated carbon metagenome | isolation source: dual media filters at the Ann Arbor, Michigan drinking water treatment plant | place: USA: Ann Arbor
TAGACGCGCCAATGCCGACCGAGATTGTCCCGGCTGAGATCCCAGCCGCAGTTGCAGCAACTGCTGTGCCTGCAGCAAGCGTTGACGTTGCGCCAGCGGCCGTGACGACTGCACCGGTGCCAAACGTGTTGGCGAAAGCCGCTGCTGCATAGGGTGCTATGACAGCCGCCACTGCCACCGCTACCACAACCAGCAACACCTGCCCGAACGCGCCGCACTTGTTTTTCTTGGGTGGTTTTGCCGCAGTGGGGGCGGTGTCGCCGATGGTGTCGGACGGGTCATAGGGCTGGAATGTCGAGGCGTTGTGGGTGTTCTTGGTGATGCCGACGGGGCTTCGTAACCGGTCAGCCGTAGGCAGACGATTTGGTCCAATGGATGATGTCAGGCAGGAAAGGGCCACGACAATGGCCGGATCGATGGGCCTTCGCTCAGCGCGGCCTCATAGTGATCTCTGCACTATCCCACTGTTCTCACTAGAGCGATGGTCTGGCCCTCAGCGGTGGTCCACCACTTATGTTAGCCAGGCGGTTTCCAATCCCTGCGTAAAGCTTGACGCATGTACCACTACGAGCGGAGGCCAGCGACACTCGACATCATGCGGCGGACAGTGAGGCCACCCGCGCCAACCGGAGTTTCGATCAGCGCTTCAAAGATTTTGCGGGCATTGTCTTCGTTTCCAGCGGCTGCCTGGATCAGGGACTGCGCAAAAAGCGCTGTGAAGGATTCCCGGTCAAGCCGAAGCGCGGCAAGTGATTTGTGCCTGGCGTCTTCTATTCGCCCTTGCATCGCATCGATGACAGCCAACGAGCCCAACGTCTCACCAAACGAAGGATCAATCTGGCGCGCCTGCTCGAACCTCTGAGCCGCCGCCGCCAGGTCGCCCCCGATCAGGCGCGCCCATCCCGCGGCGAGCCAGCTTCCGATATGATCCCCGAAGAGTTGCGCGCCGCGGTCAATATCGTCGGCTGCGGCGCCAGCATCGCCGGAGGCAAGACGGGCGAGGCCCTGACCGATCCAGCTACGCGGTGCCTGATCGTTGAGGGCAAGCGAACGGCTGAACAGTTCCAGCGCTGCCGGCGGGTCGGCCTCGGCGAGTGAAATAGTGCCGAGGCTCGTCAGCGCATCAGGATGGTTGCCGGCTCGGAGGGCACAGTCACGGGCAAAAGTGATATCTTCATTGTCGAGCGCAAGCGTGCTGGTGGCGGCGAGAAGGCCTGTATCCCCAGGAAATACTGTCAAGTAATGGCGCGCCGTCTCGAACGCCGTCTCGAACTCACCTCTGCCGTGTAGCAGCTGAACTTCCAGCGTGGCGGCCTGCGGCAAGCCCTGTGCGACATCGGGGCGAAGCAACGCCAGGGCCTCATCAAACCGGCCGATCTTGGCTTCGGCATAGGCGAGATTATAGCAGACAGCGCCTCCATCCTCTCCCATGGCAACGACTCTGCGATAGAGGTCGGCCGCTGCCGCATAGGTTCCCGCGGTAAGAGCTGCGAGGCCAAGCTGTCCCAGTTGGCCGGCCGACAAGGGCTCACGTGCCTGCTGGCGGTCAATCAGGGAAAGCGCCATCTCCGGTTCCCCGGCAGAAAAAGCCGCTTCGGCCGCCTCCAGCGTCAGCGGGGCGTTAGCCGGATCTTCGGCGAGGAAGCTGAGGAACCTGCTGAGCCTTTCACTGGCCGCCGCGCGTTCGGTCTGGGTTGTCATCACACGCTCCGCTTACGGATTGATCGGGATCCGGAAGAGTAATCTTCAGGCACGCTAAACATCAAATGTCACGATATCATAGGACCTGAGATCGATGTTCATCGGAATCTCGTTAACTGACAGGATCGCCAGTTTGGGAATGCTGCGGCGCGTCAGCGTGCGCATGGGCCGTCGCATCTCGGGACTGCAAAGGAGTACCGGCGAGCGCCCTTCCTGGTGCATTCGGCCAGAGAGCTGACCGAGCTGGCGCAGCAGCTTTTCGGCCAGTCTTGGTTCAACGCCGAGTGAACTTGAGCCCGAACGCGAGGCAAGGCTTGCGAGAATCTGGTTTTCGATGACCGGGTCAAGGCTGAGCACGGCCAGATCGCGGTGGCGTTCGCGCAGCTGGTTGCAGATCGCATAGCTCATACGCTGGCGCACGGCTTCGGTCAGTGCGTTGGTGTCCTTTTCCTGACGGGCAAGGTCAGCAAGGTGCTCGATGATCATGTCGATGTTGCGGATCGACACGCCTTCGGACAGGAGATTCTGCAGGATGCGCTGAACATCGGCCACCGAAAGCACTGACGGAAGCAGCTCCTCGACAAGTCCGGGCTGGCGCGCGCGGACATCTTCGAGCAGCTGGACCACGTGCGAACGCGTGAGCAAGGTTGCCGCTTCGGCACGGATCAGTTCAGCCAGATGGGTGATCAGCACTGTGACCGGATCGACCAACGTATATCTTGCCGCGCGAGCGTCCGCCGCCTGGCCGGCATCTATCCAGGTCGCCGGCAAACCGAAGGCCGGATCTACGGTTTCAGTGCCGGCGATCCGCGCCGTCGACTCATCGCTGCGGATAGCCAAAGTCTGGCCGGGGTTGATCTCGCCTGAAGCATAAGCGGTGCCGAAGACCCGTATCTCGTAGACGGTCGGACCGAGGCCCTTGCCATCGGTCAGCTGGATCGCGGGAAGCGCAGCGCCCGTTGCCTCCTCATGTGTCCGGCGCAGCGAACTGATCCGGTCGAGGATTACCGCCTCCTGAGCCTTCCATGCGGAGGACAAGTCCGTACCAAGCGCAATTTCGAGCACTGGTGCGGCAGCAGAAGCGGGCCGGTTGTTCAATCCGGGCGCATCGGCTTCTAGCGCCGCGGCGGCGTCGCCACCCCTGCGGCGCGCCTGGAACCAGATCAATCCGCCGAACGCGGCAATCAGGATGATCGGCCATTTCGGCATGCCCGGCAGAAGCATCAAGAGGACCAGCATAAGTGCCACGATCAGCGGTATGCGCGGTACTGAAAAGAGTTGCTTGAAGACTTCTGTCGCGAGTTCCTTGTCGGCCGAGGACCGTGTGACAATGATGCCGGTCGCGACCGCGATGATCAGGGCGGGAAGCTGAGCGGCAATTCCGTCACCGATCGTCAGCAGTGTAAAGTGTTGAAGCGACTGGGACCAGTTCATCCCCATCTGGGTGACGCCGATCGTCCATCCGGCGATGATGTTGATCAGCAGGATGATCACGCCGGCGATTGCATCGCCTTTGACGAACTTGCTGGCGCCGTCCATCGATCCGTAAAAGGCGGCCTCGCGTTCGAGCTCCTTACGTCGGCGGAGTGCCTCGGCCTGGTCGATCAGGCCCATGTTAAGGTCGGCGTCGATACTCATCTGCTGGCCGGGCATAGAGTCAAGCGTGAACCGTGCGGCCACTTCCGAGACGCGCTGCGCGCCCGAGGTCACCACCGCAAACTGCACCACAACAAGGATAGAGAAGACAACGAACCCGACGATGTAGTTTCCGGCAACTGCGAAACTGCCGATCGAGCCGATCACTTCGCCGCCATACCCTTCCGACAGGATCAGACGGGTCGTTGCCACATTCAGGGCGAGCCGGAACAGAGTGGCGATCAGAAGCAGCGACGGAAACGTTGAGAAGTCGACGGGTTTGCTGACATAGAAGGTCAGCAGAAGGATCGTCAGTGCGAGGCCGAAATTGAGCAGGATCGACAGGTCGAGAATGACCGCCGGGATCGGCGCAAACAGCACGACCAGGATGAGGATCATGCAACCGACCAGCGCGAGGTCGCGGTTGTTGCGGATCAGGTTGGCGATCATGCAGGTGGGCTCCCGTCGGCATGCGACCTCGTGCGTTGCAGGGCGAGGTATTTTTGAGCAACGGCTTCATAATGGCGCGGCGAGATTTCCCGGCCAGGGTCGGACGCTTTGAACAGGGCGCGGGCCAGCGCCGGATCTGCCAGCGTCGGGATCGAGTAGCGCAGCGCCTCTTGTTTCAGAAGAAGCGCAAAACGGTTGCGGCCCTTGGCCGTTACAACCGGTGCATTCATCGAGGAAGGATCATAGCGCAGGCCGACCGAAAAGTGTTCGGGATTTATGATCAGCATGTCGGAGCCTTTCAGCTGGCCAGGTCCGCGCGCCTGTTTGGCAAATCCGGCATGCAGTTCGCGCCGGCGCTGCTTGAGCCGGGGTTCGCCTTCACGCTCCTTGTACTCACGGGTCAGTTCGCTTTTGCTCATGCGCATCTGCTTGCGAAACTCCTGGCGCGACAAGACCTGGTCGAGCACGGCAAAGGCGGCGGCTAGCCCTGTGAAGATGAGCATCAGGCGGGTCGCCGAGGCGCCGAGCGCGTTCGAGAGTTCGCCGGCATCGGTAAGGTTGACCGCCGTCTGATCGATCAAAAAGCGCATCGCGAGATAGGCTGCGGCGCAATAGATGATGAGTTTGGCGATGCTCTTCAGTGTCTGCTTCAGCATGTGCGAGGAAAAAATGCGCTTCAGACCTTTGGCCGGATCAAGCCGCCCAAAGTCGGGTTTCAGCGGATGCGGCGTAAAATGTAGCCCTCCGACCTGGAACATCTCAGCGAGACCCACAACCAGAAAGACCGACAGTCCGAGGACGATGATCACCTGCAGCGCCGGTCCGTAGATCCGGGCGACTGCACTGATAAGCTCGGCCGGGTCCGCAGCCTTGTCGATAGAGGTCACGAAGCTCGACTTCATCAGTTCCGCCAGCAGCGTCATGCCGGCTGCGCCGAGCGAGACCGCCAGCAATGTGAGCGCCGCCAGCATCGCGAAGAAGCCGAGGTCCGGGCCTTTGGCGACCTGGCCCTTTTCGCGGGCGCGCTTCAGTTTGAAGGGGGTAGCCTCTTCGGTCTTGTTCTTTTCTGTTTCCGACATGACCAGTCCTGCGCGATCAGAGAAAATTGGCCGGCGCCTGCAAGGCAAGCCGGATGAGGCGCAGGTAGATGCTCGCCGACAGTGCAATGGCGAGCGGGAGCGTCGCGAGCACGGCAATCGTCTTGACCTGGAACCCGATCAACAAAACCGGCACCTGCGGCAGGGTCCGGGAAGTTGCTGCAACTGTGAGGTCGATCATGAAAAGGGTGAGAAGAACGATTCCAGCGAGACCCATCGCGATGACGAAGGCGGAGCCTGTTACCGCCAGCAAGGCGCCCGGATCAGGACTGAGAAGCGCCGAGCCGAGCGGCAGAACCTCGAAAGAGCCGGCCCATATCGCGACCAGCTCCATTGGTCCGCCGGTCGCAAAGAAGACCGCTCCGGCGCAGAACGCAAACAATGTGCCGATCAGCGGCATCTGACCGGTATTGGCAGGATCGGCAAGCAGGGCCAGCGCAAAGCCGGCCTGGATGTCGATGGCCCGGCCGGCAACCAGCATCGCTGCGAATACGATCTGCAAGGGCAATGCGACGGTCAGCCCGATCAGCAACTCGCTCACGGCCGCGGTGAGAAGGCCCGCGTTGAGGCTGAGCGGCGCTGCCACGGAGCTGAACGACAGCGGCGCGAAGTAGCTTGCCAGCGACAGGCTGATTACGAGCCGGATGCTCAGCGGTATGCGCAGCAAAGTGAACGGCGGCGCAAAGGCGAGCACAGGTGCAATTCTGAGCGATGCCAGCAGGATCGCGATCAGGGAATGGGCGGCTGCTTCGAATGCCATATCTCAGCCGCCAAGGCTCGGTATCCACTGGTAGAGCGTGCGCGCAAACTCGGTGAGCCGCGCCATCATCCAGGGGCCAAGAAAGACAAGCATCAGAGCCGCGCACAGGATCTTGGGGACATAAGACAAGGTGATTTCCTGAATCTGCGTGGCCACCTGGAACACGCTGACGATCAGGCCTACGATCAGGGTGCCGAACAGGATCGGCCCTGCAATCCACAGCGCTTCGATCACCATCTGGCTCATGAAATAAAGTGCGCGATCAGAGTTCATCGCCAGCAAGCCCCCGCTCGTTCCGAATTCGCCCGCACGGTGATTTCTGCGGCCGGCTTCACCCTATGGGCGAGTGTGGGCGAGTCAACGTTGCGATTCGAAGACGGCATCGCGGCGGCCGACTTGCCTGTGGAATATGCGCTGGAGATCTCGGAGATGCGACGCCCGCGCGAGAGGCAAAAATTTATTTCGCCCCGCCGCTAAACTTTTTCGCCTACGCGCCGATTGAAAGGAAAGGACGTCAGGCGGGACAGGAATTGCCCGCCTTGCAGAGCGCAGAGGGCGAGCAGGATGGTTGCGATCTTCACGGGGCTTGGGTCAGGGTTTGAGCGCGGCTCAGCTGCAGCGCTTGGCAGCATAGGCCTGCTTGGGTCGGCAAGCCTCGGGCGCAATAGTGAAGGCGTTTCGCTGAACGCAGCGAATGGCAACCTCTTGGTCACGCAGCGCGACGAGTTCCTCGCCGGGCGCGGCCTCGATGCGTCGATCGCTCGAACCTATAACAGCCGGGGCACGCTCGACGAGAACGCCGATCACTGGCGCCAGTCAACCGACCGGCGGGTCTACGACCTGACGGGTACGGTCAACTCGGCGGGCTCGACGGTGAAGCGACTGTCGGCGGATGGCTCGGAGATCACCTATGCCTGGACGGGGGGCACGACCTACCAGGCGACCGACGGGGCCGGCGCGCATGACACACTGTCGCTGTCAGGCAGCGTCTGGACGTGGACTGACGGGGCAACACAATGGAGAGAAACCTACGCGGCCTATGGCACCAACAGCTGGCGGATCACGGCGCAGACCGACGCCAGCGGAAACACGCTCGGCTTTACGTATACGGGCGACAAGCTGACCCGGCTGGCGACCGCCAATGGCGAGTATATCGACTATACCTGGACCGGAAACAACATCACCCAGATCGTGACGGGGTATACAAACCTCGCAACGAGTACGGCGCAGACGCTGACGCGGACCCGGTATGCCTATGATGCGCAGAACCGTCTCCAGCAGGTCATCGTTGACCTGACCCCGGAAGTCGCCGGAGCGACAACGACCGGCGCGGCCGGGAATCTGCAGGGCGTAACGGGCCAGTCGTATGTCACGACGTATTCGTATCATGGCACGTCGCGCCAGATAGCAACGATAAGCCAGACCGACGGCTCGCAGGTCGCGTTCACGTATGACGCGTCCGGGCGCGTCACACAGACCGTTCAGACCGTGTCCGGCACCGAGACCCGGACGACGGGTTACGCCTATGCGGCGGGTGTCACGACCGTCACGGATCCGCGCGGCCAGATCACAAAACTCTACTACGATGCGGGCGGTCAGCTGACCGGGGTGGACGCCCCGCCGCCGGCGACGGGCCAGGCGGCGCAGGCGTCGCGGTTCACATATGATGCATTCGGGAACGTTACTGAGGTTCGCAGCGGGACAGTGTCGGGCAGCACGTTCACGCAGCTTACAGTCACCCGCTACGCTCATGACGCGGCGGGCAATGTCGTGCGGATCACCGATGCCAATGGCAATGTGACCGACCGCTATTACGACGCGTTGAACAATCTGATCCTCGAAACGGCGCCGGGTACCTCGCCGGCGAATCGGTCGATCAGCGCCGGGGCGGATACGGGTACGGTGGCGGCTGGCAGCGAAGTCGTGCTGAACGTCCTCGGCAACGATATCGATCCCGATGGGGATGCGCGCACGATTACCCATGTCGGCAACCAGGCTGTCAGCGCCGGGCAGAGCGTCCGTCTCAGCGGCGGCGGTGTCGTCACCTACAATGCAAACGGCACGCTGAGCTACCGCGCTCCCAGCGGGCAGGCTGGTAATGTCACGTTCAGCTACACGGTCTCCGACGGCGGGCGTGCTACGCGGGGCATGGTGACGGTCACGGTCACGGGGGCCTCGGCCAATGCCCCGCTTACTGGCTCTGACTCGGCGTCGGTTTATGCGGGCCAGTCGGTTGTTCTGAACCTTCTGGCGAATGACATTGATCCTCAGGGCACGGCGCTGTCGCTGGCCGCGATCAACGGGACGGCGGTGACGACGGTCGGCCAGGTGATCACGCTGGCCAGCGGGACAGTGACGTTCCTCGGCGCCGGCAATGTACGATACACCGCCGGGGCGGGACAGGCCGCCGGCACGGTCACGTTCAGCTACGCCGCCTCGGACGGCGCCCTGACGACATCCGGCAGTGCCAGCGTCAGCGTGCTGGCCGCCTCTGCGTCGCAGACACCGTTTGCGGCCAATGACCAGGCGGTCGTGATGGCCGGCCAGTCGGTGACGTTCGATCCGCGCATCAATGACGCCGATCCGGAAGCCGGCGCGCTGACGATCACACATATCAATGGCACGGCAATCTCCTCCGGCCAGAGCGTCACGGTCTCAGGCGGAACGCTGACCCTCAACGCCAGCGGCACCCTCACCTACGCCGCCCCCGCCGGCACCACCGGCAACATCTCGTTCACCTACACCGTTCGCGATCCGCAGAACCTCTCCGCAACCGCAACCACAAACATCAACGTCATCGCCAATACCTCCGCCGCAACGCCAACTGTGCCAGGGGGCGGGACGCTCCCGGCGACCTATGTGGCCACATCCGATACCGTGGGCGCGGTCGCTGAAGCGCTCAACTTCACGGCCAGCGCCGGCCAGACGCGCCTTGTCTATGACGCGGCGAGCCGGCTGCGCTACAGCATCAGCGGCGAGGGCAATGTCCGCGAATACATCTACGACGCCAACGGCCTGCTCCTCTTCGAGAAAGCCTATCCCGGCCACGAGTACACAACAGCCAGTCTCATCCCGACGCTGACGCAGATGGATACCTGGCGCAACGGCCTCGCCGACCGCTCGACCGCGCAGGTCATGGAATACCGCTATGATGTTCGCGGCAACCTTATTGAAACTGTCCGCTGGGGCGCCGCCACAAGTACCGGCGCCGCCAACAGCGCCGAAGGCTATCAGCATACGTACTATACCTATGACCAGGCTGGCCAGCTTCTGAGCCGGCGCACCCTGCCGGAGGCCTATGCCGAGACGTTTGTGTATGACGGTCTCGGGCGCATGATTGCGACGACGAGCGTCGATGGAGGCATGACGACTGTCGCATTCCAGGACAGCGGAACAACGACAACGGCGACAACCTCGCCGTTGGGGTATGTCACCACATCCACGTTCAACAAGGCCAGTGAGCTTGTCACCCAGACGGACTCGGGAAGCGATGCATCGTCCGCTGCGCTGGAATCCTTCCTTTACAACGCGAATGGCCAGATCCGCCGCACGGCCGTCCGCACGGGCCGCACCGGCGATGAGCGTACCGACTACATCTATCACGTGTATGACTTGTCCGGACGCAAGATCGCGGATATCGGGCACGGCGGTGAAGTCACCGAGTACCGATACGACGCCTTTGGCCGCGTAGCCGCGAGCATACGATATACAAATCTGCTCAGCGCGGCAAACCTCACGACGCTTCAGGGAACAACCGGCGAACTGGATTTTGCGGCGGCGCGCCCTGCCGCCCATTCTTATGACATCTGGGAATGGACTCTTTACGACACAGGCGGTCGGGTGATCCGGACAATCCAGGGAGATGGCTCGGTCATGTCCTACGCTTATGATGCGTCGGACCGGCTGATCAGCACTTACAGCTATTTCAACAAGCTGAGTGTAGGCAGTTACATGACCGCCTCAGCGCTAGGCCCGCCTGCCGGGACCGTGCCGGCGGCCCACGCGATGGACGCCATCAGCCGGACCTTCTACGACCGCGATGACCGGGTCATTGGCACACTGAATGCCGAGGGTCACCTCAGCCACAACGTGTACGACGAAGCCGGCCAGCTGGTCGAGACCACTGTCTACGCGGGGGCGACAACGGCCGGGCTTCGGGCGTCCGGAACATACCAGCAGCTCTGGGACTCTGTGACGAAGGACGCGGCAAAGGACATCACGACGCGGTTCGTCTATGATGGCCAGGGCTTCCTCCGGTTCACCATCGACGCGCTCGGCCGCGTCAGCGAGAACATCTACTTCGCCAACGCCCTTTCTGAAGCCAATGGCCCGGTGCGCAGCACCGTACAGCACGCCGCGCCGCTAGGCACGCTTGCCTCCTACAGCCTTGCGAGCGTCAAGGCGGCCGTCGCGGCGCTCGGCCAGAAGGCCGATAACCGCAGCAGCTGGATGATCTACAATGACCGCGGCCAGGTGGCGTTTAGCGTCGGTGCTACCGGCTCCGTCAGAGGTTTGACTTATGATATAGAAGGGCGAGTAACCAAAACGGTTGAGTACGCAGCCCTGCGCGCCACCAGCACACTACCGACCCTTGAGAACATGAATACCTGGGCCGCGAGCAACGCGGCGGGTGCCCGCCTGAGCCGCATAGTTTATACGCCGCGCGGCGAAGTTGCGGCCACGATAGATGCAGAGGGTTTCGTCAGCCGGAATGTATACGACGCGCAAGGCCGACTCTGGGAATCCTACCGACATGCGCTTGCCGTAAGCGCAACAGACGCTTGGACGGTGGCCGATATCAACACCGCTAACCTCGGTGCCGCATCCCTGACGCAATACCGCTACGACTCGCTGGGACGGCTTTCCCACGTCTTCGACCCAAACGGCACCATCCGTTACATGGGCTTCTATGCCAATGGCACCCAGGCCTGGGAAATCCGGGCGTTCGCCCAAGGTTCAGATGAGAGCCGCACCCTTTTCAACTACGATCAGTCAGGTCGCCGCGTCATCGAGCGTCATGCTTATGATACGCCTGCTCAGACTGAATCTACCTACTTTTACGACGGGCTGGGCAATTTGCGCGAGCACGTGGATCCAATGGGAACCACGACCCAGTACACACATGACAGGCTTGGCAGGGTCCTGACCGAGACGCGCGCCCCGGGTCAAGCCGAACAGGCAATCACGACGTTCGAATACAATGCCTTCGGTCAGTTGGTGAAGACGACGGATCCGCGCGGCAATCCGAGTTTCAACTACTATGATCAGGCGGGACGGCTGATCCGGTCGGTCGATGCTGAGAACTACCTGACAAGCCTGACCTATACCCCGTTCGGCGAAGTGGCATCCTCGACGCGGTGGTACACGAAGGTGGCCGCGCCGTCGGTTGGCGCGCTGCCGGGCTTGCCCGCAGCGCATGGGCTCGATGCGGTGACGGCCTACACCTATGACAAACTCGGCCGCACGCTGCGCGTGACCGACGCGCTCAGCAATTACGATGAGTATAGCTACAACGTGTTCGGCAACATGCTGAGCCAGCGCAACAAGCTCGGCGGCACGACAACCTATGTCTATGACCGGCGTGGCCTGCTGGTGCAGGAGACGCTGCCTGTGGGGGCGCACGACAGCTCCGGCACACTGGTCTCCGCCGCCATCGTCAACAAGTTCGAGTACGACGCCCGCGGTAATCGGACCAAGACGATCGAGGCGTTCGGGATCTCGGGCCAGACCCGCACGACGACCTATACCTATGATGCAGCAGACCGGGTGGTCTCGGTTGCCGGCGATGCAGTTCAGGTCCTCGGCAGCGCCGAGGAGGCCCTTGGCGGATTGCACTGGGTGACCCCAACCGAGACGTTCGTGTATGACCGGCGCGGCAATGTCATTCAGCATGCCGATGCAAATGGAACGAAGACGTTCAGCTGGTATGACACGCTGGACCGGGTCACCCATCAACTCGTACAGCAGAACGCGGCGCAGGGCACGCTGACCCGCAATTTCTATGATGCCAATGGCAACACGACCGAAGTGCGGGTCTATGAGACCCTCGTGACGCTGCCAGCGAATGGCAATGTGGCGGGCCCGGCTGGAACCGGCGCCTACCGTGTCACCCGGTTCACTTATGACAAGCTCAACCGGATGGTCTCCTCTGCCGTTCCGGACATAAAGTTCGGTCGTTTTGAGGGGGCGTTCGCAATCAGCATACTGCCGCTGACCACCGTCTATACCTATGACGCCGCCGGCAATGTTGTCAGGGTGACCGATCCGAACGGCAACTCCATCCATACCTACTTCGACAAGCTTGGGCGCAAGACCCATGAAGTGGATCAAGGCAACTTCCTGACTTCCTGGGCCTATGACGCACTGGGCAACGTCTTGACCGAGCGGCGGTATGCGCGTTCCGGGGCGCCGCCCGTCACCGGCCAGCCTGTGCCTTCGCCCTCGGCTGATCCCAATTATGAAGCCTATGTCTATGCGTGGCCCGACCTGCGGGCTGCTTACCATAACGGACCGGTCCAATCGGGAACAACTGCAGCCGCCTGGGGGCAGACCCACTGGGTGAACAGCGGCCAGTTCGAAGGCCGCACGTTGCCAACAGGAGACCTTGATTTCCGGGCGTATGTGGAGAACCACAGTGATCTCATTGCAGCATACAACTCGACGATCAAACCGACAGGACGGGCGCTTGAAGACTGGGGTCGCGAGCACTGGTATGGGTCCGGGCGATTCGAAGGCCGAGCGATTGCTGCTTCGGTTCTGGTCAACTCAGATGATCGTCTGACGACGTATTCTTACGACAGGCTCGGACGCCGCCTCAGCGAGACCCGCGCCAACGTGGCGGTACACAACGGTGCAGGTGCAACCTCCTTCGCGGATGCCTTGGTCAGCTTTACCTACAACGCGCTTGGGCAAATCGTGACGAAGACGGAAGCAGCGGATTCAGGCGGGTCGGCGACTAACACGTATGTATATGATGTAGCCGGCCGCCTGACGCAGGAGACACGCCGGTCGTTCACTGATTCCAGCTCGGCAACGGTCACTCCGACGACGGACTATTATTATGACGGCACCGATACGCTGGTGCGCCAACGTGAACGGGGCGATGCCAACGCGACCGAACGCGTGACGATGTTCGCCTACGGGCCGGGGGGGCGGCTCGCCTCGGTAACAGACGCGGAAGGATTTATCCGCACCTACCGGTATGATGCCGGAGGCAGGGTGATGCGCGAGGAATACCAGCGGCTGCGCCCCGATGGGACGCTGGCCTATGAAGGTGTACTCTACGTCCATGACGCGCAGGGCCGCGTGCTTGACCAGTACATCGCCGCTAATACCGGCGGCGGCGACTACGAGACCTATGACATGGTCAACATGACCCGCTACAATGCGTTCGGAGAGATCTCCCAGCGCGGCGTCAACGGCGTGCTGGCCGAGCAGTTCACCTATGACATGGCAGGCCGCCTGATCGCGACCAACTCCGGTGACGGGGTCTGGAAGTACTTCCTGCATGATCGCAATGGCAACCAGACACTGGCGGTCACCAGCGCAGGCGACAACATCCAGGGCTGGGGACGCGACAGCGTTTTTGATCTGTTCGGATCCGAGGCGGGGATCGGAACGACATATGTAGCCGGGGTCAATTCTACCGTCACGAGGTATGATGCGCGCGGCCTTGCGATCGAAGTGATTGAGCCGCAGCGTGAGCTGTCGGCAGGCGGTGCCCGCCAGACGTTGACAACCTCCCGTACCTACAATGCGTTCGGCGAGGTCAAGTCGGAGACAAACGCGCTCGGCGCGACCGTGAACTACCTGCACAACACGATGGGCCGTGTGATCCGGACGGAAAGCCCGCTGGTGGATGTGACCAGCGAGGCGGGTGTAACGACCTCCGTGCGCCCGACCGAGCATATGTATTATGATCGATCCGGCCGACTGGTCGCAAGTCGCGATGCCAATGGCAATCTGACCCGGATGACGTTGCTGGCAGGCACCGGTTTTGGTGGCACAGCGGCGCTCGTCACTCAGGTGATTGCTGCAGACGGGTCAACCGTGACAACTGGCTTTGACATCCACGGCAATACACGCCGGATTACGGACCAGATTGGACGGGTCACCACTCAAACATTTGACCGGATGGGCAGGATCAAAGAAGTCTGGCGCCCGGTTGTCGACCCTTCCAACCCTGATCCGACAAAACGACAGCTGATCGACTATCTCCAGTATGACGGGCTTGGTCAGCAGATCAGACGCTCTAACAGCCAGCTGGGATCCGGCGTTGCCGAGACTACCCTCTATGACCGCAACGGCCGCGTGCTGACCCAAGTCGCCATGGGTGGGGATACCACGACCTACGCCTATGCTTGGAACGCTGGATACACGACGACTGGGCTCGGGAATTTCGGCGCATGGGACACGACCACTACGTACGCGAACTTCAAGACATCGATCGACCGCGAAGACCAGTTCGGGCGCGCGCTCTACAAGAGCGATCTTGGCGGCAATGTCTCGACGTTCGTTTATGATACGGCGGGTCGCCTGACGAGCCAGAGCAACGGACTTGCCTATACCTATTTCAACACCGGCAAGCTTGCGAGCCAGACGCGCGCCACTCGCCTGAACGAATACACTTACGACCGGGCAGGCAACCTGACAGGCGAGATCCTGCGCCTGTCCGGAACTGTGATTTCAAACCAGACCTCGACCTATGATGCACTGGGACGCATGCTGACCTGGAACGAGGCCGGCTCCGCGACACTCCCTGCCTCGTCTATAATCTGGAAGTACGACGCCAACGGGAACATACGGAACAGCCAAAATACGGCGCAGGCACTCAATGCGCAGGGGCAAGCGTCGGGACCGGTTATCACCTCACACTGGTACAGGTTCGACACGCTGAACCGCGTTGTTACCGACAAAGGTGTTCTTTCCAGTGGACAGATCAGCCGAGGCATGACCGGCACCGATCTCACGTATGATCTTGCGGGCCAGCGCGCTTCTTCTACGCGCACCAAATTAAGCGGAGAGTTCTTTTCCGGGTTTTTTGTTTCGGCCGAGAAGGAAACCTATACGTACAACGCGTCCGGCGCGGTCACCGATGTCCAAGTCGCAAACGGCAACCTTCAAAGCTACACTATCGGCGATCTCGCGCCTAATCCGCCGACACCGACAGGCACGGGCACACGCCGGGCTGCGTTCACTTACGATCTCATGGGGCGCCAGACGCGGCAGACTGACTATGACATAAACGGAACGACAGCACTGTTCGATCAGTACACGGCCTACAATACGAAGAGCCAGGCCGAGATGATCGATAGCTTCTACAAGCGCTCGGACGGCGTCTACCTTGTTCGCAACTGGCAGTACTATGGCCAGACGAGCCACCTCGAAAGCTTCTCCTGGACGAACTATGCGCTCGGGTCTGTCACGCATGTCCTGACGCAGAACTTCAAGAAGGATCAGGCCGTCACGCCGCTTAGCAGTACGATCCCCGCAAACTCGATCCAGACTGCGTCGGCGACGACAAACGATTACATCTGGTTCGACGGAGCCCAGCAGGGCACAGTGACATTCCGGGAAAGCGTCAACTCCTCGGGCGCCTCGATCGGCGGCACAGTGGCTCGCACCACCTATCACATCTATGACGCCTCCGGCACGATGACGCTCGCCGACATCAATGACGCGCGTTCGCGGGATGTGACCTACACCACGAATGCGAACGGTCAGGTAATTCGGCGCCAGGAAGTACAAGTTGGAGGAGCCGACAACTCACCCGGCGATCCATCGGAAGTCTGGTACCGCTTCGGCGGTAAGGAGCTCGGCTACACCGGGAACAACGGATCGCTGGAGACCGATTACAGTACGTCGATTGTCAACCGCATGGCACTCCCGTCCGGCACAGGAGCGTTCCGCAATGGCGCGACAGGCGGGCTCGCGCACACGGCATATGATCCCTCCCTCTCGAAGGTCAACTCATATGACCAGGGCTCGTCTTCAGGCGGATACACCGTCCGGGCGGGCGAGACCCTCGCCTCCATCGCGGCCAACCTCTGGGGCGACTCGTCGCTCTGGTACAAGCTTGCCGAAGCGAACGGCCTCTCCGGACAGGCCGCCCTCAGCGAAGGCCAGTCGATCCGGATCCCCGCCGGGGTGATGAAAAACACCCACAACGCCTCGACATTCCAGCCCTATGACCCCTCCGAAACGATTGGAGACACTGCACCCACTGCCGCCAAGCCGCCGAAGAAGAACAAGTGCGGCGCTTTCGGGCAGGTGTTGCTCGTGGTGGTCGCGGTTGCAGTGGCGGCTGTCGTAGCACCCTATGCAGCAGCGGCTTTCGCCAACACGTTTGGCGCCGGTGCAGTCGTCACGGCCGCCGGCGCAACGTCAACGCTTGCTGCAGGCACAGCAGTTGCTGCAACTGCGGCTGGGATCTCAGCCGGGACAATCTCGGTCGGCATTGGCGCGTCTA
>LNFM01008064.1_pt1 | contig 16108 bp, 21 predicted proteins | sample 596031 | NCBI WGS metagenome assembly LNFM01 (sample SAMN04254537, study PRJNA301005) | activated carbon metagenome | isolation source: dual media filters at the Ann Arbor, Michigan drinking water treatment plant | place: USA: Ann Arbor
GCTTGTTGTGGATCGTGCGTGTCCACTCGAATGGGCGCGCTAACGCCAACGAGAACATACGCTCGACTTCCATGCCTTGAAGTGCACGCAGCCACAGGCTGAGGTTGAGCGTCGTCGTCGGGCTGTGTCCGCTGTAACCGAAGTCGGTCACACGATCGTTGTCGAAGTCGACGCCCATCACCTTGGCGTCGTAGTGGTGGAACACCATCGTCCCGGTGACGATGCTGCGCGGTCCCTCGAAGGTCCACAGCTGCTGGTACGTGCCGTTGAATGCGATCTTCGCGTTGGTGGTCGTCTTGACGAGGCCCTTCTCGAAGGCGTCGGTTACCTCGCGAGTGTGACGCTTCGGGTTGATGCGTCCGGGCCAACCGCCGTTGTACGTCATCGACGTCCTTCGCGTTCACGGTGTTCCGGCAGCACCTTCTTCCACAGGCGAAGGCGCTCGCTGAGCGACACCTTCGCGTGCTTGGTAGGCACGTAACGGTTCGGCGTCGTCGCGCCCTTCGCGTCACGCAACGCAACGACCATCACGTCGCCGGTGCAGAGCGGACAGACCTTACAGTCTTTCGCCGTTTCGTTCTGCTCGAACTTGTGGCGCTGGCAGTCGATGATGTGGATAACACCCTCAACCTCGACAGAGGTCGAGTGGCAGCAGTCAAACGTCCACCCGGTGCCGCCACGCTCGATTGCGCACGCCATGGTCACCGGACACGCGCCGCAGTCAACGACCTTCGGCGGCCGCTCGAGGATGTCCAAGAGCGACGGCCTCACGGTAAGACATCCATGATGTCGATCTCCCACGTGCCCATCGGGTGCTGACAGTGCACGACGACCTTGTCACCGCGGATGCGCTCGGGCGTGACCATCGCCTGGCCGTGGCTGTAGCGCATCAACATGACCTTCTTGTCGGCGGAGATATGTACGTCGCTGGGCGGGCCCTTCTTCGCACACGCCTTTGGCGTGCTGAGGTTCTCGATCACGCAGCGCATTGAAAGCGGGCATCCATCGCAGATGCGCGCCGAGTCCTCGCCGATGAGGGCACGCGGTTTGACCGACAGCTTCGCATCGTTCTGGATCGCGAAACGGACGATCGCGCGGCGCATCCCACGCTCCACCGCCATCTTGATGGCGTCGCGCAGTTCCTTCGGCAGCGATGGCCCATCGTCCATCGATTCGATGATCTGCGTGTAGCGCTGGGGCTTGCGTAGCAGCGACGCGGCGTAGAGCACACGCTCTACCGCGGCCGCGGGTACCTCGAGCACCTTCGCGATGACGTCGATCGCGGTCTCTTCGGTATCTTGGAACTTCGACTCGAAGACCGCATGCTTGAGGTCCTCCAAAGACATATCGTGGCTCCTCTCAAGGCTTATACCAAACATGGTTGCCTTGTGCGTCGATCTCGATGTATATGCGATAAACATGACCACGCCTCAGGCCACCATCATTCTCGATGAACCGATCGTAGTCCCGCTCGGCCACATGCAGCTCATCCCCGAGGGTGTCCTCGAGATGGCGAAGTGGGTCCAGCGCTACCGCCCGCAGTGCGTGCCGGAGCAAGGCTTCAGCGACGTGCTCGACCTCGTGCCGCACGACGGCTCGGACACGGACCCGTTCACGGGCCTGGCCCGTCCGAAGATCACCGACAACGAACTGCTCGCCGAGCTGGCGGGGCGCAAGTGCTACGACAGCTTCGCCGACGCGGGCAAGCGCCGCTCGAACAACGAGTATCTGCACTCGATGTACGACGGACGCATTCCGCACCGCTCGACCGCGTACCACGCACAGATGTCGTTCTTCATAGCGCACGTCTCGCGCCGCGTCTCGCACGAGCTGATTCGCAACTACGTTGGCCACGCCAAGGACGAAGAGGGCATCCCCTCGCAGGAGTCGACCCGCTTCACGCACCATCCCGGGACATACATTGCGCATCCGTACTATCTCGACGAGCCGACGGAACTGGAAGAGTTTCATCACCGCGCGCAAGCCAACTACGTCGAGTACGTCAACACGATCGAGCGCAAGGCAGCCGTGTACCAGGCCCGTACTGGGCAGAAGCCCGTCGGGATGGACAAGAAGCGGATCTACGAGTCGACCTCCGGCGACTTGCTGATGTCGTGCGGCACGTCGTTCATCTGGACGACCAACGCGATGGCGCTCACGAAGTTCTTCCACGAGCGTGATGACGAGGCGGCCGACATGGAGATGTGTCGCTTTGCCCGCACGTGGAAGCGTGTGTGCTTCGCGAAGTGGCCGAACCTGTTCACCGACTTCCATCCCAAGGCGACCTAGCGCCGCAGGTGTGGCGGCAGGCACGTGATCGGCGCGTGGTGTCGCAGCAGCGGTTCCTTGCCGGCAACTGCGTTGACCGCTGCTTCCTGCTCGTCGAACGTCCAGTAGAGCAGCTCGTACGAGCGCACGACGTATTCGCGGTTGGCGCTCTTGACGTACTCGATGGCATCGCGAATCCGCGGCCCCTCGAACGTCCACAACGTGTGCAACGCGCGCAGGCACGTTAAGCACACGCCGTTCGCGCGCTCGATGTCGGGTCCGGTGTGTGGGCATTGCAGGCAGTGCGCGCAGATGGCTTCGCCCGTCGGCCACGTGCTCAGGTCCTCCTCGTTGCCGCACTGCGAGCAGCGCGGCTCAGTGCGGAATCTGCTCCTCCGGGTCACGTGTAGATTCTAGGCGCTCGCCAAGGACGTGGGCGATCAACACGTCGAGCGGCAGGACGCCAAGCCGACGCGCCTCGACAGCGAGCACCGTCTCGAGGACCTCCTCGCGGCCGAAGTCAAGCAACCGGCGGTCGACCGCGATGACCGTGTCCTCGTCGATAAGATGGCACGCTGGCGTCTCGCCCTTGAATGTCACAACCGACAAGCTCGGGAAGATGGTCTCGAGCCACGTGACCGCCGCCGCCTCCTTCGTGTTCAGATCCGTCGGTAGCCAGCGCCTGTCGATGACGCTCTCGAGCTTCTTCTTCGAGGTCTCGACGGAGAGCCCGCCCTTCTCCAGCAACTCCTTGAGCGCGCCGCTTACCATCGTCGGCTTGCCGCCGACGGCTTGCACCTCGCGCGCCTCGGCATTGGTAGTCACGGGGATCGCGTCGCCGTGCTCCGCCTCGTACCGCTCGCGCACGTTCGCGAGCAGCTTCGCGTCAGCGTGCCACCGGAGGCCCTTGGCTTCGGCGACGTCGGCCTTCGCCATTTCGTAGACGCGCGGTGCCGCCAGTTCGGGCGACAGCTTGGTCGCCGCGGTCCACAGCGCACCGAGCGCGTAGTGGAGCTTCCACTCGTCGATCATCTGCCGATCACGGTCCAGCTCGATCATCTTCAGGTCGTAGCCGCACGATAGGTCGTCGAACTTGCGCACGAAGAGCCCGCGCACGTAGACCTCCCCCTTCTTGTCGGGGTGCAGGAGCAGCGTGCCGTCGGTCGTCTCGAGCTTGTCCTCTGCCTTGGGCGGCGTGAGGAACAGGACTTTGTTGCGGACGAGGTCCCAGATCTCCGTCGTGATGCCTTCGATCTCGAGCTTGAAGTCGGGTTCCCGCTGCGCGAGCGCGCGCGACTTGAACGTCAGCAGCGCGTTGCCCTCGAGGGGGTGACCTGGATCGGGCTTCTCGAACCCGACGGTCCACGACAGGTCACCGTTGCGGAACTTGACGTCCAGGCCGTTGCGCACGAGCGCGAGCACGCCGAGCACGAAGCCCTCGCCGAACTTACCGCGCTGATTACCGGCGCCCTTGCTAGTCTTGCCGAGCACGAGCAGGTTCGCCGGCATCACGTATGTGTCCAGCGTGTTGATCTCGAGCCGACAGGTCTTGGGGTAGTGGGTCACCTCCATCGCCTTGCCCTCGTGCTCCTCGGCATCCTTGGCGTTCTGCAGCAGCTCGCGCAGCCCGTGCCACACGCTCCAGCCCGCGCAGTAGTTCTTGTCGATGGTCAGTGGAATCTTGGACATGTTGCTCCCGTTGTTAGGTTTGTGCGATAAACGTTGGAATGTTCGAGCCGGTGTCGAAGCTGGGTTACATGCAGCTCAAGCCAGATGGCCAAGCCATCGTCGTGCTTGGGGACCCGCCGCTCCGTACCCTGTCCGCGAAGGACATCGAGTGGCATTGGAATCACATCGCGTGCGGCGTTCTCGAGGGGCGTCCAGGTATCGTGCGCGACGTCGTCCGCGACCTGCTTGGGAATCCTCAGATCCGCGCGATCGTCTTCTCCGGGAAGGTCGCCGGGCGCGAGGAGTGGGACGACTTCTTCTATGGCACCACGATCCCGCCATGGCGGATCGACAACGAGCACATCCTGCTCGTGCGCCAATTCGTGAATCTCTACGACGACGATTTCCAAACCAAGGACACGATGCAGCCGTTCTGGCCCACACGCGTCCGCTACCTGGAGTGACTGATGAAGATGATCGCGTTGATGGGTAAGTCGAGATCCGGCAAGGACACCGCCGGCAAGCTGATGGCGTCGTCGTTCCCCGACGACATCGTGACCACGGCGTTCGCGGACAAACTCAAGCGGATGTGCATGGAACTGTACGGCCTCACAGAGGAGGACGTCTACACGGAGGAGGGCAAGGAACGCGCTTCGCGCTTCGTCTCGTGGAAGTGCCCGGCGTGCAACCACCTCGACTGCTTCCGCGAGCTATCGGGACGTGAGTACCGCGTCGTCTGCAAGACCTGCACGGCGGTCGGTTCCGAGGAGTCCTTCAAGTCGCACTGGAAGAACCGCGAGATCCTCCAGCACATCGGCACGGAGGGCTGCAGGCGTGTCGACGACAAGGTCTGGGTGAATTTCGTGCTGCGCGCTGCGGCAGCGGCGGCGTCGAAAATCACCATCGTCACCGACTGCCGCTTCAAGTCCGAGGCGGACTCGGTCTGGGCCGCCGGTGGCGAGGTCTGGCGCATCCGCCGCCCCGAGACCGACCGCGTACAGGCGGGCCTCGCACGTCACGCATCGGAGATGGAGATGGACACGATCCCGGATTCGATGTTCCAGCAGGTCATCACGAACGACCACACGCTGGAGGCCTTCGAGTCACGCGTGAAGGTCGCGCTCGACGCCTTCCTCGGGCGTCAGGCGTAGGATGCTCGGACGGTGGCCGTACTTGTCGGCCGCCTTCTGGAGCGCGCTCTGCTTCGCGATTCTGCCATCACCGTAGCCCTGCTCGTACGCGCATCGGATCGACTCGTCCGCGTGCCCAGTGACCGCGGGGTCCATGGCACGTGTGGCGGTGCCGGCGGTCCAGCCCTTCTGGTACGCAGCGTACTGGTTGGCCGCAGCGATTTCTTTCTCGGTCTTCATGGCTCTCCTGTGTGCTCGCGCGTCGAGCAGCGCAGGCAGGTCACGTAGCGTGTAGGCACCGGCTCCTCGTGGAGGTTCAAGCCGACATGGTGCTGGTCTCGACAGCACCAGAGATGTACGGCCCAACGACGACCATTGGGCCAGGGGATTACGCGGGCGTGGTGCGCGACGTCGTCGACGATGACGACGGCTTCGTCACTTGTCCTTGTTGGCGTTGTAGTACTCCCGCGCCTCTTTGCAGACGCGGTCAAACATCTCCTTGCCGCCGAGCTTGTCCGGGAGCGTCTCGCGGTAGTTGATGGTCACGAGAGCGAGCGCGAAGACGCACTGCTCGGGCGTGAAGCCCTCGGCGTTCCACATGCTGCTGAGGTACTGGATGATCTCCTCCGCGTTGCCCGCGGCCTCGGTGACGTGGTTGACCGCGAGCTTCTCGATGACCTGCTTCGCCGCCTGGAGGTTCTCGGCGGTTCGGGCTTGTCCGGGGATCGTGTCGTCGCTCACTTCTTGCTCCTGAACAACGTGCACGTGGGAACGATGACGTCGTTTCCGATCACGATGCGTGGCGAGGCCAGCGCGCCTGGTGCGGCACGTTTCACGCCGGGCGGGAACACCTGCCCCTTCTGTTCGGCAGCGGGGTAGATGGACTGCACGGCGCACCAGCCTCGGCGCGTGGGTGCGAGCCCCTTGATGATGACGTCGTAGTTACGACATTCCTTGCACGGCAGATCAGCCATCTCTTCCTCACTTCGTCATCGGGGTGATGCCCCATTTTTTGATCGCGCGCGCGGCGCCGGGAAGTCGGAGCACTCGCACCAACGCCAGCATGCCACGGTCGACGGTTTCCCCGATAAACCATATCGCGCACTCGCCGCCGCGCAGCAGCGAAGCCGCGGTGTGCTCGTCGGGGACGTTCCGCATCCCGCCATGTCCGCGGACTCCAACGTTTGCACCAAGCATCGCTTGCGAGATTGCCTTGTCGGTCCACGCGTCGACGATGCAGTCCGCGAGTACATCAAGCGCGTCGGCGGGTTGCTGAACACGGACGTGTATAACGTTGACGCTCGCGTACTCCGACTTGATGAGGTACTGCCCAGGGATCACGAGGTCCGCGTCGAAGTCGATGTCCTGCAGGTCGATACGTTCCGCCCGCGGGGCGCGCGGCGGCGCCCGCAGCGGATCGACACGCTTCCATGGATCGACGATTCCCTTGGGCTTGTCCGTCACGTCGTCACGATCAGCCTTCCGTCCAGGTACGTGTCCGTGCATGATGCATGAACGAACTCGAATTCGCTCGATAGCTGCGAGACCAGGTGCTTGGTCTCGGGATGGCGCACGTTCGTCGCCTCGATGATGTACGCCGGCATCGCGCGCTCGCCAGGCTTGAACTTCTTCCGGCAACGCGCACACGTGTCGAGCGCGACGCGCTGCCTCATGACGTCGAGGACGCTCATGTAACCCCTTCCAAAACGTACGGCGTTTCGTGGTCGTGATAGTACACACAGCGGGAAAGGCCCCGCCGATACGTCTCCACCACGACGTCGACACCGAGCATTCCCGCATAGTCCGCGAGCTTCTGATTCATCCGAGCTAGCCCGTGGCCCCCATACGGGGAGCTGACAGCGATGAGCGGAATCCGGTGAACATGCGCGAGCGCGAGCGCCTCGAGCATCCCGTGCGTCGTACGTCCGGTCTGCCGGTTATCCCGGTTATCCGGGTAAGCGCCGCCGAACTTCCACCACGATATGTAGCCGAGCATCGAGTAGAACCGCTCGACCCACTCGCCGATGTCGAGCGTGACGCACCGGAAGCAGGTCGGGGTCATTCCTCGATGCCCCTGGCGCGCGGCAGCGTCGCCGCTACAGGACGAAATGAACGTCGGTGCACCGGCGACGGTCCGCGCTTGGAGAGCAGCTCCTTGTGGCCCTTCGTCGGGTAGCCGCGGTGCGTATCGAAGCCCCACGTCGGGTAGCTCTGATGCAGCTCGTCCATTCGGATGTCGTGCCGCGCGCGCGCGACGATCGACGCGGCGCCCACGCGCCAGTCGTGCTTGTCCAAGTCGGCGATGCACCGCACCGGGCACGGCATGGCAGGTTCGGCCAGGTCTCCATCGATCAGCACCAGCACGTCCGCGGGGACAACCGACGGATCGCGCACGGTGAGCTGCTCGAGGCACCTCGATGCCGCCAAGCGAATCGCCTCGGGGAACACCGTGCCGAACAAGCGTGCGTCGATTTCGCTGGCCGTGCGCTCGATGGTCGACAACGACGTTGCCGTGGATGTGATGACAGCGGCGAGGGTGGCGCGCTGCGCTTGGTCCTTGATGGTCTTGGAGTCGCCGGCGACCAGCATGCGCTGGCCACGCACGCCCTTCCACGCGACTTCGATGCGTTCCATCTGCACAGGGAACGCGACAGCACAGACCACGAGCGGCCCGGCGAGCGTGCCGCATCCCGATTCGTCGACGCCCACGATGAAGCGCACGTTCGGGTACTTCTTGCGCACGTAGGTGTAATGCTCCGATGTCCAGTCGACGGGCATCCGTCTCCTATGCGGCCTTGTAGACGTGCGATGGGCGCTTGCGTCTTCGGTCGAAGACGACGCGTTTGCCACACGGACATTTGGCCGACTTGCCTTTTCCGGTGACGCGCCACCCGCACGCGCAGGTGGCAATCTTGAGACCCTTGGGGCGGCCGCTCTTCATCACGCCGCCCTGATTGTGAAGCTCGTCCCTAGCACCTTGGCCAACGCGTGCAGATGCCGCCAGTTGACCAAGCTCCTGCCCTTCTCGATCGCGGTGTACTGCGCGCGAGAGAGCTGGATGCCCTCGGCGACCTGAGCCTGCGTAAGCTTTTTGGCTTTGCGCTTGCGCTTCAGTTCGTCGAGAAACAATGCGTAGGGATCGAGCTTGCTCATGCGGCTGTCCTTTTGAAGTGGGCCGCGAACCTGGGCAGGTACTTCTCGGGCACGTTCATGTCCGACGTCACCAGGTTGTTGGACCACGGGAGGGCACGACGAACCGAACCCCCGTATGTTTTGTCCCAAACACGGCTGTCGAGGATGGCGACGCAGCCGCGGTCATCTTTGGTGCGGATCAATCGCCCGACACCTTGCCGGAGATCGATCAGCATGTCGACGAGCTGAACGTCGCGAAACGCAGATGCGCCGGCGAGACGTTCACGCGCCTTCACGATCGGATCGTTGTACTGAGGGAACGGAAGCTTCGCCATGATGACCAGGCGAAGCGCGCCGCCGGGAACGTCGACACCTTCCCAGAAGGACTTCGAACCGACGAGGATCGAGTTCCGCGTCTCGCGGAATCGCGCGAGCGCCGTTGGCGCGTCGCCATCCCACGGGTTCTTGCGGTGACCCTGTGCGAACGTGCGTCCGGGGAAGCGCTCCTTGAGCGCCGTCGCGAACGCATCGAGTTCGTCGTTTGCCGTCGTCAAGACGAACGCGCCGCCGTCCGATAGTTCGCACAGCCGCACAGCGCGCGCGACGCGACGTTGCATGACCTCGGCGTACTCGGGATGCGTTCGTCCGATCACCGGCAGGTCGCGCGGGATGTACACGAAGCCCTGCGCGTCGTAGTTGAACGACGTCGGCAGGATCTCCGTCTTCGCCGGTGCAATGCCGGTGATGCTCGAGACGTGATCGAAGCCGCCGTCGATCGCGAGCGTAGCGCTGCACAGCACGATGGTCTTGAGCTGCGAGAGATACTTGCTTGCGATGCCGCCGACGCCGACGGGCGCGCAGTTCACACCGAAGCGGCCGCGCTCGTCTTGCGATGCGTACACGACGGTGTTGGCGAGGATCCGCTGACGCCGCATCTCGATATTCTCCGGATCCGCGTCGCCGTCGCCGTCGACGATGCCTTGTGCGGAGGACAAGCCACGCAGGAGCCCATCGAGACGACGCTTGGCCTGGCCGATGATGCCCAGCTCACGGCCCTTCGACTCCTTGAGCATCTCCTCCTGCGTGTCCATCTCCATCTCGACAGCAGAGACCGGCATCACACGCTCGCCGAAGATTTCGTCGGGCTCTTCGTCACCGTCGGGTGGCTCGTCGTCGCCGGGCTCGGTGTAGAGCTTCTCGATCTTGGCCAGCTCGACGCCGATCGCACGAAGGCCGTCGAGCGCGATGCGCGCCGCACCGACCTCGAACACCGGCACATCACAGGCGTTCGCCTCTTGATAGTGCTTGTTCGGCACCGTGTTGAACATGTGCTCCCACGGCTGGATCAGCCGCCGTACCGACGGGAACTGGTGGCTGGTACGCCGGAGCATGTCGTTGAGCGACTGGATCGAATCCTCGGCGACGCGGAACGTGAATGCCGAGCGAATGCCTGCCGCGAGCGTGTGAGCCTCATCGACGATCAGCGTGTCGTACGCGCCGCCGACCATTTTGCCGAGGCCAAAGAACATCTCGGCGCCGAGTACGTGGTGGTTCACCACGATGATCTTGCTCTGCGTCGCATCGCGCTTGAGGCGGATGTAGCCGCACTCGTCGAACATTTCACAGCGTTTGCCGACGCAATCTTCCGCGCTTGCCGAGCCCCACCACCGCGGTGGCATACCGGCGTAGTCCGCGCGATCGCCGTACAGGCTACGCCGCACGAATGCACCGTACGGTGCTCGGTGTTCGGGCGAGTTCTTTTCGATGATGCTCTCGGCGAGCGAGCGGCACGTGTAGTTGCCCTTGCCCTTGAGCGGCGTGGCCAAGAGCTGCGAGCCAAGCGCACGCGTAGCGTCGGCACCGAGCACGCGCTTGAGTGTTGGCAGATCCTTGACGACGATCTGATCCTGCAGCTGCTTCTTCGCCGTCGCGACGACGATACGTCGACCCTGCGCAAGCAGGGCGGGCAAAAGATATGCGAAGGTCTTGCCAGTCGCGACTGGCGCTTCGCAGTAGTACGCGCCGCCGTTCTTCAGCACTTCCTCGACAGAGGCAGCCATCTGTTGTTGCGGCAGCCGCGCCTCGCTCACGAGTCCGTGAGTTGGGTCGGCCAGAAAGTCCCGGGACGATCGCATCGACAACCTCCGTTGTAGCGTTGGGGCGTCAGCAGTGTCAACGCCATAAACCTTGCGTTTTCCGTTGCTTCCTTGTACCAACGAACGCGGAGGATTCATGGCCACCGACGAGACCCGTATTGGCGACTTCACCCAGCCTGTCGTGCCCCCGCCGCGCTCTCCCGCGCAGGAGGCGCTCAAGACCGCGGAGAAGGGCTTCGACGAGGCCGCGGAAAAGGACGAAGCGGCACTCGCGCCGATGCTCGCATACGAGAAGAAGCTCGAGGCGCTGAAGATCTCGAAAACCAAGGCCGCCGAGATCATCGATTCCGTTCTGCTCAAGGGCTACTACGCCGAGGACATCGCGGTCACCAAGTCGATGACCGTGCGGCTACGAACGCGTGGCGCGCGCGACACCAAACGTGCGCAGGACATGATCGAGAACCAGCGCCTGTCGTACGACGCCCATTATGGTGAGTTGATGTCGCGCTACCTCCTCGCGGCGTCGCTCGAGAAGTTTGGCAAGGACGTGTTCTCGCACCCGGGCAAAGGCTCGAAGCCCGATGAGATCGAGGAGGCCTACAAGACGCGCCTTCAGTACGTCGAGGACCTCGCGGATCCCGCACTGCGAATCTTGGTCGCCAAAACGATCAAGTTCGACCAGATGATCGCGACGGTCCTCGAGGAGGGCTCGATCGAAAATTTCTAGGTCACCCGGGGGGCAACGCGCGCGCGACGCTGTTCGCGCGCGGTGTTCAGCTCGCGCCGTACGGGTCAATCGAGGACCGCGTGATGCGTGAGATGGTCCTTCGGGAGCGCCAGGAGCGCGTGGCTCACCTCGACGCCATCGGTAAAATGGTGGCGCGCGTGTTCTCTGTCGACGCCGATAAGGCGTTCGCCGGGATCGTGTCCGAGTACGCGTCCGAGGTGTTCCAAGAGACCTACGATCCGAACCTGTTGCGACGACGCGTCGCCATTCGGCGCGTGCTCGCCGCACGTACACGCGCGAAGCTGGACCACGAGGAGCGCATGATCCAGCGGCTCGAAAAGATGGGCGATTACGCCGACCAGATTTGGGAGCAGCAGAAAAACGAGAAAAAGCGCAGAACTCCGTGAATCCACTACAATAACGCCGTGGCAGACCAGGGGTCGGATCAGACCATCAAGCAGATGCTCGCCGGGTTCTCGGCGATGCAGTTCAACCTCGGCCTGCTGCCGATGCAGACGACGCAGGCGATGGGTGGCGCGCCGCCGGCGATGTCGATGCCGCCGCCGATGATCGCACACCCGGGGCAGATGGCTGCGCAGGTGATGGCGCAGCAGCAGGCGATGATCCAGCAGACGTTGCAGGCGGCACAGGTCACGCGCTATCAGCCGCCGCCGAGCGCACCAACGCCCGCGGTCGGCGCGATGGGTGGGTTTTCTGCGATGGGGAATCCGTTCGCGGCAGCTTCGATGGGCGGTGGCGCGAGCTTCGCGCCGTCGGGCGCGATGGGCGGGCGCGGCTTCGCCATGCCGAGCACGAGCCCGCAGGTCGGCTCGGTGTTCAACCCGTTCGCGCCAACGCTGCCTTCATCGCACTTCGCGTCGCCCGCGATGCGCAACATGCAGATGATGCAGACCGGACACTCGCAGATGATGGGCACGTTCTCCGGCGCCGCCGAAGGCGGGCTTGGCATGGGCGGCGCGATCGCTGGCGGCGTGCTCGGGTCGGCGTTCGGCCCCGTGGGCACTGCGGCTGGCGCGTGGCTCGGCGGCAAGATTGGCGGCGGGATCGCGAACATGATGGTCGGGCCTGCGATGGCCGACGCCGCGCGTGGACGTCAGATCCAGGCCATGTCTTCGCCATTCATGATGTCGGGCATGTACCTGAACTCCATGACGGGGCAGGGCTTCAACGCGCAGGCAGGGCGTGACGTCGCGCGCGGCATCAGCGGCCTGCAGCGCGACTACGACTTCGAACGCACCGGGTTCAACACACAGGACACGATGAACATCATGCAGATGGGCGCCGACCAAGGCCTCATCAAGGGCGCGATGTCGCCCGACGCGATGGTGAAGAAGGTCAAGGACCTCTCGAAGACGGTGAAGGTCCTGATGCGTATCACCGGCGATCCGGATGTGCGTGATGCGATCCAGTCGCTTGGTCAGATGCGTGAGCTGGGGTTCCAAGGGCTGGGCGCACAGGCGGGCGCTGTCGCCAACCGTGCCGCGTTCGCACGTATGGCGGGCGTCTCGCAGTCCGCGATGGACCACTACGGCATGATGGGTGCGGGCGTCGCGTCGCAGTACGGGCTTGGCGGTGCGACAGGCTACAACGCCGGCATGGCAGGCATGAGCCTCGCCAAGATGGCGACGTCGTCGGGTGCGCTCAACGATCTGCAGCTCGCGCGTGCCGGCGGAAAGAGTGGGCTTGCCGAGATCAACGCACGCGGACAACTCGCCGCGATGCAGGATGAACGCTACCTCCTCGCCGCGATGGGCCGCGATGGGAAGGGACGGATGACCGTCGACATGGACGCGTATCGCCGCGCGCAGGGGATGTCGTTTCAGGAGGTGTCGGAGCGCTCTGCCGAGGCCCTTCGCTCGATGGGCAAGGAAGGCATCTTCGAGTGGAACACACGTAAGCAGGAGTTCAAGGATCAGGTCGCACAGAAGCTGTCGCCGTTCGAGATGAACATGAACATGATCCGCCAGGCGCGCGCGTTCCAGTCGGCGGTGCCCGGCATGACGCTCGGCACGGCGCTGCAGTCGACGACAGGCATGGACGCGAACTCCGCGCGCGCTCTCGAGCTGCAGTCGCAAAGCCGTGGCTGGTACAACGCGCAAATCCAACAGCTCGAGTCGCAGAAGCGCAACGCCGCGGATCAGTCGGCGGCGCAGCGCGAGCAATACCGCACACCCGGTGTGATGACACGCGCGGGTCGCGGCATCCGCGACTTCTTCGGCGATGTCGGCGATGCGATGTCCTCGCCGTTCCGTCGCATCAACGCGCACTTCGAGCGGATGGCGGAGAACGTGGCTGCGAATGACCGCGGTGAGCGAATCAGCCGCTACGACGCGTTGCAGATCGCAGGCAACGATCAGGAGCGCGACTGGACGCGGAAGGGCCTCCGCAATCTCCAGTTCCGACAGGCGTATGGTCAGGCCGGGTCGAACTTCCTCGACGAGCGCACGGGCCTCGGGGACTCGTTACTCCACCACGGCGGCCGCCAGCTCAATCGCATGGGTTCGTTTATCGGCCTCGCCAACATGAACAGCGAGAACCGTCTCGCCTCGATCGCGAGCCGTTCGCACGGCTCCGCGTTTGGGTGGCATCCACTGGCGTCGTTCGGCGACGCTAACAACGCACTCTCGCGCGTGCAGGGGCTCATGAGCGCGGGGCGCGCGGCGGATGACGCGGCGAACTTCGGAGCGAAGGACATCGAGAGCGTCAATACCAGCCTCAACGCAGCAGGCATGGCTAGTTCTGGTGCGCGGTCGAAGAACTTCAGCGGCGCGGCTGTGTTACGTCAGGCGTCGCGCAATCTCCTTGGCCGTCTCAAGGATCTACGCGCGGGTGTTGTCACGTCAGCATCCGCGGTGTCGGGCGACGACCTCAAGGCGGCGTACATCAAGGCGTCAAAGGACGCCGGCATGAACGACAAGGAGGCCGCCGCTTCCTACGAGAAGAACAAGGCGAAGATCAACGCCGCGATGGCCAACGACATCTACGCGACGAACGACAAGGGCTTCATCGAGACGTTTGCGAAGGCGCAGGAAGCTTCTACCGAGGCAGGCGCCGTCGACTTCGGACGATCGCGCGATGCCGTGAAGGCAGACATCCAGAACGACTACAAGATGCTCGGGTTCGACAAGGCGAGCGACGCGACGCTCGGCAAGCTCAAGTCCGCCATGTCCGCGTCGGACGACGACGTCATCGCACTCGCCGCCGCGAAGAACGCGTCGCTTCACGGCGACAAAGGCGCGGAGAAGGCACTCCAGGAGATGGAGGCTTCGATGGGCGGGCAAAAGTTTTCCGAGAAGTCGGCGGCGGCGGACAAGCTGCTCAAGTCGATGGACGGCAAGACGCAGGACACGCTCGGCAACATGGCGCGTGGATCCGGCGGCGGCGAGGCGTTGACCAAGTTCGTCGGCAAGGCGAAGGAGACCTTCGGCAAGGGCATGGCGCTCGCTGCGACCGACGAGTTCCTGCAGAAACTCGATGATAAGCAGAAGGGTCTCGGCGGCTCGAAGAGCGCGGAGGCTGCGATCGATAGCCTCGGCTACGACACGATCGAACGCATCGGCAAGACCGACAAACGCTTCGCCGACATGCTCATGCGGGCCAAGAAGGGCGACAAGACCGCGATGGAGGAGGCGATCATGTACGCGTCGCCGACCGCGATGGAGTCTCGTCACGGTGGCGGTGAGGGCGGCGGCGTCGATGCGCTCGAGAAGCAGATCGCCGACATCAAGGGATTGCGCGATGAGGTCGCGAAGGAAGATGGCGACAAACCTGCCGAGCTGCAGGCCGCGTCGTCGCAGCTGTTCAGCTCGTCCGTCGAACGCTTCGGCAAGTTCGTTACCGATCTCACCGGCAATGCCGAGGAGCGTGCTCTCTACAACGCCGGTCCCTGGCAGCAGTCCAAGCAAGGAGGCAGCTGATGGCGGGTCCCTACGGTAACTTCGTCTCCGAGAATGGTGACAGGTCGCGCTACAACCCGCGGCAACAGGGCGTCTTCGGGCTCCATCCTCTGGCGACGCCGAAGTACGCACGCAACCGCGGCCTTCGTGATGCCGAGTTCCGCGACTCGCTCGCGCGCATCTACATCTCGCTCGCCGACGCCAGTGACACGGTGCGCTCGGCGTACCTCGCGAGCTTGCCCGGCGATCAGGCGACGCAGTCGCTCGCCAAGGTGTTGCTCGGCGCGAACGCACAGGGCGGCACGGGTTTCGTCGACTTCTTCCTGACCTCTGCACAGGAGCAGTTCCAGGAGATCATGCAGGTCGACAAGGTCCTGTCCGACGACTACGTCGCGTTCTTCTACGGCACCAACCCGCCCGTGTTCCAGTACAGCGGCATGCTGCTCAACTCGATGCAGGACGACCAGCGATCGGGCTTCGCGAGGGCGTACCTGCAGATGTTGCGCGGCACGCAGCTCGCGCGGCGCGGCGCGCTCGCGCGGCTTCGCTACGACTCCGTGATCGTGTCGGGCGTGTTGACCGCGCACTCGCAGACCATCAACGCCGAGATGGAGATGGCAGTCCCGTTTTCGTTCTCCTTCCTCGTGAAGGAGTACGTGATCCTCAACAACCCGCAGTTCGTGCGAACGAGCCCCGCGGACTACGTCAAGCTCGCCGCCGACTCCGCCATCGCTGCGCTCGCGCCGGTAGGCACTGCGTCGGATACACGTGTGCGGACAACAGCGGTCACACCGCCCACGCCCGTCGGTGTTTCGAGTGCAGGCAGCGACCAAAGCTTCGCCGAACAGGCCGCGACCTTGATCGGCAACGGTCTCCAGGTCCTGGTGGGCGCCGCGCTCGGTCTCGGCTCGACGAGCAGCAACAACGCGCCGAACATCCGCGGCACGATCGACTCGCACCCTCCCACCCCGCCGGCGGCACCGTGACGGCCTGTTGGACAGGGACGTTGTCGGCGTTCGAGACGCGTATGGCGAAGCCGTTGCCGAGCTACGCGCTCGAGTCGCTGCGCCAGCGTTTCCTGTTCGTCGTCGTCGACGATCATTCGATCAAGGCGGGCGTGCGGTCGACGCTGCAGATGGCGGTCGACACGGAGCTGCTCGTCGTGTTGGT
>LNFM01012880.1_pt1 | contig 16106 bp, 28 predicted proteins | sample 596031 | NCBI WGS metagenome assembly LNFM01 (sample SAMN04254537, study PRJNA301005) | activated carbon metagenome | isolation source: dual media filters at the Ann Arbor, Michigan drinking water treatment plant | place: USA: Ann Arbor
ATCCCAATTTACCCAGGATCGGCCAACTCCCTGGCACCGCTTAGCGTTTGGCTCATACGCCGCGTGTCTGCTTTCCACGCCGCTGCCCTGCTAGAGGCTCCTCTCTCCTAATCTCACGGTTGTGTAGGCGGGTTAGGCTTATTGTCGACAGCTTCGCAGCACGGCTGCTCGCTTGCGCTGCGCGCGGCTCTGTAGTCACCTAGTATCGAGGCAAGCCCGCATACAAACATGCCCCACAAGAACGGCTCAATCCACGGGAACAGTTCGATTGGGTCTGACATCATTCCATTCCTTCGGCGCTGGAAGGCGCCTCCGCTGCTGCCGCCGGCTGGAGACGAGAGCGTCGTAGTTCGTCGACGCACCATTCAAGAGCGTTGGCGACTGCGGGGCGATCTGCTTCCCGTTCCGTCACGGCGAGGAGCGCAATTTCGCCTAGCATGCTCTCAACATACGGCATGAGTTCCTGTTGGTTCTCCATGTCGTCGGAAACCACGCGCGTGCAATCGCATTCACCGTCCTCCGTGACGGTTCCGCACGACTGACAGTGCATCCGATTGTCCACCTCTCGGCTCCTGCTGGCGGCAGCAGGCGAAGCAGCCGTGCTGCGAGCCGTCACATCTAAATCCTCGCTCATCGTGCCATCCTTTTGATATGCCCATCTCCTACCAACGCGACTTCACGAATCCTGCTTCTGACGCAAGATGGTCGCGTATTGACAATTTGTCAATAATGACAATGCAGAACCCCGCAGGCGGCCAAGCCCACGGGGTTCCTTGATTGCGATGCGGTGATCAGTGTCGAGCTGAGCTACCGCGATTTGATCCGATCAAGCCACGAGGGACAGGGGAGTGGCGACCAGATCGCTTGATCCCCTGAATACATCGAATCACAGGCTGGTGCAACAATCGAGTGCACTTCAGCGACGGGGAAATTGCATGAACCGACCATTGATGCCGCACGAACAGATCGCGCACCCATCGATCACGCAGCAGCCTGACATGGGCTACATCGAAGACGTTCTGCGCACCAGCGAGCGCATGCTGACCAAGCTGGCCGACAGCCGCGATGCCTACAAACGTCTTTACGAGCAGGCCCAGACAGCGGCCGTCGACAACGGCGACCGGCTGGAAGCCATTGCTGCCGTGCTGGCCCAGGCGCTGGGCTATGCCAGCCACGGCAATAAGCCGCCGGAAGATTTCGTGCGTGAGGCGGAAGTCATCCTGCGCGGATTGAGGGGCGAGCTGTGATCAGCAACAGCGAGCGCGCCAACGCCCACAGCAGCCTATTCGTGGGCGAGAAAGATGACGTGGCTATGAAGTTCTACCGGGCAGCCGTTTTGGCCAACTGGCCGGGCAAGAGCTGGCCGGCTGTCATCATCGCCATCTGGCTGATCGAGAACATGCGCTGGCAGAGCGGCAGCGCCTTCCGCCACACCAGCGTCCGGCACTTAATGGCGCTGACTGGCCTCAGCCGCGATGGGGTCGACAAGGGCCTAGCGATGCTTGTGGCCGCCAAGCTGATCGAGCGAACCTATCTGGGCAAGGGGCGCCGCGGCAGCATCCAAGTGCATCAAGTTGTAATGGCAATGCCAGTCGGCATGCTGGTCATGGACCTATGGCAACTGGCCTGCCACACGGGCCACAGTGGCCTGCTGGGCAGGCCAGTTTGTCAAGATGGCAAGTGGCCTGCTGTGCGGGCCACCAGTGGCCTGCCTGACGGGCCGGAGTGGCCTGCTGGGCAGGCCGAGTACCCTATCCCTACTATCCCGCAACATATCCCTGCAGCAGCGGCAGCAGCAAAAGTTGATACGGAAACTGGATCGGACAGCGACCCCTTACTTCCTTCCCTTCCTACCCCCATGATTTCGATGCTCGGCAAAGACTCTGCCGAAAAGGGAATCGTGTGCGCGAGCGCGCGCGGGCGGGAGGGCGGACAAGTTGCAGATGGAACGAATATTGGTCTGGGCTATGGCTACGACATCGTGGGGCTGGAGCCGGGCGAGGCGACGGCCATGGTGGCCGAGCTGCAGAAGATCGATCCGAACATCATCAACGTCGATGGCGCCTGGACGAACCTGAACGAAGCCGCCAAGCGGCATGGGGGCGACAAGCTGCGGGCGGCCCTGCTGGATCTGCGCGAGAAGGCCAAGGCGGGCCGCCTGGAGGGATCTGTGCTTCGGAAGCTGGATAGCTACTGCCGGGGCTTCGCGACCGCTGAGGAGGCTCAGGAGCGCCTTCGCAAGGAGGTCAGCCGGATATCGCGCACGAATGTCTATCGGCTGGTGGACGTGCGCAGATGAGCACGATCAGCACATGGGCCATGGAGCAGCTGGCCAAGCGCGGCATTCGCCTGCCGACGAACCGGGGGCACCAGTACACGCAATGCCCGCAGTGCAGCGCCGGCCGCAACACGCCGGAAAAGCGCAAGCGCAAGGTGCTGCAGGTCGACGTCAAGCAGATGGCCGACGGCGAATGGGTGATGTGGTTCTGCATGTACACGAAGTGTGGGTGGGCAAAAGGCATTCCAAACGAGGACAGGCGAGATGGGAATCACGATCGGGCACGCGGAAGGACTGAGGGCGCGCGCATTGGACCCCGCTTTGGCGGAACAGCTTGGCGTGCGATCAATGCCGGGACGGGACGGCAAGATGGTGCTCGCGTTCGACTATCGCCAGCGCGGGAAGATTCACAACACCAAGCAGCGCTACGCCAAGGGCGACATGCCGTGGACGGAGACGGGCCGCCCGCTGATCCTGTGGGGGATCGACGATCTGGCCCCGGCGCCGATGGACGGCGAGTCCCTGATTATCGTGGAAGGGGAGATGGACAGGATCGCCCTGCGTCAAGTCGGGTATTCCCGCGTGGTGTCGGTTCCCAACGGCGCCCCAAGCCGTGAAGGCAGCCAATCGGATCGACGCTATCAGTTCCTGTACCAGACAGGCGACGATTTGCTGCCCGACATAGCCAAGTGGAAGACGGTCATCCTAGCGACGGACGGCGACCGGCCCGGCATGGCCCTGCGCGATGACCTGTCCGTCAGAATCGGTCCCGAGCGCTGTCTGTGGGTGCCGTGGCCCGAGGGCTGCAAGGATGCCAACGACGTGCTGCGCACGCACGGCGCCAAAGCGCTGATCGACTGCATCAGCGGCGCAAAGAAGATGTGGCTGGATCTGGTCTGCAGCATGAGCGAGCTGCCGGATCAGCCCGAAGAAGAAGGCCTAGAGATGGGCTTCGACATCATGGACGGCGATCTGGAGGCGGATGGCCTGCGCATGCCGGCGCAGGGCTTCTGTACGGTTGTCGGCCCGGCCGGATCTGGCAAGTCGGTCTTCATGCGGCAGGTCGCATGGAACTTCTGGCGCCAACATCGCATGCCGTTCGGCATAACGGCGCTGGAGGAGCCCGGCCGCCCACGCTACCAGCGCGTGTTCCGCCGCTACGCGACAGGCCTGCCCTACAAGGATTGGACGCAGGCCAAGCTGGCCTTGGCCGATGAAGAGATCGATTATGCCTGCAAGATCATTCAGCGTCCGTCGGACGGCCTGATGTACATCGACGACCTGATCAACATCATCAAGTTTTCGATCGAAGTTTACGGCCTGCGCATGGTCATCATCGATCCCATGAACGAAGTGGAGATCGAGCGCCCGAACGAACGCAGCGACGTGACCAGCCGCAGCGCCATCATGCAGCTGAAGATGATCGCGGATCACTACAAGGTCCTGATCGTTGCCGTGACGCATCCGCCAGTCGATGTCTTCCGCCGCAAGAAGCCGAGCGACCTGTGGACGCTGTACGACGTCGAGGGCGGGCGGCATTGGGCCGGCAAATCGGATGCAGGCTTTGGCATCTGGCGTCCGCATCCGAAGGGGCCGACGCTGGTGCATGCATCGAAGCTGAAGCGGCACGAGATCTTCGGCAAGCCCAATCTGTTTCTGATGGAATACAACGCCGACATGGACAGCTATTCGTGCGTCCGCGCCGGCTACGACATCATGGCGCAGATCTTGATTGACCTGGAGCAGGGCCTTTACGACCGCCCATCAGCCGCAGCGCCCTTCAAGCCGAAGCCAGCCCGACCGAATGGCCCGATCTTTTCCTTTGGAGGAGATCGCGATGAGGATTGACAAATTGTCAACCATGGGGCAGGCATAAGGCGACGGGGGATTCCATGAGCGAACGGAAGCACGGCGTCATAGCGCTATTCGATGCGTGCATGCGTGATTACGGCTTTACGCCGGAGCAGGCGGCGGCCATCGCCAGCGATGAGGTCGACAACGTGATGCCGGCCGACCGCTGGAAGACGTTGCTGCGGATATTCACCGATTTACACGCTCTCTATCAGGACGACGACGTGATCAGGAAGTGGCTTGATAGCCCGCAAGCGAAGCTGGATGGCGAGACGCCGCGCGCCATGATGGTCCGCGGCGAAGTGGGTCGTGTCGGCTATTACGTGGCCGTTCTTTCGGGGCGCTGGTGATGACCGCCCACGCGCGCAATCTGCCAATGCCGGCCGGGCTGCAGCTTCGCGACTACCAGTCGGAAGCTGTCGACAGCGTATTCCGCATCTGGGCCGAAGAGCCGACCAGCAGCCCGCTGATCGTGCTGCCCTGCGGTGCGGGCAAGTCGATCGTGGTTGCGGATCTGTGCCGGCGCTTCATCCAGGAAGGCGGCCAGCGCGCCATGTGTGTCATCCACTCGAAAGAGCTGGTGGCGCAGAACTACAAGAAGTTTCGCGCCCACTGGCCGGGCGCCAATGCGGGCATCTACAGCGCCAGCCTGGGCCGCAAGGATCGCTGGTGCACCGTCACGTTCGCCAATGTCCAGTCCATCTGGCGCGTCGCCACGCAGTTCCGAAAAGTCGGACTACTGATCATCGACGAAGTGCATTTGGTCCCCCATCATTCCGACGGCATGTATCGGGCGCTGATCGATGGCCTGCGCAAGGTCAATCCCGATCTGAAGATCGTCGGCCTGACGGCGACACCCTACCGCCTGAACAGCGGCAATCTGTGCGAGCCCTACGGCGACCAGCAGCCGATCTTCAGCGAGGTCGCCTACGAGCTGCCCATGGTCGAGCTGCTGCGGCGCAAGTTCCTGTGCCCGACCATCGCCAAGCCCGGCCGAACGAAGGTCGACGTCAGCGGCGTGCACAAGCGCGGCGGCGAGTTCGTCGAAAAGGAGATGGACGCCGCCTTCAACAACGAAAAGATCAATCGCGCCATCGTCGCCGAAAGCGTCGAGCTGTGCGCCGATCGCAAGTCCTGGCTGGTCTTTGGCTGCACGGTCGACCACTGCACGCGCTTGCGTGATCTTTACCGCGAGCATGACGGCTGGGCACAGAAGCAGGCGCGCGCATGGTGGCGTCAGCGATCCAAGGCCAAGCCGCCGGAGACGGTCGAAGATGCCATGAAGCGCCTGGATGAGCTGCGGCTGCCGAAGTCGCTGCTGGTCACGCGCGACGGGCCATGGTGGCGCGTTGAAAGCGCCAAGTTCTAGGAGGGGACCATGAGAGCGCAGCCTGGAAGCGAGCAGTGGGAATGCGCGTGCGGCTGGATGAACTTCCCCGTGCGCAAGCATTGCCGCAACTGCGGCAAGCCGGACTTGGCAGGGCTGATAGCCGCCAAGTCGCGTGAGATCGAGGGCCAAGTGGACACTAGCCATTGGCGCAAATATCGGCCGCTGGAGGAGATAGCCGATGGCGAGTGACGCCAAGACACTGCTGGATGCGATCGAGGCCAAGGCCAATGAACGGCTGGGCACCGGCTTCACGCGATCCGACACCATGCACGGCCCCGATCACGACTGCCCATGCTGCGCCTATGCGCGCGTGGCCATGGAGCAACTGCGCGAGCAAGTGAATCGCATAGAACACCTGGAGCGCGAGAACAGACTCATGGGCAAGGCGATCCTGGAGCTGCGGACCAAGGCTAACGCCGATGTCTACAGGCGGCTTGCGGATAAGTGATGTTGCATAAGTTGCGTATGCGTTCGGATCAACCCGCTCTTATGGAGAAACAGCGATGAGCGGTTATCAGAACGGCGGCTACCAGAATGGTGGCGGCAATTACCAGCAGAACGGCGGCACCGAAGACGCAGGGACCGAAGTCGCCGACCTTCAGCGGACAGGCGATGATCAACGGTCAGCTGATGTCGGTGTCGATCTGGCACAACCCGCCCGGCACGAACAAGCAGACGGGGGCGCCGACGCAGGAGAACTTCTCATTGACGATCAAGCCTTGGGAAGATCGCCCGCCGCAGGGTCAGGGCCAGCAACCGCAGCAGCAGACGTTTGGCTACGGCGCACCGCCGCACCAGACGATGCCCCATCCGCCTCAGCCGCAGCACGCACCGCACCCGCAGGGATACGCCCCACAGCCGCCACAGCAAGGCTACCAGCGGGCGCCGCAAGCGGGGCCGCCACCCCAGTACCAGCCGCCGCAGAACGGCGCCTACGGGGCTCCTGCGGGGCGCCCTTCTGATACTTGACAAACAGTCAAGCCAGCATCAACTGTTGCTGGCTTGATACACTTCAGGCTGAGAAAGGAAGGAAAGATGAAAATCGGTGGGATCGAAGTTAAGGACGCTGACGAAAAGGTGGTCGTGACAATCACGAAGGAGGATGTCCGCAAGGGCTCGCTGAAGAAGGCCAACAGCTGCGCGGCAGCGCAGGCGCTCTGCCGGGTCGGGCATTGCGACGAAGCGCGTATCCATCTGTCGCGCGCGTATCTGCGCAAGGGCAAGCGCTGGACACGCTACTTCGTGCCGGGCGCGTTGCGGGCCGAGATTCTGGCCTTCGATCGCGGCGGCAAGTTTGAGCCGGGCGAATACGTACTTACGCCCGTGCAGCCGGTTGCGCGTCTGGATGCGCCGCCGCGTAAGGAATACTCAAATGGAAAGCCTACGCCCCAGAAGGGCAACCGCGTCAAGCGGGTCTACCACGCTGTTACCGGCGTTCGCGATCGCATGATGGCGGACTGGGAGTAACGGAAGATGGCCGAGCACGAGAACTGCGTCGGAGAATCCGATGAGTGGTACACGCCGATGGAGATATTCGCGGCGCTCGGCCTTCTATTTGATCTTGACCCCTGTTCGCCCGGCAAAGATCTGTCGCACGTACCGGCGCGCAATGTTTTTACGAAGGATGAGGACGGCCTTAGCAAGCCGTGGCGGGGCCTCGTGTTCATGAACCCGCCCTTTGGCGGCAGGCATGGTCACATCCCTTGGCTGGAGAAATTCCTGGATCACGGCAATGGCGTCGCGATCGTGCGCAGCTATACGTCAGCCGGCTGGTGGCATGATCACATGCATCGCGCTCACGCGCTGCTGTGGCCGCGCGGCAAGACTAAGTTCGTCAAGCCGGATGGTTCCATAGGCAAGGCGCCAGGGCACGGAATCGTACTGATCGGCATGGGCCAGCGTGCCGTTGCGGGGCTGCATATGGCTCAAGTGCGTCTTCCCGGCATGCTGTGGGATCGCACGACGAAGCCGAGACTGGACACTTAGGAGCAATCACCGCATACAGAGGGGGCTCCAGCGTATTTGGAGCCCTCTACCTTCCCTGACTGCTGCTGCCGCCCTGCTTCTGCTGCCACTGTGCTGCTGCCACCCCGTCAAAACCACGTCACTAAAGGGGATACGCACATGGCACTTTCCAATTTGCGCCGCAGCACAGGCTATCCGGGCGGCATTTCGACTGGCGGCGGCTCGACCGGCTTCGACGTCAAGACGCAACCGCACTACATGACCGTCCGCTGCACGACCGCAGCGCGCACCGTCGTCCTTCCCGCCGGCACATCACTTCTCGGCACTGTCGTAATTCCTGATGCCAATGATCCGCCGACAACGGGCGATTGGCAGATCGATCGTGTGACGGGCGGCGCCAACGCAGAGCTTGCGGCATCAGCGGCCGAGACGCCGAAGGTGACGGCATATTCGCCGATGAAGCAACTGCTGGTCGACACGACCTACACGATTTCGCCGACGAACAGCCCTGATGGCGTTTGCCACGTCGGTTTCCACTGCACGCTGCCCGATATGCGGAAGTGATCCCATGTCGAGCGACGCGCCGTGGCTCGATATCGCCAAGCAAGATCTAGCGGCAGGCGTCAAACGCCTGCCGGGCAAGGCCGCGCATCCACGCATCATCGAATATTTCGATAATGTTGGCCTAGCGCACACGGGCGACGACGATCAGTCTTATTGCGGCGCCGGCATGGGTACATGGCTGAAGGAATCCGGCTTTCCCGTGCCCAAGGGAGCCTATGGCGCCAAGACTTTCGAGACCTACGGCAAGCGGCTGGACGAATTCGTGCCCGGCTGCATCTGCGTGTTCTACCGCACGGCGCTACGCGAACGCGACTGGAAGCGTCACGTCACGATCGGCCTGCGCGAAACCAAGACGCACATCGAGTGCCTGGGCGCCAATCAGGCCGGCGGCGCAGTGACCATCAGCAAGTATCCGAAGAAGGACTTGGTGCCGGGCGCCATGCGCTGGCCCGTCGCCGCGACCGTCAAGGATCTGCGCGATGCCGGCAGCACCGAAATCAAGCTGTCCGATGATTTGGTGAAAGCGGGTGGCGGCGCCGTGGTTACGGGCGTCGGCGGCGCCGCGGCTAAGGAAGCCCTGCAGACGCCCGCGGAAGTGCCGATCAAGGAAGCCATCGAATATTCGGGCCTGATGCAGCAGATCATGGAGGGCGCGCAAGGTGTTTGGAAAATGGTTATCGCGAATCCGTGGCTGGTCATGGCCGTCGTGGGCGGCGGCATTGCTCTCGTACTTGCGCGCCGGGTTCGTAAAGCTCGCGTCGCGCGCGCCGCGGCTGGGGCAGAAATTAGCAGCCAAGTTACCGGAGCGGGTTAAGGGCATGCCGATCAGCCTCATCATCATCGGCGTGTCGCTGGCACTGCACGTTGCCGTCTATGCCGGCTTCGTCGTGCGCGAAAAGATCGTCGTTGCCGGCGCCGTCGCGACCGAGCGCAAGGATGGCGTCATCCAGTGCAATGCCCGCGTCGCATCGATCGAGGCCACGTACAAGTCCAGCATCACCAAGGCCGTGGAGGAAGCCGCCAAGGCGGAATCCTTCATCAAGCCGGCGCCAGAGGACAAATTGGAATTGATCAAGTTGTGCAACGCCTCTGCCAGCTGCCGCAGCCGGGGGGCATTCTGATGCGCATCGCACTCATCATCGCCGCTCTGCTGCTGGCCGGCTGCGAGAACGCCAAGGATATCCCGATCCAGCCGGTCACGATCCAGGGCGATGCGCTCTGCGATATCCAGAAGAAGAAGCTGGACTGGGATCTGCAGGACACGCGGCCCACGATCGACGGCATTCGCCGCTTCAATGCGAAGTGGGATAGCCGCTGCGGCAAGGGCAAGACGGAACCAACATCGTAACGGCGTAGAGGACGGTCGCAGAGGGGTCGCGACATGCCGATGGCAGGTACATTTCGGAGAGTGGCGGATGAGGGACGGGGACCAGCTCATCAGCCATGTCCTGGCCGAGCTTCGTCAGATAACGGAGCTGCGGATCGAGTTCGCCGTATGGAAGCGTACCGCCGATCAGCGCCTAGACTCACTGGACAAGAAATCGGGCGAATCGCTGAAGCGCTTGGAGGCTCTGGAAAAGAGCAGCGGTCTGGCGGCCTACATGCGTCAGCACGCCCTGGCCCTGCTGCAGTGGGCCAGCGCCCTGATCATAGCGGGCTTGGCAGCGGCGAGCTTGTTGCCGCCGTGGGTGGGACAGGTCTTTTCTGCTTTGGGGCGCGCCAAGTAATGCGCTTTGCCAAGTGGAACATGCAGCTGGGCCTGCCGACCGGCCGGGCGCCGACGATCGCACTTGTCTGCTCGCTGCTTTTGCTTGCAGCCGCCACATACGCGGTTCCCAACTGATTCTTGGGGTTGACGGCCCGCCAATCATGGCCGTGTTGCTTATCGGCCATAGACAAATCGTCAAGTCACGTCTACCGCCGACTCCTAGTTCCGCGAGCGTGATTCGCAAGCGATCCGTGGGGAGCGATGATCCAGCTACCGTCAACCATGAGCAACTTGGCGGGCGACCGATACGGCCGCCTGACATGCCTTGCGCCGATAGAGATCAAGCGGAATAGGCATGTGGTCTACGAGTGCCGTTGCGACTGCGGCGGCATTAAGCGCGTCACGTCGAGCAATTTGCGTTCCGGCCACACGCAGTCTTGCGGCTGCCTTCAGGCTGATGTGGTTGGCGTCACGAACAAGACGCACGGCCAATCCAGGACGCAGGTCTATCAAGTCTGGCGCCAGATGATCCAGCGCTGCCACATGCAGTCAGCGCCCAATTACCATCGCTACGGCGGACGCGGCATCCGCGTGTGCGAACGCCGGCGGGAAGGATTCGAGGCGTTTCAGTCGGACATGGGCGCTCGACCAGCAGGAGCATCCATCGAGCGCATCGACAACGACGGCAATTACGAGCCGGGCAACTGCCGCTGGGCTTCCCACAAAGAGCAGATGCAGAACACGTCACGCACAGTGACGCTGACACACGGCGAGAAGACCCAATCCCTATCTGATTGGGAAAGAGAACTTGGCTTCGGCAAGGATGTCGTCGGCAAGAGGTTGCGCAAGGGTTGGTCTGTAGAGCGTGCCCTTTTCACACCCCCTAGGAGCAGAAAATGAAAATCACGGGTACGATCACGGTCACTGCATCCGCCAGCATCAGCATGCTGTGCGGCTTTGGACTCCTTGCGGCAAGCATAGCTGCGGATCTCAATGGGTCGGCGATTCCGGATCTTGAAGAGCGCGTGGCCGAGCTGGAAGCGACGACCGCCCGCAAGGGCACGCGCAAGGTCAGCCTGACCATCAGCGGTCAGGTCAACCAGTCCATTCTGTGGGTCGACATCGACGGCCTGGGCGACGACAAGCGCATTGGTGATAACGCCAACTCGCCGTCAGTTTTTCGCATGGTCGGCGAGGCTAAGCTGGAAAAGTTCAGCGCCGGCTTCATCTACGAGTTCGGCATTGCCGACGATATCGGCATCCGTCACGCTGCGGTCTGGGTTGGATCGTCCGCCGGCAAGGTGTGGCTTGGTCAGACATCTTCGGCCACAGATGGCGTTGCCGAGATCAGCACCGCGAACACGGTCGTTGCTTCGCGCATGCTGACGCTGGACTATGGCGTGTCGCTTGGCATTCCGATCGGCTTCGACGGTCACCGCTACCAGCTGGTACGCTATGACACGCCGACGATGGGTGGCTTTACCGGCAGCGCCGCTTACGCGCCCAATGCGTCGCTGATGAACGGCGACATCTGGGATGCGGCCCTGCGCTATGCCGGCGAGTTCGGCGGCTTTCGCGTCGCGGCTGGTGTCGGCCTGCGCCAGGACGACATGATCATCGGCGATCTGCGCACCGTGGTTGGTTCAGCCTCCGTCATGCACATGGGGACGGGCCTGTTTGCGAGCGCGTCCGGCGGCGTTATGAGCGATGAGTTCATGGGTGCCGACGGCCTTCGCGCTTGGCATGTCCAGGCCGGTATTGAGCGGAACTTCTTCGGCATCGGCGCCACGACGCTCTATGCCGAGTATGCCGACACGTCCTTCAGCGGCGTTGGCTTCAATCCTGATATCGGCTTCATCGGCGGCGGCGTCGTGCAGTCGATTGATGGCTTGGGCACGGATCTCTATCTCAGCATGCGCCAATACGATGTGCTGGGTGTGGATGCCACCGCGGTAATGGCCGGCGCCAGGGTGAAGTTCTGATCCTTCGCGGGCCGTCAACTCGCAATGAAGGAGCGCCAGAGGCCGCTGGAGCGATCCGGCGGCCTCAATTTTACGAAATTTCAGCGGAGGCGAATTGCGCTCTAGGAGTGCATGAGCGGCCGGAGCAATTGATTGACGCCGAGGTTGCTGCGTTTTTGCAGACGCACCCTTTCGTCAAAGCGAAAGGCGACAGGCGTTGCTTGAGTGATAGAGTGCTATTCTTTCGAAGTCCCGGCTCGCATAGGCACGGCTATTATCGTCACACGATTTCTCGCGATCCTCATGACTCGCTTTGTCTATTGAACGCGAGGAGCCGGTTGGGGGGGGTGCCTACGATCATTCATTCCATTTTGATTGCGAACCTGTAAGCGGGACACTTAGTAAACACTATCCAAACTGCCACAATCAGAATGCCTCGCCCAAGCGCGAGCACGTGAATATCGCTCCCAACGACTACGTTATCTAAAAAGACGAACCCGGCGCGCGGCTTGCGCGCCGGGTGAATGGGTTCTTGCTTTTTCTCAGCAGCGGGATCACGACGAGGCAAAGAAGGGGTGGTTTGCCGTGTGATACCCTCGCACCTACGGATCTCGTCAGGTCACAATGGCGGGCGCCCGGCCGGGCGAAGGCCACTGTCTAACCAAACGGAACACGGCTTAGTTGCCCGCAAGGAAGCCAACCAAGCCTTCGATTGGCCTTCCGGACACCGCAAGGGTGGTCCAGTCAGCTCATGCGTGCCGATAGCCCCTGTTTTAGGGAAGGGGCGCGTAACATGCAAGCGATATCGCTTGATTGCGACTAAACGGTTACGCGCTCAAGCAAGTTCCATATAGAACGTATGAAGAACTGAGCGCATTTCCGGCATTGCGTAGCAAACGCAATGCCGCAATTTTATTTGGTGGCTGAGCCAGACATCCTTCGCCAGCGCTTCGCGACCGACCGACCAAGGCGCTTGAGCAGCCGGGGCCGCCCAGACTTGGTGCGATTAAGATAGTGCGCGCCACCGTTGGCCTTGATAGCTTCAGCTACATCAACACGCGCTATGTGGCTTACTTCCACCCCGCCCCCGCGCCGCTTGTTCTGGGTTGACGCGAATACGCCGTCCGCCAGCCACGAGTTATCGGCGTGCGCCGTGCGGTCAATGAGCGGCGCAGTAAGCCGCAACGTGCCGCCCAGCAGATGGGAGCCGGCTGCAAGGTAGGAGTCGGCCGCGCGCAGATACGAAAGCGGTTGCCGCGGACGCAGAAGCTCCAAGGCAGGGCGCCTGAACATCATGGCGCTGGTTGAAGTCCAGTGCCATCCGCTGGCGTGCGGAGCCACATAGAACAGCTTGTCGACTGGAAGCTCTGGCACCTCCGTCCATTCGGCCTTGCGCGCGCCGAGCATTTCCAGAGGCAGGGGGCTGTAGATGCCGCTGATGACTTCGCCCGTGCTGCGTACCAGCCGCTGATCGCAGCAAGCCATGGGCGCGAAGACTGTCTCGTTAAGGTGCGCCGCCAGCATGCGCTCAAGGAAATCTGGTCGATATCTGTCATCAGGGTCAAGGAGGCACACGAATTCACCCGATGTGGCGTCCAGGCCGGCGAAGAAGGCTGGCACTTGGCCTATATTTTCTGGCAGAGCGATGAGGCGCACGCCGCCGCCCAGCTCCGCGTACTTAGAGATTATTTCCGCCGCGCGAGCGCGATGATCTTCATCAGAACAGTCGTCGACAACCACGCACTCCCACCACGTGTGGGTCTGGTTTGCCAACGCTTCCAAAGCGCCGCCCAGCATGTTGGAGTAATTGTGATGCGTGATGATAATGGATATGAGATTAGGCATGATGCCCCCTAGTGCACCGCGATGCCGTCGTCGATCATCAGCCAGATCAGTGCCTGGACTTGCGTGGCGCGCACGACGAAGCTATCGCGCCACTGGCCTTCATCGGGTAAATTGCTGATCAGCCAGGACCGGCCCAGCTCGCTCAGCGGCTTCAGTGTCCACACCGTCCCGTGCGAATCAATCTGCACGTCGAAGTGCGGCGTCAGGATCTCACGTTGCACTATCCCCTCCTCTCTATGACAAACTGCTTAAGTTGCATAAGCCCCTTGGCGGCCAGCACATCGGCCGCGTCGTTTTCCTGATCACGCTCGAAACACACGATGCGATAGCGTGCCGCCAGATAGGATCGGCCAGCGTCGATGCTATCGACCGTGGCGACCGGCATCTGCGGCGCCCGCGGATCGATGAATTCGCTGATGGCGTACATCAGGCCTCCTCACGAACCTTGAAGTCGACGCGCGATCGCGCCATGGCGGCGACACAGCGCAGGGCCTTGCCGGAATTGACGAACGTCTGCCAGTATGCCCAGTCGCCGGATCGGATGCGATAGCGGATCTGGACCTTGCCCAGACGTTTGGTGCGGAAGGACTCGATATGAATGGGCAGCCACCCCTTCCAGGGATCACAGCGGCTGTAGGGCGTCTCGAATGGCTCATCCAGCATCATTTTCACCATCCAGATAGCGCGCGATGTTGGCCATGCCGCCGAAGTGCTCCATCAGCTCTTGGATGCGCTTATCCAGAGCGGCTTCTTTGGACTTTTCGCAGCTAGCGCCATCCCCGAGCTTGGCCAAGAATTGGCGCAGCGAAGCGCGGTCGGCGTATTCCTTCATGAGCGCCAGCGCGATGATGGCGCGATCGTCTTCAGAAAGGATCATGTCAGCTCCAATACCCTGCAGTTGTATTTGCGACTAAGCTCTGCGGCGTCCTCGCGGGCATCGATCAGGGCTGTCTCGCGGCTGCCGGCGGCGCTGGTGTAGGGATACTCGCGCCGCTCCAGCACGCCACGGGGGCCGTCGATGACCAGCAGCAGATAGTCGGGCTTCCACTGCCGGGACCAGATGCGGATGAAGGCTGCGCGCTGCATGGCGGCCTCAGAAGTCGTAGCTGGCGGATAGGCTGTCGTGATATTCCAGCTCATCCGCAGTGATCGGGCCGTAATACTCGGCCGTGTCCCGGATCATCTCGTCAATGACGGCCTTGGCGCGCGATACGCTGCCGCCGATGATCTCGATGGGGTCGGCGTCATCACGCACATAGACATAGACGCAGACTTCGCCGCACTCATCCTTGTCCGTGACGATCTCGTGTCCGCGGTAGTTGATGGTGGTCATTGCTGATCTCCCTTGCTGCCCCACACAGATGGCGGCATATGGACAATTTGTCAAGGCGTCAAATCAAAGAATCTAACAACGTCTGCTTTTGTTGTATCTGCCCTGCCCGCAGCACTGCTTCCAGCTTCACGATCTGCCGTCAGCGCTGACCGCAGCTTTCACAGTTGCTGAGGCCAGCTTTCCGAGCTGCCTATGTGGCATGGCCGTGTTGCATAGAGCTGCTTTCAAAGCTGCCATCGAAAAGCGTTGGAAGCTGTGCGCCACACAGCTTCAAGCTGCCGGCAGCTTAGGCCACCCACAGTTAATGTTGCGTAAAAGCTGCAACCAGCTTGATTTGACGAATTGTCAAACTATGTTCTTGCTGCGACTCACAGGAGCTGGCAATTTCCATGCATGGATCAGCAGGTCAACACAACCACGGCGCGCACGGTGATCATGCTGCTGGCAGCTCATGGGCTGCTGGGTGCAGCTCTGATCCTGCTGACCGGCAGCTGATGATCAACTGATTGGAGGCACCGTGCAACGGACTGCTTTAGCTGCCAATACAACCTTCACCATCCTGCTTCCGGGGCAGCCTCGCGGAAAAGGTCGGCCGCGCTTTCGCATCGCCAACCGTGGTGCGCAGATCTTCGGCAAGGCTTACACGGATGAGAAGACCCGCAGCTACGAAACGCTGCTGCGGGAAGCGGCCCAGGTCGTCATGGGCAATCGGCCGCTGCTGGACGGGGCGCTGCATCTGATCATGGAGGCCCGCTTCATGGTGCCGGCCAGCTGGAGCAAGAAGAAGCGCGCCCTGGCCCTGGCCGGGCAGGTCCATCCGACCGGCAAGCCCGATCTCGACAATCTGGTCAAGGTGCTGGACGCGCTCAATGGGGTCGTGTGGCGCGACGACAGCCTGATCGTCAGCGCCAGTGTCAGCAAGTCCTATTCGGATCGTCCGGCGCTGGTGATCAGCGTCATGCAGATGGGGGAAATCTAATGCGCTACCAGATGCGTGCGAATCCATTGGTGAAGCTGAGTGCGGCCCGGCTGCCGGCAGAAGGTGAATGCGGCAGCGAAGAGCTGCTTAAGCTGCTGGATGGCGTCGAATTCATCACCGAAGTCGATGGTGGCCTGACGATCTACAGCCAGGAAGCCATGGCCATGGACGTGCCGCCGGAATGGTGGATCACGAAGGACGCCAACGGCTTCATCGGCAAGCAGGATCACGA
>LNFM01008065.1_pt1 | contig 16103 bp, 14 predicted proteins | sample 596031 | NCBI WGS metagenome assembly LNFM01 (sample SAMN04254537, study PRJNA301005) | activated carbon metagenome | isolation source: dual media filters at the Ann Arbor, Michigan drinking water treatment plant | place: USA: Ann Arbor
TCCACCAATTGAATGGCGCTCTTGATCGTCGGGAGCGATGCGCCGCTTGGCTCCCGCTTAATCTAAAACCTTTGTATCCAGCCATCCGGAACTACTTCCGGCAAGCGCGGTGGAATAAGCGCCGGCGTGCTCGGGCGATCTCCCTGCTTCTCACGGGCGCGGTTCTGGTATTGATGATTGACCTCGACCGCATCGTCGGTTTCAGGCATCGCGCAGCGGAACCCGAAACATGAAAACCATCGTCGCCGAGCCCATCACACCGGACGCCTTCGCGCCCTATGGCGACGTGCTCGTGTGCCCCATCGCGCCGGGTCGCGACTACTTCGATCAGGGGCTTGTCAATGGCCGCCCAGAGGTCGGAGCGAGCCTGTCGCTCGCTCATGTCGCACCGCTCTCCGAGATGCCGCTCCGCGTCACTCGGATGGAGCGCCATGAGTTTTCCTCGCAGAGCTTCATGCCGCTCGATGCCGAGCGATATGTGATCGTGGTTGCGCCGAAAGCCGGGGCCGGCGGCCCCGACACGGAGAAGGCGCGTGCGTTTGTGGTGCCGGGTGACGTTGGCGTCACCTATCACATCGATGTCTGGCACCACCCAATGGCCGTGCTCGACCGGGCCGCACGATTCGCGGTCGTGATGTTCCGGGACGGTGGCCCGCGCGACGAGGAGTTCTTTGCCGTGGCCGAGCCATTTCTGGTGGCGCTCGACTGAGAATCCGTCCGGACGAGCGGGGAGGCGCGCGGCATGTGGCATCGAGCGTCCGCTCAGACTTGCGCGCCTATTTTCACTTCGAGCGGTCGCAGGCGCTCGATGTCCTTGAACAATCGCTGACTGATGAGTTGGAGGAAATAGAATCCGAACTCGGGGTTCTGGAAGTAGAGCTGTTTGACATGGTCGTAGCTGATGGTCAGCAGTTCGCCGTCCTCGATGCATTCAAACGAGAGCGTGCGCTTGTTATCGGGCGCAATCAGCCCGATCTCGCCGATGAGCTGACCCGGTCCGATTTCCTGACCGATCTCCGTCAGGCGATAGCGACCCGTCAGCGTGTAGAACATGTCCGATGACAGGTCGCCCATTCGGAAGAGCGCCTCGCCACGCTTGACCATCTGCCGCGTCATGTAGGGTTTGAGCCATTCCATATTCTGGTCGCTTCGTGACGCGGCCTTCACCTTGCTGATGATCAGCAGCATCTCGCGCAATCGAAAGATGTTGATCGGCAGCAGGACCGCATGCAGGGCCATCTGCGGATAGACCTCTGCCAGGTACCCATAGGAAATGAAGACGCAGTTGGCGCAGATGCCAATCACGCGGAGCGGGATCATCCGCTTCATGGAATAAACGCAGATCGTCAGCGACGCGCCGAAATAGCCGAGGATGTCCACCCAGTGCATGGCGAGATAGCCAAGCACGTCCGCAAATCGCATGCAGTCGTCTCCCCTTTGAGCGGCTTACACTGATCCGCCCACGATCACTCCCGAGGCACGGTCAGGAGTTTACACTGCTGTCGCGTCGAGCTGTGCGGCGTCATCGCCGCGGCTGCATCGGTCGCTGCCATGGCCACACGCGCGGCTTGGCCCGTCCCTCGACGTCAGAACGGCGAGATCTTGCGGATCGTGCGCTCGATCTCTTTGCCGCCACGCTCCAGGATCCGCACATCGTCCGAAATGGCCCGGTGCGTCAGGCGCCTCACGGGATCGATGACCAGCCGGCGGCCGACGAACGGGAAGGCCTTGGCCGCACTGACGCCTCCGCCGACCAGCTTGGCGGTCCATTTGACCGGATCCGAGACGACGCCAAGGACGGACGCTCGTACGACCCGCCCAACCTGCCGATGCGGTCGGCACGCGTTTGTCCGCGAGCAGATTTCAACCTCGCCCTGATGCAGGAGGACGAACGTGTCGCCGTTCGGCCCGATGTAGAGGTCGAAGACCGTGCCGCGAACGCCGATCGTCGCGGATGGCGTCTCGATTTTGTAGACCTCGCTGGAATTGCGACCCGTCAGGAACCGCAGTGTTCCCTTGAGCAGTCGGACGGCGATCGATTTCGCGTCGCTTCCGCCTGATACGGCGAATTCGTCGAGGCGCAGCTCTGCGTCCGGACCGAGCGCCAGCTTGGTATTGTCGTCGAGGCGCAACTCCGCCTGAGACTCCGGACCGGTGCGGACGAGTTCGTTGCGGAAGACCCGGAAACCCTTTTTCAGGTCGCGCTCTTCGAGATCAATGATCCCCGTGACCTTTTTCTTGGTGAGCACAGTGGTGCCGACTTCAATGGAGGGAGCAGCCATTGCGGTGGCGGTCACCGTGGTCAACGCAGCCAGTGTCAGCACGCATGCGGCCCCAGCCATTCGCATACGGCTAAACCCGCCGAACCCGCGCGCCGCACTCATGCATTTCCCCCACTGAGGCATAGATTATTCGCCGCGGACAACGCTACCATGCATGCAATACAGCGTACAGGCGCTCTGGCGGGTGACCCCTGCCGGCCGAACCGGGCGCGCCTATTCCACCGAGCCGAGGGGCAACGTGCGCATTCGTGTCATGTATTGGCTGGCGATTGTCATCGCGCTTTGCGCAGCGGCGGTGGTGCGAGTCATCGATCCTCAGCCGCTTGCCAGAGTGCGGTTGGTCGCCTTCGACATGCTGCAACAGCTTCAGCCGCGCCCTGTCGATCCAGCGTACCCCGTACGTATTATCAGCATCGACGAGCGTTCGTTGGCGGCAATGGGGGCCTGGCCATGGCGCCGCGACGTCCTGGCGAACCTTGTCGAGCGATTGCTGGCCGAGGGCGCGACAGTCGTTGCCCTCGATTTCGTCCTTCCGAATGTCGAAGGCGACATCCTCTCCACCATTCCGCCGGGGCTCCGAAACACGCCGGAAGTGCAAGCGCTTCAGCGAACGCTCGAGGGATTTCCATCGGGCGACCAGCGGCTCGCGCAAGTAATCGCGGGTGCGCCCGTGGTTCTGGGCGTCATCGGCCGGCACGGGGTATCGGATCCCGCCGTCGTGTCGCGCGCAGGGTTCGCGTTACTCGGCAGCGATCCCGCGCGCCACGTGCCGACGCTTCCGGCCGTGACCGTGAACACCCCAATACTTCAAGAGGCCGCGCCCGCGCTCGGTGCGTTGAACTGGTTCCCGGAGTATGACCAGATCGTCCGCAAGGTGCCGATGCTGGTGCGGCTCGGTAACGATCTCGCGCCGTCGCTGGTGACGGAAGCCATTCGTCTTGCCGATGGCGCGCGGACGATTTCCGTGCGCTCGTCGACAGCGAGCGGCGAGACGCCGTTCGTCGGCGAGACCGGCATCACGTCGGTGCGGATCGGCAAGCACGATGTGCCGACCGATCAGGCCGGACAGATGTGGCTTTCCTTCACCAAGCACGATCCGGAGCGCTACCGCTCGGCCGTCGATTTCATTGAGGGGCGGGTGCCGCGTGGCGAGATCGCGGGACGGATCGTGCTCATTGGGGCGACGGCTCCGGGGTTGTTCGATTTGCGGGCGACGCCACTTGATACAGTGATTGCTGGCGTCGAAGTTCACGCGCAAGCCATCGAGCAGATCATCGCCGGCAGCAGCCTCCATCGCCCCGACCTATCGAGCGGGCTCGAGGTCGTGTTCACGACACTTGCAGGATTGCTGCTCGCCATTCTCGTGCGCCGCGCCGGCCCATTGTCGGGCGCGATCATGGGTGCTGCGTTGATGGTTGCGGTGATCGGGTCCACGTGGCTGGCGCGCGTGCACTTCGGCACCCTCCTGGACCCATCATTCCCGGCGCTGGTACTGACGGGGCTCTACATCTTCTGCACCGGCTTCTTCTATTTTCACACGACGCGCGATCGCAATCGCGTCCGCACCGCCTTCAGTCACTACATGGCGCCGAGCATCGTCGAGGAACTGGCGCGTCGGCCCGACAAGCTGCGTCTCGGCGGCGAAAATCGCGTCGTGACTTTGTACCGTTCCGATCTCGCCGGCTTCAGCAAGATGTCGGAAGAACTCGAGCCGCATGAGCTGGTGCAGCTGATGGCGGAGTACCTTACGGCCATGACGGACATCGTCATGGACCACGAGGGTTTCATCGACAAATACATCGGCGACGCCATCGACGGCGTTTTCGGCGCGCCGCTCGACGATCCGGAGCACGCGCTGCACGGCGCAAAAGCAGCCATGGCGGCACGTTCACGACTTGAGGAGATGAATGCGGCGGGGCTGGCGGTGCTTAGCGGCCGCACGCTCCGCCAGCGCATTGGCTTGCACACGGGTGTTGGGATCGTCGGCAATATCGGCTCGCGGCGTCGGTTCAACTACACCGTCACGGGTGACAGCGCGAACCTCGCCTCGCGCCTCGAAGGAGCCAACAAATTCTACGGCACATCGATCCTGGCGTCAGAGGCGACCGTCACCAACGTCGGCCCGACGATCGCATGGCGGGAAATCGATACGGTGCGCGTGGTCGGGCGGAGTGGTCTCGTCCGCATCTATGAACCTATTGCGTCCGCCGACGCGCTGACTGAGGAGCAGCGCGTGGCGATGCAGGTCTACGCGGAGGGTCTAGCTTGCTGGCGTGCGCAAGATTTTACAGGGGCGAGCCGCCATTTCGAGCGCCTTGCCGAGACGGACCCGCCCTCGCTGTTCTTCCTGCAACGCTGCCGCAAGCTCATTGCGCAGCCGCCGCCGACGGCGGACTGGGATCACGTCCACACGCTCGAAAGCAAATGAGGCCTGCGTGATCCGCAATCCGCTATCGCGGATCGGCGTTACACGAGCTTGGCGTCGAGCGTGATGTCCGCCTTCATCAACTTCGAAACCGGACAATTTTCCTTGGCCTTTTTGGCAAGTTCAGCAAACTGCTCTTGGGTGGCGCCAGGGACGGCCGCTTCGAGCTTGAGCGCGATGGCTGTGATGTCAAAGCCACCGTCGCCCTTCTCCAGCGTCACAGTGGCGGTCGTGTTCATCTTCGTCGCCGTGAGATTGGCCTGCCCAAGAATGTTCGACAGCGCCATCGTGAAGCAGCCGGCGTGCGCGGCGCCAATCAGTTCTTCCGGGTTGGTTCCCTTCACGCCCTCGAAGCGCATGGCGAAGCCGTAGGGATGCGCGTTCATGGCGCCGCTTTCGGTGGAGATCGTGCCCTTGCCGTCTTTCAGGCCGCCGCTCCAGCTCGCACTGCCCTTGCGATTGATTTTCATCCCGGTTTCTCCACGCTGAATTGATAAGCCGGGGCCGATACCCCGATTATTCGACATAGGGATCGGTGACTTGGATTACTAGGCTCGGCCACGTGCACTTTGTTGTGCGCGATCAGCGCCGCAGCGCGGCGGCGGCCATCTCGATGGCTGTCTCCGGTGACGTGGCAAGATGAAGAATACTCTCCGACAGCATCGAATTGTGGGCGCGCCCGAAATTTTCGATCAGCAGCCCGGCGGCGTCGCGGACATGGCCGGTCGCCGCGCGAGTTCCCGGAATCCGCTCCATCAGCGTGCGCGGATCGGTCGAGTAGGCCCAGATCGGGATGCCGAGCGCGTAGGCAAAACCCAGTTCGAAGGCGGTGCCGTCATCGGCGTGAGGGCCGCGGAAGGGGCTGAGATCCGCGACGACGCCTTCTGCAGTACGCAGTTCTCGCAGGCACGCCGCCTGGATCGTGCTCGCGGACATATCGCCGTCGAGGGCGAAATCGAGCGGATAGAGGCCCTCGCAGCCGTGCTTGTCACAAAGCGCGACCAGCCGTGCGCCGGCATCATCGGCGTCGGCGTGAAAGACGGTCGGACCGGCGAGGTAGATGCGAGGTCTCATGAGGTGGCCTCCGATTGGCGTGAGTCGGTGGCAGTTTAAGGGAGGCGGCGGCATCCACAAGCGCGGCCGGGGACATTCCCATGCCGGGCGCTTGCGTCATCCGGATATCCCGATAACATCCGGCAATTGCAGGAACGGAAGGCGTCCGGACGTGGCCGAACTCGCGCAGTACGCAGCGCTGCCCTACGTCCATCTCGCAGAAGGCCTGCGGGTTTGTCTGATCACGAGTCGCGGGACGAAACGCTGGATCATTCCGAAGGGCTGGCCTAAGGCGCGGTTGCGGCCGCACGAGCTTGCTGCGCTGGAGGCGGAGGAGGAAGCGGGATTGCTGGGTGAGATCGCCAGCGATCCGATCGGCAGCTACAGTTACCGCAAGCGGCTGCATTTCTTTTCCTCCGTGACGTGTCGCGTCCAGGTCTTTCCACTGCAGGTTCACGCGCAGGAGGCGCGCTGGCCCGAGCGGAATGAGCGCGAATTGGCCTGGGCGCCGGTCGCCGAGGCAGCCCGCATGGTCAACGAGCCTGACTTGCGCCGCCTGCTGGCCGCCCTGCCGCTGTGGATCGACGCGCAGGCGGCACGCTGAATGCTCCGTCCTGCCCGACTGCGCGCGGGGCGTGATGTCGCCGGCCTTGTCCCCGTCCATGCGAATCGTGCGGGTTGTCATGGCACCGCGCTCCGCGTATGCGGGCGTCAGCCTTGCTTGCGGGATTCGATGGACACCGGGAGTGGATAACTTATGACGACGACGACGGGCGATAGCCCGCCCGACGCCGACCGCAAACTCAGGAAATCCTCACTCGACAAGGACCTGAGCAAGATTGCCCGGCTCGAGGACGCCACCCGCGTCAACTCGCTGAATATTGTCGCGCTGAGCGCCGGTATCCTGTTCCTGGCGGCGACCGGGCTGGTCGCGGCATCACAGATCTCGGGCGAGCCACGTGGTGCTCTGATCGTCGTCGGCGCACTACTCGCCGGCTACATGGCCATGAACATCGGCGCCAACGATGTCGCGAACAATGTCGCTCCGGCAGTCGGCGCGCGCGCGTTGACGCTGACCGGCGCGCTTGTGATCGCCGCCATCTTCGAGGTCGCCGGCGCGTTGATCGCTGGCGGCGATGTCGTGACGACCATCTCCAGCGGCATCGTCGCGCCCGGCACGATGGCCGACAGCTCGACGTTCATCTGGGCGATGCTGGCTGCGCTGTTTTCATCGGCGCTGTGGGTCAATCTCGCGACCTATCTCGGCGCACCGGTGTCGACCACTCACGCTGTGGTGGGCGGTGTTGCGGGAGCGGGGATCGCGGCGGCAGGCGTCGGCGCCGTGCACTGGGGAACGATGGGCGCGATCGCCGCGAGCTGGATTATCTCGCCGCTGCTCGGCGGTATCTTGGCCGCAGCCTTCCTCTTCTTCATCAAGACATACATAATCTACCAAGACGATAAAATCGCGGCAGCGCGGCGCTGGGTGCCGCTGCTACTCGCCATCATGGCCGCGAGCTTCGCGGGCTACTTGATGCTGAAGGGGTTGCGCAAGGTGCTGCCGCTTTCCGGCAGTACGATCACAATCCTTTCGCTGGTGGTATTCGGATTGGCCGTCGTCATCTTGCGGCCGATGATCAGGCATCAATCCGAAGGCCTCGAGAACCGCAACCAATCACTCCGCAAACTCTTCCACCTGCCGCTCATCTTTGCCGCGGCCCTGCTCTCGTTCGCGCACGGCGCCAACGATGTCGCGAACGCCATCGGCCCGCTGGCGGCCATCATAGAAGCCGTGCACGCAGGCAATGTCGCCAACCTCGTTGCGATTCCGGCCTGGGTGATGATCATCGGTGCGCTCGGTATCAGTTTTGGGCTGTTCTTCTACGGCCCGCGCCTGATCAAGATGGTCGGCGAACAGATCACCAAGATGAACCCCATGCGCGCCTATTGCGTCGCGCTCTCGGCCGCACTGACGGTGATCGTCGCCTCGGCACTGGGATTGCCCGTGAGTTCCACCCACATCACCGTTGGCGCCGTCTTCGGCGTCGGGTTTTTCCGCGAGTACTACACGACGCACTCGAGCCGTCGGCGCGCATACATCCGCACTAAGGACGGCGAAAAGATCAACGTCAAGGAGCACAGGGCGCCCGATCCGGAAGAGCTGCTGCGGCGCAAGCTCGTACGGAGATCGCACTTCACGGTGATCGTGGCTGCTTGGGTGATCACCGTGCCGGTCTCGGCGCTGCTGGCAGCCGGAATTTTCTTCGGGCTGTCGCAGCTTCGCTAACGGGCGGAAATTATTCGGGCGAGGTTCATTCGCCACTCAATGCTTTGCGCAGCGCGGCGACCATCGCGCCGGTTCCAGCGATCAAGCCCACGTCGAGCGGTGGGGCCTGCGAGGAAAATTTCGCGATCACGATGTTATTGGCGAGATCGACGAACACGTTCTGGCCGTGGATGCCCATGCCGAAGAGCACCGGCTCGGTCCCATGCTCGACGTACCATTTCGAGCGATAGTGCATGACCGCGCCGGGATAGAGTTCGGTGAAAGTGCTGGCATTCCATGCGTCGGTGTCGCCGTTGCCGATGATGTCGGCGATCCACGCTTCGGGGATGATCTGCAGCGATCCGCGCGCGCCACGATCCGCGATGAGCTGGCCGACGCGGGCGAGGTCGCGCGTGGTCGTGCACACGCCGCCGGCGCATCGCGACGCACCGAAGCGATCGATCGACAGGTAGGCGCTGTCGCCGGCGCCCATCGGCTGCCAGATCAGTTCGCTCATGAGGTCGGCGAAGCGCTTTCCGGCGGCACGTTCCACGATCCAGCCAAGCAGGTCCGTGTTGACCGAAATGTAGTGGAAGCGGCCCCCGTGCGGGCGATCGGCTTCAGTCAGTTCGCGAAAGAACGAGCGTAGATCCCCGGGCTGCTCGCCGGGCGCCAGAGGGTTCCAGCCGGTTGCTTTGCGATAGTTGATGATCGGCCCGCTCGTCGCGGTGTAGTCCTCGTCGAACACCAGGCCGGTGCGCATGTCGAGCAGGTGGCGCACGGTCGCGCCGACGAAGGCGGTATCGCGAACTTCCGGCACGTAATCCGTCACGGGCCGGTCGACGTCGAGTTCGCCACGCCCCACCAGGATGCCGGCGACCAGCGCCAGCATGGATTTCGAGACCGACATCAGGATATGCGGCGAGCGCGCGGTCATGCCGTTGGCGTAGTGCTCGAATACAATATTGCCCTTGTGCAGAACGACAATGCCATCGGTGCTGCTATCGCTGAGGAAGCGGGCGAGTGGGATGGCGTCGCCGCCGGGAATGGCGATCGGCAGGCGGCTGAGATCTTGGGGCCGCTCGGGCAGCTTGTGCACGTTCGCCGGGTCGTGTGGAATGTCCGCGGTCGGTAAAATTTCGCGGACATGATGGAAGGCCCAACTATTGAAGGGCGACTGGCGCCAGTTGGCGAGCGTGACCTGCCCGTCCGTCGGTGGTGGAAAGCCCTGCATCATGCGCGCAGCCATCGGAGTGTCTCTCGTCAACTCATTCGGAGGGTCAGCTTAGGCTATCCTGGCTGCGCTTCGAAAGGCCTTTGCGGTATTGGAGCCCACCGCAATGATCAAGGCGCGTCCGAGGTCGTAGGGACGATTGCGTGTGTATTCACGGGTATTGGTTCGCCGCTTTACTTGCTCGTTTGAAGGTTGGCCGCAGCCCACCTCTCGGGCCAACTCGATCGGTGAAAGGCCGGGTTGGCGGTCGATGACAATGCCGACGGCCGCTCAATGTAGCCAACAGTTCTCGTCGGCACATTGAGTGCGTAGACGAACATGGCCATGAGGCACATGGCGGAAAACGCGCAGGTAGCGAGCGAGAGAGCGAACAGTCGCATCGGGCATCTCCACGAAATCGGGTGCATCAGGGGACGCTTCACCAGAATTGGCAAAGCAACCCACGACCCGCGCGCCCGGTTCCCGCTGTTTCCACGACGGCCACATCGTCGAAGCGCGGAACCGAACGGCAGCTCGCGCGTTCAATCAATCAGACGCCCGAATGTATGCAGCCCGACTGTTCGGAGAGGGAAGAAATGGAAGCCAAGTCGCTGATGATTGGAGTTCTTGCCGTGGCGGTCGCCGTGCTGGGCTACCTGTATTGGGAAAGCCAGCAGTCCGGCGTCGAGATCAATGTGCCTGGCGTGAGCATCAAGGCAAAGTGAGCCCGCTCAGTCGGCCTATTGACCGCCCGCAAGCGCTTGCAGGCCGCGGCTCACGGTATAGTTCGCGATGATCCGGCGGCAAATCGCGAGCGGAATGCCGTGCTCGCGCGCGTATTGTTCCACCGCCGCGTGGCCGTCCATTTCGTAGATGATGACAAGCTGATCGACGAGTTTCGAGGTGTAATCGCGCATGAGCTATATCCGCGCGATTCGCATGGCGGATTCATGGCGTTACGCCGCTGGGCTAATGAAACAAGTGGACTAAGTCGCGCTCGGTACGCGCCGTGTTCCCGTCAGGCGGGCGGGTCACGCCACAAGCGGCCATCGCGCGCGATCGGCGCGTAGTCGTGCCATTCGGCCAGCTTCTCGATATAGCGCCGACGGTAGGCGAAATCGTCTTCGAACTCCCGATCTGCGAGGACGAAGTTCGCACCGATCTCGTAGTAGAGGTCGAGGTTGCGCAGATCCGGCACCGGCGTCTCGCCGCGCTCGGCTTCGCCCTGCATCTGCCAGAACAACTCTTCGAGCCGTCGCGTGAAAGCCGGCGCATCGCGCAATGTGCAGGTCGCGTGCTGACGCTGCAGGCTCGCTTTGACGCTCGCGAGACGCTGGCGGTCGTGGGCGTATGCGATCGCGCGGCCGATGTACTCGTCTGGCCCGCTGCAAATGAGCTCAGGTACGCCGGCTGCTGCCACCATGCTGGCGCAGACGCGCGTGGCGAAACTTTTTCCAGCGACCGTGAGGACCGGCAAGCCGGCGCTGAGCGCGTCGGTTGCTGTTGCGTGCGCGCCGTAGGGAAACGTATCGAGGAAAAGATCAGCCACACCCATCCGCGCGATGTGGTTGGAATGGCCCGCTATGCCAGGCGCGAAAATCAACCGATCCGCTGAAACGCCGCTCTGCGCGGCCGCCGTGCGCAAGCGCTGGTTTGCGCCCTCGTTTCCGGTGCGCAGCCACAGCACGCTGCCGGGCGTCGCCGATAGGATTGCCATCCATCGCGCAAAGCACTCGGACGTGATCTTCTGCATTCCGTTGAGGCAGGCGTAGACGAAGGCGTTCTCCGGCAGACCAGCGTCCTTGCGGCTCGGCGGCGGTGGAATTTTTTGCTTGCCGTCGCAGGTCAGATAGCAGGCGAGGCGCAGGACCTTCTCGGAAAAGTGGATTTCATGCGCGAGTGGAATGATGTGCTCGTCCGCGATGATGTATTGGTGAAAGGGACTGCCCATCGAGCCGGGAAAGCCACAAAAATTCGCTATGACCGGCGCCGGCCGATAGGCAAAGATCCGTGTTCGCGCCTGCTTGGTGTAGCCGTTGAGGTCGATGAGAATATCGATCTCGTCAGCGATGATCTGCGCCGCTGCGTCGGAGTCGCTCATCGCGCGAATATCGCGCCAGCAAGCGACGGCATTCTTGAGTCGATCGTGTGTCGCATCGTTCGTGCGAACATCGCCGCAGTAGTAAGCAAAGATCTCGACGCTGGCCTTGTCGTGCAGTTCAAGCGCTTCGCAAAGGGCAAAGCCGACGGCGTGCTCGCGCAGATCCGACGAAACGTATCCAACCCGCAGGCGCTGTCCCGTCCCTGATTTCCGTCGCGGCTTTGGTCGCGGCAGGCCGCTGGATTCAACACGGCCGACCGCGGTCTTGCTGTATCGATAGGCTTTCGCCAGCAGGAACAGGGGATCGTCGGTATAGGCGGCGAGCGCCATCGATGACATCGCGTCCAGCAGTTGGCGCGGCGAGGCGTGGGCCGACCCGACCAGAAGCGGCCATTTGCACTGGCGCTGTCGCAACGAGGACCAATGCTGAGCCGCCTCGAATTTGTCAGGCTGCAACTCGATTGCTTGCCACAATGCGGCTTCCGCTTCGTCAAGTGCGCCGGCACCTTCGAGGACGCGCCCGATCTGCTGGAGGCTGATGAGGCGATGGCTGAGCCGTTCCGGTGTGATGTCGGCGCTCGCGTCGACGTAGGTGCGCCATTGCTGGACGGCTTCGTTGGGAAGCCCGGCTTCTTCGAGTGCGCGACCCAGATTGATGTGCGCGGGCCCGAACTGTGGATTGAGCTTCAGGCACTGGCGCAGTGCCTGGATCGCTCCGGGAATATCGCCATTCTGCCTCGCCGCAACCGAATAATTGAAGCACGCCAGATGCAGCAGAGGATTGGCGTCGTTGAATGCGATCCAGGTCTTGTAGAGATCGACAACGAGTGCCCGAAGGCCGCCATTGCTGAGATTTTCCGCGATCTGGACGAGTTCGCCGAGAGACAACTGCTGGCGTCGGGCGCGCTCAAGAATGCCGGCGAGCGGAGACGTCTGGTTCGGGGCGATGGCGGTGTTGATCGTCACGAGCGATCCTACAGCAAAGCGGCCTGCCAAACCGGCGCGAGGCGACGGCGTAGGTTGCTGCTTGGCTAGCAAGAGTTGCTTGCGTCGGGCTTATCCCTGGTCGGTCGATACCGCCCAATCAAATTCGCCCGCCAAGGAATTGGCGGGCGAATAAGAAGGCTGAGGCGCGGCGACAGCCGCGCCCTTTGTCATCAAACCGCGTTGTAAGCCGCGAGGACCGCCTCGACCTGGGCCGAGTTCATGGCCTGGATCTGTGGGGTCGTGAGCGCGCCGATCTGATCGGTATCGAGCGCGGCGATGTCGTCAGTGGCAAGTCCCGCGATGGCACCGACGCTGATTGCCGCGATTTCATCGGTCGTGAAGGTGGCGATCTCGTCCGACGCCATGGCGCCGAGAGTCGCGGCGCTCAGGGCCGCGATCTGGGTGCTGGTCATCGCACTGACCTGATCGGAGTCCAGGGCGGCGATCTGATCCGTCGTCATCGCCGCGATCTGCTTGGCATTCAGGGCGACGACCTGGTCGGTGGTCAGCGACGCGACCTGGTCAGTAGTCAGGCCAGCGATGGCTTTGCTGCTGATCGCCGCAATCTCATCCGTCGTGAAGGTCGCAAGCTCGTCGGTTGCCATCGCGCCAATCGCCGCCGAGCTGAGGGACGCGATCTGAGCGCTCGTCAAGGCTCCAACCTGATCGGAGTCCATCGCGCCGATCTGGCTACTCGTCAGCGCCGCGACGTTCTTGGCATTCAAGGCTCCAACCTGATCGGTGGTGAGGGCCGCAACCTGATCCGTTGTCAGCGACTCGATCTGCTTGGAACTCAGTGTGGCCACTTGGTCAGTGGTCAGCGCGGCAACCTGCTCCGTCGTCAGCGCGCCAATCTGGCCGCTGGTCAACGCGGCGATCTGCTTGACGCCCAAGGCAGCGACCTTATCGGTGGCCAGCCCAGCGACCTGATCGGTGGAGAGAGCCGCGATGGCCTTGATGCTGATCGCCGCAATCTCATCGGTCGTGAAAGTGTCGAGCTCGTCCGTTGCCATGGCGCCGATTGCCGAAGCGCCCAAGGACGCAATCTGGGTGCTCGTCAGGGCCTGGACCTGATCGGAATCCAGGGCGCCAATCTGGACGCTCGTCATCGATGCGATGTTTTTCGCATTCAACGCCGCGACCTGATCCGTCGTCAGCGCTCCAACCTGATCGGTCGTCAGCGACGCGAGCTGTGTGCCGCTCAAGGCCCCGATTTGCGACGTCGTGAGAGCTGCAACCTGCTCCGTGGTCAGCGAGCCGATTTGGCTGCTGGTCAGCGCGGTGATTTGCTTGACGCCGAGCGCCGCAACCTTGTCGGTGGCGAGCGACGCGAGCTGATCGGTCGTCAGGCTGGCGATCGATTTGATGTTGATCGCCGCCATCTCATCGGTCGTGAAGGTCGCAAGTTCCTCGCTGGTCATGCCGCTTAGCGCGGCGCCGCTAAGAGCTGCGATCTGCGTGCTGCTCAGAGCCTGGACCTGATCGGAGTCGAGCGCCGAGATCTGGCCGCTGGTCATTCCGACGATGTTCTTCGCGCTCAGCGCTCCGACTTGATCGGTGGTGAGGGCTGCAACCTGATCGGTCGTCAACGCCGAGAGCTGTTTGGCGCTCAACGTCGCGACCTGGCTCGTCGTCAGGGCTGCAACCTGGTCCGTGCTCAGGGCGCCGATCTGGCCGCTCGTTAGGGCAGCAATCTGCTTGACGCCCAAGGCAGCGACCTTATCGGTGGCGAGCCCGGCGATCTGATCGGTGGTCATGCCGGCGATGGCTTTGACGCTGATCGCGGCAATCTCATCCGTCGTGAATGTTGCCAGCTCGTCCGTGGCCATCGAACTCATAGCTGCCGCGCTCAGGGACGCAATCTGGGCGCTCGTCAGAGCCTGGACCTGATCGGAATCTAGAGCGCCGATCTGGGCACTGGTCATCGAGGCGATATTTTTCGCATTCAGCGCTCCGACCTGATCGGTGGAAAGCGCGGCAACCTGGTCACTCGTCAGCCCTGCAAGCTGCTTCGCACTCAAAGTTCCGATCTGTTCGGTCGTGAGAGCGGCGACCTGTTCCGTCGTCAGGGCGCCAATCTGGCCGCTCGTCAGTGCGGCAATCTGCTTGACGCCGAGCGCCGCGACCTTGTCGGTCGTCAGTGCCGCAACCTGATCGGTGGACAGACCGGCAATAGCCTTGATGCTGATCGCCGCCATCTCGTCAGTCGTGAAGGTCGCGAGCTCTTCCGTCGTCATCGCGGCCAGTGCTGTCGCGCCGAGGGACGCAATCTGCGCGCTCGTCAGGGACTGGACCTGATCGGAATCCAAGGCGGCGATCTGGCCGCTGGTCATCGACGCGATGTTTTTCGCATTCAGCGCCGCGACTTGATCCGTGGTGAGAGCCCCGACCTGATCGGTCGTCAGGGCCGCGAGCTGCTTCGCACTCAAGGTCGCAATCTGATCCGTTGTCAGGGCGGCAACCTGCTCCGTGGTCAGTGCGCCGATCTGGCCGCTCGTCAACGCGGCGATCTGCTTCACGCCCAATGCGGCGACCTTATCGGTGGTCAACGACGCTACCTGATCGGTAGAAAGGCCTGCGATCGCTTTGACGTTGATCGCGGCCATCTCGTCGGTCGTGAAGGTCGCAAGTTCGTCCGTCGCCATCGCGGCAAGCGACGCGGCGCTCAAGGCCGAAATCTGCGAGCTGTTCAGGGCTGCGACCTGATCCGAGTCGAGCGCCTCGACCTGGCTGGCATAGAGGGCGGCGACCTGGGTCGAGGAAAGCCCCGAAATCTGTTCCGTCGTGATCGCCTGTAGCTGGCTGCTGGACAGCCCGGTGAGGGATTTGGCCGACACGGCGCTGATTTGTTGCGAGGTGAAGGCTGCAAGATCTTCCGTCTCGAGGGCGCCGATCTGGGTCGAGCTGAGAGCGCCGATCTGGGCGCTGCTGAGCGCCGCCACGTCCTCTGTCGTCAGGGCCGCAATCGACGTCGTGGAAAGTAATTTGATCTGATTGACGCTCAGAGAGGAAACGATTGAAGTCATTGAGGTGCCCCCAGCCTTAATTGATCGCCAACGTATTTCCTCCTGCCGTCCACCGCCCCCGGCACACAGCAAGCTTCTCGGCGCGCGGAGCGCGCCGTGCAGGTGCCGGCAGTCCCCGTCAGCCGAGCGTCGCGTGGGACGTCGTCATTCCAGGGATCATGTCGGCGAGGATCAGGTAACGTGGATCATGGCTCGAACGAGCTAGTGCATAGGGATGGCATCATGCATCCAGAGCCAAGCAATGGCTCTGATCCCTACGCCGTGGCAGCGAACACTTTGCAGCAGTGACACCGTTGCCAGGAGGACGCTGGAACAAGCTGGAGAACCGCGCTCTTCCGCAACACACTCGTGACCAACCCGACTTAAATCCCATAATGGTTAATTTTTAGTTAACGATGGGCTCACGGCGATACAAACGTGTGAGGTCGGCTGTCTTCGAGCAATGGCGAGATTGTTGGAGCGGGTGAAGGGAATCGAACCCTCGTCATCAGCTTGGAAGGCTGTTGCTCAATCATGTCACCGCTGCTCATCGCAACTCAATGTCGCCATAAATATCTATTTTTATTGAATTAAATTCTTTCGGGACGTTCTTTGCATGTCAGTGGATCTCACTGCATCTTGCAAACGGAGGTGCAAAAACAGTGCAAAAAATGAAGCTGACGGACGCAACCATCCGAGCCCTTAAGCCCAACACGAACGCGTATGTTTGGGACATCTCTACACCCGCCTTCGGCGTGTACGTTGGCAAGA
>LNFM01008066.1_pt1 | contig 16103 bp, 13 predicted proteins | sample 596031 | NCBI WGS metagenome assembly LNFM01 (sample SAMN04254537, study PRJNA301005) | activated carbon metagenome | isolation source: dual media filters at the Ann Arbor, Michigan drinking water treatment plant | place: USA: Ann Arbor
TTCGAGACGATCCGGCACGACGTGACGTTTCCGCTCTACATCGAGGTCGATGCGATCTTCAACCTGGCCTGCCCGGCCTCGCCGATCCACTACCAGCGCGATCCGGTGCAGACCACCAAGACCAGCGTGCATGGCGCGATCAACATGCTCGGCCTCGCCAAGCGTCTGCGGGCCCCGATCTTTCAGGCCTCGACCAGTGAGGTCTACGGCGATCCCCTGATCCACCCGCAAACCGAGGATTACTGGGGCAACGTCAATCCGATCGGGATTCGCTCATGTTACGACGAGGGCAAGCGCTGCGCCGAGACCCTTTTTTTCGACTATTGGCGGCAACATGCCCTGCCGATCAAGGTTGCGCGCATCTTCAATACCTATGGTCCGCGGATGCAGCCCAACGACGGCCGGGTCGTTTCATCCTTTATCGTCCAGGCCCTCAAGGGCGACCCAATCACCATATTCGGCGATGGCGGACAAAGCCGATCGTTCTGCTATGTCGACGATCTCGTCGAGGCCATTACCCGGCTGATGCTGACTGACGAAGGATGCACGGGGCCGATCAATCTCGGCAACAAATCGGAATTCACCATTTTGGAATTGGCCGAGAAAGTAATCAGCTACACGAACTCCCGGTCGAAACTCATTTTCAAACCTCTGCCTCAAGATGACCCGCGGCAACGCCAACCCGATCTTTCCAAGGCGGCGGCGCTGCTGAATTGGGAACCGAAAGTCGCACTCGCCGACGGTCTCAAGGAGACCATCGCTTACTTCAAGCGCTCGCTTGAAGTGTCGTAGCCGGACAGAACCAATTTCGGCGAGTCAACCCGTATGGCAGCGCCACATTCATGATGAACTCGTCGGATAGCAAACGCGCTCCAGGCATTGTGGAAGGCATTCGCCTGATATCGGCACATCTCGGCCTTTTCGCTCTGATTTGCTTTCATATCGTTATTTGCTGCGTCTCACTTATACGAGTTGCTGACTATCAATCATACATGTTGTACGACGCCGACCGGCTCGGCTACGCCATTGTTGCGGTCGCGGCCTTTTCGATCGTCTCAATCCTTTTTGTATTCGCCCGCTTCAGCTTCGGTTACTTCATCGGCTTCGGTCTATTCACGATGTTGCTGGGCTTTATCTGGCTAAACAACTTCTCAAAATTCAACTACGATCACAAGCTGGCGGGCCTTTCGGCCGCTGCTTCGGCGACGCTGTTTCTGCTGCCCGCTCTGCTGATCAACGCGCCTGTCAAGCAGAGGTTTGCGTTATCGACGCGCACACTTGAACACCTCTTGAAATTCATTCTGGTGCTGGCGTTGGGCACAATCATTGCGGCCTCCTTCTACAATTTCAGACTGGTGTCGATCACGCAGATATACGATTTTCGCAACGATCTCAATTTTCCGGCGGGAGTACGTTATCTGATTGGAATTGTTTCTACCGTTCTGCTGCCATTCGTCTTTGCCTATTATCTGGCGCTCAATCGCCGCTGGTGGGCCGCCGTTCCCCTGCTTCTGCTGCTGTTTTTCTATCCGATCACCCTGAGCAAATTTGCGCTTTTTTCTACAGCCTGGATGTTTATGCTCCTGTTGCTTTCGAGAATTTTCGAAGTCCGAATTGCAAGCATCCTGTCTCTCCTCGTGCCGATGTTTGCTGGCGTGATTTTGATGGCGACAATTCCCAACCGATATTCACTTTACTATTTCGGTCTGACCAATATTCGCATGATGGCAACACCATCCAGTGCCATGGACGTATACAACGACTTCTTTGCAAGTCATCCCCTCACGTGGTTCTGCCAGATATCGTTTCTGAAGCCATTGGTGAGCTGTCCGTATCAGGAGCCGCTGGCGATCGTGATGGAAAAGGCTTACAAGCTGGGCAACTTCAACGCATCCCTGTTTGCGACAGAGGGCATCGCATCGGTCGGGCTGTATTTCGCGCCGCTGGCGGCGCTGGCGTGCGGGCTTGTCATCGCACTCGGCAATCGGGTGTCAGCCGGCCTGCCGCCGCGCTTCGTCCTGATCTCAAGCGCGCTGCTGCCGCAAACTTTCCTGAATGTTCCTCTTACGACAGCATTTTTGACACATGGCGCGGGGTTGCTATTTCTGCTGTGGTACATCATGCCGCGCACGATGTTTGAACAGAAGATCGAACCAGCGCCTTCGTGACCGGAGAACTTCGATGCAGAGCGTTCTAATCACGGGCGGCGCCGGCTTCATCGGCCAGAACCTGGTGCACGCATGGCACGCCGCGGGGCTGCCCGACCGCCTGGTCGTGATCGACGCGATGACCTATGCGGCCAACATACGAAGTCTCAAGCCGCTGATCGCCGATCGGCGCGTCCAGTTCGTGAAGGGCGACATCGGCGATGCGGCACTGATGCAGCGGCTTTTAGACGAGCACAAGTTCACGCGCTTAGCGCATCTTGCCGCAGAGTCGCATGTGGACCGATCCATCAGTGATCCCAGGACCTTTCCGCAAACCAACGTGCTTGGCACGTTCACGTTGCCGAAGGTCGCCCTGGATGCCTGACGCACGACGCGACGCTTGCCAGCGCTCGCTTCCTACATCTCTCCACCGACGAGGTCCATGGCTCGCTCGGCTTTAATTCCCAAATCAGTGAAACTCTGACTCGATGCTGGCTTTTGAGAGGAGCGGCATCGATGGGCAAGGCGGTATCGATCACCCGACTTGATCTGACGGCTTCGGAGCTCCGCAAGGCGGCGAGCGGGGAGAAGAATAGTGCCGCGCCGCGTCGGATACTCGCGCTTGCGCTGGTTCTCGATGGCCAGGACCGCAAGACGGCGGCCGAAACCTGCGGCATGGACCGTCAGACCTTGCGGGACTGGGTGCACCGTTACAACGCCTCGGGACTGGCCGGTCTTCGCAATCTCAAATCGCCGGGTCCAGGATCAAGACTCACAGTGCGGCAGCAGGCCGAATTGGCCGAGCTTGTCGAGGCCGGCCCCGACCCCGCGGTGCACGGGGTCGTGCGTTGGCGGCGGGTCGATCTGCGCGACGAATTGCAGCGGCGCTTCGGTGTTGCGCTGCACGAGCGTTCGGTCGGAAAGGTTTTGGCCAAGCTCGGCTACCGCAAACTGTCGGTAAGGCCCCGCCATCCACAAGCTGACGAAGAAGCCCAGGAGGCGCTTAAAAAAACTTTGCCGCGACGGTCAGCGCGCAAATCCCCGATCGCGCCAAAGGCAAACCGATCGAAATCTGGTTCCAGGATGAGGCCCGGATCGGCCAGCAGGGCACGCTGACCCGCGTCTGGGCCAAGCGTGGAACGAGGCCGCGCGCGCCGCACGACACACGCTACGACTGGGCCTACCTGTTCGGCGCGGCCTGTCCGCAACGTCGCGTCGCAGCAGGCCTGGTCATGCCGGCGGCGAACGCCGAGACCATGTCGCTGCATCTCACTGCGATCGGCCGCAAGGTGGCGTCAGGTAGCCACGCCGCTCTCGTCCTCGATGGCGCCGGCTATCATATTGCCAAGGCGCTCACGATCCCTGAAAACATCACCCTTGTGCGTCTGCCGCCCTACGCTCCTGAACTCAATCCGATCGAGAACGTCTGGGAATACCTGCGCGGCCACAAACTCGCGATCACCGTCTTCGACGACCATGACGACATCGTCCACGGTTACTCTTGCCGCACGCTGATCAGTTATCACCGGACCCGGTCATGATCACCGCTACGCGATCAATGCGACCAAGCTGGCAATTGAACTCGGAAGCCGCTGCAGTTTCGGCTTCCAAAGCGGGCTGGCGCAGACCGTGCTGTAGTATCTCGACCATGAAGCCTGGTGGCGCGACGTCACCATCGGCGCCTACAAGGCCTGCATCGACAAGATTACGGCTTCCGGATCGCGGTCTAGCTGTTCATGCGCATCCTCGTGGCAACCTTTGCGAATTGGCAAGTATGCTACCGCGGAGAGACCTGAATTGCATGGTGCACGGTATTTGCGAATTCCGCGGCAAAAGCAGCCACGCGGTCATCGTGGCCGGGAACAAGACTTCGAATTGATGGCGCGCCGGAATCCTGCGAGGCCCGCATAAGGTAACCCGCCAGGGTTGCAGGGTCATCCGTTCCGAAATAGCTCGCCGAAGCCGCGGCCTGTTCGCGGTGGACCTCTAGGTCAGACAATATCATCGGCACTCCAAACGACTTTGCCTCTTCAACGGTTGTGCTCCACCCTTCTGATCGGGATGGATTGATCAGCGCGGTGCACGCACGCAGCAACGCGTACACATGCGATAGCGGAATCATTCCCAAATGAAGAAAGCGGCTTTCGAGCCCGCGACTTCGCACCTGTCCCATGACTTGGTCGAAATAGCCTAGCTCGCGTCGATCTATGGTGCTTCCCGATGCGCATACCACGGCACCGAATCCGCGGTGCGCCAGGATGCTCAGCGCATCGACGACCACTTGATGGTTCTTGTGCCTGTAAAATTGATTTGGTAGGTAGAAGTATTTTTTCGGCAAATGGTACTGTGCAGCTATCTCGGCGGGATTTACAGTCAGGAACTGCGGAGATGGCTGGGTCGCGAAACGAACTACACAGACCTTGTTCATCGCTCCCGGATAATATTTCTTAAAGTCGCGATGTGAGCTTTCGCTGCTCAGCATGACGGTCCGCCGGGATGCGATTTGAACTCGGAAACCGGCCTCCCGACGCCATCGCGCTGCGATTGGGAAAAGCTGAGGCAACCGTCGGTGTTGAAAATCGGGAAACCAGGCCACCGTGGGATAGGGCAGACGCCAGCCGAAGAAACGTGCGGCTTCAAAGACGGCATCGATGCTCTGCGCCCGGAATTCCGCCGCGGCCGCCCGGTCCAGCCCCAGCGAAAGCGCCGCAGCCAAACCGGCGCGGCCCCCGAAGGCCGGCGACCGCACAACCTCCACGCCCGGTATCGCTGCAAGCGGCGCAAGATCGGCATCATCGTCACCTGTCCCGGCGAACAGGACGGGAGTAAACTCGCCCGAGCGGAACTTGCTTAGCGCCGCAAAGAGATTGGTTTGATAGTTGTAGCCCCCGGCCCAAAGCCGACGGGGAATATGCGTAAACGCGACACGCAGCGGCGCGCCCGGGTTCACCGGATCTGATCCTTGAACCACCCAACATAATCCGCAAAGCCCTGTTCAACCGGGATCTTCCAGTCAAAGGGCAGAGTGCGCAGCATCGCGTCGTCCGCCAGCAGACTTGGTGGATCGCCGGCTCGAACGATGCCCGAATGCTGCACGGATACGGTTCCGCCCCAGCATTCTGCAAGTAGTGTGGCAACCCGTGCCACGGTCGTTCCAAGCCCGGATCCGGCGTTGATCAGTTGAAAGGTCTCCGCCTGCGGCCTTCCGTCGATCTCGGCCAGCAGCCGGGCGACGTCACGGACATCGGTCCAGTCCCGCACCTCGGCACCTGTGCCTCCCAGCACCAGGTTTCGCTCTCCCGCTTGCAGGCGGGAGCAGATCTCCCACAGCAGTTGCTTGCGCAGGTTCGGCCCGTAAACCGAGAACAGCCGGGTCACCGTGCTGCGCACGTCGAACGTAATGGCATAGCTTCGGCACAATTGCTCCATCATCAGCTTGTGCTGCCCGTAGGGCGACATCGGGAGCGTCGCCGCGTCCACCGCAATCGCCCCCTCGTGGCCCGCGCCATAGACCGCCGCGCTCGACGCGACGATCAAGCGGCAATCCCTGGCGGAACCGCGGAGCCACTCCAGCAATCTGGCCGTACTTGCAACGGTGCGCGAAAAGTCCTCAAACGGCTGAGCGATCGACAGCCCGACCGAAGATCCGCCGGCCAGATGGAAAATCGTCGACGGTAGTCCGCACCGCTCCGCAAGCGCATTGAGATTTGCCGCGTCGATCTCCCCGTTCAGCCAATGCTCCAGGCCGATGCGACGCTTCTCGGCCTCTCCGATCGCACCGTGGCCGATGCCATGAACGCGACTGCCTCGATCAGCCAGCACCCGAACGAGGTGCCGGCCGATGAAGCCATTGGCGCCGGTGATCCACATGTTCATGACTGTGCCTTGTGACAGACAAACGAATAGAGCCGGCCGGGCCGGTGGTCAAAGCGCTCCGCCATCGAAAGCAGCGAAAGGAAAACGCTCTTGGAAGCAAGCGCGGCGCGCCAGACGGGCTTCAACGGAATTTTTCTGCTCAATCTTTCCACGACGGCCGTTCGCAACGTCTCGATCGTATAGGGAAACAGATTGATCGGGCTCTTCAGCGGCGCAAGCACCTCGATCGCGGCAAATCCCGCAGCCCTTAGCGCGTCGATATACCGATCGAGAAGAAACGCATGCTCGCCGCCATAGAGGTGATGCAGGGGATGCTGATCGAGGAATTTGCCAAGGTCGGTTTCCTTGCTGATCACATGTTCGCGCACCGCGATGAGCATTCCGCCGGGGCGAAGCACGCGGTACATTTCCCGGCAGGCGCTTTCGAGATCGCGCATATGGTGCAGCACGGCTCGAACGAACACGACATCGAACCTGCCGTCAGCGAACGGCAACCGCTCGGAAAATTCCTCGACCACCTCGATCGGCAGGCGAGCTTCCGCCGCAAGGCTTCGTATCGCGGTCGTCCCGACCACGGCACTGGGATCAGGATCGAGCGCGGTGACCGCAAATCCGCTCCGCGCCAGCGCGTAGCTCGCAATTCCGCGCCCGGCCCCGACGTCAAGCGCCTTTCCGGTGCGGTTCTGCAGAACCTTCGAGACCGCCTGCCATTCGGTGCTGGCAAAATAGCGCTCGGCCGCATCGATCAGTGGGTCGTCATAGAACGCGTCGAGCACGAGCTGTCGTTGGTCTGGCTGATTGCGCAGCCAGACCACGGCATCTTCCCACGTCGTGAATTTTTCCTCACCTTTCATTTGGCGGAATCTCCCTGATGAGCACCGCCGGATTTCCCGCCACGATGGAAAAGGCCGGGACATCCTTGGTGACGACCGCCCCGGCAGCCACAACGCCGCCCTCGCCCACAGTCACCCCGCGCAAGACCATTGCACCGGCGCCAATCCAGACATCATCGCAGATCTTCACAGGAATCTCGCCGAGCGAGATTTCGCGCGGGTGCCCGCGGGTGAAGATTTCCCTGATCTGTTCGTGACGTTTCGCCGCCTGAAGCGGGTGAGTAAGGCTGTCAAAAATATTCGCGTTGTGCGAGATCAGGACGCGATTTCCGATGACGATGGAGGAGGCAGACCAGATCCGGGTCCCCTCACCGACATAGCACCATTCGCCAATCTTGATTTCGCCGCCGTGCGCGAACGCAAAGAGCTCTCCCAGGATCCGGCTGTGTCGGCCGACAACGATCTTGTCGGTATTACCACGAGCGTTTCTGATCCTTGCACGGGCGCCGAGCACCGCACCACGCTCAAGCCGGCAGGTAGCGCGCCCAATCAACCGCCGGATCCAGTAATCGATGTTCATGTAATCATCCCGAGCATGCTGCAGCCCGCAACGAACTATCCGTAGCCATCATCGAAGCCCGATCATGCGCACTCCGGCCATCCGCCATGCAGACGCTCTAGCACGACTCGACCCGCGCGACGAGATCGCCGAACCGGCTCCACTGCGAGGCCTTGCTGTAGGTCTCTGCGATCCCGCTCCTGCCCTGTCTCGCCATTTTGGCCGATTTCGGCCAGTCTTGCAGGCATCTTGAAATGATTTCGGTCGCGGCTTGTGGCGAGGCGTACGCCTCCATCGTCACTCCCGACTGCATTCCATCGGGATAGACGCCGGCGTCAGACACCAGCAGCGCGCCGCATCCCATGGCCTCAAAGCAGCGCATGTTTCCCCGATCCATGCCGGCCATATCGATCGCCCCGTTCAGCACGATCGTTGATGAACCGATAAGCTCGTAAAGCTTTCTCCCGAACACCGGCGGCTTGGCGATCCCTGCGATCGCATCGGGACGGCGGTGCTTTCGTAATGGCAGCCAAGCGCCGATCGCGCTCTCCGCGAGCATTGTCAGCCGCGAAGCGTCGAGGCAATACACAACACGGCGGCTACGGGCCAGGCTTGCCACCTGTTCGAGCACCCTTGCGCGCGCTGTATGGTGTCGCGAATAGCCACCAACAAAAAGCACGTCAATCGATCGATCGCCGTGACCATACTCGTCCATGACAGGGTCGATCGCGGGGAAGAACAGCTCGGCACGACAACCCGTGCGGCGCCAGGATTCGAGGATTGATGGAAAGTTGCCGAGCACCGCGCAATAGGCCGTCAGATCGGCGTTGCCGGATGGCGCCGCACGCCAGCAGAACGTCCTCCTCACGCAGCCGGGCAGTTTGCCGACGAATCCACTGGGATAGCGCACGGGGTCGAGGTTGTAGAAAATTTCGGTCCGGTGATGCTCGATCTGTGCCAGCAAAATGGCCTCGAGCGTCGGCTTGCCCACCATCCCCTGTTCGCGCGCCCAATGGCGCTGCAGGATTTCGTCATCGCCGTTGGTGAAGAACGCCTCGGGATCTCCATCAAGCACCGGCTTCAGAAAATGCAGCGCGCCAAAGCGGTCATCCAGGAAGATGCGGCGCCGCGCTTCGAAGCCCGACGCTCCCGCCGCGAGCTGGTTCAGGCGCGCCAGATAGGACGGGTAAAGGCCGCTATTTTGAAACAGGCGCATCGCTCACGCAAACCTCGCCAACATCCATTTCATATTCAGATAAGGCCAGATCCGGCCGACCGTCTCCCAGTCCCATTGCTTCGACGAGGCCAGGCGGCCGACGGTTCTGCGCAGGCGTTCCTCGTCCACCAGCTCGGCGAACGCCGGCACCTTTTGATCGAGCAGACCGGCGGTCCAGCCGGCGAGAGGCCCGTTCAGCCACTCCGGCATCGGCGAATTGAATCCGACCTTCCGGCGGCACATGCGAATGGATTCCGGCATCAAATTGGCCATCGCCTGCCGCGCGACGACCTTGGTATAGCCGTTCGACGACTTGCTGCTTTCCGGTAGCGCCATCGTATAGGTCACCAGACGCCAATCCATGAACGGCATCCGGACCTCGATGCCGTGAGCCATCGACAGGCGATCGAAGTTCCGCAGGATCGTTGGCAGCACGGTGCAATGGAACATGCGATAAAGGCGCCGGTTCAATGCGCCCCATTCACGCGGCAACACGTCGTCGTCGCCGACCAGCGGCAGCGAAGCGGGAACATCGAGCAGACCGCCGCGCAGGAAATAATGCCCCTGGCGCCTGATCATCAGCGCCCGAACGAGATCGACGCCTCGCCTCGCCAGCGCCGAACTGGAGGCAAGTCCTGCGATCGCGTTTCGCAGCCGGAACGCTCCCGATTGTCCCTCCTGGAGATAGGCCCCCATCAGCTCGTCCGCGCCGTGGCCGTCCAGCGATACTGTCACGTCGTGACGCCTGAGCTCCCGATAGATCAGCCAGGCCGCGCTGGGAAGCCCGATATAGACGTCATCATTGTCGTCGAGGATCCGGTCGAGCTCGGTCAACGCATCGGCCCGGCCGATCTCGAGGAATGTCGGCACAACCTCCGCCCAGGCCGCGGCCTCTTCCGCCATCGGGCGCTCGTCGTTGGAGGCGCCCGGAAACGTCGCCACGAAGGCGTGGCGCCAGGAAGTGTTGTCGCGCGGACCCATGCCAGCCTTTTCATGCGCGGCCATGGTGCAGATCACGGCGGACGAATCGAAACCGCCCGACAGACAGGTCCCAATCGCAACATCGCTTCGCATTCGCAGCGCGACGGCATCCTGGAAAATCTCGCGAAAGCGCTCCACGCGCTCCACTTCGGTATTCGGGATCGGTGGCAGGTGATCCACCGTCCGCCACCAGCGCCGGATTTCCATCCTTCCCCGACGCAACCACATGCAATGACCACCCTGCAGGCGGCACACCTCCCGGCAAAGGGTCCGCTCGCTTCCCTCGACCCCGAAGGCATCGAGCATGAGCCGTCGCGCCACGCCGACATCCAGCGACACGTTGATCAGACCGCTTCGCACCAATGCGCGCTGCTCGGATGCGAAGACAAAGCGCTCCGATGTCAACGCATACAATAGCGGCTTGATGCCGAAGCGGTCGCGCGCCAGAAACAATTCTTCGGTTTGGGTATCAAAGATCGCCAGCGCCCACATTCCATTGAAGCGCGTCAGCATGCCTTCCTGCCACGCCTGCCATGCGGCCAGAATGACCTCGGTGTCGGACTGACTGCGGAAGACCGCTCCCTGCGTCTCGAGTTCGCGCCGAAGCTCGAGGAAGTTGTAAATTTCACCGTTGAAGACGATCACATGGCGGCCATCGGCGGAAACCATCGGCTGATAGCCACCGTCGCCGGGATCGATGATCGCCAGCCGGCGATGGCCAAAGGCCAGATCGCGATTCGCGCTAAACCAACTTCCCTCGCCAAAGGGTCCGCGATGCGCGACCAAGTTCGTGAGCCGCGAGATTTCCGCTGGTTCGACCGCATTGCCGCGGAAGTTCACGATGCCTGCAATTCCGCACATTCGTTAGATCGCCTTGAGAGGCAGGAAGCGACTGGCGACAACACGAAGATCCCGCCAGCAGGCTGCACCATACGGCCCTACGCGCGAAGCCGCGACCGCGACGACGAAAATGATACCGGCCGCCATCAGGTAGAGGCCCACCACGTACCACCAGCCAAGTGCATGGTCGAGTTGCGCGCCGCGGTAGCCGTATCGCAATGCAAGCGCGATTGCGATACCGAGCCCAAGCGGCATCAACACGAAGTGGACCACACGCGACCCCATGTCGTTGAGGCTGAAACGCCGCCGCAGCAGTATCATGGTGGTGACCATCTGCACGACCATGCCGAAGCATGCGCTCCATCCGGCCGCCTGCCATCCGAAATACGGCAATGCGATTGCGCTCGTCACAAGCGTGACCGCGCCCGTGAGGAGGGAGATCAAGGCATTCGAGCTCGAGCGCCCTTGCGCCAGAAGATAGAATGCAAAGACGTTCGTACTCGATCCGAGCATGCCGGCGATCGACAGTATCACCAGCACATTCTGGGCTTCGGCGGCCACTTCGGCGCCGGTCCATAGATGAAGCAACGGACCGGCGACGGGGATCAAACCGCCAAGCGCGCTCGCGGCGAGCACGTTAAGTATCCAGGAAGAGCGGAACAGAAGATCGGCCTTGCGATCGTCGGCCTCCTTTTGCAGGGTGCTGAAGAACGGGAACAGGATTTCGCCGACCTTTAGAACACCGATATACATCGCCTCTTCCAGCCGCTGCGCTATCGTATAAAACCCGACGAACTGCGGCTGCAGCAGAGCTCCGAGCAAGTAACGATCCGCCTGTCCGGCAATAATGCCGCCGCCCTGGGCGGCGAATTGCCAACCGCCGAGCTTGACCAGTTTACCAAGCGCCCCACGATGAAAAGCCGGGCGCGCCAGCCAATCGCCGATGACGCGTCGGGACCACGCCAAGGCCAGAAGGAGGCTCGTTGCATATCCCAGCGCCTGACAGCCAAGAAACGTCGAGGCCTGGGGCCAGCGCGGAATGAACAGCAGCATGGACGCCGTCGCGACCACGGTGCTGATGATGCTGATCGAGGCAACCCGTCGGTAATCCTGACGTGCCGTGAACAAGGCCAGGAAGACGGCGGAAAGGCATTGGCACAGCCATCCGGCACTGGCCAGCGCAAACGCTAATCCGAGATCATCCCCGGACGGCCCACTCAAGTGAAATCCGAGGCGAGCAAGCGGCGCCCCGGCCAAACCGAAAAGGATTGCGATCACGCCGCCCGCCCCAAATGCCAGCATCGCGGCCGTGGCGAACAAGCGTCGCGCATCGTCACGCTCGGACGGCCCCAATCGCTGGGCGAGTTCTCGGGTCGTCGACAATGCCAGCGCGTTGCTGAACGCCAGCGCGGGTGCAACACACGCCGTAACCAGACCTGCAACGCCGAACGCGGCCACGCCGAGGCGGAAGACCACGAACGGCAGAACAACGAGATTGAGCACCACGGCCACGGCAAAAGCGATCGCGTTCCAGGCAGAATTACCCAGCAGGTCGGTGGGAGTTCTCAGCGCCATATCAGCTTCTAGCTACCACGGATTGCTTTGATTTGCTCGTCAGATCGCGGCACCGGGACTTCACCTTACAAAGCAACACAGATCAGTACGATCAGGAGTCGATTTAGCCCAGCGAGCTAGCAGCAACGGGGACAGATGTCGATAGTCACCAAGCCCGGCAGGGGACTGTCGTAAATTCCGATGGGCAATGGTGATTCCGGCTTTAGAAACAGTCTATTGTAAGAGGCCCCCTACGATCGTGTTGGTCCCGCGGAGTCGGCGGGAGTGGCAGTCTCACCTCCGGATGGAGCGTCCCGCTTAGCAGATATCGATCAGGCTAACGGCCACCGACTGTGCGAACACGAGCTTGACCGCCCGCCCATAGAAACCGCGCGCCGGTAGACAGCCGTCGCAATATTGACTGGCGGAATCAGGAGGACGGCGTCAGTAACTAGAATGAGATTTCCGGCAGCATAAATCGCCACGCGGCGAGCTCGTTGAAGGATCAATAGTGCAAGAAAATCCCCATGCCATTGCGATGGCCCGATCAGCGCCGGCGGACGCGCTCTGGCACCGTGGCTTTGGCGACGGAGCGGTGATTTGATTAGCCCCGAGGAGTTGCCGCCGCGGCTCGCTGGGGGCCGCGTGGACGCGAGAGGATCAGGCGACGGTCTTGCCGGCCAGACCGAACGGCCGCCTGGCAACCGTCTGCCGGCCTCGGCGGGGCCGCGATGGGCTGCTGCCCGATACGCCCGGGGCGCAGGACGGTGCCGACTAGGAGGCTCCCTTCGACACGCGGGCCGGCTTCACGCTGGCCGGCGGCGACACAATCTGGGTCGGCCCATGTCTCTGCGGCGATGGCTAAGGCTGGCACGATGCCGCACGGACTTTTCAAGGCTGAGACAATCTTTGGTCAATTCAAGGCGGATATCGCGTTGCAACTTCGTCGACATCAGGCCTTTACCCAAGTGATCAGCTTCAACCTACCGACTGACGCCGAGCAGGCGGACGCCGGCAGCCCGTTTGCGACGCAAATTGACCCTGGGCAGCCTGATTGTTGTGCGCATCATTGGATAATCACGTGGCCAAAAAGCAAATCAGTCAGATGGCTCTCCGCTAGGACATCCGACGCCGCGCCAATGAGGCTCGAATATGCGCCTTCGTCGCCTACCGCGAAGGCTTGGACTTGGGCGCGAACTGCAGCTCCAGAGATTTCATGGCTACCCGGCAGCCCAGCGCCCGTTACATCCGTGTGAGCCAAGAGCGGATCGGTCTTGAACGCGAAGCCGTCATTATTGGCAAATCCGGAGAGAACGGGCGCTGAAACGCTGATCACCCCATCGCCATTGAGATCCTGTTGGAAGACCGTCTCGAACGGTCTGAATACAGAGCTCGACCCGGAGACGATAACCCCTCCGGTCCCGTTGGAGACGAAGTTGCCGTTGCTGTCAGTGTTCCAGATTGTGTACTGGTCTGCACCTTGGACTTTGAGCGCGACCACGTAGCCGCTCGCCGTCTGTTCCGCCCCGATATAGGTCCAGGAGTCATACTGACCCACTGCGACCGGCGACCCTTTGTACTTGAACTCGGGCCCGCTGCTACCACCGACCGGATAAAAGTAGAAGTTGTTCCCCACCTGCATCAGGCACGTTGAACCGACAGACTCGATCACAGTCGCCGAAGGGGGAGCAGCTGCACCGATCACCCCGTCACCATTCAGGTCCTGCTGAAAACTGGGCTCAAGTGATTTCAGTACGGAGCTCGACCCGGAGACGATGACCCCTCCCGTCCCGTTGGAGACGAAATTGCCATTGCTGTCGGTGTTCCAGACCGTGTACTGGTCTGCGCCTTGCACTTTGAGCGCGACGGCGTAGCCGCTGGCCGTCTGTTCCACTCCAATATAAGTCCAGGAGTCATATTGTCCGACTGCGACAGGCGACCCCTTGTATTTGAATTCCGGCCCACTGCCCCCACCGACAGGGTAAAAGTAAAAGTTGTTCCCCACCTGCATCAGGCTGGTTGAACCGAAGGACTCGATCACATTCCCGGTAGATCCCGCACTTCCGCCGATTGCCCCGTCACCATTCAGGTCCTGTTGGAAGCTGGGCTCGAGCGAGTTGATGATGGAACTCGCTCCCGAGACGACGACGCCTCCGGTCCCGTTGGAAACGAAACTGCCGTTGCTGTCAGTGTTCCAGACCGTGTACTGGTCCGTGCCCGCTATGCGGAGGGCGACCTCGTAACCGCTGGCCGTCTGCTCCACTCCGATGTAGCTCCAGTCATACTGCCCCACTGCGACCGGCGCGCCCTTGTACTTGAATAGCGGTCCGCTGCTCCCGCCAACCGGGTAGAAGTAAAAGTTGTTATCCACCTGCACCAGGCTGGTTGAACCGAGGGACTCGATTACAGTCGCAGAAGGCGCGACAGCGCCACCGATCACCCCGTCACCATTCAGGTCCTGTTGGAAGCTAGGCTCGAGTGATTTGAGTACGGAGCTCGACCCGGAGACGATGACGCCTCCGGTCCCGTTAGAGACGAAGTTGCCATTGCTGTCGGTGTTCCAGACCGTGTACTGGTCCGTGCCAGCTATGCGGAGCGCGACTTTATAGCCGGTGGCGGTTTGCTCCGCCCCGATGTAGCTCCACTCATTCTGCCCTGCCCAGACCGGCGAGCCCTTGTACTTGAATTGCGGCCCGCTGCTTCCGCCTAGCGGATAAAAGTAGAAGTTGTTCCCCACCTGCATCAGGCTGGTCGAACCGACGGACTCGATGACGACGGGAACGGAATAGGCGCCGATCAAATCTGTCAGGCTAATCGCGACGTTGCCCGAAAGATCGAACGCGAAATCAGCAACTTGGTCTCCGCTGGTATCGCCCTGAAGTGTGGTAATATCCAGCGTGCTGCTATAAAAGTAATTGAGCTCGCCGGCAGCGCCGCTAAAGCCGGCGGTCGCGATAAAGCTGAACAGGTCATATCCGCCTGTGCCGATGATCGCGTCGATCCCACTGAGATCGATGCGGTCAACGCCCGTCGCGAAATCCGTGATGCGATCGTGCTGGCCGCTGGCAGCCGAGCTGTCGCCAAAGGCGAACACGAACGTGTCGGCACCGGCGCCGCCGGTGAACATGTCGACGCCGGTGCCGCCTATCAATCTGTCGTTTCCTGCGCCGCCGATCAGCGTATCGCGGCCGCCGACGCCGATAAGCGTACAGCCGGCATTGTTTGCGATCAGCGTGTCATTGCCGCTGCCGCCCATCGCCTTTTCGATGGTCGCGTTGAGCGCTATCCCGATATTGTTGACCAGACCGCCGACCGAAGAAAAAGCGCCTGCACGCAGATCGATGGTTTGGGCGCTCGAATAGCCCGAGCAATCGAGCGTGTCGCTGCCGCCATTATCATAAATCGTCAGGGCCGGAGCCTGGCTGTAAGCGGAGAAATTGAATACCGCGCCTGCGTTGCTGTTGAAGCCGTAAATGGTATCGCCGCTCCGCGTCGACGTGGCAGCCCCGTACATCGAACTGATGGCGTAGATGTCCGCCATCTGCGGCGTGACCACATAACGGTATGAGCTTCCGGAATAATTGTTTTCCGAAAAGTACGACATGATCGAATATTGCCAGGTGTCGTTGGCATAGAGCGCGTTCGTCGAATAGGACGCGCTGCCGTTGTACGGGCCCTGATGGCCGAGGCCGAGCGCATGTCCGATTTCGTGGACGTAAGTCTGGTATCCATAGCTATCTATGCCGGTCTTGCCATCATAGGCGCCGCCGTCACTGGTAATCCAGTCGGAGCTGATAACAATGTTCGCATAGGCAATCGCGCCCGAGCTGTACCAGGACGCACTCGCGTATGCCTGCATGGAGCCTGAGTTGCTGAAGGTGATGTTCGCCGTACCCGAGGTCTGGACAAAATTGATGTCGGCGACATCGTGCCAGGCCTGCAGCGCCGACTGCGCCAAGAATTTTTCCGCCGCGTTCAAACCGTCGATATTGTAGGTGATTGTGTTGGATGCAAAGTGATGGGAGATGGTGTTGTTGTATTGCCAAAAGCCGTTGACAAGATAATCAGCGAGCGTGGCGATCGAGGCAACCGGTTTT
>LNFM01008067.1_pt1 | contig 16103 bp, 16 predicted proteins | sample 596031 | NCBI WGS metagenome assembly LNFM01 (sample SAMN04254537, study PRJNA301005) | activated carbon metagenome | isolation source: dual media filters at the Ann Arbor, Michigan drinking water treatment plant | place: USA: Ann Arbor
ACGTGGTGAACGGGAGGTTCTCGGCGACGGGCGCGATCTGGCTCTCGAGGATCTGCGGCAGCCACAGAAGCGTGGCCAAGTACGCGCCGTCGCTGATCAGGTACCACGCGACGAAGTGGAAAGCGGTAAGGGCCGCGGCGATCGCGATGCGGGCCCGGACCGACAGGCGCAGCAGCGAGGCGGCGACGATGTAGAGAGGGAAGAGCCAGTAGCTCAAGCTGAGGAGCACACCGCCGATGGACCAGGCCACGAGCGCGCGACGCGAGGCGACGGCGGCAGCGGTCACGCACCAAGCTGACGCGAAGATCTCGGGACGACCGAGGCTGATTCGATGGACAGCAAGCGCAGCGACGCCGAGAACGACGGCGGACACGATGATGGGTGCGCCGGGCTGGTACCGGGTGTCGCGCCAGGTCGCTGCAGCGGTGGCGCCGACGAGCGCTGCTGCGGCCGCGGCTTGGGTGAGCCACATGGTGGCGCTGGATCCGACCCAGTGCGATGCGATTGCGAGGACACGATCGAAGCCCCACCAGAGGGAGAAGTCAGGCAGCGATGGCGCGGATAGCGGATAGACGAGTCGGTAGTCGAAGGCATAGCGCGCGACCGCGATGTCGCGCAGCAGATCGTCAAGGGCGACTGGCTGGCGCGCAACGAAAACCAGGAGGAAGGCCGCACACGGGGCGGCGACCAGCGCGACCCAGCTGGCGCGCGTCGAAGCGAGGAGGGCAGCGGGCGGCGAGAGCAACTGCACGCCGAGGGCACCTGCGGCGAAGACGATCGCAAGTGACACGTTGATGAAGCAAAGAGCCGAGGAGGCGATCAGCAGGTACAGCGTGAGGGCGCGGGCGTCGGTAGCGGCAGCGTGGACGCGCAGACGCAAGCGTGCGAACAGCCATGCAGCGGTGGCGACTTGTCTGTCATGAAAGGAGCCGTCGTGCACGGGTGCCTCGCAGGAATCGTGAGGCGACTATCGATTGGCGGTCGGGGGGCGGCAAACAGGATGGCGAGCGAAAACGATGCGCTTTAGTGGCTAGAAGTTCACCAAAGAGGTTTCCGGTCCAAGGTGGACGGCGGTGAGCGTGGGCGGGACAAGCTCTGAGATGAACCGGCGCGAAGGCGTCAAGTCCCGAAAGTATGCGGTTAGGCCGGCTGGCGAGTAGACAGCGCCGCAGGTCGACAACACACTATGAAGAGTGGCGTGATGCAGGGGGACGGATGAAGGAATTCGACGAGCCGCGCGGAGCTGGCGAGGGGCCGGTGGCCAAGGTGCGCAAGCAGTGGTGGTATGAGCAGCCGGATGTACCGCTGTGGCGACTGCGTTTACGCGTGCAGATGCAGCGCGGCGGCATCAGCGTGAAGAAGTTGTCGGAGAAGAGCGGCCTTGCAGAGCGGGCGATTCATGGCCTGCTGGAAGGGGTGCAGGCTTTGCGGTTCGACGACATGGCGCAGCTGGCCAAAGGCGTCGGGGTGTCGCCTGCCTACTTGGCGTACGGCATTGAAGGGAAACCGGCGCAGGGGGAAAAGCAAGAGCGCGTGCAATTGATGCGTGAGACCGTGAGTCGGCCCGCACAGGTCAGGCGAAAGCTCAAGCGGAAGGGGATGCGTGCTGCGCCGGAGGTCAGAGACGCGCGCCGGCAATCGCTGCGGAGGCTGATCGACAAGCGACCAGAGGGCATGACGCTCAACCAGGCCGGAGCACTGCTCGGGTTCACGCGCGGCGTGATCTACAGGCTGCTCGATGAGGAGGATCCGGCAGGGTGCGGCAACATCGTGGCGCGTCGCGCGGAGCAGCGGCTGGGACTGGAGGAAGGCGGGCTGCAGAAGACGTTGTCTGATCGCAGAATCGATCGTGCGTGGCGCTTTGCGATGGGTGGCGCAGCGAACGAAACGAAAGGAGTGGTGGCGCGCGCGCTGGCGGAGCTTCGGCGCGTGCGACTTCGTCGCGGGCCGATGACGGCCAATCACGGGCGCTCCGCTGGCAGCGTGCTGGGGTGAGCGCTTGGGCGGGCAGCTGCCTGGATGCCTAACTCCGCAGCTTTCGCACGAGCCCTTTTCGCATTGCAAGAAGCGGGACTGCTGGACAAGCAGGAGTGCAAGCCGGCGGTAAAGATGTTCATCCGCAACGCTAGCGAAGTGGGCATGTGGAGCCTGAACGCCCACTACCGGTCGGTGGAGGCGGGGGAAGTCATCGCTGGCGCCAACATCCGAACCGCGACCGACTACCAAAACTTCTGCAGGGCCAAGGTCAACGGCCTGACGCACGAACACATGGTGCCAGGAGAGGTCGTCTACCGGCTCTTGGTCGAGCACCCCATGCCGTCCGTCGCTGCGTTCGAAGAGATCCTACGCAAGACGGGGTTCAGGGCGATCATCACCCAGGGTGAGAACAGTCGGCTGCGCAGGTCGACCATGCCGCCTGCGTTTCATGACCCGACCTCGCCGATGTACTTCAGCCATCGAGCGCGTTACGACGAGGTAGATCCGCCGATCGAGCTGCAGCCGCGTCCTGTAGACGGCTGGTTCAAGAGCCAGCCGCGTCAACGCAAGAGAGCCTAAGTAGGCGGTGGATCGCGATGGTCGAGGAGCTTGTAGTACGGCGCGAGCGACTCGTTCGGATCCTTGAAGCCAACCCATCGGCCGATGATCGCGGTCGTGAGTTTGGAGTTGGGTTTTCGTGACTCGCGGATCTGACGCAAGATGAACGTGTGGCGCAGGCGGTACCCGCCGCGGAGTTGCACGCCAGCGCGAGCGCAGACTGCCTCGCAGGCCTCGTACAAGCCGTTCTTGGGCCATTGACCGCCACGGGTGCTCGGCAGAAGGAAAGCAGAACTGTCCATCGTTCTGTGCTCGCGACGTGCATCAAGCCAGGTTTCGAGGGCTTTGCGGGCGTAGTCCGAGAGCGGGGTCTGGCGTGCCTGCGTGTTGCCGTTGCGCGGAACGGTGAGGCCGATGGGTCGGTTGGTCAACGCGTCGTGCAAAACTGATTCAGCCTTCAGACTGCGAACTTCATGCGGCGTGAGGCCAGCGCCGAATTGCAGCGCCACGGCGCAGTAGTCGCGAGCTTCGACGAGCGTGCGCGGCGCACTCGGGTGCAACGAAGTTGGCGGCAGCATGATCAGCTTGAGCAGATTCACTTCCTCGGTCATCGACAGTGGATCCGGAAGCGGGGTGTTCTTGCGCAGGTGGACCGAACGGTACGGCTCATCCTTCAGCATCTCGGCGGCGGCGGTCGACGACTGCTGTAGATCGTGCTCCTTCGCATGGAACGCAGTGAGCGTGGCGATCAAGCGCAACAGGCGGGCGGCATAGCGGTCGCTAACGGTCGCAGGGACATGTGGACGGCCAGGGCCGCGCTTGGCCTTGGTCGCCTTAGCCGCCTTAGGTGGCTGGCGTTCGCGAGACTGGTCGGCCTCGCGTGATCGATTCGACAGGTAGACGCGGAGATGGTCTCGAGTGACGTCGTGCAGCTCAACGTCGTTGCTCTCAAGAAACCGCACGAACGTTAGCCACATGTCCGTGTAGACGTCGACAGCGGCGTCGCGCAAGGGACGGCCGGAGCGACCGGAAGCGACCACGGCGTCACCAGTTCGGCTGGCCCGGTGCAGTTCGTCCCGACTGACTCGATAGTCGACGAGGATCTGGACGAGAGCCGCCGTCCGGGGGCTGTCAAAAAGGGTGGGTGGGGGTCCGGTGACTTTCGTCGAGCGCACAAAATAATACTAACATCGACAGCGCTTCCCTGCAAGTATCTTGTGGTTTGGTGAGGTTGTCCGATTTTGGGTTGTTTTTGCGTGCGCGGGGTGACGTTGGTAGGGAAACGGCGTTCGATGTTAGTATTATCTGGCGTCCTACGAACAGACCCTTCAAGCTCGTCACAGTCAGCGCGAGTCAGGTGCCACAAAAACGTCCCCTCGTTTCGACCACAACTGGCCCCAAAAACGCCCCTTGCTTCCGCAATTGTGCGTCTCAGCCAACTAGCCAAGCCGCAATCCAGTACCGCAACCTGAGAAAGCGCGACCACAAATGTGTCGCACAGTCTGGTGACACAAAAGTGCCCCGTGGGCTCCTATAGATGCAACTCCAGAAGCGTCGCCTCCGCGCCGCAATACAGGGTTGTCAAGCGACATCCAGAACTGACCCCCTGACGACATCGAGCATTGGCCCCCGGTGGTTGATCAGTTGAAGGTTGTTGCGGGTTTCGTGGTGCGCAGCCGGTAGTTGTCACCGCGGATCGTGATTACGTGGCTGCGGTGCAGGAGTCGGTCAAGGATCGCGGTGGCCACGACGGCGTCGCCGAACACGCCACCCCACTCGGCCACCGACCGGTTGCTCGTCACCAGCATCGATCCGCGCTCGTAGCGGCGGCTGACGAGCTGAAAGAACAGATGGGCGCCGTTGGTCTCGAAGGGGAGATAGCCCAGTTCGTCCGCTCGTGAATCGCACTTACATTTCGTTCGAGCGCATCAAGCCGGCTCTCTATCGTTGGATTCGGCCCTGGCCCTTAAGTTGCGTATATGCTGGCCCGTGCTCCCGCGAGGCTTAACGAACCTGCGCCGTCTGCAGTCATGATGCTGCGCGCCAGAAGCGGACAGCGCGCGACCAAGGTCTACGCTCCTCCCGTCCAGAGATCGCTGGCGCGCTTACGCTCTACGGGCTGGCCGAGGCTCCTGACCCAGTTCTGCAGAGCAGGAGAGACGCTCTGTTATCGTTTCGTACAAGTAACAAACTGATCGGTGTTTGTACACATGCGAGCAGCGCTCCCGCTTGCGCTTTTAGCCGCGACGCTAACAGCGATCGGCGCCTCGTCCGAGGCGGAGAAGTTCGTGCCTAAGGACTTCGATACAAGCAACTCCTATAAGACTTACTCAATAGAAGAGTTCCAGTTCCTTGTAGACAAGACGGGCGGCATAAACAACCCGTTTGTTGGTCAAAACGTTAAAGTCTTCTCGACTTTTGACGTTCAGGCAGCGACTGGCTCATTCAACCGAACGCGTCGAGCGGTGTTGCCGAACTTCGGCATTTGCCACCTCGATCTGTGCGATTCGATGGAGCCGATTGTTTCGCCCAGTGCTATCGAGCAGGTTAGAAATGCGCTAGGGCCGCATGTTGCAGTCTACTTCCCTGACCAATCGACTTATCGGACGTTCCTGCAAGACACCGATCGGCTCTGCACGTATGCTTATCCCTGCAGGATTTGGGTGAAGGGGCGAGCCGAGTACGTGGAGACGGAAGTCAGAGTCGCGTTCGGAACTCGGAAGTTGCGCATCGCCTACATTGTTCCTGATGAGGTTCGGCTGTACGAGGGTCATCAGAACGCGATTGCCGAAGGTACGTTGACTGGCTTGGCTGTTGCGTCCAAGGTTTACTCCTTCTTGCGCAAGACGAATTGAGAAGACACGCGATCTCAAGGTCCAGCCACACGGAGCCATACAGCTACTGCACCGAGTCGGTCCGCGTTGCCGCCGGGCTTGCTTGAAGGCTGAGCGCGGCATCGGACAGTGAAGGCAGCAGTTGGCGGCCGATGCTCACCGGAATAAGTGGCGCACTTTGTGCGCAACGGGTAGCACCCCCTTTGGCGACAATGACTGCGGCTTTGTCCCGAAGTCAGTGGCGGGTACTCGCTGAAGCACGAGCCGTGACCGGGCTAACGCTGATAAGCGTTGTGCGTGCTTCGATTTTCCCCGCGACCCGCGGTCGAGCATAGCGACTGGCCTTGTCCCGGGATCGCTCGACCGCTTGGGAAAGGCGACCTTTTCGCTGCGTCTTCCGTCGGTGTTCGCTGCCGGAGAGACGGTTTCGCTGGAGTCCCATACACGCTTTCCGCCTAAAGAAGAGACCCAGGCGAGTGCCAAGTCCAGTGCACTGTTCTAAGGTCGAGTCGTCTACTTAGCCGGAAGGTAAGACGATGCCACTGCTACCCGACACGCCCGTCTTCGCTTCGCCCCGACGACCAGCAGTTTGGGCTTGGCGAAGCGGAGGAGCTCTTCCTCGAGCCGGCCCTCCGTGCGCGCCCGGGCCAGCTGCGTCACCAGGCTAGTGGCCGGCACGAACAGCGTGCTGTAGCCGCGCGCGATGGCCTCGCTGCCCTCGTCGACTTGCCGTTGGTCGCCTTCGTTTCGGCCCAGACAACCCCGCGGGCACCCACTCTGACGGGGGCGGCCGACTTCCGCACCTTCGCAGCATCTTTTCATAAGTTACTCCGGCCAAGGTCCTCGCCTTGCGTTGCGGAAGTCACCCTTGGCTCATAGCCTGTTGCCGATACGTGCCAAATCCCACACTCGCAAAGATTCTTCGGCAAGGCATCTAGACATAGCGGGAAAGGCACACTGCAGCACACAAGCCAACCGAGCTCTACACGACGCGTTAGAGCAGCTACTGGTCCGTTCGACAGCGAGTTATGGAGCCCACCATGAAAAAGCGCCGCAGTCGCAGTCCTCGCCTTACCTGCCCCTTCGCTCGTCGTATTCGTCGGTTTCGCCAGCGCTTCACGGAATCGTGGCGCGAGTTTGCGGACCTGCTCAGCGTCATCGCTGAATCGCTCAAGGCTCTTGGGGAACGCTGGCACAAGGTCGCCATCGGAGCAATCGTGGTCTATGCCATCGCAGGCCCGTCGGTCAAGGCAGCAACCTGGGTTGTCGAGCGCCTCTCTGTCTCGGCATATGCGCCGGTCGCGAAGTCGGCTCAACAGAGTGCTCCGACGCCCACGGCGGCGGACGCTAAGGAAGGTCACACCCCTCAGCCATCGACGACGACTAGCCCGCCGCAAAGTGACCTGGACTGCCGAGCTTCATCGGGACTGGTGGGCGCACGTGATCTTTGTACCGATGCGGACCGCTGAGGTGGTCTAAAGGTGGACTTCGCCGCTCGTGGACGAGCCGCACAACGACGACGTCCGATGACCGCGCGGTCCGGTCCACCTGGATGCGCCACCCAACGTTCACGTCGTAGCTACAAGTCGCGGCTAAGTCGTTCACCTTTGCGTTTCCGCCGCTTGCCGCCGGGCCTCAACGGCGATTGGCGGCCCATCTACGCTCGTTCCACCGTCGTCGGCGCGCGCGATCGCCGCAGCGTTCTGCCAAATAGAATCGCGAGAGCCACGTTCTGTCGCCTCTACTCATCATGGTCTCAAGGCACTGGCTCAGATCCTTCTTTCCTGTCGGACAACGGATGACTACACCCTCCCTCCCGCCGGCTCGCCATGTCATCTCAGGCCTTGCCCTGGCATTTGCCGCCAATAGCGAGGCGGCCGGGCTGATTGATGATGACCGGGCCGTGAACCGGTATCGCCCCGCCCTCTCCATCGCCTTGGCCAAAGCCACCGGCGATGATGCCGCTCGTGGCCGCGCCGGCGGCTTCATGGTTGAGCTGGAGAAGACCCTGAAGGAGCCGAGCGAGAAGACCCGCATCGTGGATTATCCGCCCCGCGCCAATGCCGCGCTGCTGCGCGTCACCGCCGTGGTGGCGCCCAAGGGGCTGGAATTACTGGATATCCCCGTCTGCACCGAGCAGCACAACAAGGTGGTGGGACTGTGGAACATCACCGCGCGCGGTGATGTGGTGCCAGTGACCAACTGGACCGGCAGCCGCCAATCCGCCACCCCCACTTCCGCCGCCTGCCGCGAATTCATCCTCGCCGCCCGCACCGCCATCAACGACACGATGGCCCAGCAGACCGCGCCGGCCGCCAAATAAGGTGATCTGACATTTTGCGCACACCACACCGGTTGAGTTTTGGACCGATGGGCCAATGACAGTCGCCCCAGAGGGCCCGAAGCGGACCAGGGTCAGCTTGTTCACCGTCCGGCCAGCACACTACTTATCCGAACCCTTCGACATCTCGTGCACAGGCTCTATCAGGGGGATGGCAGACCGGTAAACGCAAGGCGCTGACCGCAGGGGCGCCAAGCATCGACTCCGCTGGTGGCGCAGCGATAGAGAAACGGGGCGTCTGATCGATTCAGCGTCGATTGGCGGCGTCGCGAAACGGGAGCGAGGAGGTCGTGCGGGCGGGAGATGCGGCCAGCGCGGCAGCGCGGGATGCCTCGGCGCTACGAACCATCGCTGGCTTGTGACGCTGACCGTGTCGCCAACGACAGTGGCGGAGAATCGAGCGGCGGGCGAGTGCGTCCCGCAGTGGAACAATGCGCAGGGCGTTGGCGAGCCGAAGCGCACCGCGACTGAAGCTATCGGCCGTAGCGAGCGCTGCCATGCGCGCCGCGGCCGCCGGGTCGCGGCGAGCGCCATAGGCGCCTGCCGCGTAGCAGCGAGCGAGGACAAGGTGAGCTAACCGATTGCCGCTGTCCGAAGCGAGATGGAAGAGTTCGATGGCTCGCGGACGATCGCGGCGACCAAGTCGAGCGCGCGGGTTGATCAGCAGCATGCCGAGCATGTAAGGGGCAAAGTAGTTCTCCCCCGTGCTCATCGCACGCTCGAGCCAAGTCACCGCATCCTCAGCTGTGCCGTCAACATAGCCTTCGAGAATGTAGCCGGCGAGACACTGCATCGCGTAGCCGGAGCCGGCGTTGGCGGCCTGCAGGTACGCGCTGCCGGCGGCGCGGTGGTCAGACGCGACACTATGACGGACCGCCCGCTCCAGGAGCGCAAGTTGGCTGTCGCCGCGCGCATGGTGGCGCATCAGGGCAAGCTGAGCGTCGAGGATGGCCATATTCAGATGAACTGGGGTCGAAGCAGGCCGCCGGCAACGTGGTCGGCGTCTTGATCGTTCACTGGCCTGAGGGGCTTGAAGGTGCCGTCGGCGATCTGCCGCTCAATCAACAAAACTTCGTCGTGACTGAGTTCTCGAAGGGTTGATGGCGCTGGTGGCCGAGGACGCAGTGCGGATAGGACGCGAACGAAGAAGCTCACAGACACCTCGCGGCGATGGGTGGAGCTTCACTTTAGCGCCGGTCAGGCCGCGATGGACAAGGCGGGGAGCAAGCCCGGGAAAGCGAAGGTCGATGCCAGCGCCTTCGCGGAGACAGGCATGCATGTGTAAACGGCGCAGAGCTAGGCAAGCACGAAGATGCCGGAGCCGCCGCCGACGAGCACGAGCTGTTGCAGGTCGAGTTCGACGATCTGGTCGGCGCCGGCGGGCGTCGCGTCGATGGCGGGAGAGTCAACGACGGCGGTGACGAAAGTGGTTTCCATGGTGCGTTCTCCGATTGCAGTTTGGGTTGGATGTCGTTTCTTGTCAGGCCAGGACGAAGATGCCGGAGCCGCCGCCCACGAGAACCAGTTGCTGCAGGTCCAGTTCGACGATCTGGTCGGCGCCGGCGGGCGTCACGTCGATGGCGAGGGATTCAGGGGCGTCGGCGACGGTGAAGGTGGTTTCCATGGTGTGTTCTCCGGGACAGATAGGGGTCGATGCTGGGGTCAGGCGAGGACGAAGATGCCGGAGCCGCCGCCCACGAGGATGAGCTGCGGAAGGTCCAGTTCCACGATCTGGTCGGCGCCGGCGGGCAAGTCGACGGCGTGGGAGTCGGTAGCCGGGAAATCGATGAGGGTTGCTTCCATGTTCTTCTCCAAAAAGGCGTGGTGGTGAGGCGCAGGTTCTCCGTGCGAACAAGGTCATTGTGTCTTAGCATCACATGCACGTGAGATAGACCAGGGCTGTTCTTACCGACTGGGCGCGTCACGCAATGATGGAAGACCCGGAAAGCAGCTCCGACAGCAGTACTCGAGCAAGCCAAGTCTCGCTCGTTGAGTCGCTTTTGAGCGAGGTCAAGTCGCACGCGGCGAAAGGCACGGGCGCAGACGAGTTCATGCGAACCGTTGCGCAGCGCTTGGACCGCATTCCTGCGGAGGTTGCGACGCAGAGCAGCGTGACGGCGCTCTTGGTTGTTGCTGGCTATTACTTCGGCGGCGGGCGAGAACTGGCGCGAGGAATCGAAGCCGCGGCGCTAGCGGTCAAGAAAGCGAGACTGACAAGGACGCTTGGTCTGCTGCGGCCAGCACTTACGTTCCAAGGCAGCTTGTGCGCGCACGCGGGTAACAGCGCTGCGGCCCTCGAGTCGTTCGATGAAGCTCTTGCCGTTGCCCAGAAAATCAACGACGAGGTTGGCTTCACGGTCGTGCTGCTAAACATCGCAGCCGCCGCGCTGCAGTCTGGCGCCTATCGAGATGCGATAGAGGTGCTGGAACGAGTGATCGCGCGGGTCAAGGACGGCCACGGCCATAGCAGTCTGTTAGGCCCGGCCTTCGGAAACGTGGCGTTCTGCCATCTGTGCTTGGAAGAAGAGTCGAATGTGGCGGCTGGACTGCGGGCAGCCCGCCGGGGAATGACCCAGTTTCGGAAGGCCGAGGAACCGGCCATGGCAGGCGCTTCGGTGTGCGAGGCGACCTACGCGCTGCTGTTGCTGAAGCTGGGGAAAGTAAAGATCGCCACGGTACGGGCAGCAGGAGCGCGGCGTTCAGCGTCTCGCGCCAACTCAATGCAGGCGGAGATCCAGTCGAGCGCCGTCGAAGGCTTGTGCGAAGTTATGGGGGGCGGCCAGATCAGCGGACTGACCCGCATCGAACAGGCGGTCGAGCAGGCGCGGTTGGTCTTTGAGCCTGGGCTGCAGATGGCGCTGAAAGTGGCGCGCGATGCCTACGAGATCGTCGGCGACGCAAAGAAGGCGCTCGCCATGCAGAACGAGAGTGAAGAACGAGCAAGGCAGAAGTGGCAGGAAGTTGCTTTGAGGAACCACTTCGCACACCTCAAGAGCATTGGCGTGACGCTGGAGATCGACCATGGGACGGAAGGTGTCGTGGTCAAAAGGAGGCGCGAGCTGGAGGGTCGCGTGGCGCAGGAGGAGCTCCAGAAGGTGGAGCGGTCGGCCAGTGACAGCCGTCGTGGACTGCAGGAGTTGGTCAAGTTCCTTGAGCAGGCGGCGGTCGACGCCGAAGCGAATGAAGATCCCACCGGACTGCACTGCTACCGCGTCGGAAGGCTGGCAGCGCTGATCGCCGAAGAGTATGGCTTCAACGAAGAGTTCTGCTTCCAAGTTGAGATCGGCGGCCGGTTGCATGACATCGGCAAACTTGGGATGCCGATCTCTGTGACGTCCAAGACAACGAGACTGACGCCTGAAGAGCGCAAAGTCATGGAGCGTCACACGAGCGACGGGGCCGCGCTGCTTGGGAAGTGCCTGGTGACGCTAAAGGTGGCCGAGCAGATTGCACGGCACCACCACGAGAATTGGGATGGATCGGGGTATCCGGCGGGCTTGGCTGGCAACGGCATCCCGGTAGAAGCCCGGATTGTCGCCGTGGCGGATACGTTCGATGCACTCACCTCGACGCGCGTGCATCGTCCGGCGATCGGCTACGAACGCGCATTGGCAGAGGTCGGGCGGCTCAGCGGGATAAGGTTCGAGCCGCATTTGGTCTCGCTTCTGACGCGGGTCGTGAACAGATTGAGGGAAGATCATCCAAATCTGAGCGACTACCTGGCCGAGGCAGGCAGGGCGTCGGACTACCTCAAGTGGCGGGAATCGATCTCCACTTGGATTGCGACAGGCACGGGGCCGAAGACAGTCGGCTGAAAGATGCCTACAGGCGGACGAGGGCCTGGCGCGCGTGCTCAAAGATGGCGCGAGCGCGGGTGAAAGGCAGATCGGACGCAGATTCAGAGAGGAAACCGTCAAGCGCCGCGAGATCTCGAGGGAGGGTGTCGAGCACGCTTGCGAACGCACTGGCCATCTGCGGATGGAACTGCGTACCGGCGTTGGCCAGGATCGTCGCCTTCGCATCTTCGATGGAGCGCGCCGGCATGTAAGGGCGCCCATGCACCATGACGTCGAACGCGTCGGCCAGGGAACACATGCTGGCCCCGGCAGGGATCGCGTCGCCAACGAGACGGTCAGGATAGCCGTTGCCGTCGTGGCGTTCGTGATGCGAGCGAATCACTTGGGCGGCCAGGCTGGCGTAGGGAACGCCGCTGGCAAGCACCATGGTGGCCCCCTCGATGGGGTGATCACGAACGTAGCGCATGTCCTCGTCGTCAAGGAACGCCTCAGAGGTCAGGATCTGACGCGGCACACCGACCATGCCGATATCGTGCAGGAGGGCGGAGCGAGCGAGATCATCAGCGTCAGATGCGCTGTAGCCCAGGTGCAGCGCGAGCAGGCCAGTGAGGCGAGCGACGCGGAACGGGTGAAGCCCGTCTGGGTCAACCGCGGTTTCAGCCTTGATGCTGATGCTGATGAGCCTGGCCTCTGACCCGAGTTGCTGTCGCAGGAGCGTGACGAAGTTGCGCTCACGCGCGCCGAGCATCTGAGCCATCGACTCATCGGTGTGGTCGACGGTGGCGAACGAAACGCTCTGCTGGGCGACAAGGGATTGATTGACGCTGCGTCGCATCGACAAGGCGAAGTCGCGCAGATGGCGGCGAGCGCCGGCCGCATCGCCGGCTCGTTCGCACATGAGGGAGGCGACGATCAGGACGTTGCGATGCGATTCTGGGATGGCGCGGGACTTCTCCAGCGCGTTGGTGACGATGGTGGCGCCCAGATCCATCTGGGTGGGGTCGGACGAGTGCGTCAGGCACGACGCGACGGCAGCGTTCGCTTCGAGCAGCGCGCGCATGGCGCCACTGTTTTGAGCAAGACGCAGGGCCTCGTCGGCGGCACGTTGCGCATCGGTGAGGCGGCCGGTTCCAATCAGCAACTGCGTGTAGGTGGCCAGGGTCAGGGAGCGCATCATGGACGTGCGCGCGTCGACGGGATCGGGCAGCTTTTCGAGAGCATCCTCGATCATCGTGATGCCCTCGGCGTAGCGCAGCGTGTGCATGCAGGTGAGGGCGAAGTTCGACAAGACGCTGCCAGGACAAACGGCTGCCAGGTCCGGGCGATCGAGCGGATCGGCAAGTGCTTGGTTGATGGCCAGCTCATACATGTCGCTGGCTCGGTCGTAGGCGCCGAGGTGATGGAAGGTGAGGCCGAGATTGTTCAGAGCCATGGCCTGAAGGGTCGGCGACTCAAGTCGACCAGCGATGTGGTAAGCGCGCTCGAAGCAGTGCCACCCGTCGGTGTGATTGCTGATCGAGTTGAGAACGGTGCCCTGGAAGAGCAATCGACGGCATGCGGTGTCACCGTTCGGATCGGAGCACAGGGCAACGCTCAGGGCTGCGGCTTCAGCAGCATTGAGCAACTGCTCACCGGACATCCACATGCTCGACGCGATGCGGAAGATCGGCTCGGCGCGAAGGTCATCATCGATGCCTTTCGGAATCGAGATCAGCTCGCGCAGGACGCGAAGCCTTGCATCGGCAAGCGCAGGTCCTGTCAATGCGCGCAGGTCGTCAGCCGCAGCGATGGCGGCGGCAGATCTGCTTCGATCGAGGTCGTGACGGCTGATCAAGTCGATAACTCAAGACGAGCAAGCAGAACATTACCCAGTGCGGCGATTCTCTCGAGCGAGAGAACAGTACACACTGCGCCTACCGTTAGCGAGCACGCTCCGGGATAAAAGCACACCACCAACGTCGAGAGGAATACCCATCATGAACGAAGCGATTGTGATCGAAGCCGCGGAAGAAGCGACGACCGTAGAAGTCAATGCACGCGACGCCAGCGTCACCCTGAGGACGGTCGATGTGACCGAATTGGACATGATCGGCGGCGGCTCGGGTATCTACCTGTTCTAGACGACCGAGAACAACGAACTGTCGAAGACGCGCGCCACGACGCCGGCGATAGGGTCGAACCGCCCTGAGGACAGGGACCGCGGATGGGCCATCGAGGCAGATGGTGCAGCGCACCTGTCCCATCGGTCAGGCCGAAAACTGAGCGTCTGCAGGGACGCCAGGCCGCTCAGGTGGCCAGCCTGACCCTGAGATCGCCCAGTGGCGTGGTCAGATCGCAGGCGGCGTCGAGCTGGGCGCGAAGCTGGTCGGCGCTGGTGCGTGACATGGCGGACTCCATGCAGTTGATCACATCAGGATCGAAGTCAGCACCCGCCTGAGCGCGCATCGCCTGGGCGACGACGGCAGGCGAAACATCGGGACCAGAGAACAGCTTGGCTTCGTAGTTGTCGGCGACACGGACGATGCGCGCGCTCAACGGAATGGCACGCGACATCAGCCCATCCGGGCCGCCTTGACCGTCGAATCGCTCGTGGTGATGACGGGCAATTTGCTCGGCGACGTCTGAGTCGGTGCAGCGCGAGCGAGCAATAAGATAGGCACCCACCGACGTGTGCGACTCGACGATCGAATCGGCACAGGCCGAGACACCTGGCGGGTAGTCGAAGACGACAGGCGGAAGAACCAAGCGGCCGACGTCGTGCAGCCTCGCAGCGCACTCCAGCGCATCTGCGTCGGGCCGCTGCTCCTGGCGAGACAGAACCTCCAAGATCAGCCGAGCAATGCGTGCAACACGGTACGGGCGCGCTCCGTCAAAGCGCTCGCGGGCGTCGGACACGGACGCGACCTGCTGCATCCAGAGGTCGTCTGACAGAGAGGACGACTGACACATCGTTTCAAGCGTGTCGTTATCGACACCCTGCAAGAACCACAGCGGCAAATCGTTGCGCGGGCCGAGCGCAACGCGGGTCAGATACAGCTCCTGCCTGCGAACGATGTTGCGGAAGTGCCGTTCGCGGGAAAGGACGGCGATCTCTCGAAGAATGGCGTCGGCAACGTGCAGTTGGCCAGACGTGATGGCTGCGCGCCTGACCACGGCCAATGCGGTGGCTCTCAGAATGGGGTGTCTTGCGCAGCGTGTGTCGACGGCGGCGAGAGCAATATCGACGGCGCCGGCAACGCGATCGAGGATGGACGCGGCCAAGTCGAGCACGACCGCAAGTGAAGCCTGCGAACTGCCTGCGGCAGCACATCGCGCAGCTTCGTCCGATGCGGACCGGGCATCCTGTGCACGGCCGAGCGCCAGCATCACTTCCGCTTGCGTCGCCCAGGCAAGCCCCCGAGTCTCTCGCGCGTAATGTGAGTCATCAACGGCTTGGATGCGCAGAGCGTCAGAAGCGGCGTTGGCTGCAGCGTCCAGGTCATGCTTTCGAAGCAGGCATATCGCCAGTGACGACAGGAGGCGCGAACGCAGGCCTTCGGACTGGCAGCGGTCGAGGCCGACGTTGAATGCAGCGAGCGCGTCGTGATGCAGGCCGAACTCGTCGCAGAACAGTCCGACGTTCCTAAGGACAAGGGCTTCGGTGCCGTGGGCGTGCGAGCGAGCGAGGTCGATCGCCTGAGCCGCGGCCTTCAGGGAGTCGACCACGTTGCCAATCACATTCAGGGCGGCGCACTGGACGCTCAAGGCGCGACGCAACATCGTGTTCAACTCGAACTGCCTGGCGAGCAGGACGGCGAGACTGATCGGCTCGATCGCCCGGGAGGCGTCGCCGCCAGCGTGGATTGTCAACGCGGCGATCTCGATCAGGCACTCCACGCGAGCTTCGACCGGAGACACGACGGCCGTCGCGCGCAGTGCATTGCTGGCGCGCCGCAAGAACACGTGGAGATCTGGACTTGGGTCTGACCATTGGTGCTTCAACGATGCCAGCAGCGCGCCGACATCGGAGACAGACTGCTGCGTCATATCAGGCGCGCGTCCGTCACGCACCCACGAGGGCACTGCTGCGCGCCGTGTGGTCGGCCGACAGATCGGCAATCTCGCCTCGCAGCAAAGCGACGAGCGAGCGGAAGCTCATGTCGGTGAGCAGCTTGGTGACGACCGGAACGGGTGGATCGAACTCGCGCAATGCGGGGTGATTCGGATGCGCGGTAAGGATGACGATGTGTGACGGATGGCGGCGCGCGCGCAGCTTCGACAGCGCACGCGTGACGAAACGTGATTCGAGCATGAAGTCCAGGACGTATAGATCCGGCTTTGTCGACATGTGAAGCGTTGCGGTGAGCATGTCGAGGTCGTCGGTGAACACCAGCGCGCGAGCGCCGAGCTCCTCGAACCGAGCGGCAACGCTGACGGCAAGGTCGAAGGAGTCATCGAGGATGACCACGGTCTTGCCGCTCAACGGCTGCTGCTCGCGCAGAACTGGCGTGTAGGCGGGCACCACGATGACGCGAACACCCACGGAGGCGAGGATCGGTGCATCGGGATCGACAGGGTCGTACTCAAGATCACCGCCGAGCGCGCGCGCGAAGTGGC
>LNFM01008068.1_pt1 | contig 16102 bp, 13 predicted proteins | sample 596031 | NCBI WGS metagenome assembly LNFM01 (sample SAMN04254537, study PRJNA301005) | activated carbon metagenome | isolation source: dual media filters at the Ann Arbor, Michigan drinking water treatment plant | place: USA: Ann Arbor
CTCGTGTGCGATCTGCGCGTGGGCTCGACGGAGGCCAAGTACGGCGCGAACTTCGTGCGCCTCGGTCTCGCGCCCGGGATGGCCATCAGCTACTTGCTGCCGCGGCTCGTCGGCGTGGCACGCGCTTCCGAGATGCTCTACACGGGCCAGCTGATCACGGGCGCGGAGGCGCTGGCGCTGGGCTTTCTGAATCGCGCCGTCGAGCCGCTGGCCGTGATGTCGGTGGCGCTGGTGCTCGCCGAGTCGATCGCCGAGGGCGCGCCGCTCGCGATCCGTGCGACCAAAGCGGCGATTCGCCGCGGGCTCGATCTGCACGTGAAGGAAGCAGCCCGCGCCGAGGCCTATGCGCAGGCGGAGACCGTGGGGACAGCCGATGCGCAAGAAGGCATCGCCGCGCTCCTCGAGAAGCGGTCGCCGAGCTTCAAGGGACGGTGAGCTTCGTCGGCGGCACGGTGTTCGGCGGAGCGCACGCGACGAGCTCGATCGCCGAGGGTCCCTGCACGCCGAACGTGATCGGCCCCCACGGCGTGTCGAGCGCCAGCGACCACCAGCCCGGAACGGAGGAAGCGACGAGCTCGCCCCCCACGTCGCCGACGACGTACCCGACCTGATCACTCTCGATCTGCGAGTGCAGGCACGTGCCACTGGGAATCGTCTCGTTGGGGGTGACGAGAGGAGGCGGCGGATCCGCTTCCCGTTCGACCACGACCGAAGCGGGCGGCGACGTCCGCGACCAGAAGCCGTGCACCTCGATGTCACCGTCGAGATACTCGACCTCCCACCAGCCGTCCTTGCGGTCCTTCACGAGATCGACGAGGTAGCCACTCGCGACCACCGCGACCGGCGTCGATGCCCACATCGTGTCGGCGCGGACCACCGCTCCCGGCGCCACGTGCTGCGCGCGGTGGCCCCGCGAGATGCGCCCCGTCGCGCGGCGAGCGGTGACCGCGAGTCCGAGCGCCGACTCCGGCACCCAGCCCTCGATCTGCATCGCACCGACGTAACGCACCTTCGTGTAGTCACCGCGCCGCGCGAGCCGACGCACCCGTGCGCCCTCATGCAGCGTCGCCGACGCGAGCGCACCCGTCGGGCCTGTCGCGTCGAACTGCACGCTCTGCTCGTTCTGGAGCACCGAATAGAACTGATTGGCGGTGGTCCACACGCTGAAGCGGGCCGTCGGCAGATCGACCGCGGCGCGCACGTGATCGCCCTGGCGGCCGATCACCATCACGCGCAGGGGCTTCGTCCCGCCCGGCGACTCGATCATCGAGCCCCCGATCTCGAGCTGCACGCGCCCGAGATTCATGAACGACATCGTCGCGGAGTCGTCGGCCACGAGCGCCGCGACCGGGTCTGGCACGGTGAAGTCGTGGTTGGCCTGGAGCACCCGCTTGGCGGTCTCCGCCTTCACCGCGGCGCTCCCGGCCTCCGTGGACCCGACAGGCGCCGGCACGGTGCTCCCGCAACCTGCAAGACAGAGGAGGACGGCGGTCCGCACCGGGCTCGATTATTACGCACCGACCGCGTAATCGCCTACGCGCCCCGCCCTCGTAGGTGACGGTTTGGCAACGGAATCTCCACAGGTTACGACGCATCGCGTCTCGCCCATCTCTTGCAACTCCGGTGGGTACATGGAGATCGGCGTTATTACGAACCCGAATAGCCGGAAGAACCGCAACCGTCCCGACCGGGCGGAGCGGCTTCAGCGCATCGTCGGTTCGCTCGGCGAGGTCCACAAGACCGAGTCGATCCAGTCGATCAAGCCCGTCCTGCGCGAGTTCCTCCGCAAGCGCGCCCGGTACTGGGTCGCCGACGGCGGGGACGGCGCGCTCCACTGGATGCTCCGCATGGGCATGGAGGTCCTCCAGGAGGACGAGTTCGTCGGTCAGGCCATCACCCTGCCGATGGCGCTCCCCACCAAGGGCGGCACCATCGACTTCGTGGCGACCAACGTCGGCATCCAGGGCGACGCCGAGGGCATCCTCTCCACGCTCCGCCACTCGCTCGAGGGCGGCAAGGCGATCGTGGACACGGAGGTCGACTCGATGGTCATCGACGGCGTGCAGGTCGTCGACGGCGCCGAAGTTCCGTTCCGCACGTACGGCTTTGCCGTCGCGGCCGGTGGCATCGGTCAGCGCTTCTTCGAGAAGTACTACGACGACGCCGATCCGAACCCGCGCACGATCGTGAAGGTCGTCGCGAACACCGTCGCGTCGGCGCCGATCGCGCTCTCCCCGCTGTCGCGTCTCCCGCTCGGCCGCATGACGAGCTACGCGAAGGAGATGTTCGAGCCGACGCGCTGCACGATCCAGCTCGACGGCATGAAGCTCCCCGGCGACCAGTTCACCGGCGTCCACGTCGCGTCGATGTCGATCAACCTCGGCAACGTGCTCCGCTTCTTCGGCAAGGCCGACAGCCCTGGACTCATGAACGCCATCGTCGGCTCGCCCAGCCCGTGGGGCATCATCCGCAACCTCGCGCGCATGGCGCGGGGCGAAGAGATGCGCGGTCGCAACATCCTCGATCGCCCGTGCCGCGAGATGATCATCGAGGCGGGCGGTGATTCGCTGATGGCGCCGATCATCGACGGCGAGCTCTATCGCAACGTGAAGAAGCTCGAGTTCCGCATCGGCCCGCGCGTTCACATCCCGAAGGTGATCGCGACGAAGCAGGCCGCCGCGTAGCTACTTGCAGGCGAGCATGATGGGCCCGCCCCCGACGTCCTGACAGGTGGTGCCCTGCTTACAGGCGAGCTTCGCGCACGCCTTCTTCTTCGACTTGAAGCACTTGTTGTCGGCGAGGTAGACGCAGTTCTGGCGGTCGCCCTCGTACCGCCACTTGCGCCACTTCTTGTCGCCGTCGTCGACTTCCCCGTCGCGCTGCGCTTCCAGCAGCTGCTTCTCGCGGGCCGTGGTCGGCTCCTTGCCCTGCTTGTTCCGCACTTCCTTTGTCGGGGGCGGCGGGGCACAGCCCACGCCCAGGACGACACATGCAACGAGCAGGTCCCGCAGCGCCATGTCGGGGAAGCATGCCATAGTCCGAGGCGTGTCCGACGACGACCGCGCCCTGATGGAGCGGCTGGCGGCGCTCGAAGCGGAGGTCAAGGCCGACGCCGGTGCGCAGCGAGCCCGCGAAGCGGCCGCGGCCGCAAAGGTGAAGGCAGCCCGGGAGCAGATGGAGGCCGAACGGCGCGCCGAGGCGGCGGCGGCTCGCCCTGCCCCGGCGCCCAAGCCGACGGCCAGACCGGTCGGCAAGGCCAAGCAGCCCGTCGTCGAAGAGGACGATGACGACGAGGGCAGCATCGGCGGCGCCCTCGAGCTCGCGAAGAAGGCCCACGGTGTCAAGAAGGAGATGACCCGCGCGCCCAAGGCGGGCGAGAAGTCGTGGGTCAAGTCGGGTGTCGCGTCGATGCTCCTCGGCCCCCTCGGCTGGCTCTATGCCGGCTCGTTCCGGGAAGCGATTCCAGCCTCCGCGGCCTGGCTCGCGCTGGCGGCCATCGCCAGCAAGATCCTGCCCGCGTTCCTCCTGATGCCGGTCCTCATGGTCGTGATGCCCCTCTCGGGCATCGCCGGGATCGTCTACGCGCTCCAGTACAATCGCAAAGGCGGTCGCCAGCGGTTGTTCAACAAGGAGGACAAGCAGCTACCTCCACCGAAGAAGCAGCTGCGCCCCTAACGCTGGGCTCATGCTCACCTGCTTCGTCGGCGCGTACGATGATCAGAGTGAGAGCCATCATCCTCACCGCGTCGCTGATCGCGAGTATCCCTGCGACCACCCGTGCGGATGCGCCCCGTGCCGGTTCCGCGGGTGCCAGGCTCAAAGTCGCGGTCGTCCCCGCGCTCGTGGTGAACCTCGAGCCTGCCCGCGTCGATGCCCTCGCGCAAACCCTCGCCGAGTCCCTCGTCGCGGTCCTCGACATCGAGGCGACCGGCGGCCTCGACGTGCGTCGCACGCTTCCGCCCGACGGGCTGCCCGAGGATTGCCTCGAGCAACCCTCGTGCGTGGCTGATGTCGGCAAGCGCCTCGGCGCGCAGCAGCTCCTCTTTGTCGTGATGGTCGACAGCGGTGGCGATGGCGGCGTGCAGATCGATACGACCTGGGTCGACGTCGCGACGAATCAGCAGGTCGCGCGCCCGGCGATCGACATCACCTCCAACTCCGAGGCGCAGACGCGCTTCCAGGCCTCCGCGACGCTCCTCCTGCCGGATGCGCCCGCGCGCCCGAAGCCGACGGGCACGGTGGGCATTGACGGTCAGATGGCGCCGGCCGTGCCGCGTCACTTCACGACGCCGTCGTACATCACCGCGGGCGCGGCCATCGTGGGCCTCGGTGTCGGCGTGGGCTTCGGGCTCAAGGCCCGCGGTTCGTACAACGAGTGCGATTCCGACCCGCGCGCATGTGTGGATGACTTCGGTGACCGCAAGGACACGATCCGGCGCGACGCGCTCATCGCGGACATCGGCTACCTCGTCGCGATCGGGGGCGCCGTGGCCACGGCCGTCTTGTTCGCGACGTCGAGCCGCGAGTCGTATCTCATCGTCGCGCCCTCGAACGAAGGCGCCATGATCGGTGCTGGCGGGAGGTTCTAGATGGAGCCGGCCGAAGCGGACGGCGATGACAAGCTCATCGGCGAGGTCCTGGCCAGTCGCTACCAGATCGAGACGCGCCTCGGCGAAGGCGCGATGGGCGCGGTGTACAAGGCTCGCCACGTCAAGGTAGGCCGGCCGTTCGCCGTCAAGATCCTCCACCGGAAGCTCCTCGTGGACGCGAAGGTCGCGCTGCGCTTCGAGCGCGAGGCCGAGCTCGCCGGTCGCCTGCGGCATCCGAATGTCATCGGCGTCGTCGACGTCGGCGAGACTCCGAACGGCACCCGCTACATGGTCATGGACTTCGCCGAGGGCGATGACCTCGCGACGCTCCTGGCCGACGCCCCCATGCCGGCCGAGCGCGTGATCCAGCTCTCGCGCCAGATCCTCGATGGGCTCTATCACGCGCACGAGAACGGACTCATCCACCGCGACCTCAAGCCCGAGAACATCATCGTCGAGCGTGACGACCACGGCAACGAGGTCCCGCGCCTGGTCGACTTCGGCATCGCGATCCTCCGAGACGGCGGTGACAACACAGGCGCCGATGGTCGGTTGACCACCAACGGTCTCGTCCTCGGTACGCCGCACTACATGGCGCCCGAGCAGGCCGTGGCGGATCCGATCGATCACCGCATCGACCTGTTTGCCCTCGGTATCGTCGTGTACGAGATGCTGTGCGGCAAGCTGCCGTTCGACGGTAGCGGTGCCGAGGTCGCGCGCGCGAACCTCCTCCTGGACCCGCCCCCGATCGCGCAGCGCGTTCCATACCTCGAGGTCGACCCCTTGCTCGAGGCGTTCGCGCGCCTCCTGATGGCGAAGAAGCGCGAGCAACGTCCCGAGACGGCGAAGGCCGCGCGCGATCTCCTCGACCTGATCGCGAGCGACCGCCCCGCCGCAAGCCAACGCCTCGGCGTCCCCGCCACGAAGGTACGCATCAACACGCCCACTGCCCCGCGGCAGCCGCTGCACGTGCCGCCCGTCGTCGAGGACACGCCCTCGAACGAGCTCGCCGTGCTGCAGGCCTCGACCACCGTCCCACCCGCGCCCCCGACGACCGAGCGCGTGGCGCAGCACGGCATCCCCACGGACGTGACGAAGCCGCTCCGGTCTGTAGATGAGGCGCCGCCGCAGCAGAACCGGCGCGGGCTCATCATCGCGATCGCGGGCGCAGTCGCAGCGGTGGCCATCGTGCTCGCACTCACGATGGGCGGCAACAAGGTCCCCGCCCCCATCGCGACCACGGAGCCGCCCGTCGTGATGACGCCCACGCCGCCCCCGCCCCCGGCTCCCGATCCGCCCCCCATCGTACAGCCCGCGCTCGTGGAGACCGGCAGTGGCTCGGGCGAGGAGCGCGTCACTCTGCCCGATCCGGTCGACGTCGCGACGATGCCCGGCAAGAAGCCCGTGACGGGCAAGAAGCCGAGGGCGGGCTCCGGTGCGATCACCGCGCAGCCCGCCGGGCCCCCGCCCCAGGAGACGCCCGAAGCCAGCCCGCCGACGAAGGCGAGCATCACCGCCCGCTACAGCCGCGTCGGCACGCAGTTGAGCCAGCTCGAGGAGACTGAGGGTGTCGCGGCGATGTCGGCACTACGCGTGAAGTTCCGCCGCATCGATCTGCAGACGTGGAAGAAGTCCCCGGAGCTCTTGCGGGAAGGCGACCGCATCCTCGACGAGCTCGAGGCTGCGATCACCAAACGCGCGAAGTAGTCATTCGCCCGCGATCCGCGCGAAGCCGAGGCAGTTCCGGCCCGGCCGCGACCCGGCCGCCGCTCCCTCGACGAGCACGCAGATCTGCGTGTAGCCGATGTCAAAGACGTCAGGGTCGATCATGGTCGAGGAGTCGGTCAGCGTCTTGGTCCCGAGGATGTCCGACGTGGTACCGGCGTGAATCGTCACGAACGAGACCGAGCTGCCATCCTCCCCGGCGACCCGCAGCGACGGCGTCTGGACGCCGAAGATGCGCGTGTCGTCGAGCGACGAGATCTGCGGGCCGCGCACGGCGGACGGATTGCCCGCCCGGGCCACCGCCATCCCGAGAGGAGCGTCATAGCGAATGCGCCCCACCCCGCCTCTACCACCGGGATTGTCGGGCGAAGGGCCAGCAGCCCCACCACTCACGTCGACCACGGGAGCGGTGAGCATCGCGCCGGAGCGCACGAGCACGACGCCGCCCGAGCCACCGCCACCCGCGCCAACCGTACCTGTTCCGAGCGCCCCGTCGGTCGCCTGTTGCCCGGGCCCCCCCTTCGCTTCCAACGTGCCGAGCACCACCGTGCCACCGGCCGTGATCTCGATGGTGCCGCCGCCGCCGCCACCCGCTCCCGCTGTGCCGCCCAGGCCGGGCGCGATGCTCCCTCCGCCACCGCCTGCGGACACGTTGCCGTCGACCGTGCCGAAGGCCGCAAGCTGCGGGTCCCCATGTGTAGCCCCGCCACTGCCGGGGTTCATCCCGCCCGCCACGCCTGCGGTGCCGAGGCCACCACCGCCACCACCGGTCCCCTCCGAACCATTGGTGCCCGCGCCCTCGCAGTTGCCCGGCTGACCGATCATCCCGCCGGCGCAGCCCCCGGGACCGGGAGCCGTGAAGTCCGAGGTCGTATCGTTCGCCCGCGGCGCGTTGGCGCGGAGCGTGCTGCTGAACGTGATGTCCGCGACCGCGTTGATCGAGATCGCGGCGCCACCGATGAAGTCCACGTTCTCGGTGACGACGATGCGCGAGTACAGCGGCGCCAGGTCCGCCTGTGCGACCGGCGAGGTCACGTCCGCGTCGGTGAGCTCGGGCAGCGGCCTCAATTCCCACGGAATTTCGGCGACGGTCTCGACGCCGTTGGCGTTCTGCGTGACGCGGACCGTGAGCGGGATGCGCATCGCCGGATCGTCGAAGAGCTCCATCACTTTGCACGTGATCAACGCCGCCGCCGAGTTCCCGTCGATGCCCACGCGCGTCGGCCCGACAGTGAGCGCCACTTCATCGGCGAGCGCGGGATCCGTCGGGGTCACCGAGATCGTTGCACCTGCAACCATGTGCATGCCGTTGACGAAGACGATGCCCTTCGGACTCCCACCATCACCTTCGCCCTCGAGGAGCTCGGCAGGCTCGACACTCGAGAGCGCGAGCAGCGTCGGATCGGCGTCCCGGATCTCCGCGTCCGGCATGGCATCGAGGCGACTGGGCGCGTCGACGGGCCCCGCCTCGTCGAGGTTGTTCGGGTTGTAGATGAGCGAGCAACCCGAGAGCACTGTCAGCGAGACGAGGTTTGCCAGCAGCCGCGGCACCCACCGACTATGCCCACTGGCGGCTGTAGGCCTGTGAGCGGGAACGCACGCCATCACCTGGACCTAACGGGACGTTCGAGAACGGCACGCTCGCCCTCGGCATCGATGGTGGTCTCATCGTCGGTGCACTGATCGCGCCACGCCTCGGCTGGTCGCCACGTCGATCGCGCATCGTGTTCGCCGCGACCGCGATGGGTGTGCTCGCCGGCGGCATGATCGTCGGCCTCGTGACCGGCAAGGACGAGAATGATGACTACAACGGTGACTTCGTAGCTGGCTGCGGGTGGCTACGGTCTGGGCGTCCTCATGACCTGCGACTCGTTGCCCGATCCGACATTCGGGCGTGCGCCTACGCCCGGTACCACCGTCGCCACCGACGAGCTTTCCGCCATTCATCGGTGGCCAACGTCAGCTCGGTCTCATGGTCGGCGGCGCCTCGTAGCACTCGTACGCAAGGGCCGCGGCCACTTGCGAGACGTCCCTAACTAGGTGATCGTCTAGCCAGCCATGGCCGCTTGCTTGCTTTGCTCGTCGCCTCGCTCCATCGGCGTGCTGTGCACGTCTCACGGTGTGGCGATCGCTTCGCCCGGCATCACGAGTGAGCAAATCTTCTCGCGCGTCCAGGGGCCTGCGGCGGCGCTGATCGACGCCTGGGGCGTGGCGCATGCCATCAGCAACGACACGAAGATCGGCCGTGACCCGCGGGTCGACCTCGCGATCTTGCATGCGTCGGTCTCGAGCGAACATGCAGCGATGAAGCTCGACGGGAGCAACCAGCGCTGGACCATCGTCGACAACTCCAGCCGCAATGGCACGGAAGTCGAAGGCAACCGCATCGCCGAGCAGCAGCTCGCGAGCGGCGCGACGCTCCGGCTTGGCGACGTGAAGTTCTATTTCTGGCCCGAGGTGCTGCCAAAGGTCGAGCCGCCTCGCGGTAGCGGGCGCACGGCCCCGACGCGACGCGACGAGCTGGTCTTCTCGGCCAAGGTGACCACTCCGCGCGGCCAACTGCTCGATCTGCGCCAGCGCGTCGACGGCGGCGTGCTCCGGATCGGCGAGTCTTCGATCGAGCTCGCGGCCATGGAATTCGGCCTGCTGCAGCTCCTCGTCGAGCGCCGCCGCGGCGTGACCGATGCCGAGCTCGCCTACGTCGCGTGGCACGAGATCGCGGACGCCCTGTCGTTCCGGTCGGTGCAGGCCGACAGCGAGAACGTACGCGAGCTGGTCCACCGCGTGCGCCGCAAGCTCTCGAGCGTGGCCGCGGACGATTTGATCGAGAGCAAACGCGGTGTGGGCTATCGTCTCGCGGGCGAACCTGGCTAGTCTGCTGTCGTGACAAGCTGGGCGAGGCGGATCCGGCGGCTAGGGTTGGCGTGGGACAACGCGCTCGAGATCGCGCGCGCGGGACGTCTCACGGCGCCGTATGGCGCGCCCTTCACGGTGCAGCACGAGGAGCGCGTGTACCGGCTTCGGCGGTACGAGCGCTCGCAGAACACCGTCGCCGCGCCGCTCCTCCTCGTCCCGCCGCTGATGGTCGCGTCCGAGGTCTATGACATCGCACCGGATGTAAGTGCGGTCGCGATGCTCTCGCGAGCAGGCGTGGACGTGTGGCTCGTCGACTTCGGCGCCCCCGAACGCGAAGAGGGCGGCATGAGCCGCACGCTCGACGATCACGTGCGCGCGGTCTCGGATGCGATCGCGCGCGTGCGCACCGCTACCGGCCAGGACGTTCACCTCGCCGGGTACTCGCAGGGTGGCATGTTCTGTTATCAGGCGGCCGCGTTCCGGAAGAGCGCGGGGCTCGCCTCGGTGATCACGATGGGTAGCCCCGTCGATCTACATCGCACGGTGAAGATCGGGGAGGAGACGACGGAGCGCATCGTCGCCGGCTTGCGCTCGGTGCTCGAGTGGCCCCTCGAGCAGATCGAAGGCTTGCCGGGGTTCCTCACGTCGACGGGCTTCAAGGTTCTATCGGCGCGCAAGGAGGTGAAGCAGCTCTTCGACTTCGTGCGCAACCTGCACGATCGCAACGCGCTGGAGAAGCGCGAGGCGAAGCGGTTGTTCCTCGCCGGTCAGGGTTTCGTGGCGTGGCCGGGCCCCGCGTTTCGCAAGTTCGTCGACGAGCTCATCGTCGGCAACCGCATGCAGTCGGGAGGCTTCGTCATCGACGGCCACAGCGTGACGCTCGCGGACCTCACGTGCCCCGTGCTGTACTTCTTCGGCACGCGCGACGAGATGGGTCGCCCCGCCGCCGTGCGAGGCATCAAGCGGGCGGCGTCGCGCGTGAGCGTGATGCACGAGATCCCCGTCAAGGCGGGCCACTTCGGGCTCGTCGTGGGCTCGACGGCCTTGACGCTCACGTGGCCGAGCATCATCGAGTGGATGAAGTGGCGCGAGGGCACGGGCGGACCGCCCGAGGCTTCCGTCGACGTCCGTGCCGAGGCGAAGCGCCTCGAAGAGGAAGTGGAAGCGGAGCCGGCCGAAGATCTGCAGCTCGCGAAGGAGGTCGCGGGCAACACGCTGCGCGCCGCGATGGACCAGATCGCGATCTGGGCGGACGACCTCGGCGGCTACCTCGACAATGCGCGCTTCCAGGTCCCACGCCTCGATCGGTTGCGTCGACTGACGGATGACTCGCGCATCTCGTTCGGCAAGACGCTCGCGGATCAGGCCGCCACGATCGGCGATCGCACGTTCTTCCTCTGGCGCGGGCGCGCGTTCACGTACGCCGAGGCCAACCAACGCGTCGATGCCGTGGTGCGTGGCCTCATCGCGTGTGGGCTCAAGCCGGGCCAGAAGGTCGCGGTGATGATGAAGTCGCGGCCGAGCCATCTGGCCGTCGTCGCCGCGATCAATCGCCTCGGCGCGGTGTCGGTGTTGCTCTCGCCCGAGACCCCGGACACGGTGCTGCCGCGCGCTCTCGAGCTCGGCGAGGCCGACGTCATGGTCACGGATCCGGACTCGGCGGCCCGCGCGCGCGCCTGCGTGGCCGGCAAGGTGCTCGTGCTCGGTGGCGTCGGCGAGGTGCCGTACGCACCGGGTGCGCCGCGCGTGTTGCCCGCGGGTGTGATCGACATGGAGTCGATCGACCCGAAGGGCGTGACCCTGCCCGCCTGGTACAAGCCCGACGCGGGACGCGCTCGCGATCTGGCGATGGTGTTCATCTCGTCGGGCCGCCACGAGTCGCCGCGGGCCGCGCGCATCACGAATCGCCGCTGGGCCTTCTCCGCTCTCGGCGCCGCGGCAGCCGCCACCCTCACGTCGCGCGACACGGTCTATTGCTGTCTCCCGCTGCATCATCCGTCGGGAACCCTGGTCGCTACGGGCAGCGCGCTCGTCGGTGGCGCCCGGCTTGCCCTCGCGATGGGCGATGGCCCGCTCGTGCCCGCCACGTTCTGGGACGAAGTCCGCCGCTACGGGGTGTCGGTCGTTTACTACGCGGGTGAAGCGTGCCGCCGCCTCGTCGATGCCTCGCCGGTGCTCGGCGAGGCGAACAATCCGGTGCGCCTCTTCGCCGGCTCGGGTCTCCGCCGCGACGTGTGGAAGCGACTCGTCGAACGCTTCGGTCCCGTCGGCGTGCTCGAGCTCTACGCGTCGAGCGAGGCGAGCATCGTGCTCGCGAACGCGAGCGGCAAGCAGCAGGGCTCCGTCGGTCGTCCCCTGCCCGGTTCACCCGCCGTCGCGATCGCGGCGTGGGATCAGAGCAATGATGACTTCGTCCGCGACGGCAAGGGTCACCTCGTCCACGCTGGCCTCGACGAGCCAGGCATGCTCGTGGCGCGCCTGGGCACCGGCAACACCTCGACGGCCGGCTCCGACGTCGCGCACATCGATCCGGCGCGCCTCCTGCGCGATGCCTTCGCGCCGGGTGATCTCTGGTTCGTGACCGGCGACTTCTTCTCCGTCGACGCCGTGGGTGACTACTGGCTGCTCGATCGCCACAAGCAGATGGTGCAGACCGAATACGGACTCGTGCCGTCGACGCGCATCGAGGACGCGCTCTACACCGTCCCCGCCGTGGCGCTGTGCATGGCCGGGGCCCTGGCCGACGGGGTCGTGCACGCGGCCGTCCAGCTCCATCCGCACCTCCCGCTCGATCTCGCCGCGCTATCGGCGGCGGTGGCGTCGCTGCCCGAATACGTGCGTCCCGCGAAGCTCGTGATCGTCGACTCGATCCCGCTCACGGATGGCTTTCGCCCCATCAAGTCGCTGCTGCCGACGCTGGCGCCTCGCACCGAGCTCGACGTGCTCGCGTGGGATCAACGCGCGCAGCGCTACGTCGTCGGAGCCTCGTGATCCTCGCGCGGTCGCCATCGGCGCAGCTCGCGCTGACCCTCGTGACGGAGCTGCAGCGACGCATGGTCCTCGCGCAGGAGGGCGTCGCGCACGACCGGGGCGACGCGGGCCGCTTCCTCGAGACCACCTGGCTCCGCGACGAGGGGCGCCACGGCGGTGGTACACGCTGGTCGGTCGCCGACACCGAGACGTTCGATCGCGCGAGCGTCAATGTCTCGCAGGTCCACTACGACGACGAGCCGGCGAAGCGACTCGCCTCGGCGACCGCGCTCAGCACGATCATTCATCCGCGCCACCCCCAGGGGCCGTCCGTCCACATCCACGTGAGCTGGACCGAGATGCGCGACGGTAGCGGGTACTGGCGCATCATGGCCGACCTGAATCCGTCGCTCGTGGATAGCGCGGTTGCGCGGGCGGGCAAGCAGCGCTTCCTCGACGCGCTCCGGGGCGCCGCCCCCGATGCGTTCGAGGCGGCCGTCGCGCAGGGCGATCGCTACTTCTGGATCCCGGCGCTCTCGCGGCACCGCGGGGTCGCGCACTTCTACCTCGAGCAGTACGCGACGGCCGAGCCGGCCGCTGATCGGGCTCTCGCGCAACGCGTCGGCGAGATCGCCATCGACACCCACGCCGCCATCCTCGGTGAGGCCCTCCGCGACAGCGGACCGCCCACGGCGGAGGAGCGCGCGACGCAGCTCGCCTACCACACGCTCTACCTGTTCCAGGTCCTGACGCTCGATCGCGGCACGACCTCGGGGCTGCTCGTGCACGACCAGAACGACGTGGGCATCCTCGGCTCCCTGCCCTCGCGCGTGAACCGCGAGCTCCTCGCCAGCTGGCGCGACCACGTCGCGGCGCCCGTCAACACCCTCGTCGATCGCATCCTCGCCGCCCTGCCCACCGACGCGGTCGATGACCCCGCGAAGCGCGCCCTCGCCGCGACCGTCCGCGAGTTCTACCGTGCCCACCCGGAGGCCCTCGATCTCCAGGCACGCGGTGACGTCGTCCCGCCCACCGTCGCGAATCATCGCTAGTCCTCCGACCCGCGCTTGATGAGCTGGGCGGAGGCTGCGCGCTCTGCTCAGCGCGGCAGTTCGACCCAGGCCACGCCGCGGAGCTCGCCGAGGGCGTAGCCCGTCGCGCGATCATCGGGATAGCGCGACTGGAGCGCCGCCGCGACCTCCGGTGCCGGATCACCGTGGCACCGCAGACAGACCTCACCGACGACGAGAGGCTCCGCGTAGGCGACTCGCCCCGAGGGGAGCACGCGCTCGAACGGGGTCACGGTGCCTTGATGGCCGAGACGCTCGAAGTGCGCGATCGCCTCGAGCTGCCAGCCGCTTGCCAGGTTCGTCGGGTTGCGGGGCCGGCGCGTCGCGCGTCCGATCGTCGCGCCGCTCGCCGCCACGCGCTCCGTGATGGCGGGAGCCATCGCCTGGCACGCCTCGATCGCGGCCGGCACCCCCGCTTGCATCGCCTGCGTGACCGCGGCGAGGAGATCGCGCTTGAGCTCGCCGACCATTGCCGCCGCCCGGGCGCGCTCGTCGTCCCGCACGGCGGGCGCCTGCGAGCTGCAAGCGCTGAGCATGATGATCGTTGCGATTGGCAGTCTCACGGTTCTCCTCCTGCACTGTCATCGAGTCCGAGCGCCTTGATGCGGCGCCAGAGCGTGACGCGAGACATGCCCAGGATCTGCGCGGCGCGCTCGCGATTGCCGCCCGCATGCTCGAGAGCCAGCCGGATGCGCCGGGCATCATCGGACTCGTCCTCGCGGTCGGGCTCGGGCCGGCGCATGTTCAGCGCGGGGGTGTCCGGATCGAACGCGACGCCGCTCACCTCGGGGGGCAGCTCCACGTCGAGGAGCACGGGCCCATCGCCGACGACGTATGCGTACTGGAGGGCGTTGTGGAGCTCGCGGACGTTGCCGGGCCAGGCGTAGGCGCCGATCGCGTCGCGAGCACCACGCGACACCTGGCGGACCTGACGCGCGCCCTCCGTGTTGAGCTGCTCGACGAGCTTGTCGGTCAGGAGCTCGAGATCGCCGCGGCGCGCTGCCAGCGGCGGCAGGAAGATGGGGACCACCCGCAACCGGTACATGAGGTCGGCGCGGAAGCGCTTCTCCTCGACGGCTTTGCGCAAGGACTGATGCGTGGCGGCGACGATGCGCACGTCGACTTCGACCGAGTCCGTGCTGCCGATCGGGATCACGGTGCGGGTCTCGAGGACGCGCAGGAGCTTGGCCTGCAGATCGAGCGGCATCTCGGCGACCTCGTCGAGAAACAGGGTGCCGTGATGCGCCGCGCGGAAGATGCCCGGGCTGTCGCGCAGGGCGCCGGTGAACGCGCCGCGCACGTGCCCGAACAGCTCGCTCTCGAGCAGTGTCGGAGGCAGCGCCGCGCAGTTGATGGCGCGGAAGGGCCCCGCGTGGCGCGGCGAGAGGTCGTGGATCGCGCGCGCGATGAGCTCCTTGCCGCTGCCGGTCGGGCCGCGCACCAGCACCGAGACCTCGCGCCGAGCCGCCCGCTCGACGATGTCGAACACGCGGCGCATGCCCGGGTCCCGCGTCCACATGCCGTGGAACCGGATCGGCGCATCGATATCCGTGCCGCGATCGGACGACCGCGCGAAGGTCACGAGCCACCCTGCACGCTCTTCATCTCGGATGATCGGCGTCGCCCGGACCTCGAGCGCGCGCACGACGCCATCGGCCCCCGGTCGCACGATCGTGCCACTCGCGGGCCGACCCGCGGCGAGGGCCTCGGCGATCGGTCGCTCGAGCGAGTCGCCGCACATGGCCTTGACGATCGACACGCCACGCACGAGCGCGCCCTCGGTGAGCGCATCGGCCGTCGGGGTCGCGGCGACAATGGCCAGCGCCGGATCGAGGATGGCGCACGCCACCCCGAGATCCTCGAGGGCGAGCGTGAGCAGGCGAAGCGTGGATTCGGACATCGGGAAATCGCAGAGCGACCCGACGACGATACACCGTTCACCTTGAACCGGACGGTCGGCCGGCGCATGGTGAGGCGTGACGTCAAGTGACGCGAGCGAGCCGGGCTGGTGGGACCGCCGGGTCGTGCCATGGATCGTCGAGAAGGCCTGCCGCAGCAGCGAGATCCTCGAGGAGCGCAAGCGCTGGGTGCCGCGCGCTCACGGCCGCGTGCTCGAGCTCGGCATTGGCTCGGGGCTGAACCTGGCGTTCTACGACGCCGCCCGCGTCACGCGCGTGACCGGCATCGATCCATCGGCGGCGTTGCTCGCCAAGGCGGCGATCCGGGCTGCGGACGCGAGCGTCCCCGTCGAGCTCGTATGCGCGCCGGCCGAGCGCCTGCCGTTCGCGGCCGCGTCCTTCGACAGCGCGCTCGTCACGTATTCGCTGTGCAGCGTCGACGACCCGCAGCGCGCCCTGGCGGAGCTGCGGCGCGTGCTCGTGCCCGGCGGTGAGCTCTTGCTCGTCGAGCACGGTCGCGCCCCCGATGCGGGTCCCCGACGGGTCCAGCGGTGGCTCACCCCGCTCTGGTCACGCGTCGGTGGCGGCTGCCAGCTCGACCGCGACGTGCCGGCGCTGCTCGAAGCAGCTGGGTTCACGACCGAGCTCGAGACCGCCTACAGCCGCGGGCCCCGCTGGCTCAGCTATACGTTCCAGGGCGTCGCCCGCTCGCCGATCGCGGGCTAGGAGGGGCTACAGGCTCCTACAGGCTCCTAGAGACTGCGTTTCGCGAAGTACCAGTCCGTAACCTCGAGCTCCCGATCCTGGACGCGTTTGTCGGCATCCATGGTCGTGGCCGGCGCAGGGACGATCACCTTGTCGCCGGGTCGCCAGTCCGCCGGGCAAGCCACCCCGTGCCGGTCAGCCGTCTGCAGCGCATCCACCACGCGGAGGATCTCGTCGAAGTTGCGGCCGACGTTGAGCGGGTAGTAGATCATCGCGCGTAGCTTCCGCG